>Ga0070749_10001189_pt1 | contig 17592 bp, 36 predicted proteins | sample VirMetDEL_Nov_18_FD_75180 | JGI IMG/M metagenome (GOLD analysis project Ga0070749, IMG submission 75180) | Aqueous microbial communities from the Delaware River and Bay under freshwater to marine salinity gradient to study organic matter... | ecosystem: Environmental > Aquatic > Marine >...
ATGAATGTCTCGGCCAACTCCTCGGCGTTCATGTAGGCCGGGCACAGCGGCCAGTCGCCGTCGTTGGGGGCGCCATACTCTGTGCGTCCCGGCCCCTTGCCGTCGCGGAGGCCTGTGTCAGGGTTGACGCCATCCCAGCACCCAAAGCGGTATTGTTTGTAGCCCATCCGGGGTAGCTCTGATGAGACGTCCTTGAAGGCCCAGGGCGTCCCGATGTGCCAGATGTGGCCATCGGACGGGTCGCGCAGGATCGGCTCGAGTTGGTGCATCGAGTCGATGACCTTCTGCCGTTGGACGGGGGTCGTCGAGTTCCGCTCGTTGGAGGGGTCGTCGGCGATGATGTCCGTCGGGTGCATACCGGCCCTGTTCGAGCCAATCGACGACGGCATGAAGCACGGCTCGCGGCCAGTGCCCGCTCGGCCTGCGACGTTGAAGGAGCCTTGCGGCGCCCCGCTTGGAGGTCTGACTGCTACTAACTCCGGAAAGCACTCACTGAACGGCACGATGAGCCCTGGGAGAAGCTCGACCTCGCCCTGGGTGATCGTCCGCAGCTCGTTGATGAGTTGCTTGCTGAGGGTCGTGGCGGCCGAGATATGCATGATGCGCTTATCCAGGTGCTGCCACTTCTGGTGCATGATGATGTCGATGCCCTCCGTCGACTTCGCGTGGTTGCGCGTGACCACCAGCGACGACCGCTTGTGGGCCGTCATGTGGGCGGCGATCTCCTTGTGAACGTGGCCGTAGGTCTTGCGCCGCGTGCCGTCGGTCTGGAGGACCCCCCGATGCCACAGCGAGCCAAACTCCACGGGGCACTCCCAGAGCTGGATGATCCGGTCCTGGAGTTCCTGCGAGCGGCTGATGTCGGCGTTGGTTATGCGGGCCACGGTGGACACTAGCACAAGGGGCGCTGGGAGGCAACTTTTATTTTTTGCTGAGGGCAGGGGCGCAAGTGGCCCTGGGGCGCGGGTAGGTGCCTGGGGGGAATAGGGGCCACCCCTCGCTTGTTGAGATTGAGTCTCAGTATCAGCGGCTAGGATGTCGCATTGTCGAACGGGCGTTTGAAACGGTCGTTTGATTCGAGCTGGCGGCCCTGGATGGGTGAAACGGCTGTTTGAAACGGGTGTTTGGCTTGAGCTGGTGGCGCGGGGCTCGAGGACTTTGGCGGATTCTCGAAAATACCGTGGATTTGGGGTGAAAGTGCGTGACGGATGGTCGATAACAGAATAGACTGTACATCGCGGCAAAGGGATTCCCCCTGCGCCCCTGCCCTAGAATAGAATCATGATCCGAACCGCATCTACTGACTGCCACAGGCGTACACTCGGCTGCACGCCTGATGGCTTCCCCGCGCTGCCTGAGGGCATCGGGTACGCTGACAGCACCTATCGCAATGCCCTATGCCCGTCGGTCACACTATCCGTGGACGGAGTTGAGACTACGGTCACAGTCTACTGCGAGGTCGACCCTGAAGCCGACTTCGGCGCAGGCTACTTCGTAGAATCTGAACACGGCGAGCCACGCGACTTCGCTCTCAATGATTGGCCGAGTGCCTGCGAATACGCTTGCGGCCTAGCACGCACGGAGGTGGTACGATGAGGCGTTCCACCCGCCAATCTGTTAGCGCCGCAATCAACGGCCTATTCTACCTCGCCTTGTGCGCAATGATGGTGCTGGGCTGGGCTGTCAGTCCCTAGCAGGGCTGTCAGCCTTGGGAAAGAAAGGGGAGCCGCGCCGTGGGCTTTAAACTTGGCCGCCGCCGGGAGCGTTAGACCGGCAACAATCAACCCGCTAAACTGGCGGGGTAGCCCTAGAATAGCCACATGATCAAGATCGACCCTATTAAACTGCACATTGCCGACCCCGGCCACTGTGCCGAATGCGCCCGACCCTACCGGGGTCACGAGCTGCCGTTCCTCGTTTCCGAGCCCTACCGTAGCTATTCGGACCCACTTACCGGGGAGTCAGCCGGATTCCAAGACTTGAACAGCTATCGCGTATGCTCGCGGGAATGCGCAGAACGGCTTGAGTACAATCTGGACTGGGCTGGCCCGGTCGAAGGGTAGCGGCCAGCCGGGAGCCCTACAATCCCGGCAACAATCAAGCGGCTTTCGAGCCGTCAACCTTTGAACCCTAGCCCGAATGGGCACTGATAGAGAAATGACTACTCACAAACACACGCCGGGGCCTTGGCGCATCACGGAAACCCATCACGGGCAGACCTTTATCTATGGTGCGGAAAACCTACCAGTCTTGGCCGATGTCAACCGCCGGATCCCTGCCCACGCGGCGAACGCTAGCCTGGCCGCCGCCGCGCCGGAACTGCTCGAAGCCCTGGAAACGGTCGAACGTTGGTTCGTTCAGCACTCGCCAAGCGCACCTTGCATCGACGGTATCGAACGCATCCACCCGATGTTGGAAATGGTGCGCGCCGCAATCGCAAAGGCGACGGGCGGGGAGGGCGCGGCATGAAAACTACCCGTGCAATCGAATACCGCCCGATTTTCTGGACCGGCCCTACAATGTTGATCCCGGAAGGTACGCCCGTTGTCCCGGCGAGCAACCTACCAGCCGAAGACGGCGAACGATTCTGGGCCGAGCCCTGGCCGGGGATGTCCGACCAGGAGGCGAGCTGGCAGCGGAACGACGGGTTTCTACTCGAGCTTGATGAAGTGACGGCGGAGGGCTCTAAGTGATACCCCGCCGCTACAACATCGACCGCCGGTCCTCGAGACCGCGTCGCCCGGTATGGTATGTCCTCGGGGCCGATGGCCGCCGGGCACTGGCCACCCGCGACGAAGACCTGGCCTTGGCGTATGCCCTGGAAGGGTATGGGGTCGAGGGTGAGCTTGCGACAGGGAGGGCGATCTGATGCTCGGACTGCTCAAAAAACAGCGATACCGTAACTACCACGATTTTGACCTAGACCTAGGCGGCGGCTGGGAAGCCTCACTAACCTATGACACTGATAGGCGGAACTGGTACGGGACGCTATTCTACAGGGAACACTTGGACGGGCCTAGGGCGGATGTCCTAACCGTGGACTCGGGGAACCCCCTAAGTATCCTCCGGCGTATGCTGGTCGAACGGCCAGCCTTCACTAGTTGACAGTGGGCCGCCGGGTCTGCTAACCTACTTTCTAAGCCGACGAAGCCTGTCAGCCCCTCGCGGCTGGCAGGCTTGCGGCAGTGAAGCCCTGCTAAACCGGCGGGGCACTGAGAGATAGCAGACATGGAACAATCCGAATACTGGAACGAAATCCGCAACCTCGCGGAAATCTACAACGATGCCGCCAAACTCGAGGCCGAAGCTGGCGAGGGGGCCGACCGGGACGAGTGGCTCTGGGAGACATTGGACGGCCACCAGTTCGTCATTTACACCTACAAAGCCCGGAAGGTCCTCGAGTACTCGCCGAATGACTCGGCCTATGAGGACGAGACGGGCGAAACGCTGGCCTACCGCGCCCCGGAAGTTGGGGCTCTGTACGCGATGGTAGCGGACGTCCGTGAGTACGACTAGCCGCGCTGCCAGCCCTGGCCGCCCGTGCGCCCTCAGCGGTGCGCGGGCTTAGGGCCGTGAGGGGCGGTCTCATTTTGAGACGCTCTGGATGAACCGATTAACTGATAAAATGATCTCAAACCAACAAACCAAACTCGCGTCCAAAGTGAGCGCGAGCCTACACCCCACGACGGGCAACCTGCGCCTGTCGATCCTGAAAGACGGCTTCGGCTGGGCGCACCACTTCTTCGGGGACCACGAAGAGGCGGTGACGTTCCTTGAGGCGGCCCTGGAACTGGTCGACCCGCAAGTGGAGGGCGGCTCTGATGAAAACTAAGCATTCGCACCTGCTCGACCGCCCTGAATGGGCGGAGATCCCGCGCCATATGCGGAACACGGCGGAGTTGTACCTGCTGCACGGCGTTCGACCTGGCAACTTCCTCGAGGCCGTGCTAGAAAACGACCTGGCTGGGGCCGTAGGCCGGGCCGACCACTACAACCGGGGAGCCCTGGCCGCGTGGGTCGATTGGTGCTTCTGGTGCCTGCCCAGCCGCGCCTGGGGTAGCCGGGAAGCCGTCGCCAACTGGCGTGGGCTGGAGGGTGGCTCTGATGAGTAACCGCCTAGTCCAAAGCGGAGAAGACTATGTCCTCCCCCTTGGTGAATCCTGCTGGATTACTGTCGGGAGCAAGACGCTGTTCATCTCATATGGCTGTGACACTGTCGAGCTTTACACAGAAGGCGACGAAATGGCCGACCCTGAGGATACCTTGAGGATTGGCAACGAGGCGGAGGGCGGCTCTGATGAGTAAAGCCCAAACATACACTGTGGTGTGGTATGAGACACACGTTGCCGAAGCGCGGGTAGTGGCAAAAAGCCCTGCCGAAGCCTTGGCACAGGTTAGAGATAGCGGCTGGGAAACCGACACCCTGGAGTTCCTGGATATGGAAGATCCCTCCGTATGGTTGGATGGCGTCAAACTGGATTTGGTTGCCGATACCTGCAACGATGGGGGCGGCTCTGATGAGTAACAGCTACCTGCACGAATGCGACGAATGCGGCGAACCCTACGCCGAGGAAGTCGGCTGTGAGGCTTGCGCGGAGGGCTCTGATGGTTGATATCACCACACGCGGCGCGTGGCTCGTCACCGGATCGGCCGGGCCGGGCGGCATCGCTCTAGAAACAGCCGACGGCGACGAGCTGGTCTTTGACCTCAAGGACAGTAAGTGGTACGTCGGCCTCGCCTACGGGCAGGGCGCTGGCACTGACTGGGTCGGGCCGCTGGACTGCCTCGAGGATGCCCTTAGCCTGCTGGGGAGGCCCTAGATGAACGACCATACACCCATGACCCACCTCGACACCCTGCGCCACTCGCTGGCGGCCCTCGACAAAACACGCGACGACGTGCCGCCCCTCGACGACGACTTCGCCTGGAAGCACTACAAGTGGCGCTGCGGCCTCGCGATGGGCGCGGTGGTCGGGGCGGCCCGGCTAGTCGCTGCTGCAACTGGTGAAAAGTCAACCACTAACGGCGCAGGGGGCTCTAATGAGTGACGTTTGCGCCATTAGCCAAGGAGCTACCGATGACTAAACTACACCTAGACCTAAAGGGGTCGCCCGCCTGCGGAGGCGCTGGCACCCGCTTAACAACCGAGATGCTCACCACAAACTGCAAAGGCTGCCAAAAGTATGCTCTGCGCACAGCCGTTAACCGTCTAGAGGCGGTAGAAGGCGCAGTAGGTAAGCCTGAGGAACAACTAGCCTCGGAACTACTTGCAGCGAAGCAAGCCCTAACCATGTCCAACACCATCAATGAGAAACTGCGCCGCACCTTATGGCGCCTAGCCGTAGGGGTTCGCGCCCCTCAGCAATACGCCAGGGCGGCCCTAGATAGTGTAGACAATGCACTGAACTACCTCGAAGCTGGAGGCCCTAAGTGAGTGAAACTTGCGCCATTAGCCGCTGCCGACGGCCCTCGGTCGTTGGCGTCCTGCCCGCTCGTGGGCGAACAACGCGGTTCATTTGCGAACGGCACTGGGTGAAGCTGGCCGCCCTTGAGGGGTCGGTTTGTGCCAACGTGCTGGCGCTAGGAGGGAAGCCATGATCGAGCCGCAAAAGCTGGCCGCGAGCGTCACCCTAGGCGCTGGGCTCTGGGTGCTGATCCTCGGCTACGTCGGGCTCGGGCTTATTATCGGACTACTCGGGGCGACCTGGCTCTGGGACGGATCGGATTAACGGTGTTAACCTAGGGGTGGGGAATATTTCGCACCCCCTACCAAAGCGGCGGACTGCTCTAAAGGGTGGTCCGCCGCCTTCTTATGACCGTTCGCCATCGAGGGTCGGCGTTCGCCATGGTTTCGCCATCGTTTCGCCATCCAACCTTGTTTGCTGTAAAGGACTTACGACCGTTTCGCCATATTCGCCGTTTGCTGGAAATGAGGCGTTTTCCAAAATACCGTGAGTTTGTACCCAGATTCACCTTTTCGGCGAAACGCGAATCATGTCTAAATGGCGAAATGGCCCTCTAATATTCCGTAAGTCGTTTACTCTAAGGTAGTTATCCGCACCATATAAATGGCAAATGTATGTCTAAACCACGTCGAAATCGACCTTTTCGCTACCTAGTTGAGAGAGCACCCCTTTTTTGGGGTCAACTCAGAGTTACCCCTATTTAGGGGTTGAACCAGCGCCATCTTCATGTAGACTACGCACCCATGAAGAACGACATCAAAACCTCGGTCTACTTCTCAGAGCCCCAGCTCGAGCTAGTGGACTCCACGGCCGCCGCTGATGATCTCACCAGAGCGGCCTTCATGCGGAAGGTGTTTGCCTTCTACTTCCAGAGCCAGGGCTACGAGTGGCCGGGGAGGGTTGAGTAGATGGTGTGGCTCCTGTTCGCCCTCCTGTGTCTGGTCGCCTACGCGTGGGCCAGGACTCCCAGCAAACCCACCCTAGCGAGCCGTGCCTTCCACGGAGGGCTTACGGCTGTGATTATTGGCGTGGCTTGCTGGCAGGCCGCAGCGTGGATCGTGGAGGCGCTATGAGCCTAGCGCACCCCGACCCCGAAGGCCACCTGACGGACCTGACGATCACGGCCCTAGTCAAGTTGCGCGACGAGCACCTAGCGTCCTACAATGACGCTTTAGAGCAATACAAGCAGGCCATCGAGGCACACGACGACCACGGTGCTAACACCTGGGGCGCGTTCGTCCTATCCGATTCAGGGCTACTTGAGAGCCTCAACGAAATCCTCGAGCCCTGGGGCGAGGCAACAATCACCGATGACTAGCCAGCCCAACCCCGCCACCGCCACCACCCTCCTCGCTCGAGGCTACACCGTCCTCCCCGTCACCGGCTACGACAAGGGCCCCCGGCTCCCCGGCTGGTCGAAGCTCAACCAGCAGCAAGCGGGCGACGCCCTGAGAAGCGCCGTAGGCTCGACTGGCTGGTGCTTGGTCCCGAAGCCCACCGACCCGGTTGCCCTAGTGATCGTCGACGTGGATGTCCCTGGGGCCGACCTGACGGCCTTCTGGCGGGTGGCGTCGCCCATCGACCAACTCCCGGCCGGCGTCGCGGTGGCCCGGACGGTGAGCGGCGGCCTCCACATCTACTTCAGGGCACCCAGCGGCCACGAGCTGCGCCACCCGGCCCGTAACTTCGACCTCGGCGGCTACAAGGGCGACCTCTTCGCGTCGGCCGTTGGCTCGCGGGGCCTCATGCTGCCCGGCTCTGTGGCCGACGGCAAGGCGGGGCGCGGCTCCTACGAGTGGGAGCGGCCGCTGGACCTCGACCGGTTGCCGGAGATGCCGCTCAGTGCCTACCAGAAGCTCTGCCGGCCGCCCTCGCAGAACAACGCGCCCGCGATGCCGACGGAGCTGCATAGGCTCTTTGACACGTTGCTAGTGCATATGCCCGACGACTGTATCCCAGGCGGCACCTTCAGCCACTTCGGGTTCCACACGGGCGAGATCATGGGCCGAATCTGGGGCCGCGAGAAGCCGACCCTGGCGTTCAAGGCGAAGGCCATCGACTTCGCACGGCGGGTCTGTCCAGCGCAGGCCGGCGAGTCGGTCTTTGACGCGGACGATTTCGAGTCGCACTTCCTGAATGGCTGGAAAAGCGGCTGGGGTAACGTCAAGGAGAAGAAGATCGTGCTGCCCTCGGAGGCCGCCGCCGAGGCCGAGCTGCTCTTCGGTGCGCCGGTCACGATGCAGACCAACACAGAGCGGGGCAAGACGAAGGGCTATGTGCTGACTGTCGGCCCTCGGTCGGAGGAGGTTGCGTCGTTGGCGAACCGTGAGGAGGTGCTTGGCCTGCTGTCGCAGATGGGGGACTGCCCGGAGGACACCCTAGGGCAATCGCCGTTGGCCCTGGAGATGCTCTGGTGGAAGGCCTTTCAGCGGCACCTCCACGCGACGACCCGCCACTCGAAGATCCTGGGCGACGATTTCGACGAGTTCAAAGATACGCTCCGGCAGCACGTCCGGGACGCGGCCGACGCGGGGTACATCGGCCAGACCTTCCTCGAGGGCGCCCCGATCCGCGAAGACAACAAGGCGATCAACAAGGGCAAGGCGTGGCTCAAGCACAGCGACGGCGAGACGACGTTGTTCCTGGCCGTATCCCTGATGCAGCAAGTGTGCCAGGCTTTCAGCGGGGTCACCCAGAAGAACCTGGAGGACATCGGCCGCAAGAAGCGGGGGGCGTTCCACTATTGGGAGATCCCGTTGACAGAGTTGGATTCTGACGGTACCCTCAGTAAGCTTGTCGGCGAGCGCGATCTAGAGCAGCGGCGGCGGGCGCATAAAGGTAAAGGAGAAAACAAATGAGCACAGAAGAAAGACAACACCTCGAGATGATGGTGGCGCAAATCCATAACAGTGTCTCCAGGACAATGGATGAGCTGTTAAAAGGAGGGGGTCCACTACCTGACGATGACCTATGGGTAGTTAAGGAGGCAGTGGCGACCGCCCGCGCAATCCAGGCCGAGGTTGCGGCCACAGAGCAGGGGGCCGACAACTCAGAGCTATCCGCCGTCTGCCCCGTGCCGCCGTTTCCAGGTATACGAGGGGGTGGTACTGATGACTAACCTAGAGCCCATGCAACACTGCAAAGTCTGCTCGACTGAACTCTACAGCCCGTGGTTCTTCTCAGAGCCCGTCTGCACCGACTGCGACATCGACGCCTTCGAGGCGGAGGGCGAGCGCCTGGCCGAGCTGAAAGCGGAGGGCGACCGATAGTGGCCGACTGCCCCCTCTCCGAATGCGACGGCTCTGGGATTATCCTAGGGCTGAGTGTAAGCGACAAGCCCTACGTCACGCACTGTAAGTGCCTGGCAGGGCAGCGCCAACTACTGAACTACCTAGCGAGTAAACCTGCGATGAGAGAATCTAGTCGAAAAACATACGCCAAAAATCTGGCACTTGATTACGCGGCAGGGGAGGACGGCCACATCCGTGCCCGTATTACCCTAGTGGATAAGAAGGGATCTGTGATGTCGCGGATCATCTTAGACCACGAACACGCTGAGACTTTGGCTGACACGCTCTACGCATATCTACGGGCGGCGGTACCTGATGACCAGTAACCGCTACCGCCCTGACGTCAAGCTAACCGTCCGCTCTGGATTTCCAGGATCAGGTAAAACCACCCGCCTAGTCAACGAGTGCTGGGATTGGCCGGCGCCCTGGCAGATCGTGACCTACAGCCGGGACGCGGCCCAAGCTCTCCATGCCAAGGGCGTCCCGGCCGAGGTCGCCAACACCATCTACAAGCGCACCTGGAACCATGTCCAACCGGTCGCCGAGATGCGCCACAGCGGCAAACGCTCGGCCGAGGCCTACCGCGCCAGGGCCATCAACGACCGCAACGACGTGGCCCTGCGCGACTACGTTAGTGCCGCGCCTGGCCGCCAAAAGCAAGATCCTATGCTGATGGCGCTCCATGCGTGGTCGCCGACCGATGGTCCGGCGCCAACCTGGATTTATGGGAGGGTGACTCCCAATCAGCGACATGCTGTGGGCCTTGCGCGGTGGCTCGATCAGGGCGCACCGATGGTGCACGACCCCTACCCCTTCGTGGCCTACGACGAGGCCCAAGACGCGAGCCGCCTCGAGACCTGCGCGGCGCTGGCGATGGTGGCCGAGGGCGGCGAGCTGCTGGCATGCGGCGACGAGGGGCAGGCGATCTTCGGCGGCTTCAAGGGCTACCTCCCCGGCGAGAAGCCGGCGGCGTGGCAGTGGGCCGACCGGCAGGAGTATATGTCGCCGGGCTACCGGATTGGCCGACCGGCAACTGAGATCGCGTCGACGGTGTTGGCGCCGCACGCTTGGCACGATCCAGAGCTTTACAGTGCCCCGCACCCCACGATGGTTCACCACTGGGATATGGTCAACGCGCCCTTGGAGGGGCTGGTCATGGGCCTGAGCCGTTATACCGTCGACAAGTATATCCAGCGCCACGACCTAACGGCGGTGGGTGTGGTCCCCGGCACTAAGGGGGTCGATGGTCTAGCTGTCACCACCATTCACGCTGCGAAAGGCCACGAGTCTGATAGCATCTACATGCTCCCTTGGTCCAAGCAGAAACTCATGGCCCTGGACAACGGCGACCCGGAGATGCTGAAGGTGGCCTACGTCGCGCTAACCAGAGCCCGCTACCACGTGTGGCTCCCTACTGACCTCTACGCGAGGTGGGCGTGATGCCTGTAGTTTTTGTACCGTACCTAGCTGAGACCCGCAGCCTAGGAGTCCCGTTACCACCTGCCTCACGCCTATTGATTCACCCTGGTAGAGTTACACGTATGCTCAGGATAGTGCGCGGTGACAAGTACATACTCGTACTTGAGGCTGATTATTTGGCGAACCCTGATTACGTTCTGGCCCCTCTCATGGAGGTAGATTAGTGTTCATCACCAGCGCAGTCCAACTCAGAGCCCTCCTCGCCAGGGCCCCAGAGTGGATCTGTGACGTGGAGACCAACGGCCTCCAGGTCATCGGTCCACAGTCACGCGACAAGGCTTGGATCGTAGGGCTCCTACCTAGCGGCACGACGTCGTGCTTCTACATCGACTGCCAACACCCAGAGTGGCCCGCCATGAAGCGGGAACTCGAGCGCACCCGGATGGTATTCCACAACGGTAGGTTCGACATTCACGCGATGGGTCTAGATATGGAAGTGCCCTGGTTGGACACGATGGCCGCGCAGTACCACCAGAATACGGCGGGCAAGAAGTCCCTCGACGACCTGTTCCCAGGGGAGAAGCTGCCGACCTTGCCAGAGCTGCTCGGCCCTAAAGGTAAACAGAACAGCATCCACCTGTTGAGATACGGTCTCAATAGCTGGGACCCACGGCTCCTGGCCTACCTCGACGACGACCTCCTGAAGACCGACAGGCTGCACCGTGAGGCGGTCAAGTGGGGCTACTACCATGACCTCGACGAACGGGTCGAGCAAGTGGTGCAACGGATGGAGGACCGGGGCGTCGTGGTCCTTCAAGAGCCGGTGACAGAACTACGCAATGTCCTCAGACCGATGGTCGAGGAACAGGTGGCGGCCCTGAAGGGACACGGGTTCGACGGCAACCCGAATAGCAGCGACCAGCTCATCGCGTTCCTCTCAGAGCGGGCAGGCTACCGGCGCATCTGTGGGAAGTGGCGCGACGAAGTGCAGACCCCTGAGTACAAGGAGTTCCTCAAGCGGTCGGACTTCAAGTGGAAGCTAAACGACTGGGGTACGCTCAAGCCATCGACCGACGGCAAGAAGGTTGTCGTTCCACTCTCTGACGGCGGCGACCCGTTTGCCCTGGCGCTCCTCGAGTACAGGTCTTACAGCAAGAAGTACCGCGACTTTGCCCTCAAACTAACTGGCGGCCCGGTGCGCGGTCAGATTCGCACGCTGATGACGAAGACCGGGCGGTTCAGCCACGCAGAGCCGAACCTCGGGCAGATCCCGAAGCAGAACAAGACGCCCCGCGAGGTCGAGCTAGGGCTCGCGCTCAAGTTTCGGGCGTGCTTTACAGGGGCTAGTGGTTACATGAGCGGGGCCGACTTCGGCCAGGTCGAGATGCGGGTGGCGGCGGCGCTGTCAGGGGACGAGAACCTGCTTGCCGCGTTCGGCCCTGGGATGGATTTCCACACGGCGACCGCCTGCCAGGTCTTCGGGGGTACGCCCGAGACCCTGAAGAAGGAGCAGCGGTTCGCGGTCAAGCAGATCAACTTCGGCATCCTCAATGGTATGAAGGAGACGCGGTTGGCGCTCGCCATCGGGTGTAATGTCTACAAGGCCAAGGCTTTCAGGCAGGCGTACCTCAAGCGATTCCAGGGCCTCGCCAACTGGATGGATGAAGTTACCCAAGATGCTCGCAGCAAGGAGGTTGTGACGGGGATTGACGGGACCTTCCTGGTTTACGACCCCGGCGAGTGGGTCAACAACGCTGTGTCGATGAAGGTGCAGGGCGGGGCAGCACTCCTAATGAAGCACGCGCTCGTTGCCTGTGAGGACGCTGGCCTGCGCCCTGTGCTGTCGGTTCACGACGAGATTGTGACGGATAGTAAAGACAAAGGCGCAGAGTGCGCTGAGGTCATGCGGGAAGCAGCTAATAGTGCCTACCCAGAGTTACTAGGGTCTGTCGACTTTGTAGCTGAGGGAGGGCATGGCTCGACATGGGCCGACATTTAGTGTTGACACCACCTACTCAACCCCTACAATAGAGCACTAGTGACCAACATCAAAGCCCTCATCGAAGCCGAAGTCGAGGCCATGCTCCACGACCTCAGAGCTTCCGCCCCCAGCGACAAGGTGGCACTCGCCAGAGCAATCGCGTCTCTGGCCTCAGCACTCCCCGAGTTCGGCGCCACTACCGGCGGCGGACTGCGCGGGATGCTCGACGCACTGAAAACTAAGGAGACAAAAGATGACTGAAGCAAACACCGAAATCGACATCTCAACCATCAACTTCCAGCCGCTCGACGAGGACGGTGCCGAGGGTAAGCGCAAGCCGATCCCGACGGGCCTCAAGATCGATAGTGCCACCATCGCGGACATGAAGGCTTACCCGCCTCACCCGCAGGCGGCAGAGAAGGGCGTAACGCACCAGCTTCGGCTGCGGATCGTGCCGGGCGAAGGCTCTAAGTACGACCAGGATGTTTGGTTGAATGTGGCTTACAAGGAGGGCGCGAACCCTCACGCCAAGTCGACGCACTTCGCCGTGAACGCGGCAGTGTGGCCGAAGGTGGAGGATCGTGTTGGGAAGGTGCCGACGGACTGGATTGGTGAGGAAATCTCGCTGATGACGGTGCCAGACACCAACCCACAGGGCGACGCCTACACGAAGATTATCCCGATGCCGTTGGGTAACTAGGGAACAAGGCCCTGGGTGGCGCGAGCTGCCTAGGGCCGCTTTCCTGCACCTGTAAGATTTCATGCTCACGAAAAAGCAATACCCCGACTGGACCTCCCTCATCGTCGACGCCTACCACCACGGGATGGCGCACATGCAGGAGGAGCACCTAGAGAAGTACATGGACGACCTGCGCGACGACCTCCGCAGCTCCTTCCTGCGCGGCTCTAGCACCCCGGCCGTCAGGCCCTCGGGCGGAATCAACTGCTCGGCGATGACGGCCCTGTTGGCGGAGGGATTCGGCGCAGCGGAAGATCCCCGCGACCTCCCTCGAGTCCTGTTCGCCACGGGCCACTTCCACCACAACCTCCTCTACGCGGCGCTGTCGAGTGCGCTGCCGCCCGACGCGTTCAGGTTGACCATCGAGGAAGTCGTTGACCTAGAGCCGCTCCCGTGGTGGCCGGTCGGCCCTGGGTTCAACCTCAGCGGCCACATCGACCTCCAGCTAGAGTGTGTCGACGACTCGTGGTTGGCCTGCAATGCGCCGCGCAAGATCGTGGCCGATGTCAAGACGCGGCACTCACTAGGTATGAAGAAGAAGAAGGATATCGTTACCCCTAGCAACGATGTCTGGGGTAACCTATCCCAACTTGCTGTTTACTCGGCACTGAAAGGGACGATTGAAGACGGGGCACTGCTGGTCTACATCAACCGGGAGGTGCCTAAGGCGCTAGGTAGCCGCATCCAGTGTGCCCACATTTTCCCGGAGTACCTAAGCGCTGAACTTGAGGCAGTTAAGATAAGGCTGGATAAGGCTGTACGGGGAGAGTTCGACCCTGAGATGTGGCGACGTAAGTATCACGGAGGGGATCTAGCGAAAGAGTTCGTACCGTGTCAGGGTTCCCCTACACCTTACTGCCCTGTGGCTACGGAATGTGAGAGACGCCGTGAAGGTATGTTCGAGGTGTAAGCGTAGCCGTCTGAGCGGAGAGTTCTATAGTAAGAAGTCTTCGCCGGACGGTAAGTCCAGCTATTGTAAGGCTTGTAATAAGGAGTACGGGCGTCAACGGTACCTGAGGAACCGGAATACAGCCCTGGCGGATGCTAAACGCAACTACTTAGAGAACCGTGAGGCCAGGTTGCAGTACAAGAGAGCCTACTACCAGGCTAACTGCGCCGAAGTAACTGCCCGTAACATACGCTGGAGGGACGCAGAGTTACGCCGCCAGGTTGCTGTGATTACAGTACAGAGCTGCCACCGGCGAGGGAAGGAGTTGGGATCTGAGGGTAGGTTAACCTACAAGCAGGTGCAGGCGAGACTCGACTATTTCGGGTGGAGCTGTAAGGATTGCAGTGCGGATCTAGTGGATGGCGGTGAATGGGTCGGGCAAGTACACCACCAGATCCCACTTGGTAAAAAAGGCCCTAACTGGGCTTCCAATCTAGTCCCGCTGTGTTTAGACTGTCACTATGAGCGACACAGGTAACGAGGTATGACCGACGCCATCAACCCCCCGCACTACCAGAGCCACCCATCGGGCATCGAATGCATCCAGGTCACGGAGCACATGAACTTCTGCCTAGGTAATGTAGTGAAGTACGTGTTTAGGTGTGCATACAAGCACAGTAGCCCACTAGAGGATTTGCGTAAAGCAGCTTGGTACCTAAACAGGGAGATCGCCCGGGTGGAAGCAGATGCGTGAGATATGGGAGAGACTTCCTGGAGACATCAGGTATGAGGTCAGCGACTTAGGCAGAGTGCGTAGGTGGGAGACAGGGAGAGTCCGTACCCCCAGTACCACGCCTACAGGATACCAGGTGATTGTGTTTAGCCAGCCAGGTAAGAAACCGGTGGGTAGGTACGTGCACCACTTAGTTCTAGAGACGTTTGTAGGCCCTAGACCTACAGGCATGACGGCTTCTCACTTGAATGGGGACAACCAGGACAACCGATTGACCAACCTAATGTACGAGACACCTAAAGACAACAGCGCTCGTAAAGTGGAGCATGGGACACTAAATACCGGGGATAGGAACGGCTCTGCTAAGTTGACTTGGTACGACGTCATTAAGATTCGTGCCAGCGCGCACCTGTATTCTTACCGCGAGCTAGGGGATATCTACGGCGTGTCTAGGTCTACAATCGGTAGAGTTGTCAGGAATGAGTGTTGGAATGAGCGCCGGATCGCCCAGATCAGTGACGACTAAGACCTGCATCAAGTGCGGCGAGGCCAAGGCCCTAGACGCGTTCAGCCGCAACTCCGCAACCCCCGACGGCCTGCGCTACGAGTGCCGGCCCTGCGACGCCATCCGCAACCGGCAGTACAAGCTCAACCAGCGACGCAAATGCACTAGCTGCCGCCGCAAACTAGCCGACAACGAGGCCCCTGGCAAGTGCGACGGCTGTAAGGTGCGGCTCCGGCTGTCGAAGATGTCTCAGAGCCTTCCGGAAATGCTCGGGCGCCCTGGGTGCATCATCGCTGGTGGCGTCTGTCAGGTCCTCGACGAGCCCGGCGAGCGGTGGGTGGAGATGCCGGTCGTCAACTGCAAGACGTGCGGCCTCGACCAACACCTCGATGAGTGCCTCGACTGCACGGCGCCTGTCGGCCAGGGCGATAAGCAGAAGTCCGTTAGGCCGCTGCGGCACTGTGTTGACTGCGGGGACTGGACGCCGAACAGCCGGTGCGCTATGTGTACGGTATGATAAAAGTAATCGACCTCTTCTCCGGGATCGGCGGCTTTAGCTTAGGGCTAGAGCGAGCCGGCCCCTTCCAGACAATCCAGTTCGTCGAGCAAGACGACAAAGCCCGCCAAGTGCTCCGTAAGCACTGGCCCGACGTACCACAACATGACGACATCCGAACCTACCAACCCAACCCCGGAGACGCCGACCTGGTGTGCGGAGGATTCCCATGTCAAGACATCAGCAGCGCAGGGCGCGGTGTTGGGATCGTGGGTGAGCGTTCAGGTCTCTGGTCGGAAATGGCCCGAGTCATCGGAGCTGTTCGTCCGAGGTGGGTCATTGCGGAAAATGTATCGGCCCTTCGCAGTAAGGGGCTTACCCTGGTCCTTCAAGATCTCTGCTCGCTCGGGTATGATGCGGAGTGGCACTGTATCCCCGCTTCCGCCGTTGGTGCGCCTCACAGACGGGATAGAGTCTGGATCATCGCTTATCGCAACTCCGACGGCGACTGCCAACCAGTTGTGCCCGTCGATGCAGAAGCATCCGGGGTGCAGGGCGATGTGGCCCACCCCGCAGGCCAGCGATCACATTCAGAAACGAACGAGCAAATCGTGGGCGGCGAAGGGAGCAGTCAATCAGAGTCTAGCCAACCCAGAGATAACCGGAGTGACTGGTGGCAAACTGAACCCGCGCTGGATCGAATGGTTGATGGGCTACCCGGACGGGTGGACCGACTTAAGCAACTAGGTAACTCCATCGTTCCGCAGATCGCCACCCTTCTAGGGCAGGCCATCATTCGGCGCCAACGCCACTAGCGCGTCCGCCCACAACTCGACCTCCTTCCGCAGCCGACTGACCCGCGCATCGGCATTACGGAACTTCTGTGAGTTGGCAATCCTGAACATGGCCTCGGCGTAGGTCAACTGATCGCGCTGGGCCATGTCCTCGACTTCCTGGAGGCGCTGGGTCACAAGGAGCCCAAGCTCATATTGGCACGACGCCCAACCATAGGCGGCGACCACGGCATCAGGGAGGTCGCGGCTGACCCCGTGACGCTCTAGGGCCTGGCCGCCAGCTCCTCGACGGAGTGCTCGAGCATGGGCGCGTGGGCTCTGAGAGTGCCAACGTGGTCGTCGCGCTTCCAGGGCGTGAGGGCGGCGTCGTCTTTGGGTTGCGGCTGGGGGTTGGGCATGGCTAGGTCTGGTTTAGGGCAAACGCCACTAGGATCGCGTCGGCCTCGTGGTCGGTGCACGACGGGTCGGAGCCGGTGAGGCCCTTGACGGCCTTGCTGATGCCCCACTTAGATCGCTCCCGGTCGTTGGCGCCCTTCCAATGAGTGTACGGCACACCGACGAGCCCTGAAGCATATGATTTGAGGGCCTTCGGGAGGATGCCGCTCATGGGGATACCACGGCTGGCGGCCCAGTAGCCGATACCACCGAGAACCCAGTGCATCGTGCAGGCCGTTCGACCGCCGGCGCCGCGGCCAGCGAACCCAAAGGGGACGCTCTCGGTGGCGACCCGGGCGGGCAACGGTTGGTCGGCGAACATTTTTTCCAGTGCACGGTTGACAGCCTTGTGCTGGGCGTAGTAGGATGAGCCACAGTCGATGGTGGTGGTAGCGAGCACCTGCTTGTTGCTGACATCCACTAGGGCGAGCCCTAGATGCCTGAACCCTGGGTCGATGCCGAGGACGATCATGGCCCTGGCAACTCCGTTAGGGGTTCGTCCCGGTACTCCTCATCCAGAAAAATGAGCCAATCAGGAACACCTAAGTCGCACCCTTCAAATGGGCACACACCCGACGGCAGCAATGGCGCGTCGCAGTTGGGGCAGGGGATGTCGGCCGGGGGCATGGTGCAGGGGTGGTTGTTGAGGGATCTATGGCAGGGTCACATTGATTGGTTCAATGGTGTGTGGTTCAGACCTTCACAAACTCCGGAAACGGATTAGCCCGCTTCTCGCTATCGAAGTAACTAAACGCCAGCACCCAGGGCAACTTCTTACCCTTGACGTAGCCCATGTAGGGGTGGTTCAGCTTACCGCCGTAGCCGCCCTCGGCGCCGTAGACCTG
>Ga0070749_10001190_pt1 | contig 17588 bp, 19 predicted proteins | sample VirMetDEL_Nov_18_FD_75180 | JGI IMG/M metagenome (GOLD analysis project Ga0070749, IMG submission 75180) | Aqueous microbial communities from the Delaware River and Bay under freshwater to marine salinity gradient to study organic matter... | ecosystem: Environmental > Aquatic > Marine >...
CGCATGATCAGTCGCGCGGCGTGGACCTGCGGTGCCCAGGGGACGTCGTGCTTGTGGACCTACTGGGACACGACGAAGGGTCCTGTGGGCTCCGATGGTGTGCCGATGGGCGACATCTGCGTCGAGCCCCTCGCCGTCTGGGAGTGGGGCACCGACGGCTCAGAGGCCATCGAGGACAGCGCCTACTGCTACGTCCGTCGGTACGTCGACAAGGAAACGGCCCGCGTCAAACTGCTGAAGGCTGGCATCACTGACCCGCCGTCGTCGAGCCCCGCGCAGTCGGTGTGGGGCGAGAACCGCGACCTCGTCGAGGTCATCTACTACTACCACAAGAAGACGCCGCGCATCCCCGATGGCTTCTACGCGGTCCACGTCAGCGGCCACGTCGTCGAGCACGGCCCGTTCCCCTACCAGCATGGCGAACTGCCCATCGCCATCTGGAAGTGCGGCGACAAGCCCGACAGCCCGCACGGCGGCACCCACGTCGACGACGCCATCCCGTTGCAGGCATCGCTGAACCGGCTGCATGCCTCGCTGGCCTCGATGACCACCCGCTCTGCCAAGTGGCTGAAGGTCATTGCGGCAAAGAAGATTGCCGACCTGTGGAACGGCGAAGACCAGATCATCGAGTGCGATGACCCTGAAGCCATCGCCTCGCTGCGCATCGTCGGCCCGCCGCCCCCGCCGCCGCTGCTGCTCAGCCAGATCGAAGAGCATGAGCGGATAATCAACGTTGTCTTCGGCATCAACGAAGCCGTCGTCGGCTCCGATGCGTCGGCCACGAAGAACGCCCGCCACCTCGCCTACATCAGCGAACTGGATGCTCAGAAGTTTGCGGCAACGTTGGCGATGCGCGACCACGCCCTGCTGCGGCTGTATCGGCAGATGCTGGCGCTGTGCAAGCAGTACGTCGTCGTCCCGCGGCTGCTGCGCATCACCGGCCCCGCTGGGCTGCCCGAAGTCCTGCGCTTCGTCGGCTCCGACCTCGCCGTCGACGTCTACCTTGAGCCCGCGCCTGGTGTGGACCAAACGAAGACGGCCGAAGCGGCGCAAGCCGAACAGGACGCCGTCGCTGGCTTCGAGCCCATCGAGCGCGCCACCGAACGCCGTCAGACCGGCCAGCGCGAGACGTCGCTGGAGACCATGACCCGCAAGGCGGTTCTCCAGCAGGCCCAGCAGGCAATGCAGGGCTTCGGCGTGCAGGCCGACCAGACGCTGGTGGCCGCCATCGCCGTCGAGGTCTTGCTGTCGTTCGTCGAGGCTAACGAGCAGATGGGCCCAGAGCGCCTTGCGCCCGTCGTGCAGCTTCTGAACGGCTACCGCGCGCTCCTGCAGCCGGCTGAGCAGCAGCAGGGTGGCTCGCCGGAGATGACGGCTGAAGTCGAACAACAGGCCATGCAGCAGCAGGCTCCAGGAGCGTTGACGCCATGAAGAAGGAAGCTCTCCCCTACCTCATCCTCGGTCTGGTGCTGATGCTCGTCGGCCTCGCCCCGCCGGTGGCTCGCGCGCTGTCGAACCCGCTGTCAGAACTGCAGAACACGTCGGTGTCCTGCGGTGCGACGGCGACGGCCATTGCTCCGTCGGGCGCGTCGAGCATCTGCGTGGAGAACACCAGCGCGACGTGCGTGCAGCTTGGCGGTTCCGGCATCACGACGACGACGGGGCTCGCGGTCGGCAGTGGCTGCGCCGGTGGCCAGGTGTTCTGCGCTGACGTCAAGCGACTGTTCTGCGCTGCGTCTGCAGGAACTGTCTCCGTCGACGTCGTCTTCGGGAGCATGTGATGAAGCGTGCCGTTGTTGTGCTGGCGCTGCTGTCGGCCCCGGTGCTGGCAACGGCGCTTCGACCGTTTGCAGGCATGCGTGGCGACGCGAGCCTCGGTGGCAACACGCCGAACGGGTCGCCGCTGTCCAATGGCCCGACGCCGACGTTTGACCTTGTCGCTGGCGCAACGACGCCCAACGACCTGAGCGATACGCTCACAGTCAACTCCGTCTCAATGACCCTCGTCTTGGCGTGCGACGCTCAGGGCGTGTCGGGCACGTCGTGGACCTGTCGCGATGGCAGCGGCAACGTCGTCCTGACCGAGGCCGGCACGGGCACGTCGCCGTCGAGCCTGATCAACACACCGTTCCACGCCACCGACAGCATGGAGCGCGGCGAACTCTACGTCACCGGCGGCAAGCGCCACGACGCCGCGTCGTCGACCATCGGCGACCTGACCACTGAAGACCTCGTCGTCGAATATGTGGGCAAGCAAGGCGCCAGCAACAGCGTGATTGTCGACAAGGGGCTGGGCGGCACCGACGGCTGGCGCTTTTCTCAGTCGGGCACCTCGTCGCTGTCGTTCTCGCTGCGCACGGCGTCGACCACGACGGCGTTCTCAGGCCCGTCGGGTCACGTCGCGTCGTTCCTGCATGGCCTCGCCTTTGTCGACCGCAGCGAGGCAAGCACCAACGGCGCGATCCTCTACGTCAACGGCGCGGCCGGCACCGGCGCCGACGTGAGCGCACGGTCGGCGACGCTGACGAATGCGTCGACGCTAGCGGTCGGTGCTGCAAGCGCTGGCACCGCGAACAGCGCGACGGTCATTAGCCTGCGCGTCTGGCGTTGCGCCGGCTGCATGGCGGGCGGTGCGACCAATCCGACGCAATGGGCGCCCATCGCTCGCGCTCGCGCTGCTGTCGCGTGGGGCATTGACCCGTCGGTTGCTGCTGGAACTCGCGGCCCGACGACCTTGACGCGCGCCACGACGGGCAACGTCGACGTCGTCGATGGCAACGTGCGGCACCTCTATACGACCGGCAACGGTGCTCCGCGTGTTTCTCGTCGCACCTACTCTGCAGGGGCTGTCTCTGTTGGCCTGATGTCTGAGCCTGCAGTCAGCAACATTGCCCTGCAGAGCCAGACGCTGGGCACGACGTGGACAGCGATCACGGTAGGCGACAACGTGCTTGCCGACGCCTATGCAGGCGCCGACCTGACGACGACGGGCGACAACATCGACGGCAACAACAGCAACGCCGAACACGGACTGCGACAAGCCATCACAGTCACTGCGGCGACGCATACGTTCTCAGCGTGGGCAAAGACCGGCACGCAGAACTTCGTCGCCCTGCGCAACGCCACCGTCGCCAACGGCGCGGCATGGTTTGACGTCGCGACGTGCACGTCGTCGTCGTGTGTTGTCGGCGAGGATTGTGCTGCTGCAGTCGACACGGTGCAGGCAGGCGTCTCGCGAGCATCGGCTGAGCGTTGGCCCATCGACACGACGGGAGACGGCGTCGCCGACGTCAACCTGTGCCGCGTGTCGATCACGTACACAGGCACGGCGGCAGCGCACAACCACGACCTGCTCTGCGCTCCCAGCGACGGCGTTCTCGTCTACACCGACTCTGATGCGGCTGCTGACTGTGGCTTCTGGGGCGTGCGCGTCGAGGCATTCCCGACGCCAACCAGTTATCTCGCGACGACGACGGGTGCGACGGCACGCAACGCCGACGACGTGCGGTTCGACGGGGCCAGCCACTACACCGGCTCAGCGTCGACCCTTGACACCGTCGTGCTCTGCCCGCCGCATGACACCGGCACCACGGCGACGTTCGCCAGTGTCGGCACGGGCAGCGCCAACTACGCCAGGCTTGGTGTTGACGCCACTAACGACCGCGCTCTTGCTGAGGCTACAGTCACGACGCAGCAGTGGAACATCATCGCCGGCAGCGGCGACGTCACCGACGGCGTCTCGCATCGACTGCGGCAGACGATGGCGACCAACGACATCGTCGCCTACTATGACGGCACCAGCATCGGCACGGACACGTCGGCCACTTTGCCTGCCACTGCGTCGTCGTTCATCTACTTGGGAACGACGGGTTCGACGGCAGCGGCGTCTGCGTGCTTGCTGTCCCGTGTTCGCTTGTGGTCGAGCATCGTGACGCCTTCGGTGACCCCATGAACCGCTCTTTGGCTGCATTCCTCGTCGCTGTTGGCGGCACCGTTGCTGGCGGCTTTGCCTTGCTGTCGTCGTCGCTGTCGTCTTCGGGGCAGTACCTTATCGAGTGTGCGCCAGACGACGGGGACTGTGTGCTTGTCGCTGTGCCGGCGCAGGGCCAATGCGCGGTCCTGCTTGAAGGTGGCGGTGACCGCCCTGGTGAGGTGTCGGGCCTCGACGGCGACGGCGCTCAGGCGGCTCGCGACCTGTATGCGATGATGGAGTCTGGCGTCATCAGCGGCTTTCGCACGATCCCCGACGGCGCCGGCTGCAGTGTCGCGATGTCTTTGACCCGTGAACAGGCCCGCGAGTGGCGTGCGGTGCTGACCGGCGAGGTCGTCGACGGCGGCAGCATCGGCGAGGCGGTTGCAGTGCTCACTCCGGCGTCTCCAGTCGGCATCCCGGTGCAATGGGGCGGTGGTCCGACGCCAGAAGAGCGCACTGAGGGCTATGACCTGTCCAGCGTTGATGGAGGAATGCCGTGATCGAAACGATTGTCACCGCTTTGGCGTCGAGCGTTGCTGGTGGGGCCGCTGCGTGGGCCACCCTGCAGGCTCGCGTGAGGCGTCTTGAAGAGCTGGTGACGGAACTGAAGTCCGACAAGGCGTCCAAAGAGTCGCTCGACAGCCTGAAAGCCTCGGTGGATCGACTCCGCGACGACATGGACCATCGATTTGACCGCCTGGAAGCCGTCATCCTGAAGAAGGGCAACTGACATGCTCGACTCAATGCTCAAGGACCTCGCCAACCCGCACGCCATCTCGCAGATCGTCATCGTGATGCTCGCGCTGTTCGCTCGCGACGTCGTGGTTGGGATGCTGCGCGCCTATGCGAAGCGCGCTCACACCGACAAGGACCCCAGCAACGACGCCGCTGCCGACGCGGCCGACGTCATTGCCGACGGCATCGAGAAGCTGTCGATGAAGAAGAAGTAGCTAGAAAGGCGTAAGGCCCCTTTCGGGGCCCTACTCCTAGGAGAAACGCAACACGGGGGATGAGCACGTTTCTGAAGGGGACTCTGTCGTGTCGAAGCGCCTGCGTCAAGCCGATAGTCGATGGTCGAAGGTGACTCTGGGCTTTGGCCCCGGCACCATCGGCCAATTCGGCTGCGCGCTGGTCTCCGTTTGCCAGGCGGCGAAGTTTCTGCGGCTCGTCGAACTCCTTCCGCCGCATCTGAACGCGATGGGGCAGTCCTCGAAGGCGTTCAAGGGTGTTCTGGTCATCTGGGACCTGCTTGGTCGCGTCGCCGGCCTCGACATCCGGCCTCTGATGACCGGTGACAGCATGACGAGCACCATCACCACGACCCTAAAGGCCAAGGGCGTCTGCTTACTGCACGTCGACCACAAGAACGACGAGCGCGGCGACCACTGGGTGCTGGCTCACTCGCTGACGGACACCGGCGACATCGTCTGCTCATGCTCAGCGGTCGGTGACGACGTCATCCTCGACAAGGCGACCCTGCGAGGGGCCACGACGTGGGGAAACCAGCCAAAAGTCTACTCTGTTCGTGGTGTTCGTCCCGTTTTCCCGCTAACGTAGGCTGGTTGACAGCGTCCAAACGCCGTCGATAGCCTTTTGCCCGGTCACAAGGAGAAACTGCAATGTCCATCAATCTGCACCAGGTCGACGAAGACTCGCACCTGCGCACCGAAACCGAGACCATCGCCAACCCGCGCGCTGCGACGGCCAACCTCATCGTCGCCTCGGTGGACCCGTCGACGCTCACCGTCGGCCAGAGTCTGACCCTCGCCGCGACGGCCTCCGGTGTGGCTCTTCGCATGGCCCGCAAGATCACGCTGGTGCTGACCGATGCGTCCGGCGGTGGCGGCGGTCTCTCGGTGACCGTGCAGATCAATGGGCACCGCTTCGGCAAGCCCATCAGCGAGGACGTGACGACGACCTGCACCAGTGGCGCGGCCACCACCGTTGCGTCGACGCTGGTCTTCGATCAGGTGACCTCGGTTGTCGTCCGCACGCTGACCTCGGCCGCTGCCGGCGATGCCTTGACCGTCGGCATCGACGGCAACGCCCTCGGCCTGTCGAAGCCCATCGATCAGGTGAACGACGTGTTGGCCATCTACCGCATCAACGCGGGCAGCGAGACGTCGCCCATCGCCATCAGCGCGACCACCGTCGATGTCGCCAACAGCGCGTACATCCACGGCTCGTCCATCGCGGCGACCGACATCTTCGTCATCCGCTACCGCGCTGGAACGAAGAAGGATGAGCCGGGTGCTGGTCGTAATGGGGTGTATGCGTGATGGACGGCACTTCTGCTCCATCGACTGCGTCGGTACCGGCGGCCTCTCCCGCCGCTTCGCCGGCCTCCTCTACGCCTTCGCCTGCTCCTTCTCCTGCGTCGTCGAGCGCAGCGCGAGGGCCTGATGGCAAGTTCTCCGCTCAGCAGCAGACCGAAAAGCGACGCGGAGACCTGAAGAAGCGCATCCGTCAGGGTCTCCCGCCGACTGACGCTGCGCCTGTGGTCGAGGTGAAGGCTGAGACGCAGCAGGATGCCCCGCAGGCGTCGATTGAGACGCCGGCTAAGGGTAAGCCGCAGAAGGCTGAAAAGGCCGCTGTGGAGGCTCCTGCTGCGCCGCAGTGGACTGAGGACCCGACGACGTGGGCTGAGCCCGCGAAGAAGGCGTACCAGAGTCTGCAGGAGCAGCACCGCGCTGAGATCGGCCAGTGGGAAGACGTCGGCCGCAAGGCTGTCGAGCAGAACCGCCGACTGCTGGAGGAGGTCAAGTTCCTTCGCCAGCAGATTCAGCAGGCCGGGGTGCAGGTCGACCCTCGCGACCTTGAACTGCTGAACTACCGCAGCCGCGACGTCTCGGCGCAGCAGATGGTGGAACTGCAGAAGCAGCGCGACACCTACTACCAGCAGCAGCGCCAGCAGCAGGAGCAGGCCCAGATTCGCCAAGAAGCGCAGGCTGCGGTGGCGCAGATGCAGAAGCTGGCGCAGTCCAAGGGCATCGACGTCAAGTCCATCTATGCGGAGTACAAGACCGCCCAGAGCATCGGCGAGACCATCAGCTTCGATGAAGCTGCCGCCCGTGTGATGGAGCGTCTTGAGTGGAAGCAGCGCAAGGTCAACGCCGCCGCTCCCGCACCCACTGTTTCCGGCATTCCCGCTGGGACCACGCTGCCGAAGTCACGTTCCCGCAATGGACGTCTCGATCGGTTGCGCGCACTCGGTCACGCTGTGTGACCGTTCAGAAAGGATAGAGTCACATGGCATTCAGCTATTCCGCATTGAAGGACCTGCTTCAGGAGGACGGCCGCGACGACCTCATCGATCAGGTCGACAACAGCACCGCGCTGGTCGACTGGAAGATGACCGACGACGGCCCGAAGAACCAGGCGAAGGTCTTCGAGGTCATGCGCTCCACCGACGTGGGCCGCGTGCAGGTCGACAACAGCGGCTTCGCGTCGCAGGGCTTCGCTGTCGACGGCGGCAACCGTCGCACGGCTGCGCAGGCCACCTACGCATCGGGCACCTACGGCTACGCGATCCTGGAGGGCAACGCCGAGTTCCCCGAAGGCATCGTGCGCGTGGCTCGCGGCGGCGACGGCATCGACCTGTACGAGCAGGCGATGGCGAAGCTGGGCCGTCAGTTCGCCCGCCTGACCGAGCGTGCGGTTCTCGGCCATGAACTGGCCAAGCCTGAGAACAGCGAGACCCTCGGTGCCAACGTCGTTGTCGAGGTCACCTCGATTGCTGGCTTCCAGATCGGCGGTCTCGTCGACATCTACGCCAGCGACGGCACCACGCTGAAGCAGGCCAACGCTGAGGTCTCGGTCATCACCGACGACGGCGACGGCACTGGCGCGGTGACGATCGTGAACCTGACGTCCAACCTGCTCAACACCGACCGCATCTTCATCGCCGGCTCCGGCGGTGCAAACGCGGTTGCTTCGGCGTCGACCCCGCGCTGCGTGAACCTGCAGGATGTCACCACGTCGGGCATCGCGCTGTACGCCGGTCTCGCCGCTGGTGACCAGCCCGCCGGCACGCTCGACTCGACGACGACGTCGTGGTCGAACGCCTCGGGCAAGCGCATGATGCAGCGCATCTTCCGCGCCTGCGGTGAGAAGCCGACGCACCTGATCGTGGACCCGTACCAGGAGCAGAAGATCTACGAGTCGCAGAACCCGACTCTGCGTCACGCTCCCGGCGACACCCTCGACCAGTACGCCCCGCGCATGGAGTTCGACGGCTGCCCGGTCGTCGTCACCAACGCCCAGAACAGCAAGCGCGTCGACTTCGTCAACGCGAAGGCGTACTCGGCGAAGCTGCACGTCTTCTGGGAGCCGTCGCCGACGGGTGATGGTGGCAAGTCGGCTGGCTGGTCGCGCGAGGCTCTGCAGCTCTCGCAGACGAAGCTGGCGTGGACGCTGTTCTGCAGCGCCGGCATCAACATGCGCGTCCCGCGTCGCAACGCCTTCGGTGCGATGTCGAACCTGAACGCTGCGTTCTGAGGAGTCTGACGGTGGCGCGCGTCGTTTCCCCCGCTGAAGTCGCAAGGCAGATTCGCCGGGAAGGCGCGCGTCATCGTCTGACGCCTCGCATGGCATACGGGCAGATGACGGTGGCCGAGGAGACGCGAGAGCGTGTCAGCGGCCCCGTCCTGCACGTCGCCAAGAAGACCTGCGTCTCCATCCGCAACGTCTCGATGGACAAGCCGCTGGGCCTTGTGTGGCGCAGCAAGAAGCAACGGCACCAGTGGAATGTGCTGAAGCTGGTGCGTGAGCGCCGCGCCCGCCTGCAAGACCAGGCGAAAGTACGCTATGAGGACCACCGGAAAGCGCGCAGCAACGAGATCCGCCGCGTGGCTGCTTCGGTCGGGCACGACGAATTCTGGCGGGCCATCTACGAGGTGAGCCATGGCAGGATTGACGGTCGCTGAATCGCGGGAACTCGTCTCTCAGTATCTCGACGACCAGAACCAGCGCCGCTGGCCAGAGCCGGAGATCAACACCGCTCTGCAGTACGCGCTTGCCGCATGCCTGTCGGAGTACGTCGAGGAGGGCGGCACGCTGTTCGACGTCGAGGCGTCGCTGAGCACCAACAGCAGCGGCCTGTGCAGCCTCGCGTCGCTGGGCAACATCCTGCGCATCGGCCCCGTGCAATACGTCACCGGCGCAGCGCCCTACTCATACTTCCCTGTGCTGCCTGCCAAGCCGCGTGACCGCGAGGTCGACGTGACGGGCGTCTACAGCCTCCGCATCTTCTACACGAAGGAGTTCACGCTCTCGTCGAACGGCAACTACCCGCTGATCGGCGATGGTGCGACGGCTGCGCCCTCGACCCATGCCTTCGATGCCTGGGTGTGCGCTGAAGCCGCCTTGCTGCTGGGCGTGAAGGACAACGACATGCGACCGGGGCTGGAGCGGCTAGAGGCTCGCCTGCGTGAAGACGCGCTGCACAAGCTGAACAACCCGCGCACGATGCCGCTGTCGGTCCCGGTCTACCGGCACCCGAACATGCGGAATCTGTCGTACATCTTCACGCCGTCAGCCACCGCGCCCACGCTGCAACTCATCCGTGTTCGCGGAGAGTGGTGATGTCGTCGATCTTCACGCGCCCGCGAGCACGGCCGCCTCTTGCAGCCGTCTCGTCGCAACAGGTGTTCCGTGAGGTCAACACCGAGGACGAACTTCGCGCGGCTGTCTTTTCTGACACCACTGGTGCCTACACATTCGGCATCACTGGGCGACGGATTGTCATCGCATCGCCCATCAGCGTCAAAAGCCCAATCGTCGTTACAGCCAGCGGAACAACCATCGAGTCACACGGAAAGATACCAGTTTTTCCCGCTGCCGACGCCCTTAGTTGCATCTTTGACGTCTCGTCTGCCGTCAACGTCACAATTCGCAATTTGATGTTCTCCAACACGGGCAACTTTGTGGAGCCCACTGTCTGCGTGAAGCTTGGGTCGCTCAACGAGATGCTTGACTGCACCGTCGTCACTGGCACAACCGCCATCATCGCCGACACAGACAGTTTTGTGCGCGGCAACAAGATTTTCTTTGGCACCTTTGGCGTTTCAATCATCGGCTCTGCTTCTGTTGTCACCGGCAACATGATCACCAGCGGCATTGCCACCGCAGACCCTTCTTCATCAAGAAACGTCATCACGTCGAACGTCATGTTCAATTCGAACATCGATACTTCGACGAGCAGCGGCCAGAACGTCATCGTCGGCAACGCCCAGGTCGGCACCATCACCAACACGTCCACCGACGCGGTAACCTCCAACACATGACCGGCCCCATCCGCACCCGTCTGCAGCCCATCGAGGAAGCCGTTGCTCCGACGACGGCTGGCGACACGTTGCAATGGAACGGCAGCGCCTACGTCTGGGCTCCGGCCAGCGGCGGCGTCAGCGATGGCGACAAGGGCGACGTCACCGTCAGTGGCGGCGGCACTGTTTGGACCATCGACAACGACGTCGTCAGCAACGCAAAGCTGGCGAACGTGTCTACGGCGACGCTGAAGGGCCGTGTGACTGCGGGAACCGGCGACCCCGAAGACCTGACGGGCACGCAGGCAACGACGCTGCTGGACGTGTTTACGAGCGCGCTGAAGGGCTTGGCTCCGGCGTCTGGTGGCGGCACCACCAACTTCCTGCGGGCTGACGGAACGTGGTCGGCTCCCTCTGGCGGTGGCGGCGGCGCCAACGTTGGCACCGCGACCATCGACTTTGGTGCGTTTCCCGGCTCGTCACATGCCACGGTCGCGGTCACGGGGCAGGCGGGCATCGTGGCCGGCAGCGTCGTTCAGGCGTGGATTCGCCCTGTGGCAACCGTCGACCACAGCGCCGACGAGCACCTTGTCGAGACAATCCGTATCTCGACGTCGGACATCGTCGCCGGCACCGGGTTTACCATCCACGGCTTCAACAGCAGCGAGAAGACCAGCCCGCAAGGCGGGGGCACGCGCATCTACGGTGCGTGGACCGTCGCGTGGTCGTGGGCATAGGAGGCAACAGTGGCAATCCAGATTCAGGGCAATGCAGGAACGGTCGCCGACGTCGATGGCGCCAACTACCGGGCCATCCGCGTCAACCAGCGGCCCCTCGACTACGGCTCGCTGGGTACCTACTCGGTCAGCGGGCGCACGGGCACGATGGCAGCGGGCCTCGCCGCAAACTCCCCGGTGTTCTCGTTCCGCTGGGGCGATGCGACGCGACTGTGCGCCATCACGTCGGTGCATGCGACAGGTGCGGGCAGTATCGTCGCCTTCACGGCCGGCTTCACGAACCTGGAATTGCTTATCGCCCGCAACTTCACGGCAAGCGACAGCGCCGGCACTGCGCTGACGCCGACGGCGAACAACCAGAAGCTGCGGACATCGATGGGCACGTCGCTGGTCACCGACATCCGTGTGTCGTCGACGGCGACGCTGACGGCAGGCACCCGAACGCTCGACGCTCAGCCCATCGGCTCGCTGACGTCGTCGGTGACGGCAACGGCAGGCACTCCGCTCTGGCCGCCGGAGCACCTGTACGAGGCCGCCGAGAACGACGGCATGCCCATCATCCTCGCCCAGAACGAGGGCATCGTCATCCGCGCTACCGTGCCAGCGACGGGGACGTGGACGGCGTCGTTCGATATGTCGTGGGTCGAGTTGGCCGCCTACTGAGGAGCCCACATGCCGCTGCAGAAGGTTGACAACTGGAGCAAGCTGAACGTCTACCCGCTGCAGAGTGGAGAGTACGCTGCGCGTCCAGGGCTGCGGCGCATCTTCACGCCGTCGGTGGGTCGCAAACTCGTCGGTGGGTTCAGCGTTCAGAACCCCTACACCGGCGAGGTCTGGCACTACCTGTTCGACATTGCGTCGGCGACGACCAGCGACCTTCGGCTGCACATCGTCGACGACGACTTCGTGACGTTCCAGACGTTTCTGCTGGGCGTCAACGTCGACCCGCGTGTCATCACCCACGCCGTCGTCGAGGGCGAGATCATCATCTCCAGCCCTGACTTCGACACGGTCTGGGGGCTCGTCGGCAGCGGCGTCATCTTTGCGAAGAAGGTGGCGTCGGACAACCCGGCGACGACGGCCATCAACGTGCCGCGCGGCATCTGCACGTCGTGGTGCAACCGTGTCGTCATCGCCGACGGCGCTAGCCTGTTCGTCAGCGACCCCGTGAGCGCGACCGGCGGCTCGACGAGGACCTTCGTTGCCCAGAATCAGAACCAACGCCCTGCCCCTGTCTTCGGACTGCATGAAGGTGCTGGTGGCCAACTGATCGCGCTCACCTCGCGCGGCGTCTACGGGCTCGACGCATCGGCAGCGGCGGTTGGCATCGTCGGCAGCAACGGCACCGATTGGCGACTGCTGAACCACCATGAGTCCTACACCTACGAGAGCAGCGCGGTCATCCGTGGCCGGTGCTACGCGCTCTCAAAGGCCGGCTACCTGCTGGTCGACATCGAGAACAACCAGGAGGAGGCGCTCGACGACATCGTGGCCCCCCGCATCTACGGGCCCCGGACGTCATCAAGCGACTACCGTGGGGCCAAGATGTTCGCCGGTGACGAGGGTCCGCTGGTTGCTCTCGGTGACGCACTGAGCGCCCACGCTCTGGCCGACAACATGCGGTCGTGGTGGACGTGCAGCGTCAACGCCTCGTTCCGCATGCGGGGCATCCTGCGCACTCCAGATGGTGGCGAGATGCTGCTGTGCGAGGACGGCGTCTACCTGCCAGGCGGGAACGTCGACGGCGGCCAACTGCTGTCGTCTGAAGCCGTCACCCAGCCGAAAGCCGTCATGTGCGGTCAGGTTGCGACAGACCCCACCGGCAACCCAACCGTCCGCGAGGTCACCTACGCGGCGGCTGTCGGTGGGGCGGGAAGCATCTACGCGGCCGTGCGTGGCGATGCGCAGTCGGCAACCCCACCGGCGGATACCCGCAGTCTGATCATTGGGACGAGCTCGTGGGGTGCGACCGGTCTCATCTACCAGCCGACGCCCATTGCCTCGCGCCGGCTCCAATTTGACCTGAACGGCGACGATGTCACCATCGAGGTCGCGGCAGACTACCCTGAGACTCGACTGCATCTAGCCGCCGACGTGACGTTCAGCAAGTCCGCGCCACAACGGCCTAACGATCGAGGCAACTGATGGCTCTGACTCCGTTCACCGGCACCGTCACGCAAGCCGCGCTGAGGTCCAACTTCGACGACAAGACGTCGACGCTGACCAACAACGCGAAGGCCGGGCAAACGGACCACGTCGTCACCGTCACACGACTGACCCTGGGCGCTGCCGACGACATCAGCCTGCGGTGCGTGGACTTCACGCCCGTCGACGACTACGAGGTGCGCGTCTTGCGGCTGACTCTTGAGGACGGCACGGCTTCGCGAACGGTGACGGCGACGGTGACGGTCACAGACGGCGACGCGACGTTCGTGCTCGACAAGACCATCTCAGTGACGGGCACGACGGTGGTTGGCACCAGCCACGCCAACCTCGACCTGCGCACGGTGACCGGTGACCGGCTGCGGCTGCTGAAGGGTGTGCCCTATCGGCTGACCATCGGGCTTCCCTCTGCGGGCCCGGTGACGCGGGCGCAGGCTTCGCTGGTGCTTCGTTCGCGCCGGAGGGCTGGATGATTCCCCTCGTTCCTTACACGTTCCGCACCGGCGGCATCGTCGACGTCGAGCACGTCAACAACAACCTGCGCCAGATGTCTGCCGACGTCGGCCGCAACCTCTCCAGGCGCTACACCTACTGCCAGACCATCGTGCCACTGACCGGCATGGCCAACACCGACACCGAGGCCGTCCGCACGGTGTTCTTTCGCGACCCGACTGCAGCCATCGACCTCGTCGCCGTCGAGGCGGTCATCTATTCGGCGAGTGGCGCGACGTGGACTGTCGCCATCAGCAACCAGACGGTGACGGACTCGTTCACGGTAGCGACGGCTGGGACGACGACGAAGGCGTCCAACGGGCTGAACCGACTGTTCTCGCTGCAACAGGCGACTGCCTACAGCAACGCCTTGTGGTCGCCGACGTCGGTGACCGGCTACCGCATCGTGCTGTCGGCGTCGGCGGCGTCGACCATCACGTCGGGCTATCTGGTGCTGCACTTCCGTGGCGACCGGGCCAACCTCGCCAACCACGACGGCTACAGCCCGACCCTGCTGCAGGCCAACACCAGCACCGCCGGCAGCGTCCTCGACACGCAACTGACCAACTTCGAGAGCGCCGTCACCCGCGACAGCAACAACGCCTCGGACTTCCGCGTTGAGTGCTTCCTCGCGCGCAGCTTCGCGACAGCGCGAACCTGGAACGTGCCCAACGGCTCCGACCGCGTGGCCAATGCGTCGTGGTGCGCTGTCGTCGGCAACGTCGGCGAGTCGGTGCAGTTCGCGGCGACGCCAAACACCGTGACCGTCAACGGCAACGGCACCAGCGGTCAGGTCTTCGGGACCATCACCGCCGGCAACGGCTCCGATGCGCCAACTACGAGCGCGAGTGATACCATCGTGACCCTGACGCCTGCGGGTGGCACGGTCGAACTGGCCTATGTGTTCTTGATCTGGAGATGACGATGGCGCTTTCCCTGTCCCCGATGATGCCGAAGAAAAAGAAGCCGCCTGTCACCCTGCAGACGGAGCAGCAGAACGTCGCCAAGCCGGTTGCCCTGCAGCCGACGCCTGCTGCGCCCACTCCTGCTGCGCCGACGCCGCCGCGCGAGACGATGCCGGCTGCAACGCAAGCTTCCATCAAGCCGGCCGTCAAGCCCGCTGCAATGGGCACCAGCGGCGGCACCGTCGGTGGCTTTGGAGCGAGCCCTCCGCCCGGCGGCGGCTATGACAGCGGCGGTGGCGCATCGTGGTCTGGGTCGTGGTCGGGTCGGGCCAGCGGTGGGGGTGGCGCCAACATCCCCGTCACTGGTCCCGGTACCCGTGGAGACGCAGACCAAGACGGCATCCCCGACAATCAAGAGGAGGGGTACAGCCCGTTCGCGGGATGGACGCCCAATCTGCCGCCAGGTTGGAAGCCCGGCGAAATTGCTCAATGGTCTGATGCGACCGGCGGCAAGGTTGCTCCTCCGGCTGGTGTTCCCGACGAGCCCGCCTCCAACGAGGAACTGAACGCTCAGATTCGCAGTCTGATGGAGGACCTCGTTTCCGGCCGCGGCATGGATGTGAACACTGCCGAGGAAGAGGCGCTCATCCGTGAGCTGATGCAGGACCGCCTGGGGCAGGGACTCGTCGATCAGCGCGCGAAGATGGGTCGGGCTGGCTTCGGTGCGTCGGGCGCTCTCGCTGCGATGGAGGGCGACGTTCGACGTCAGGCCGGACAGCAGGCGACGCAGGAAACGCTTGCGCTTCGTCGACAGGCTGAACAAGAGGCCATCAGGAACGCGCTGCAGGCCGTCGGCGTCGACATCGACGTCCGGAGTGAGGCTCGCAGGGAGTTGTTCGATAACGAGTTCCTGAACGCTCTGAAGTCGTCGCTGGGTCTGGATGGTGGCGAAGGTGCAGCCGGTGGTAGGCCACAGGGTTCACCATCGAATCTTGGTGAGACGTCTACGCCTGGTCAAGGCAGCCCTACCGAAGACCGACAGAACCCGGCAGCCGCATCGCAGGGTGGGTCTGACTTCATGGTTGGATCGAGAGCGGCGGTGCCCAACAACGCTGCGTATTCCCGCACCGAAGCGGGATACGACGTCTACGTTACCCCCAACGGCGACGAGTACTTCGTTCCAGCCGGAGCCTGACGCATGTCTTACGCAACCGACGTCCTTCGCCGACGGCAGGAATTCAAAGAGGCGTTCCAAAAGCGGTACAACCCCGCCGAGGACGTCCTCGCCACGCTCGCGGAGATCGACAAAGAGGCGTTCCGTCGAGAGCAGCTTGCCGCGCAGGAGAAGCGCGACGTCGAGCGGTTTGGGCTGGAGAAGGAGCGCATCGTCGCTCAGACGAAGAAGGCAGAGGCCGACCGCACGGCGTCCGATATGGCGCTGGCTGCACAGCGAGAGGCTCGCAAGGCTGAATTCGAAGCCCGCGCTGCTCGTCAGCGTGAAGAAGCGCGGCTGAAGGAGCAGGCCGAAGCCCGCAAGACCGGCGCTCGCACGCTGTACGGCAGGATGACGGGCCTCGGACAGACTGCGCGTGACATCTGGGGCGGCACCGCTGTCGGCGACGCGGAGAAAGCCTACGCGACACGCATGGCTCGCACTCTTGCCGAAGGAACGGCTGCGGAAGTCGCCAAGATGGACGAGGAACTCGCCGCAATGCAGGCGAAGGCCCCGAAGGCTGTCCCTGGCGGCATGACGATGGCCGACGTCGAGGAACTGGCTGGTGCTTTCGGCATGACGCCCGACGAAGCCCTGTCTCTCGCCGACGAACTACGCCGTGATGAGGAAGCGCGTCTCGCGGAACTCGGCCTCACCGGAGCAAGGACCGAACAGGCAACCGCTGCCGCAGAGGCTGCGCTTCGTCGTGGTCTGCCGAAGCCGGCCAAAGAACTCACTGCCGAACAGGAAGAGAACGCGAAAGAGGAACTGGCCTACAAGAGGCTTCGCAACGAAAACTTGCGCCGAAAGCTTGGTCAGCAAGGCTTTGTCCCGACGACCTCAGAACTTGAAGACCTACAAGAGTCACGGCGCAAAATTCAGGCGGCAAGGGCTTCGACGAATTCTCTTCGTCAGATCATGGCTAAGTATCCAGAGTTTGCGTCTTACGTCGGACCCGTGGACGGCTTGATCAGCAAGGTGAAGTCTAAGTTTGGAGCGAATAGTCGCGCTGCTTCCGATATTCAGTCAAGCATCGACCGGGTGTTTCAGGCATACAAAAACGCGACTACCGGTGCTGCTGCCGGTCAGCTTGAAATGGAAGACCTCAAGGCCATCATGCCGAAGACCACCGACAACTTTGAGGCGATCCTCGGAAAACTGGACTCTTCGGATCGCATCTCGCAGACGATTGTCGATCAGGTCGACCTTATCCTTGGCAAGATGGACATCCGTGCCGCAGACGCTTTGGCTCGCGGCGAAGTCGGGGCCGGAGAATCCGTCATTCCCATGTCCAAGGAAGAGGCGGACCAATACTTTGAGGAGACGCCATGAGGCTGTTCGTCCCGTCCAATGGCAAATTCGCCGTCGTGCCTGACAACAAGGTTGCGGGCTTCTTGGCGCAGTACCCCGATGCCATTCCAGCAGAGGAGGGCATGACGCCGACGCCGCAGACGCCTCGCGCTGCCGCTCCCGCCCCCGCGCCGACGCCCACCGCCGCCGCGCCTGCCGAAGAGGGCGGGTTCATGGACAGCCTGGCTGCGCTTGCCACCGGCGCTGGTCGAGGTCTGACTGCTGAGTTCATGGATGAGATTCGTGGCGTTGCTGCTGCGCTGGGTGCAAAGTACGGCTCAGAGGGCGTCGCCCCAGAATTCCTCGCGCAAGAGGACTTCTACACGCAAGGACGCGAAGAAGAGCAGGCCCGTCAGCGTCGGCTTGAAGAGCAGAGTCCGTTCCTGACCGCTGCTGGGCAGATTGGTGGCGCTATCGCTCCTGCGCTGCTGACGGGTGGTGCTGCCGCTGCGCCCACGACCCTCGGTGCCCGCTTTGCCGCTGCTGCCCCCG
>Ga0070749_10001191_pt1 | contig 17588 bp, 39 predicted proteins | sample VirMetDEL_Nov_18_FD_75180 | JGI IMG/M metagenome (GOLD analysis project Ga0070749, IMG submission 75180) | Aqueous microbial communities from the Delaware River and Bay under freshwater to marine salinity gradient to study organic matter... | ecosystem: Environmental > Aquatic > Marine >...
ACGTGCGGCAGGGTAGCGGAGCATCGCCAATCATACCGTTTACGACTACAATATCCGTAACCACCGCTGGCGCATCAGTGAACGCTAGCCGTAACTTGGATGTGTAATGCCATACTACGTCGAGCCGTTCACGTTCAACTTTGATACGTCACTGGTTGCCGTTGATAACGGCATCACAGACGTGGACTGCTCGACGTTTTATGACGCTATCAAATTAGCTCAAGCAAGTGAGGAGGGAATTGTTTATGACAGAATCGGAAAAGGATCGGGACTCGACACCCTCGGTCCCGGTGTCCAAGTCGGCATCACCGTCGAGTTATTGGGGTCGTGGCAGCTTTACTTCACGCCAGGGAACTACATCGCCAGAGTCGCAGGAGGAAACCTCATCGGCGGCCCAGGAGGAGACCCCATCGCCTACTCCGCCGGAGTCCAAGCCCTCCTGATTCAATCAGCCAATGCTACGGTAGTATCAACCAATGGTGGGGGTGGAGGCGCTACGGCTCAGGAGATATGGGCCTATACCTCTCGTTCTCTCACCTCTGGCGGCAATACGGCAATCGCTACGGCTGTGAGGGCGGAGCTCGTGACAGAGCTTGGCAGGATAGATGTGGCAACATCGACTCGCGGATCTGCAGAAAAAGTGCAGGAAGCGGTAGATGCGGCAAAACTAGCAGCTGCACTTAGTGCTTAAAGGCTGATAGTATCAACTCGTTGGGTAACGGGAATGATGAAGCACCTTATTGCCATGAGTATTGATGATGACACATTCCGCTGGATAGTAGGCGGACTAATTGGCATTTTGAGTTCGATTGGAGGGTTCTGGATGTCTCATCTCACAACTCGGATTGAGGACCTCACTAGCGATATATCAGAGCGTAGTCAGCGCATCAGTGTGTTGGAGGCAAATGTCCAGGGGGTAGATCGCAGACTGGACAGAATAGAAGCCAAGATAGATTACTTAATTCAAGGCAAGACAAAATGACCGCAAGCGATAAGGCCAAGAGGATGCTCGTCGTGGACGAGGGACTTCGACTTAAGCCTTATCGTTGCAGCGCTGGAAAGCTCACGATTGGTTACGGGCATAATCTTGATGACATTGGCATCTCTGAGAATGTTGCTAATGCCATGCTCGAAGAGGACTTGAGAATTGCCGAGAGAGATTGCAAGCGTATTTTTGGCGATTTGTACAATACATGGAGCGAAAATCGCAAACTGGGCTGGGTTAATCTTGCATTCAATTTAGGGTATGTGCGATTGATGCGATTTCGTAACACGCTAAGAGCGGCAAGGATAGAGGACTGGGAGCAGGTAGAAACTGGGCTTAGAAACTCTCTCTGGTTTAGACAGGTAAAAGGCCGCGCAGAGCGAGTAATAGAGATGATATGTCGTGAGACTTTCCCTTATTCTTAGTCTTCTCATCCCTTCCATCGCCTTTGCCGTTCCCCTTAGAGGGCCATCTTATATCGGCATGTGCAATCCAAGGTTTCCGTGTAAGGAGGCGTTGGAAATCCTTGATGTTCAGGAGGTAAAAACAGTTGGGTATCTTGCCGACTCGTTCGGCCATCAGTGTCAGTGCGTGAAAGAGTTCCTGGCGTTGGAAGGCCCGAAGTACATAAGAGTCCACCTGGCCAATGGGACATGTTTCCCAGAGCGCGGGAGACGCTGCGGAAAGTACGATGTGTTCTACAGGGAGACGAAGCGCTCAGCGCAGAGAAAGCTGGAGAGAAGAAACCCAGGGCTCTTAAAGAGGTATCGAGCGAGTATATTAAGGACTAAGGCGCTCCTCGGCGAAGAGAAGGAGGGCCTTACGATTCGATACGCTCTCTGCCTTGAGTGCTCAATATCGGACAGGGCAAGAAAGGTGTTATTGAGGGAGGCGCTCCGACACTTTCCGCGTGATTCTATAGTTGATTCACCACTTAACCATCGGTGCTTGTCGGGACTCATTTGCGAAAAGCATGGAGATTCAATGCGTTACGCAAAGGGCCAAAGGTGCATCTCAGACACAGACGGCATAACGCTCTTCGACGCAGATTTGAAAAGGTTGAACAGGAACTCTAAACAGTGCGAAGCTATATTCTACTGGACCTACGGTTTTAACTTATTACCTTATGAGTATACGGGTAATTTTATTTATCCGTATAAAAGGACCGAAGAGGCGCAGGAGTGGGAGCTCTTAGGAGCAAAGGAGTGCATAGAGCGTTAATTGCGCTATGCCTCAGCTTGCTTTGTGGGTGCTCTAATTTTGGTGTTGAGGTCTGGGATAATTCAGGTAGACCATCAGAAGGTGAATGTCCTGATAGCGACTATGACAATGGTGGTAGCGTAAAACCGATGCTGGGGATTTGTAAGATGGGAACCGGCATGTTTGTCTCTATAGACCATCGTTTTTAAAGGTGACTTATGAACAGAATCTTGGTGTATCTCTTCTCTAAGACGTCGTTTGGTAAATTTATCGACGGCAAGAAGACTGTTATCGGAGCCCTGCTCATAATCGTCGCAGCTGGCCTCCAAGCGCTTGAGCAGATAGCGCCAATGTTCCCACAGCATCAATGGCTTGCAGATGCGTCTAGGGGCTTAAGAGAGGCTATTAAAGCCGCTGAGCCAGTCCTCGAAACGCTCGGCCTTGGGTTCCTCACGGTTGGTGTGCTTCATAAAGGTGCTAAGGCGAAACTGCCTCCTACAGAGTAAACTCTGTTTGACACTTTTTAGTTGCTTCTAACCATGTTTTCCGTAACTCTTACTAAGAAGGCGAAGCTCCTCGTGGGTGCTTATTGCCGTTTTTTATTAGGAGGCATTATGAAGAAAATAGCCACGGTCACTGGAAAGATTATCGTCGGCATAGCCATCTGTGTTCTTGTCACTACCGGACTTAAGATAGCCCTCAACTTTACGATAGCGAAGGCATCACAGGCTAAGGAGAGGGTCCTCAAATCACTTCCTAAAAAGGAAGTGGCACAGAGCCCTCTAAGCCTTGAGGCGTCGATTACAAAAGCCTCAAGGGTAACTGGCGTCGACCCTCTTATCCTCCACGTTATATCAGAGAAGGAGAGCGCTGGAGGCAACCAGAGGGCCTTGTATCGCTTTGAGCCCATTCTCTTTTCCCGACTCAAGGGCGATAAGAGCTACCGAGACTTAAGTGATAGCGAGATTCGAATGTTGGCCAGCTCTCATGGGGCCTTTCACATCCTTGGATTAACGGCGGAGCGGGAGTGCGGTCTTCACTTCTCTAAGCTCTACGATACTGAAAAGAGCGCCATATGTGCCGCAAAGATCGTTAAACGCATTGATGAGAGCGTCAAGGCCAAGGCCACAGAGCATCGTCTCAGGGAGATATTTCGGCAGTATAACGGCAAAGGCCCCGCAGCGGAAACCTACGCGAAAGATGCTATGGCGCGTTTGGCAGCTATTCTCTATCAACGCGCAAACGGTTAATCTTCATCGTATAGGTTTTTTGAGGCGAAGGTCCCACAGACCTCGCCTCTTTTTTTGTCTACAGCACGAGCCGCGTCGTCCTCATTATCCCACAGACCACAGTAGTACCTACGGCCTTCGAAGAGAAACGCTCCCAACCACTTCCCCGACTTTTTATTGAAGCTAACACCCTTATGACGTGAGGAGCCTCCGCGACTCCCTGTGTTTTGCTGGTTCTGAGCGTTTGTGCAGAGTCTTAGATTGCACCGTCTGTTATCAAGAGTATCCCCGTTGATGTGGTCGACAAACACACCAGGGGGGGCGTCAATAATCAAGCGGTGCATTCTAAGTTTGGATGCGGCATAGACATAGGTTCTGTCCCTGCTCGCCATAACATGCCAACGGTGCCTTGAGACAAGCTCAAAGTCCTCGTCGTCAACTATTGCAAACTGATCGCCTCCCAAGGGAACTTTCTTCGCCATGAGGTTGAACATAGCGCCGAAGAAGAAAAGCACAACCAGAACGTACAAGTCGCCCCTCCTCCAAGAGCTCCTTTACCACCATAGTAGCATCATCGGAGTCGAGCCCCTGCGAGAAGAGAGCATGGTACATGCCGCCTTCAGTGATGGCGTCCATGCCACATATCTTCATTGCCGTAATTACGTTTGCCTTTGCGTTATTCATATTGCCCCCTAAAAAAGTAACTGCCTTCCATAGACCGCATATCGACTCTTTCGGTCACGGGCTGAAGGTCTATATTCAGCAATTATATCAAATTCTGGGAACTCGCTCTTGAAGTCCGGCGCACCGAGATGTTTTACCCCAATGACAAACTCCCATCCCCAGTTGTCTCTTGTAAGCTCCCCAACGACCTCCCAGCGTGGCTTGTTAAAGTAGTGAGTGGCGGAGATCAGCTTACGCTTCATAAGAAAAGTGCCCAGCTTTTTTCGTGTTGTGGAAAGCTGAGCTAAACCACGTTTTCTTAGGAGGCAATCCATAAGAAATCGGTGTGATATTTCACAATCAGGCTAACGACCTGAACGGCTAACTGTGAAATACTATAGCTATACCTTATATGATGACACATGGAGAACTAAGTGTCTAATAGGATCCTAGATATTTCCGCGCTCGATAAGCTTTCAACCATAATAGCCGTTGCAAAAGAATACAGCCTAGCGGTTTCAATAGACTTTTTAGGTGATTTCTGGATTATGCAAATGTTCGACTCCCAAGAGCGCCTTGTTGTTTCGGCAAACGCTAAAACAGCAACGGAGGTGGTCAATAAAGTTCATGAGAACTGGCTCAAACGGACCTCTCCGAAGTTATGAGGAGTCAGAGGGAGTTCGACAGGCTTCGCGTTCCCTCAATCCAAGAAGGTCTTTCTGGCCTTCAAAGCGGCAGTGAATACGCATGTGCCAAGATGCTTGAAAAGTATTCCCCCTGGAAAGCAATCAATGGCGGTACAACACAGATTAAGGTTGGTAGGACGCTATTCGATTTTTGCATTCAGGATACGTTTGTCGAATATCATCCGATATCTTTAAAACGAGAGTTTATAACGGACGGGATGAGGGCAATCTCTTCGGCAATCCACGGGCTTCCTAAGTCGAAAAAGGTGGAGATACTCAAAGCCGTTGCTGAAGAGCTAGAGGCTCAGTATGCCAAACGGAGGGCGCAGGTACTTTCAGCGCATCCCGTTTATAAGAGCATGGACCTTATATGCGTACATACCCCTGAAGAATTTATACGCGAGGTGCTCTGTCAGTTTGCCACAAAGCCGCATGGCGATATGGAGTCGCTACGCCGAGAGTTTCATAAGCTTCGAAAGCAGTTTAGAGCTCTTCGGTAAAAAGGAATCGCAAGTGATCATTTACCCAGCGGAGGCCATCATCCTGGCCCATTGAAAACGCGTCGCCTCTCTCGCCTTTCAGCTGCCCCTCAATGAACTCTTCTATCTCGGCCTTTAAAGCCATTACGCCTTTCTCGAAAGAAGCCTTGTCGTCCTTCGAGCGGAATGCGTACTTGTCATAAAGAGCTTTTGCGCCACGATTCATAGGTGCCTCCTAAATATATTAGGGAGAGATGGCCAATCTTCACAAAAGCCATCCCTCCCCGGAAAGGTCAATTCCCTTTAAGAGCCTACTCTCTCCCCTTGTTTGTCACAAGATCGCCAATGTAATCTTGCACACCTTTTTGTGCCATCAGGCTGTACTCACACTGATAGCCTCCGAGCGAGCAGGTAACTGTGAACGTCATCCGCTCAACTGCTGTCATGAGGATGATGAAGAGGATTGGGTAGCCAACGAGCTTGGCGGTTTGGCTGTACCATTGAATGAATGCTTTCATGTTCATGACTATTTCTCCGTCGATGTAAGCTTTTGAAAGATTCCAGAGCGTCGTGTGCGCTGGCTCTCCTGCTCCCTGCGATGTCTCCAATGTGCAGAGTCGCCTATTGGGTCCTGCGTGTGACCGTTAGCCACGAAGCCGTTTAAGCCGTCCATAAGACTCTCTATGCCTTCCGCGTCTCCGGCAAGCACTACGTTGCCACGGTGAAAAGGAGAGGGCGCAAAGCTCATACAGCCCGATGCAGCCACGGTTATTGTAAAGAAAAGAATTGTTCTCATAAAAGCCTCCTAAGCATGTTGTTCACTTCCGAGAGCTATGATGCCCTCAAGTGTTAGGAGGTTTCGGAGAAGTTGGGCAGGAACTTAAGAGTCTTTTTGTTCTTTTCGCATTTTCGTATCCAAGTCGAGCTCACCGATGGCTTTTTCAGTATCTAGTAACGCTGTTTCAAGGTCCTTAGACCTCGCCATTATAGCGGCAAACACTGTTGCTTTCCCGAGCATGTACAGATTGTACTTGATGAGATGCCCGAGGACGAGAAGCTCCGAGAGCTCTTGCGGGCTCTCGGAGGAAGGGTTTGTTTTCTTCTTAGCTGTCATAAGGAAACTTTACTTCTTCTTAGTTGTCTTCTTTGCAGTCTTCTTTGCAGTCTTCTTAGTAATGCCCTTAGCAGTCCCCTTTTTCTCCATCGCGTAGAGAACGCTGGTTCCCTTCTTCTTGCCATATTCCTTAACAAGTTCTTTCTTAACCTTCTCGCCTTTCTTAGTTAGTGGGCACATTTGATTTAATCCTTCATAAATATAAATCCCGCTCGAAACTCCAAGCAGGAATGTAATTATCGATGCGATGATATATATCTCAATCATCTAAAATATCCGAAACAGATTTAGCACTCCAGAACCGACAGCTCCACCATTTTGCCTTCCACTTGGGTCCTGGGTCCTCGCAACGATGTCGCGCTCTAAAGTTTTTTCGACGTTCCGGGTCATCCCTGCGGATCTCCATATCTGGGTCGCCGAAATTTACACGCACCACGTTGCCCTTATCGTTCTTAACGTAGACGGCAAACTTCTTAGGCCCTTCAGGAGTTCTGAAGGGCTTATTGAGTGTTACCTTCTTTCCGTCTCTTGTTACGGCCATGACTACATGTCCTCCGGCAACTTCGGCGTTGGAGCCCAGTGCGTCACGCCTTCCTTGTTGAACGTAAAGTTGCCGTTGTCATCTTTGCGGTACCAGGCGAATCCGACCATGCGGTCTAGGACAACGAGATACATAGCCTCTTCACGTTTCGGAAACGCGTCGTCTACTTTAGTCCAAAAATCCATCTTCTGTGTCTTCTTTGGTAGGAATGCCGTGGTCATCTACAATCTCCTTTAAACGTTTTGAATGTTCATGAACGAAGCTCGATAGCGCATCGAGAATCTCTTTTCTACCATACAATATGAGCTTGCAGGATTCGGACGAGGATATGAATGGCTCTTCCTGCTGCAATTCCATTTTTGTATTTTGCAAATCGATAAATTCCCATGCGAGGAAAGCATCGACATATTCAAATTCAGTCCATCGTCTGCTCATTACAGCAATTAACTCCGTTATTATCCCAGTCGAGAACTTCGACATTAAGAACACTATCCTGCCTACAAAGCTCCTGTGCAAGCTCAACAAGTGAGAGCTTGTCCTGAAGGCTCATGGCAAAAAGTTGGATATCGGTGAATCCAGTAGGCTCATAAGGCGCAGAGCGCCATATGCGAATCTTATACTTTGGAGTTGAGAAGCTTAAGATGCTAACTATTTCCATCGAATCCACTTGGTATGTTCGTAATCTTTGCCCTATGAACTACAGACCCGCGACGCATGACTATACGTGCAGATATACGCCCTTTGCCGACACGCACAAGGGCAGGGTGAGGGCGTCTATAGTGCGGGGAGTATTCTATCTCAGAGCCGATATTCCACCCCTTCTTCCCGCGCCTATGCGCCATAGCGACCATGCACTCCCGCTCGTATACGGTGGCGGTTCTGTACTTGTCTGAATGCTTGGAAAGCACATCGGGCGTTATGAGCTCAGAGTCCTGGGATATGAGCGAGAGGCAAGCGCAGAGCTTGATCACGTTCTCGATGATAGCCGTGGGTATCTGAACGCCTTCGTGCGCCGTGCGGTGCTCGGTAAAAAGCTTAGAGGCTTCATCGATTGTCATATCCTCCCGTAAAGGGAAGAACCGAAATGAATATATGGGCTCATTCATCTCCGAAATCTCTCCGATATCGAAGCATATGCAGATGCCATCGACGAGCTCGTCACTACCCACCTCCTTCGGCATCTGCTGGATGCCAAAAAACACGGTGTGAACGTGGTAGCCATCCCATCGAAACGGACTCTTATCCTCTTGGTCGATGGGTAGCCGAACCTCAATGGGCTCAATAGCCATATTCCTTATTGAGCTGCACGGAATGTCCAGTTTTAGCTTCATGAGCATCGGCAGGATTGCCGGGTAGCAGTTATAATACGGACGGTCCTTGGCAATCCACGAGCGCTCAAGGAGAACCCTGCGATATACGAAGGGAGAGTCATGAGCTTCCGATATTTGCTCCTGCAGCTCCCACCACTGCTCGCGGTTTTCGAAGTGCGCCTGTAACCCAAACTTCTTTAAGAAGCTCCATGAGTCTATATACTTGTGAAACTCCATGACTACCTTGCCCCCCTAAAGAACAGTATGGCCACTGCAAGTTGAAAAACGGCGACAAAAAATAATAGCGAAATCATGTACATTTAGAGCCTCCCAATAAAGTTGACACTGCATCTATACAGTGCCATAGTTGACACATTGTATCAACCGTAAAGGAGGCTTAATGCCAAAGATAGGAATCGCTAAGTGCTTGAATCAAGATAAGCACCAGGAAGGTGTGGATGACATGCTGAAGGTTATTGCCAAAAAGCACGGCAAACGTCGCGGCGATGTGGTGATTGCATACGAAGAGGATATCTCCGTCTACGCTGTACGCATGTGGCTCACACGACCAATTCCAGCAAAGCATTGGAAGACATTGGCTCGCTTGTCTGGATACTCGCTCACTCGAATTGAGTCGGTCGCGCGAGAGAACTTCGACATGGCCGCAATCGCCTAAAGGTCGTCAGGAAATTGAGAGACAAGGTTCTCGCTCAGTCTCCTGGCGATCTCAGGGCAAACCTGCTTGGCTGGGCAGAACCAACACCAGCCACCCTCTTTATACTGAGGAGTCTTGGCTCTCCCCGCCATCCACAGAGCCTGTTCAGCCCCTAGTGTGAGCTTTAGCCCCCAAGCGTCCAAGTCGTCCTTAGAGAACGTGATAGAGGTGGATAGGTCTCCCGTTCTTGGCTGAACGATTCGCACCCGAACCTGCTCCAACTGTTTCTTCGAACAGCTACGGAGAGCCACGGCGTAGTAGGCAAGCTGCGGGTTACCTTCGGTCTTAACCTTCTTCCCCTTGCCGTACTTAAGGTCCACAATTACCCCGGTGCTTTTACCGTCCTGCATCCCCGTAGCGATGAAGTCCGCAGTCCCAAACATCGCCATGTCCTCGTTGAACGTAAGACGCTGTTCTATGCGTATGGTCGGCGTATTATCGAACGCCATACTCTCCTCGACACACGCATGAACATACTGCATCACGTAATCGAACATCTCCTCCTTGCCCTTTCGGAGGCTCTGGAGGAACTCGTCCTCCAGAACATAGTTGTCCTTCACCCACTGGTGCAGGATAACTTCTGAGAGCTCGTGCGCCTCCGTCCCTTCAATGGCGTAGGGACTGGAGGGAGGCTCTGGCACGGTCATAGAGAGCCCGACCGACCCAGGGCACTCTAGCCATCGCTCGGCGCTACTTGCGGAGCATAGGGCGTGTTTCCTTTCTGCGTGGTTGCCTGTGGTCATGATTAGCTCACGTTAAGCCTACCAGGTGGATAGTAAATGTGCGTTGCCTCTAAGCCTTTGGGCATATCTGGATGGTCGCTATAATTTTTAAACATCTCATCTTCTAGGAGGCTTCGCAGTTTGCCGATAATGCTTCGGCCACCTCCTCCTACCATTTTATACAGAAGTTTAAATCCTGGGAATTTTCGTCCTTTAGATTCAAATACCAGTAAAAGAATCTCACTCAATCTATTCGAGTAATCGTTCAAATCTTTGGCAATCTGCAAATGCTCTTCGAAGCTAATTGTCTTGTGCTTTATTGTAGACATCTCCACCTCCCTTAGAAAAACTTACCAATGCTTGCCATAAATAAATTCAGTGCTCACTAAGGGTTCATCTTTTTTCTCCGAAGAACTCAACGCCTTGTCCTCGTTGGGCGCAGCGGATAGCGGCATCCAGTGTGATATCTGATCAAATTTCCATTCATTTGGCTCGACCTCGTTTCCTGACACACTACAGCGACAGGCCGTCCACATAGGTTCTTCTGATTTAAATTGAGCTAAATGTGCGACCGTAACATAAGTTTGTTGGTCAGACTCTTTAGCTACTGTAATCAAAACGCAATTACTGTCACGGTAGAAATCGGACACCTTGAATACCTCCGGCAGCCGCTCTTTAACGCTGATCCATTGGGGCTTTGCGGCCTTGTAGCCAGCGAGGAAGGCGTTTTTGCCAGCAAGCCACCTCAATCCTTCTTGTCCTTGTTTATGCTTCCGGCGACCATCAACATAATACTTCAACCGATAAATGCTACTGGCATACTCCTCTGCCATCTGCTCAGGTGTTTTCATCTCTCCCCCTCCAGTCTCATAATCCTTGAGTTAGCCTCACGTAACTGACTCTCAAGAAATTGTATGTGCCGCTCGCGTACTTCATGAGCGGCATAATAGCCAGCGAGCCACGCCTTCTTTGTCATCGGATTTTCCCCGATCACGCGCTCCATTCCGAGTACGTCGGTTGCTTTAACAACAGCGTACTCGCTGGCTAGTTGCTCAGGTGTCTTACTGCTCATTGTTTCTCCCAAAGCCTTGCATCGCTTGTTGCATACGACGAATTGTTTCAGACTCTCCGATCTTTTCTTTATTGTGATACAAAAGAAACTCTACGTTCGCCTGAAGCGCCATAATTTTCCGCTGCGCTACGGTCATGTATTGCTGGAGCGCCTCTACCTGCTCTTGGAGGTCAGGGGTGTCACAGTCCTCGTTGGATGGCTTATCGCCAAGCAGTGCGACTGCATGACGGGCTGCAGAGCTATTAAGAGCATCGCCTATAGCATCAGTTTTCGGCCTCATGCTCTCAAGCATTGCTGCCTTGTAGCCAGCGAGGAAAGCATCGATTGATGCGTCATGCTCCCATCCGCTGCCCCAATTTTCTCGTGCGTACTGCTCTGCCATCTCTTCAGGTGTTTTCATTTATTGCCTCCTTAGCTGCTATAATCGCATCTTCCCAGCCTTGCTTATAAATAAGCTCGACAATCTCTGCTGGTATTTCTACGTAGCTATTAGGTATAGAAGGCAGTTCAGGGCTGTAGTAATAGGATAGCCGTTGGGACTTCGCAAACTTCCAAGAGTCCCTGCCATATGGGTATCTGTTATTATAGTGCCGCTGCTGTTTATTCATTTTGCCCCCATCCACTATTCCATTCTTCGAAATCCACTTCGTAGCCATCGACGTGCGTGATGACATAGCGAGAGTGACCGCATCGGATCTCCGTCTCTTTTTCATTCCAGAAATATAGCCCCCGATTGCAATCACAGTGGCCGTTACCTTCCTGCCACCAATACTCCACGGAGTGCCCAGGCCCCCAGTCGACCGTGCGAGACTCTTTCGTCTCTCGGTCATAAATGGTTATGCGGCCTGATGAGGTAAACTCATCGGTCATGGCAATTCCTCCGGCATCTCAGACCAATGGGTCACATAAACAAATCCTTCACGAATCTGCAGCCACTCGCCATTGATATACTGCGAACTGCCAATAGTCCGAAGAGAGCCTACAGCCTCCAACACCACTACGTACCACTGATTGCTATTTCCGCTTGGCAATCTGTTGGCAACGCTCGTCCACTCGATCTTGGTGGCCTTCTTCTGTGATTGTTTAGCGAAGAGATATTTTAAAGCGTCTAAGTTGTGTGAGTCTTCTCTCACCCTATTTGCCTTCGCATATTTATAGCCTAATAAATCAATTACTTTTGAGTCGCTCATTGCTTCTCTGCCTCCAGTCTCAAAATTCTTGAGTGCGCCTCTCGCAGTTGAGTCTCTAAAAAATATATGTGCCCTCTTAGCTTCTCATACGCAGCGTTATATCCCGCAAGATAGTCGTGACATATCCGACTGTACTCTGGCTGGAGCGCAATCATCTTATTTGCGTACTCTTCCACTAGCTTTTCTAGCTTTTCTTTTTCCATTGACTGCCTCCAACTTCACAGCTCTATAGCCTTTACTTACATACATCTCGGCAAACTCTTTGAGCGAATAGTGTCTTGAGTCTGGATATCTTCTATTCCAAAAAGCTCCCCAGGCATCCCCCTCGCCGATGTGCGAGAGAACATCTGGGATACAATCGCCCTCTGGATCTTGAATCGCCCAGTAGACTTTCTTTGCGCTCATTGCATTACCAGCCAAACAAAAAGAACTACCGGAATCACAAAGCAAGCGACGAGGGTAAGGCATTCCACAAGCCCAACGTATTCTTGTCTACTTAAGAACATAAAAGACTCCACGGAACTTATAGATCGTTGCGGTATTGGTGCTCATAACGCGCTGGCCAAATGCCTCAACGATCAATCGTTTCCACCACGGTACTGTGGTTCTCTTCCCGTCAGGTCCCTCAAAAAAGCTTCTGGGCTTTTTCCTTGACCAGGATGACCCCATTCTCGCCATAAATCCTCTCAACCTGACACGCTGGATTAGTACACACGAAGTGGTCGCCCATAGGCTCCATCGCTAACCCAATATAAAGAACGGTATCTTCAATCCTCGTCACGCTCACCCACTGACATCGTGGGCATCGCATTGTGTTCTTGTCATTAACTGCGCTGGAACCTGAAACCATCTGCAACCTCTTGGCTCTCGTTAGCCTTTGACGCAAACGAAAGAATCTTCGACCTAAATTCTTCAACCTCAATGTCCGTGAAATTCTCGACAATCCGAGAGAAGCTTAAGGCGTAGTCTCGCTCATAATCCTCTCCAAATTCACCTAGAATCCATTCGAACGCGCTCTCTCTATCCCTCTTCGGTACCCCTGGTGTAAACAGGTCCATCACAGCGCGTTGAAGAACCGCAATTCCGAGAGCGCTCTCAGGAGAGCTCCCAGAATGCGGGACAAACCATTCGCACTGCGTAACCTGCTTCTGCATGGGAGCGATAAGTCTGCGTGACCTAGCCGCCGCCTCACCCTTCTTCATGTTGTACAGCACGAATGGTTTTGTCATTAGAAGTTGTCCTCAATGCTTACTGGTTCAGATACTGCAAGCGCTTCGAAAACGTCTTCGGCGCTCACGCCGCCACCACCGAAACGCTCTCCGTCCTTAACCTTCTGAACTGCATTGAGGTAAAGCGTAACGCCCCAGCCTGTCGGTATCGCATAGGATGCAGGAGTAATGTTGATGCGACCATAACAGCCGCCATACAGCGCATCCTTCGATTCAATAGGAGAACGTGAAGCATCCACAACTACCGGACGCTTCGAGCTCTTTGCGCGAATAATCCAGTGGCCATATGCTGGATCTGAAGGATCCTTATCATCCCCATCCTTGATCGGAGGATGCTTAAGCTTCTCAAGGCTTACGAACTTCGTTCCGAAAGCCTCGCGAGCCACCTTCTCAAGATTGGCGCGAAATGCTGAAATATCCTCAGTCTTAGGAATATAGAGAGTAATCTCATACTTCCCATCCTTCCCAGCCTCCAGGCTCTTCGCCTTTTCGAAAACATACGGAAAACTTACTCGTCCTGTCGGAGTCGTCATCTTCTCGCCAAATACACTTGCCATTTTCTTCTTCCTTTCATTATTAAAACGCGTCGTCGCTTTGAGGCTCATTCCCCACCTCGACTTTTCGTTTTCTCCTATATTCCCATCGGTACGTTTCCTCTGGCCATCTCTTGAAATCGAATTGCCGCTCAAGAAACTTTTCAAGAGCTCGCATTCGCTTCCGAGATATCGTGATGTATACGAGAGGTTTACTGTCTGGTGTGTAAAACACTCGCTGCCCAATCAGTAGGGCCGAAACAATGAAGCACCCTAGCGGTACATGCTCCTTGTTAATGCCGGACAATCGCCTCCAATAGCCATACATGTATTCCAGGTATGACACCTTCACGAAGTTGCGACCATGAGGATGAAAGCGATCACAATGCAGCGCCTTGTAAAACATAAACGCCGAGTCGATCTCGTCATCGAGAGCGTATGCAAGCATCCACTTCGAAAACTCAATTCCTCGCATCCGCTGATGCTCAGGTAGTTGCCTAAAAATATCTAAGCCAACCCCATACGCATGAAGCATCGCATAACGAGAAACGATATCGACAATCTTACTGACCCTGATACCGTTCCCGGTTTGCACCGTCCCATCCGATCTAGTTCTCACACTGCGCCTAATGCTTTTTCTATGTGACGTTGTTTTCTTTGTAGGACCTTCAAGACCTTTTCGTCCAAACTGTCCGCCGCGACAAGATACTTCACACGACAAATTTCATTCTGCGTAACTCGAAAAATGCGCCCTTCGGCTTGCTCATTCGTCGATGGAACCCAGTCGTATTCGGCCATAAATAAGGTATAAGCGCTCGTTAGCGTTAGTCCCGTATTCGCGGCCTTCAGCGATGCAATAAAAACCCTAACTTCCTTCCTCTGGAAACTGTCAACATTCTGCTGCCTCTCCGTTGGATGTGTCAAGCCATTTATGCCAACACGCGAAGAAAGATTGTCCATGAGATGCTGATAGAGGTCTCGGTGATGCACGAAAACAACAAGCTGCTCAACCTCATCAAGCGCGTCTTCAATCGCCTCAAGAATCAATGGGGCTTTAAGCATCGCCAACTTCCGACGCACAGTGGTGACATGATCCCCAACAAGTGGAACGTTGTTTTCAACCGCCTCGACAATCTCATCGACGTCGATGCCTTCCTGCGCCTCAAAAATATCAAGCTCCGGCAAACTGAAATATATGTTCTGCCGCACAATGCCAGGAAGCTCTCCAAGCACCTCCTGCTTCGTCCTTCGCACCATAAACGCAGTAGACCGCTCCCTGAGCTCTGGAAGGTTTTTCGAGCCAGGGTACGTCACGCCCCATCTGCTCCTCTCCTCAATGCAATAGCGCTTCTTAAAAGCATCCCAAGAACCAAAATTCTTATGACAACATCGAGAGAAAGTCGTGAAAGCCTCAACCGCTCGACCGTTGGGTAACGGAGTTCCGGTCATCATCAGTTTATAACGGCATTTGTTCCATATCGGCACAAGAACGATTCGACTTACCTGCGCGTTTGCGGACTTTAAGAGGTGACTCTCATCACAAACCAAAAGATTATAAGATTTCTTGCATATCTTTTCGTGCATACGAACCGCAAGATGATATGAGACAATGACGATGTTAGAGCCATTAAGCTTTTCAGATGAGCTGTTAAGAATCTGAATCGTTACTGGATATGTGGACCACCTTCTAATTTCCCTGGCCCAGTTTTCTTTCAGGCTTGCAGGGCAAATGATAAGCGCAGTTTTTGCGTTTAGTTTATTGAAGAGGCCAATGGCTTGCGGAGTTTTGCCAGCGCCAGGAGGGTCGCATAGCATTGCGGCGTTTTCTTCTCGTTGAGTTACGATGGAGAAAAGCTTCTCAATGCCATCGACTTGATATTTATATAGCGACATGGATACCTATGTGGTATCAAAAGTTGACACAGTTGAAAAGAGGGGTTTTTTACAACAATGGCAAAAAGGGAAAAAATTCACTTCACTGAAAGAACTCCAAGGGTCGAAGAGTTGGGCCGAACCGTTAAAGTTCCAGAGCTTCCAAGGTCGTTCAGAAAGAAGCTGTGGAACGTCGTTAAAGTTCGCACAGAAATCAAATTATCCGAAGAGACTGAACACTTTATGAACATTCTGTGTCTTCACTTCGGAATATCTCGCAACCAATTAGTCCTTCACGCCATCAATCTACTCTGGGAAGAAGTTGTGGATACCGTTGGGATGGAACAACTAAAAAATTACGAGGATAAGTTGGAGGCCGTTCGACTTTATCGACTTGAGAAAAAAGAATTTGATGTCGATAGAAAGAAGCTTGATAAAGTCCGGTTTTTCGCACAGAGCAATGATCGCGGTACCCAACGGTCTGATGAGGTCGGAACAATTTTAAGGTATAACGCAAAAAAACAGGTGCGCGAATACAAGGTCAAACGTAGGGCAGCGACCATTATGTTCGAATCGGAAGAACAAGTCGGCAAAGAATAGTGTAAGGCAAATCGAGGAGGCAAACCATGAAGCAAGATAAGGAACTGCTGTTTCAAACGGCAAAGAAATATGTGGAGAACGGACTGCAGATAATCGCGGTTCATTCTCCAAACTGCGAAAACAGCATAAAAAAGGGCAAAGCCCCAACCCAGTTCGCATGGCAAAAGAAGCGGCAAACTTGGGAAGAACTTCAAGCCGAAATGGATCGCGTATGGGCAAGAGAAGGCGCGTGTAACATCGGCCTCGTGACCGGAAAGGCATCGGGCCTGGTGGTTGTTGATATCGACGAGCCATCCTGGTTCGACGAGCACGAAATGCACCTGGGCTCCCCAGTGATTGAGAGGAGCCCAAGCGGAGGGTTACATCTTTACTATAAGTACCCACAAGGGCTCGATGGGTGCATTCGCTCAAGAAGTAGCGCAGCCAGAATCTTTAAGGGAGTCGATATCTTAGCAGACGGTGGAAGCCAAGTAGTAACATGGCCATCCATCCATCAGAGCGGTCAAGGCATGTACGCCTTCGACCGAGGGCTCGATCTCTTAGATGCACTGGAGGAAGCCGACGAACTTCCAAGGTGGATCGTCGATGAGATGAAGGTCGAGAAGAAGGAAGAGAGAGAGAAGGAAAATGACATAAGAGGAGGGGAGTTAGACCTCCATGCCGCACGTCTCGCCATCCAGTCATTCCCCCCGGCAATCGAAGGGGCAGGTGGAGACCTACAAACCCTTAAAGCCGCCCTGCTCGGGCGCGACTACGGTTTGTCGGCGAAAGAGGTGTATGGCCTCCTCATACAGGAGTACAATCCTCGGTGTAGTCCCCCTTGGCCTGAAAAAGACTTGGCCGATAAGGTGAAAAACGCTTTTAAATACGCCCAAAGAGGTCAAGGAAATATGTCCATAGAACACGCGTTCGATGAGGAGCCAATAGTGACAGAGAGTCGCCCTGTACTCGCCTACTCAAAAAAACACGCAGTTCATAACGCAGAAGTGTTCCTAAATAACCATAAGGACGCGTTGGACTGCTTCGATGGGCAGTTTGTACAATATGACACAAATGAAAAAAGGTGGAGAGTTGTCACGGACGCAACAGTCGAGAGCCTTATCTTCCATGATATGCCTATTGAAGTTCGGCAAACTATAAAAGCTTCGATGTTTTCCGATGTGCGAAAGATCGTACGGATGCAGCTGTCCAAGGCGCAAGGAATCCCCGATGTCCACTGGAGAGGAGACAGCGGAAGAGAAGGAACGGACTACATCACGGTGAAAAACGGCATCCTCGATGTGCAGACGGGAGAGCTTCTCACGCACTCGAAGGATTGGTTTTGCTTTCAGTCTCTTCCGATAGTCTATAGAGAAGATGCGACGTGTGAGGAGTTTCTAAAGTTTCTGGACTCAGTGTGGGACGGAGATCAAGAGATCATCGAGTCGTTGCGGTTGTGGATGGGGTAC
>Ga0070749_10001194_pt1 | contig 17574 bp, 15 predicted proteins | sample VirMetDEL_Nov_18_FD_75180 | JGI IMG/M metagenome (GOLD analysis project Ga0070749, IMG submission 75180) | Aqueous microbial communities from the Delaware River and Bay under freshwater to marine salinity gradient to study organic matter... | ecosystem: Environmental > Aquatic > Marine >...
CCAGGATCTCACGGTCGATCTCGAGGGCCACCTGCTCCGACAGGATCGAGGTGAGCTCCACCTCGGCGTCCATGGAGTGGTAGGCGTTCAGGTCCTGCGCCAGTTCTGGCGACCACTTGGCACGCAGCTTCCGAGTCTCAGCAACAACCGGGATGGACTCGATCTTAATGTCAATCTCTGGGATCTCCGGAGAAGGAGTCGCGGCGAAGTTAGACTCGAACGTTGGGATGACAAGCGTCTCGCCATTGGATGACGTGAATGCAGCATCCTGAACGTACTGGAGCGACAGAGTAGCAGCCGCAGTGCCGACCTGCGTACCAGAAACGATGAACAGGACGCCGATGTCGGCATCTGCAACGCTTGTGATCGTTGAGACAGGTGTAATGCTCGTGACACTCGTGCCAGTAGCACCAGAAGGACCAACACGAACGAGCTGGTTGAGACGACGAATGTTGATAAGGTTCTTGCCCTGGCCCTGAAGATCGGATGAGACTGGACCATACGGTGACGTGTCACCCACTGCGAACAGGCCAAACTCCTTCACGGCAGTGAAGTCAGCAGGCTGTGCAGTTGAACCGGTGATCGCGTCAGCGCGGACGACGATCGCAGAGTAGCTGTCTCCAGTTCCGCCAGCACCATTTGCAGCCTCAATGAGTGTCGTAAGCGCAGGATCAAACTGGATTAGCGCGCCATCGGAACCGGTCGCTTGAAGCACTGAGGTGGCACTAATAGACGAACCGCCTGCAAAAGCTCCGGAAGTCAGAAGCGTAACGGCGTTTGCAGCCTGGAATGTACGGGAGTAACCTGCGCCAGCAAGATCGTACATACCACCAGTCTGTGTAGCACCTGTCTGGATGCTCTTGCCAGCTGGGTTACCGTAGATTGATGAACCTGTGTTGTAAACAGCGTAGTCAGGCTCCTGCTGGCCCTGGACAGTGCCGTACGTGTAATCAAGGTAGAAGAGCAGGCCAGAAGGCAGGCTCATCGGCTGGATTGACACGAGCTCGTTGGCAACAAGGCCACCGAAGACTCTACGAACGATTGGGAATGCGATGTTGGTGAAACCACCGAGATCGCCGGAAGCAGTACCAGACTGAGCGCCTGTACCGATTGAGGATGACTCGCGGAGGGCCTGAGCGGCCTGGTTCTCCAAGAGCATCGCCATGTTCTCTCTCTTCTGCCCGTCGAGTCCACGAAGAAGACCGGTACGTGACCACTTCTCGAGGAGACGGGAGTTCTGCTGACCAAGGTGCCTCTGACGGATACCCTCGGTGAGCGTGTTAAGACTAAACTTACGTGACATCTTTATCTCTCCTAATGGGTTGAATGATTGTTGTTACTTCTTGTCCGGGATGCCGGCCAAGATTGCCCAACGATCCGTCTGTCCAGCACCCTCTTGCAGCGGCTGCGCGCTTGCACGTGGCGTTGATTGTGACGAAGAACCGCGGACCCTGCCTGCGGACTCAGAAAGGGTCTTGCCCTTCTTGATGCCAGTTGACAGGCTCTGGAAAAGAAGCTTTGCTTCTCTAAGTGTCTTAGCGCTATCAAGCGCCTCAACGATTGCGCGCTGCTGACGTGTGCTGAGGCTCTTGTTTTGCATCAGCTTGTTTGCGTAAAGCAGCTTGGCGTTGAACAGGTTCATCTCTTGGAGATGCCTCTTCAGTGTGCCATTGGCCTTGTGGGCCTCGGTAAGACGTGAACGGAGTGCACGATTGTTTCGGCTCTCATTGACTCGTGAACGCCTTGAAGATCTTGCACGCCTCGCAGCCATTGGGCGGCGGGCGCGACGACGTGACTCGACTGTCGGCATAGGTGCATCGCCGAGAACGTCATTAAGTGCGTGAAGCAGGTCATCCTCATCAAGGTCGACGATAACGTCACCCTCGACAGAACCACCGCCGAAGTGATCAGCCTCACCAGCTGCATCACCCTCTCTTAGTGAGCGAAGAGCACGACGAAGAGTGGACTCATCGATCTCATAGACCTCGTCCATATCGTCATCCTCGTGCATGCCCTCTTCCATTTCGTGCATGCCTTCGTCCATGTCAGCCTCTCCAAGGTCGAGCTCAATCTCCTCGTCCTCTTCCTCGGCGTCTTCCTCGCCGGCCTCCATGTCCTCACCCTCATCATCATCCTCGTCATCAGAACCACCGAGCTCGATATCGATGTCCAGGTCGCCTAGAAGCTCCTCGACCTCATCAACTTCGTCCTCGGAGGGCTCTAGTACGAGGGTAGCATCGAGCTCATTAAGCTCATCAGCCTCAAAGAGCCTTGAGAAGACTCCCCTGTTCATACGACGCGCCATTTCTTTTATCTCCTGTAGAGTTTTTTCAGATTTGTCATAAACCCGGTGGTCCCCGGATTCCTTGATAAGTATTGCCTCATTCTTGATCTGCATCGCTTCTTTTATCAGAGCGTTCATCTTCTTCACAAAAACGAATGCATGATCCCTATCAAGACTATTGTGATCAACTGACTCAGAGATGACAAGCATTCTTGCAAGCTTTCTTCTCACAGTGTTGATTCTTTCGTTCAGCCCCTTGACTGACTTTCCTGAGCTAGCACCGATGAGAGCCGCAAGTGCCATGGCATCAGACTCATTAATGCTATCATCATCATCTTCCTCGTCGAGAAGAAGCTCATCATCATCTGAGCCCTTGTCCTTCTCGTCAACATCAGCCTCATCGCAATTCGACTCATCGAGCCGAGTTGGTGAAACTGCAGGAGAGATTACATCCTTCTCGATGATCTCCCTAATTTGTGGCATCACGGCTTCGATCAGTCTGTTCTTTGCAGACTCTTCAGCCATCCTTCTCAAGTTCTGTGCATCTAAGATTGCTTGTTCGTACATCGAATTTTTCATTCAAATCTCTCTGCGACACTAGTAAGTATGTCTTTCAAACTCGTTTATCTATTTCTTAGCCTGTAGTTTTTCTTTTGCCAAGACAGCGCGGACAAACATTCTAAGATCGCGTTCATCATCCTCTACAAAGTCTATCAATCTGTCTTTCGTTTCTGAGTCATCAATCTTGTACGGCGCAGAAGAGAATCCTCGCTTCGTGCCTGTCGGCCTCGTGATTGATCTAAAACCAGCTGTAGAAGAACCAATTCCAGCAGGAAGAGTGACTCCGATGCCTCCCTGGCTTCTCGCAGATTGCTGTTCGCTAAGCTTTGTTGCTCCGCCGGCGAAATAGAATGGGTCTGTCCCTGCAGCAGCACCAAAGTCTGTCACCCTAACATGACGACGAACTCGAGTCATTGCCTTGTCTGGAACATCATCTACTTCAACATCCTCAAGATCTTCTGACTCTTCCTTCTGTTCATCAGTCATATCATAAGGATAAGAGCCAGCGGATGATCTAGGCTTGCTGAACTTCAATTTCGTGCGGCCATAGCCGAGATCATTGCGCGTATCCATCTGAGGAAAACGCGAATAGTTGTCTCCGCTAAGGCCGTACTTCTCTATCTTGGGCATCTAGCTACTTTGTTGGTTCCGAGGTTCCTAGACCGTATGAACCAAGTGTATGCCTTGCAATCGTCTTTGACGTGTCTAGAGGACTTGTCAAAGCACCCGTACCAGACCCGTATGTATCCCCATTTGGAGTCTGACCAAAACCTGCAGGAGGAGCAGGCATGTCAGTTGGGTTCTGGCTTCCTGGACCCGGCGAAGCTGGGTTGGGAACGTATTGCGACGCAGGAAGGCCTCCTGCCCCTGTTTCAACATCGCCGTCAGGGAAAGCGACGCCAGAATCAGCACCAGTAAAGTCCCTATCAAACGACGAAATTCCAAGGCCGTTCTTGACCACACCTTGAAGGGCTAGATCGTTGAACTGCTTCTCTAAAGAATCTCTCGTGATATCGCCGGCGAGGATGGGCGAAGCAGGAAATGCAGCTGTTAGCGACTCAGTGTCGCTAGCACCCATTCCCCTCGTTGACGCTGCTGGATCAACGGTCGTTTGCTTGACACTTGGCATCTTACTTCAACCTCTTCATGATTCGTGTGCGAACGATCTTCTTTGCCTCAGAGATCCTGGCAAGCTTTCTCTTGATTCTTGCCTCGTGAATCTTTAGGTCCTTCATGTGATCAAGGTCTTTCTCAAGGGTGCTAGCAAGATCTGCAGCGTCTGTTTCGCCAGCCTTTACATCTTCGACCGACGTTTTTCCTTGCTCTAGTGTTTCATTCATCTTTGCGGCCTCTTCGAGAACAAACTTGCGAAGACCCGCGACTGACATACGCTTCATAGTGTCAACCTCCACATGCCATAAGTATGTCGTTCACTTGAGTTTAGACGGATCAACCCTAGATTCAGAGAATGCCATGTCAGCCCAATTACCCATTTTTGCCCCCATCATACCCAGAGCCTCGAGGGGGACGTCTGTTTGTGCCTGCGGGCCACGCTGGTTCTCTGCATTGTTTTGTGTCTGGAATGTCGTTGCAGCAGTGTCCTCAAGAAGAGCTTGGATTGACGGATCAGATGACACCCTAGCAATAGTTGGCGGGACCCTGTCGGCAAGGCTTGGCGGATTCACGGGCGTATCAAGTGCAGGGTTAAAGCTAGGCTTTCGAGGTTGAAGGTTTTCGGATAGGGACCGAGCACGCTTCTTTGGTACATTTCGAGATGCCGTCGATGCTCTACTTCTTGATTCTGAAAGAGGTTGGGCAAGAAGGCCCTCCTCAAGAATCTCAACCAGACACTCCTTGATCAGACCCTTTAGAGCTGACTTGGAAATTTTCGCCATTACTTCCACTCCAGAATTTCGTTGTATATTCTAAAGAGCCTGTCAGACTTCGTAAATACTTTGTCAAGGTCAGACCTTCTTACTTCAACACCTTCTCTCATCATGAAAGCACCCGGTGTTGAGGGCTCAGAGACAAAGTCCCAACAAATGAGCTGAAAGTCGTCTTGAACGACCTGATAGTCTCCTTCTCTTCTTGTTGACCCAACACCCCTAGAAGAAATACCAAGCGTCACGCCAGACTCAACGAGGCTCTGCAAGATCTTTCCGGAAGGTGTATCAAGAAGCTCGACTGTTCCGTAGCAGACGTCACCCTCCATGTGGGCTTCCCTGACAATGTGAGACGCGTTCTTCAGCTCAACGACAGAACTCTCAGGATGGTCGCATTCGCCAAGCGCTCTATTCTCTTGAATGAACTTCTGGTAATTCCTCACCTCTCTCTCGAGAATCGGGAGCGGATAGATTCTTCCATTCTGGTTGAGAGTGTTTGCCTTTTGAAGAATTCCCTTCATGACAATCTTTCCGCCATTCTCAAGTCGCGACTCAGCGATCATCTTTGAATCATACTCAAATGGCTGCCATGATGTGATGAGCTTGACATTAGACATCTTCATTCTCCAATTCTTCAATAAGGCTAAATAGCGTCATTGCTTTGACTCTCGACTCTTCATCGCTGCATTCAAAGTTGATGATATTCCTGCGAACAGACTCATGCCTTTCGATGAGCATCTGATTGCTCTCTCTCCGCATCCTAGCATCAAGAAGATTGACTGCATGAGACTTTGCCTCGGCGATCATAGAGTTGACAAGCTCGTTGTTATCAAATGCAATTGCTACGACGAATTCCTTTTGCGCAGCATTGAGCTTCGTTCCGTATGATTCATCAAACCTTTTCTGGAACATCGACACTGTCAGATCATCAACACGCTCTTCTTTCTGAATTACTTCAGGGGTTGTATTTGACATCATGTAAGATTGCAGCCGATTTTCAAATATTGCAGTTTCGTCAGGGCTAAGAGTTCCCGGGTGCCTCCACTCATTGATCAGAAGCTGCACAGTTGCAAGGCCACGATAATTTTCGACCTGTGTATCAAAAAGAACGCCCTTCCCAAACATTCTGTTCGCTTCGTTAATGAATGCTCCCTTCTGCCTTGCGATCGTGTCTGGATCGATAGACCGCGAGACCTCCTTCGCAATCGCAAGGACCCGATCAGACATATGCGTATCGACACCATGGGTATCCAAGATTGACCTGAAGAGCCTGTGCTCCTTATACAGCTCAGTTCCCTGCATGAAGTGTTTCTCTAGAAGCGCGATGCATTCATTTGCATGTGCCTTATCACCGTCGACTGCAGCCTCAGCTGCTCGACGCAGGACTTGCTGATAGACAAGGCCAACGTTTCTTTTCTTGTTGTGCTTACTCATCATTGTTCTCCGATTCTTTTAGCAAAGAACTTGTATCAATATCTAGGTTTGCTCTCATACTCGAAAGTGTCGACTCAAGCTCTCTTGTCATTACAGCGTGTTGTTTTGTCTGCTTGTCAAAAAATGCAGCAAATGGATCTGCATCTTCACCTAGCTTAATTTTCGAGAACCCATTGATTGAGTCTCGATCAAATGGCCTGGACATCGTATCCTGAGTTCTTGCCTTTTTACCAACGGCAACCATCTTCGACATATCAGGCATCTCTGCGGTCGACGCAGCAGTCTTTGATTTCCGCCTAGGCTTGATCGGCTCACCAAACACGTTTGTGATCTTTTCCTGAGCCTTGATCGGCGCATCAACATCGTCAATAGAGAGCGAAAGCTCATCATCGTCATCATCCTCTGGGCGTGACGAGGTCAGCAACTTTCCGTCTGGGTTGTCGCTAGCGAAGAGATCCTCTGCTCCTTCAGCGCCCTCTTCTCCCCCTCCGGCAGCCTCTCCACCAGGAGGTGCTTCTGCGGTGACGGCCTCAAGCTCGACGTCTCTCTTCTTGTCTTCTTCTCTTCCCTTTTCAATTGCCTCAATCTCTGAAGAGTTGAAGCCCATAACATTTCTTCTAACCCATTCTCTGTCAGCAATTCCCTCGGGTGCCGCTGCGGCAATCTCAAACTTCGTTCGGATCAATTCAAGCTTCTGCTGTTGTGCAATCGAAGAAGGATTGGATAGCTTCAGGTCAAAATCAAGAAGATCTTCGTCGGTAAATCCATGAGCGTACAGGTGGATGATTGCCAGCTTGTTAAGCTCAGACAAGACAGTCTTCTGGATCCTCTGGATTGCCCTTGAGAACCTTATGTCCTCTTGAGCCAGTGTTGCCTTTGAACCAATTTCCTCATCATACCCCAGATACGCTCTAGGAATCTTCAGGGCAGCAAAAAGTTTCTTCTGGATGTATTCAACGTCTTCGATCGCAGCAGTGTTCTGCCCACCTGCTAGAGTCTCAATTCTTGTTCCTGACTCACCGCCTCGAACTGGAAGGAAGTAATCCTCATCAACTGATAGAGGGTTGTACCGTAAATCAACTCGGCCTGTCGTCTTATCAACAACCTTGTTGCGCTTCAGGCTATCCTGCGCGGCCTTCATGAATGTGGGAATATCTTCGGGTGTAATGTTGCCGACGTCGATGTAGAAGACTCTACGCTCTGGTGCACGAATGACTCGATACACAAGCATTGCATCCTCAATGAGAATCAACTGACGCCAGATCCTTCTTGCGCTTTCAAGCACGCTTGATCCGTAAGGAAGAAACGCATCGTTGCCGAGAAGCCTGAAATGGATGATCTGCCAGTTCTCGAGGACCTGGTTTCCTCTAGACATCCACCGGAACCTAACTGCTGCAGGATCCTCGGGATCAAAGCCCTCTTCTCTTTCAATCTCAGCAATTGGGATCGGATATGCGTTCATCACGCCAAATTCTGGATTCACGTCGATGAACAGAAAGAAGTCGCCGTACTTGCAAAGGTTTCGAACCCACATTGAAAGATTGAATTCAACGTTGAGAATATCATAGAAGAGATTCTCAAGAAGCTCCTTGATCTTTCTGTTGTCGCTATAGATGTGTAGAGACTTGCCCTTGTCGTCAACAGAAACCGTCTCTTCTGCGTAGATGTCAAGGGCGCTTGCAATCTCCGGAGTTGCCTCCATTTCAGAGAAATCGCTATAGCGACTCATCCTGTCAAATGCGCCGTATGCACTAAGAGCAGCATTGTAGACGTTGTTTGAACCGTATCCGAAAACGTCTAGCTGTTCTCCCGCAAGTGGAGGCTTGTAGTTCTTGACTTTTCTTCTAACAGTGGGTCCACTTCTGAACAACTTTGTCAGCCTATTGAACAGGCTTTCTTCTTCAGCCATTCCTCATCCTTATTTTAACAGCCACCAAAAACCGGGAAGACTCTCATCACGTTTTGGAACGAGGTCCTGGTCAGTAAGTATTGGCCGCGACATATCATAGTACTGCGAATTGACACGAGAGTTAAAGAATGGGCTCTCATGTTTCGACACGTCATCAGATGCGTTCACCGCAAACGCAGCGAGCATTGCATCTGACAGCTTTTGGCCTTGCTGTGTCAAGACTGGTGATGTATCGTAGAGCCAGATGCCAATCGCCAATGACATGACAAGATCGTCATTTTTCCCCTTCTGTGCTTGAAGCTTTCCGTTCTTCCAAATGAACGTCTTCAATTCGTCATAGAGCCTTGAAGAATATGACTTGATCTCATGCCGTCGGAGCACTTCTTCTAGCTTCGTGAGAATTTGCGCTCTTGTCTTAGAGCTTGTCGTGAACCCAATCTTCGAGATATCAGGTGCACCGTATTGTGCAGCAAACTTGTCACGTTGGTTTGCGTAATACAGATTTGAATACTCAAGCTCAACAAGCTTCATGATCAGTGCATAGCCATATGAGTTATTCTCAGGGCACAGAAGGGCATTGTTATACTTTCTGCCTGCCTCAGCGAGAACATGGGCAAATTCATCGGGGGGGCTTTTGCCCTTGAACTCACAGACAACTTCACTCTCTTGAGTGTCTATGACCTGGAACGCGCTAAAGTCTGCGCCATCGCCTCGAGCAACGTCTGCTGAGATCACGTACTTTCTTCCAGGCTGGGGATACTTCCACAACCACACACCAGCCTGAGGCCCCCATCTCTCAATCGGAGGTTTAACGTATGACCTGAAATATTCGATATCTTCAGGCTGTAGGAATGTGTTTCCACTTGCAGCAAAATCGCACATCAGCTCCTGTGCGATCTGCATGCTTGTCATGTTCTTGCATTCTTTCTCGAACCATTCGTCATCGCGATCAGGGTGAACATCCCACATCAATTTGATTGGGTTGAATTCATTCACACCGGCTTCTGCATCAACATAAAGCTTGTGATACATGTTACCGACGCCGTTTGGCGTGCTGAGAATGATCGCTCGACCGCCTGTTGAAAGCGTTGAGTACAGGCCTCGCCAGACTTCATCAAAGTTTCTTACGAAGGCTGCCTCATCGACGATCAGGAGCGAAAGTGCCTCAGAACGACCTGCATCATCAGAGGTCGGAACTGCCTTGATCTGGCTTCCGTTGGAAAATAAGATGCTTTGCTTATTGTTCTCAACGATTGAAGGCATCAGGAGCCAAGGAGGCATGTTACGTATGACCGTCTTGACTTTCCTAATGAAGTTTTGCGCAACGGCTAGCTTCGTTGCAATGACGAGGATGTTCTTGTCCTTGTAGAAGATTGCTAGCCAAACCGCGTATGCAGCAACCAGTGTAGACAGCCCAAGCTGCCTAGATTTCAGGACAATGTTGAAACGATGATCGTTAAAATCTTTTGTGCAATCATCTTGAAAATCGTACGTCTTAAAATCGATCAGCCCCCTATTCGGGTGCTGGATTTTTACGTAACGATTGAAGAAGTGCACAGGCTCTTTACCGCACCTAACAATCTCTTTTATCTGGCGTTGTTTTGTTCTAGGGGCCATTAGTCAAGAGAGTAAGTCAACACTCTCGTGTAATATGCTGTCCTACGAGGAGAGTAAATCGTCGTACCAATTAGCTGGACGTCATCGTTATCAGCGACAAGCTTCGTCTTCAGTGTGCTATCAGATGCACCATCGTATGCCTTCTTTGCGCGCTTCACTGCTTCTTTCAGCGTATCCTCAGATACCTTTGAAAGCCTATCAGTCTGAAGCTTCAGCGACTGATGATCAGCAAACTGAAAAACAGCCTTGTACCTCAGGCGGAATGTTCCTTCACTAATATCATGCGAAACTTTGTACTGCCCGTCAGATCCGCTGAATGTATAGTCAAGCTCCTGTGACAGGGCTCTCACTCCCTCAAGATCAAGCATTTCGTTACCTCACAAACTAAATAATGTTCTTGTTGTAGAAAAACGGCTCTTTTCTAAGTGATAGCCGCGCATCCTCAATTTCTTTCTTAGAAGGTCTCCAGCCCTCATTCCATGCTTTCATCATTGGTTGCCTAAAAGACATGTCACAATTTGAGCATATTCCGAATTCGGTATAAGTATCAACGTCGCGACGTCTTAGCAACGTATCACAGAGAGGACATGCATCTGGAACTGATGGATCATCCTGAAGTGTTGACATACGAATCCTGACCTCGCTTTGAGATTGATAGCACGTTGTCGACTGAATCCTTCACTGCATCAACGTGAGAGATAATCAAAATCGTCTTGAAGTACTTTGTTAACCCGTGAAGTAGGGCTGAGCATGCTTCAACGTTCGTTTCATCAAGTGCGCCAAAGCCCTCATCAATAATGAGAAGATCGCAGCGAGGAAGGGCAGTCAGGTTCATGAGCGCGACGCGGATCGCTAGGGATGCCATCATCTTCTCCATTCCTGATGCACACTCAATGATTCGCCGACTGTCCCCATAATTGATGTAGATGTCCATCGCATTTGAGTCAGGATCTGCCTCAAGCTCGATTGTGAAACCTGTTGACCCCTGTAGGATCTGAGCAATTTCAGAATTGACTTGCGGAAGCTTACCGTTCAAGATCCGAAGAGGAATTCCCTTCTTAGAAGATGCCTCGGCAACGATCTCAACAATCTTCCATTCGCGGTTGAGCTCTTCGAACTTCTTCTTTTCTTCACGAAGCTTCTTGATTTGCGCCTGGATTGTGCCGATTGTCTTTGCTGCCGAGATACGCTTTCCGTCATCTTCACGAATCAGTCTCTCAAGCTCTCTTTTCTCGCGCTTCAGGTTCGAGACCATTTCATCAATGGGAGCATCTGTCATGTGCATCTTCATCTTTGAGAGCTTCTCTTCGTCTAGTTGCAAACGATCTTGCAAGACCTTGATCTTCTCATCGTAGATTCCAGACCTCGAAACAGTCGACTTCAACTCTCTTTCGATTGTGTGAACAGTCTCACGAATTGCTGTGACTTTCCGAATTCGTTCATTGAGGTTCTCAACGTCAAGCAAATCGTACGTTGATGATAGGCTCTCAATCTTGCCTGCAAGAGCAGGCTTCTTCTTTAGAGACTCCTCTGCTTCCCTAAGACACTTACAACCTTTCAAGAACTCTGGATCTGACAGCGACGCAACCTTCTTCTCAAGAAATTGCATCTCTCTTTGAAGCTTCTCAAGCTCACGCTTGATACGTGTTGCTTTCTTTGAGTCTTCATTCATCTTTTCAAAGCCGCTGCTTTCCACGAACTCCTTAAGCGAATCAACCTTCTCCTTCTTGTCTCTCCACTCGTTTATGAATTTCTCTTTTTGGTCCTTGAGGTCTCCAATACCAGCAATCGCATGCTTGATCTTAGCTTCTTGTTCATCAACATCAGCCTGTGTAACCGTGTCAGACGGAAGCTGCGAAAGCTTGTCCTGGACAACCTCAAGGTCAGATGTGTTCTTTTTGAGATTTTCAGTAAGTGCGTCAAGGTTCTTTTGTGCCCTGGTCAGCTCCAGTGTCTTCTCCTGTTCGATGGACGAGAAGTCTCTACGCTGAACATCTGACAGGCGTCCCTTCAGCTCTCCCATATCAGAACGAGCAGCCTTGTGAATCTCTTCGAAGACATCAAAATCTAGAAAAGACGTAAGGACAGACTTCCTGTTCGTTGCTCTTTCTTTGATGAAATTGTTCATCGCACCTTGTGACGCAAACGTAGTCATCAAGAAATTCTCGCCTGTCCCAATCAAATTCCTTACGTGCTTCTCGGTTTCGCGGCGCTGCTCATCTGTCATGTCCTTGATGATATTTCCTGCCGAGTCAATCTCAAACATGTTCATGTGTGTTGCAGCATGAACTTCTCCCTTTCGATTTTCTCGCTTCGTTGTTTGCCTCTCAATCCTATACCTCGAACCAGCAACAGAAATATCGACCGACGCCTTGCAATAATTCTTTCTAACGTTGACGATGTGGATATTCTTGAGCGACCCCCTGTCTGAGCCGTTGAACAGAGCATACATGAGAGTTCCTGGAATCGATGACTTTCCTGCTCTGTTCTGGCCGAAGATCCCAATAAGACCCCGCAAAGAATCAAAGTCGATTCTGTTTCCTGTCCCATAGGAGAAAGCGTTGTCAAATTCAAGAGCATCGACTGTCCACCTGACATTTCTCAGGCCATCTGGCGGAGGAAGGGAATCAAAGACCTTCTTCAAATACTCAAACGCAGCCTCAGTTTCTTCTTCAGAAAATTCAAGAGTATTGAACCACTCGTTGAAATACTTGCTCAGCGTTGTAAAGTCCCTGTAGTCTTCGCTTCCTGACTCGATGCCTATCTCGGCAGCTTTTCTTTCTTCACGCCTGAGGTCGTACACGAGTTCTTTCGCAGAATAATGCTCCTTGAGATGGCTCTTGAGATGAGTCCAGCTCGTTTGTTCGATCGGCCTCTTGCTCTGGACCCTGATCCTTGCGCCCTTTGGGATGTCGATACTATCGAGCGTTTCCTGAGAATTTCCCTTCCACTCAATAGTCACAAACGGCGTTGGGTTGTCTAGCGGCTTGAAGTTTACGTCGTACCTTTCCCTGTCTTCGATATGCCAGAGCAGGTATCCCTTAGTGAGATCCTCACCAAAATTCTGTTGGATCGTTGAGCCGCAGTAAGCGATGCGGTCGTCGTCGCCCAGGAACTGCCATCTGTGAATGTCTCCTAGGAATGCAAAATCAAATGCATCGAAGAATGTTGTGTCTACTTCACCCTCTAGCTCCCAATCAATGTCCGTCAGTGACCCGACGACGGATCCGTGATAGCACGCAATGTTGACTTCACCTGGAATTGGCTTTACGTTCTTCCACCCATCTTCATCGAAGCACGAAAACACGCAAAAGTTGTATCCGGGAACGCACGTCTTGTAGGTTCCTGACTCCTTATGTAGGAAGACGTTCTCAAGCTTTAGGGCAGAAACAATTGGGGTGATTGTGTCCTGCCTCTCGTTGTTGAGGATCAGGCCATCATGATTTCCGAGGATGACATGAACTTCCTTTGCACTCTCAGAAAGACGCCTGAACCACCACGTAAGAATCTCGATCAGCTCAGGTGAGATGCCCTGTGTCTTGCTGTGCACAATATCGCCACCGACAAAAATGACGTCAGGCTTTTCTTTTTGCATCTGCTCAAAGAATTGTTCAAACACAGTGCGATATTGCTCGTGCCTAGACAATCCCCTGAAGTGTACATCTGCTATATGTGCGCAACGAAAACTCATAAAATAGACCCGCTTTTGATTGAAAGAATTTTGTTAGTGAGTGAGTTCATAGGATTCCACTCAACGGATTTTTTCTTCTGCTCGATGAACTGATCTTTCGACATCTCACCGACATCACTGAAATTGTCTAGAGGCATGATCGAAACATCACAACCAGCAGAGTACAGAAGAGAAGCAATCTTGTGAGACTTGTCCTGCATATCTGAATCTAACGCTAACGTGACAGGTGTTCTATTCGCCATCAGGGACCTGAACAGCTCGTGATCTTTTGAAAGGCTCGATCCTAGCAAACATGTTGCATTTTCATCACACTTGATCAGATCGAAAGGTCCTTCGACAAGCGTCACGGGTTTCTTGAAGTCAATGTCACACTCGTTGAATATGATGCTTTTCTTCTGCGCTTTTGAATTGAAGTACTTTGGAATGACGCCAACATCAACGGATCTTGAGACCCAGTAATTCAGGTTTCCTTCAATGTCAAGAGACGGAAATATGACACGGCGGCGCAATCTTCCTACCTTTACTGCACCAAGTCTCATCCTCCATAAATCGTGATCGTCGATTCCTCTGCTGTTCAAGTAATTGAAGACGGCTCTGATATCAGGATCTTTGAGATGCCTGTTCGCAGCTAACAGCAGAAATCCTTTTGGCAATTCAACTGCTGGTTGCTTATCTTTTTCTTCGCTCTTTTCGGCTGCGCCCCTGAATAGTGATCTTGCATCCTGAGCATATGCTGGTGCATACTTTGAGAACAAGGAGTAAACCTTGCCACCTTTCATTCCGCAGACCCAGCAATGATACTGCTCTGTGTCCAGACGAATGATTAGCTTAAGTTTTGATGGATCTCCTCTAGAGCCGCACTCGGGATTTACACAACGCATCGATGCATTGACACCATCCTTTCCCAGAATACATCTACCAAATGCACGCTGAAGAAGCTGCAGTCTTTCATTCAAGCTAATCATGAAAGAATATAAGTCACTTTCCTTCGATTTTCAGATAAGCCAACCCTATGACGATTGCATCAACCTCGTCGTACACTCCATCATCAAGCACTTCAAGGCCCTTCCTAGGACCTCCTTTTAATACCTTCGTATTCCATTTGCGCTTTTGCCCAGATGACTCCAGGATGCTATCAAGAGCTCTCTTTACCTGCTCTTTTGTTGGTACACCGCAAACCTTCTCTCGCAAGATCTTGATGCCCATCTTTCTTCTCGCTTCGTTGACGTCTATGTTCGTGAGAGGAACGCCGTAAAATGAAGAGCAAGCATACGACAATGCTCCATTCATTCTTGCAAGAGCGTCGATCGTCGCGGCAGAAGACAAGCCTCGCCTAAACGCCTGCAGGTTTTTCTCAACGGCGACCTGCGTTATCTCGTGATTGATGCAAGCTCGAACAATCTCACTCTTCGCGTGAGAAACCTTCGAAACAAAGTCCTTCTGCTTTCGAAGGTCAACGTACCCTGATACAAGAATTATGCCGTTCATGTCGATTATCGCGTATCCCGTAATCGACGTCGAGATGTCAAGTGATAGTATCAATAGTCCTTCTTGAGCTTGAACGTAATCGAGTCAGTCGGCCTCTTCTTTATAGGTTGAGAGACGTTTGCCCGCCCGACAACGTTCATATCCTTATCATGCAGCAAAACTTGTGTGATGTAAACAAACTCATCAGCTGTCTCATTTGCATCGTCCGTTGGCGCAAGCTTCTTGAATGTTGCGTTTGATGATGAATTTATGAGACCCGCAGGAGCTTCGACATACATCTCTCTGTTGAAGACTTCTTGCGTTCCTTCGAATCCAATTTCGAAGCTTCCTGAACCGAACGAGAAGAGATGCGGCGACTTGATCGCGACGATGCCGTCTTCGTAGAATACGTTCCCAACAGAGTGAAGCTTGTTCGGATTGGGTGAGTCAGCTCTGTACAGGCTCCCGAAACCATCATCGCGAAGCGTCATAGTGACTTTTCCATAACTACCTGTCATTCCTGGATCGCGAAGGGTCAACGTTCCAGGCTTGATGCGCTTTCCATAGAAGACGTTCGGAATGTTGAAGAACGCTGCTTGATTTGAAGACTCATCGCCTGTTGCTTCGAACACGTAAAACGTCTGCTGATCAAATCCTGTCTTAGAAGGATAGCTTGGAGAATTTCTTTCTACACCGTTTGGCTTGAGCCTGATTTCGTTATTGAATCCAGGACCGATGATTCTCTCTGACTCAATCCTCACCTCTGCTTCTTCTGCAGATGATGCAAATTTTTGATCGTTGTAGAATACCTGGTTCGTTTCTGACGAGCCGTCTGCATTAGCATCAGGGTATCCAGGCTCATAGAGGTTTCCATCTGGAGTGTTTTTGTACTTCCTAGGAGCTTGTCCTCCCAGCATCCTATTCAACGAAATGATTGAGAGATCAGTGACGCCTCGATCGTTAACAAATCTCCTTGTGAGGCTGGATGTTGTCGGCGACTGGCTAAACGTGCCGGTCTGCAAAAGCGTGTAGTCATGATTGAATGAGCCATTGTCATTCGGGACTATCAAGAAGTTTCTTGCTGTGATCTGAGCATCTTGAAGGAGTTGTTGATTTGAAGACTGATCATCGTTAGCTGTAAAGGAAGTCGATCCTGTTAGGTTGTAGAACCTAGGGTATCTTCCTGTCACAAACTCCCTAAAGAAGTTTGGGGCGTTTAACGAGAACATTTCATTCGTGAATGACGCAGTCACATTGTACGGAGTGTACAGTGGGCGGGCAGATGCCTGAAGGTTGAATGGTCTTAGGAACGACTTTTTCGGAGCTGTTTCAACCACGAACAGAGAGGGAAGGTAGAAAGCTAATGAACCTGATTTCTCAGTTGCAAACTGCGTGGCACCGAAGCCTGAATTCATGTGCTCTCTAATTTGTTCTATATCTCTATGCTCCTTGAATATCCTGATCTCATGAATCTCTGCATTCAGCTTATTCTTGAATTCGTGGTCAGGCGTGACGTCTTCAATTCCTGGATTCGGCCACGTCAGCAAACCTTCATCGACTGCTACTACTGAGTTGAAGAAGTTCTTGATCGCGCCGGTGTCGTTTCCAGCTCCAGCCGTAATTTGGTTTGCGCCCCTGACATAGTTGCCCAAGAATAGAGCATTTGCATCCTCTCTGGGTGTAGAAAACCCTACATAGGATGTTGACCCAGGGGGCGCAGTGATTGATGCACTCGGAATAATGAATGTGCTATCAATGTTTCCGTCGATGACAAAGCTTCCCGTCGATCCAAGAACATCGGTTCCTCCCCAGCGAACTGCGACATGATGCCATCTTCCACGCTGGAGAGAATTATCACTGCTGGAATAGATCATCGGGCTTCCAGCAGGAGGACCGCTCAAACCTATCAAGTCCGGTGGAGTATCAGCGCTAGCGCTTAGCTGAAGCAATAGCCTGAACCCATCTGGCCGGCCGAGGACATCAGTGCTAGAACCCGATACAAGGCTCAATGCATATGCGCTGGAATAGTGCAGAATTGTACCAGCGTCAAATGCCGTTGCGCTATCCTTCGAAGTGTATCTCGGGTTGATGAAGAACTCAAACGTGAATCCGGCATCAGGCCTGTAACTAGCGCTACCATCAGACCCGGTAGGGTCTGGATAGATCACGACATGTTGCTGCGGGTTTGTTCCAGGTGAAGTGTCAGGGTCAGTGAAAAAGTTTATGCTGTGTGCGTTTGAGTATGCCCAATCGCATTTTCTGAAGGTTCCTGCATTCCTTTGATAGAGTTGCTTTCTAACCACATTCTTTCTGAAGGATCCTGTCGAAGAGACGGACACAACGTTTGGTATCCCAGCTGCATCATCTAGCGTAATTGTCTCAAGGTAAGGAGTGAATCTTTCTATCTCGAAAGTCTTGAGATCCGTTGAGAGAACTGAAAGATTCGAAACGTCACTCAAAAGCGTGCTGGCTGCTGACGGAACTTCCGATGCTGCAATTGCGCCTGGTACCGGTATTGCACCCTCTGGTGATGCATCATCAAAAGCATCACCAGTTATGAGCGGAGGAGGAACAATCGATCTTCTAACACCCTGTTTGAATTGCGTTAGTCGAACAGAGCCCGTCACACCATCGCTGCCACTCGAAAATGAGCGGCTTGGATGAAGAACAAACCTGTTCGAGAAATCAAACTGGCGATCGAACTTGATGATTGCCAAAGTTCACACCC
>Ga0070749_10001200_pt1 | contig 17531 bp, 18 predicted proteins | sample VirMetDEL_Nov_18_FD_75180 | JGI IMG/M metagenome (GOLD analysis project Ga0070749, IMG submission 75180) | Aqueous microbial communities from the Delaware River and Bay under freshwater to marine salinity gradient to study organic matter... | ecosystem: Environmental > Aquatic > Marine >...
ACCGTTTAGTTTGTAAACGGTTTTAGCGTTTTCCTTACGCATCACAAAGTCACCCTTGGTGACTTTTGCCAGAGCAATTTGTTTCATGGTGTTTCCTTTAGGAAGAGCGAGGCAAAATCGCCTCAGAAACCGCATCTTAGCAGCTTTGAAAAACCCTAGCAACTGTAGGGCTTTTGAAAGCTCTGTCCTATAGCACCGACCCCGATGCCAAGACAGAATTCCTATGCACATTTTCACCGCCATGTGCTATGGCGACCTTGCAATTTTACTCACTGCAAAGCTGAGCAACCCCATTTCAGCTCTGCTGTCACCAGAGCATACTGACGGTTGAATAAATTTTTAAAGATCAAGCGACTGAACCAGTGCTTCACAGCCTGTAACTCTCACGAGCAGCGCAGTCTATATAGAGATCCGATCATCTCTCGAAAGCAAACCGCAATTCGCTTTCGGCAGATTTTCGATTTCAATTTTTAATTCATTTAATTACATTTTGTTAAAAATAATTTGTTTTCTCGTAAACTACGAAAACAATTATTTTTAACGTAATTAAATGAATTAATACTTTTGCGCTCATGCACGATCACCATATTCAAAGAAAAAATCTATGCCAATGCTTTGGCATAGTTTTTTCAAAAAGAATGCGTGTATGCGAGGCTTTGTCGGTTGGGGTAGGAAATCGTTGTTCACTAAAGTGAACAGGGTAGGGCTGATAGATTTTACACACCGACCTCTAAGTTATTGACGGTAGTCAATAAAAGTGACAAAAATGTCAGCATCTTTGGCTTGGCAGGCTCAATTCCAATCAGAATGCAAGGCATTCTAAGTCGTTGATTTCATTGGGAAAATGTTTTCTATGGTGTTACCATAGTCGGCAGAGTTCTACACCTCGCAGGAATTGCAGAGCAATCGTATGTCCGCCAGCGTAGCGCCAGCGTAGCGCTACCGGGCGTGGGCCGGTGGGGGGTACGGCGCTATATGTATACAGCCTAGCCCACACAGCAGGATTTTTAACTTAGACCTCATCATAGTTAAAATCTATTGAGATTCAACATCTTAATAGCAAAAATCAATTGACACTCCCATCGCACCTATGATATAACTATGCCTGTGGAAGAGCAGCCCTTACTGCTCTAGAGTACCCATCGCTCACCACAAAGCAATGAGCTTACATCGGCTGCTATGGAGGAAAGATGTTGTGCTTATAAATTGGGAAGATATAAGCCATGACTAATGGAAGCGCTGACACCTTACGCTTTCCATCCTAGCGTTAGCATAGCGACTAGGGAAGACAGATGCCAACGGGGTGGAAACTAACATCTGTTATATTGAATATGCTCCTTATGGGATTTCTAGATGCTGTTTGTATCACATTTTCATTATGTGATATCCACCAATAAAACAACCATCATCTAAAGGAATTAAACATCTAATGTTAATATTAAATGTTTAATAGATGATTATTGTTTATTAATAGTTAACAGCATTGGGATGGTTGGAATAGCCTACATTCCACCTTAGCAGAGCCATGCTTGATTAAATATGTTGACAACTATGCATAAGTTGTGGTATAATGTAGGGTATGTATAAAAGCCGTAAAGAGCTTATTGAGTCTGGGGAGATCAATCATCCTCCGTATTCCTATTTCTCACAGATCTTTGAGTCGTTCCATAACAAAGATAAGAATGTTCGGATGTTTCATAGCAGTGTTTATTATGTTAGGGCTGCGTTAGAGAAAAGGACAGGGGTTGTATACCCTCTTCCGTACATTGAAAAAATAATGAAAGAATGTGGGAAATGACATGCCGTACATGACCAATGGGAAAAGAGACTATCGTAAGCAATACGATAATTATGATGGGAAGCCATCAGCAATTAAAGATAGGGCTAAACGCAATGCTGCCCGTGCTATGATGGAAAAGGGTGGGGTTGTCTCTAAGGGGGATGGCAAAGAAGTAAATCATAAAAAGCCTCTTTCTAAAGGTGGAAGCAACACCAAGGGTAATCTTTCTGTTGTTAGTAAATCCAGCAACAGAAGCTTTAAGCGTAAAGCAGACGGGAGCATGAAATGAAAGATACAGAATTTATTGATCGCCGCCCACAAGGACAAGGTATTGTGCCTTGGCTAGAATATGATCCTCGTTATAAACGTGGAATGGATAAAAAAGTAGAGAAGGTTTTGCCACCTAAAGATGCTGAATATATGTTTAAAGCTGCCAAAGGTGGCATTGTTAAGAAAAAGAAAAAGAAATGATTAAAAAAGGCAAGGAAGAGTTTGCTGGCTATAATAAGCCAAAGCGTACACCTTCACATCCGACAAAGAGTCATGCTGTGTTGGCTAAAGAGGGGGATAAGGAAAAGCTTATTCGTTTTGGTCAACAGGGAGTAAGTGGTGCTGGGGCTTCTCCGTCAACGCCCAAGGAGAAAGCTAGACAGAAGAGCTTTAAAGCTCGTCATGCAAGCAACATTGCAAAAGGCAAGATGTCTGCTGCGTATTGGGCAGATAAGGTGAAGTGGTGAGCTACACTAAGCCTGAACTAAGAGAACGCTTAAAGAAGAAGATAATGGCTTCTTCTAAGGGTGGTGATGCTGGTGAGTGGAGTGCTAGGAAAGCACAGTTGTTAGCTACAGAATATAAAGAAGCTGGTGGTGGGTATTCTGGACCAAAGAAAGAGTCTCAGAAAAGCCTAAGCAAGTGGACTAAAGAAAAATGGACAACCTCTGACGGCAAACCATCAGAAGGAAAAAAGCGTTATCTTCCAGAGAAAGCTTGGAATGCTTTGACAGCGGCTGAAAAGAAAGCAACGAATGCTGCTAAAGCTGCTGGTAATAAAGCAGGAAAGCAGTTTGTTAAGCAACCAGAAAAGGTTGCTGAAAAGGCTAAGAAGTTTCGTTAATATACAAAAGGAAAGAAACAATGTACACAAAGAAACCTGTTAAGAAAATGAATGCTGGTGGTGATGTCTCTATGGCAGACAAAATCAAGAAACATCGCATGGCTGCTCAGGACAAATCCCTTCCTCAAGATGTTCGCAATGTTCATCTGGACAGGGCTAATGAACTTGAGCGCAAAGCATATGAAGAGGCGAAGAAAGCTGGCAAAGCTATGGCAAAGGGTGGCGCTGTTAAAAAAAAGGAAGATGTTAAAAGGGGTGGGGTTCTTTCTGTGATGATTGGGCTATTGGATGCTCCTCCAAAGAAATCCGCTAAGAAAGGAAAGAAATAATGGCTATGCTTCCATCAAAAGTAACAAAACGTATTCTGGCTCCTGCTCGTCCGTCTGCTAGGCAGAACAAGTTTATGGGAGATGTTGAAGAGGTGAAGGCTCTTCGTCTTGGTATGGAATCTCCACCATCGTCTGGTCGTGGAAAGAAAATTGCTACCATTCTTGGTGGTACGGCTGCTGTTGGTACTGGCGCTGCAATGATGTCTTCTGATAAAGAAAAAACATCTAAAGAGGTTTCTGGAAAAGCCTCTCCAGATAAACAAGAAACAAAAATATCTTTGGCTAAAGAAGCACCCGCTAAAGAAACTTCATCTAAAGAAAAGAAAGCTGGGTTGTCTAATTTTGGCAAAGCATTTAAAGAATCACGGGCTGCTGGTTTAAAAACGTTTGAGTTTGATGGCAAGCGCTACACTACTCGACTTGCCGAGGAGTCTTCTGATGATCATTCTGATGCAATTAAAAAGATTAAAGAGAAAAATGAAGCTGCTTATGAAAAGAAAATTAAGGAGCTTTCGGATACCAAAATGGCTAAGGGTGGACTAGCTAAGAAGCAACAGGCCAAGGTTGCCACTGTTATGAAAGAGTGGAAAGATAAATCTCTTCATAGCGGCAAAGGTGGTAAGGTTGTTAAAGACAAGAAACAAGCTGTTGCTATCGCTTTGTCTCAAGCACGGAAAATGAAAAAATAATGTTTGACGGAAGATTTAAAAGCCGAAGTATTGGCAGACATTTAACGGCTGGTGTAGGGAACACGATTTACACTTGTCCTAAAGGATACACAGCACACATCCCATTATTGTTTGTTGCAAACCTTGGTAGTGGAAATAAAACAGTAACCATACAATGGTATAACAGCCATGTTCCTGACACTTTTTATATTCTTGGTGGGTATATAATTTCTGCATACAATTATTTAAAACTTGATGGAAGCTATTTAACGTTAAACACTAATGATAGCTTAATCATTATGCCTGAATCTGGCTCTACAATGGATGCAACAATTACTATTGAAGAACATTATGACCCATACAGTAGGCAGTAAAGGATACAAATGAAAAAAGAACTTACAGAACAACAAAAGAAATTTCTTGAAGTGTTGTTTACTGAAGCGGGTGGAGACTTAGCAGCGGCTAAGAAGCTTGCTGGCTATAGCGAAAACTCTTCTACCTCTGAAATACGAAAGGCTTTGAAAGACGAAATCATTGAAGCCACCAAAGACTATCTATCTATTACAGCAGCAAAGGCTGCTGTTTCTCTTGGATCTGCTCTAAACGATCCTACAGAACTTGGCTTGAAAGAAAAACTCAATGCCGCTAAAGATATTCTTGATAGGGCTGGCATTATTAAAACTGAGAAAATTCAAGTTGAAGCTAGTAATGGTGTTATGATTTTACCGGCAAAGAATGCAGAATGAAAGAGATTTAGGTAGCTGGATACTTCCTCAACCATTAGATGATAAAGTATGGGTGAGTGTTCCCAAGCATCCCGGTGGCAGAATTATTCCGTTTGGATATAAAGAATCTGAAACTGACCCGGATATGCTTGATCCAATTCCGTTAGAACTTGAAGCATTAGAAAAGGCTAAAAAATATTTAAGACAGTATAGCTTTGCACAGGTTGCAGCTTGGCTAACAAAGACAACGGGCAGAGAAATATCAAAAGATAGTCTTAATAAAAGAGTAAAGAGTGAAGTCGAACGTAAGAGAAAAACTGCACACTATCGAAACCTTGCCAGAAGGCTCTACAAGACGCTTGAAAAAGCGAAACAGTACGAAAAAAAGCTTGGCAAAGAAGGAGACACAAGTTTCTTCGATAGTGATTTCTACACCAGCCTTGCCTCAAGAGTCGATTCCGAGTGTACAACATGAAAATGTTGTGTTTCAACCTAACACTGGACCGCAAACTGAGTTTTTAGCGGCTGGTGAACGTGAAGTTTTGTATGGTGGGGCTGCTGGCGGAGGTAAAAGTTATGCAATGCTGGCAGATCCTATGCGATATATGTCGCATCCACAGTTCTCAGGGCTGTTATTGCGACACACAACGGAGGAATTAAGAGAACTAATCTGGAAATCCCAAGAACTTTACCCAAAAATCTACCCCGGCATCAAGTGGAGCGAGAGAAAGATGCAATGGGAAGCTCCAAATGGAGGTAGATTGTGGATGTCCTACCTTGATAGGGATGAAGATGTACTTCGTTATCAGGGTTTGTCGTTTAGTTGGATTGGATTTGATGAGTTGACACAATGGGAAACACCATTTGCGTGGAATTATATGCGTTCTCGCTTGCGTTCTACGGCATCTGACCTCCCTGTGTACATGAGAGCATCAACCAACCCCGGAAATAGAGGGCATGCTTGGGTTAAGAAGATGTTTATTGACCCATCACCGTCTAATAAATCGTTTTGGGCTACAGATATAGATACAGGACAGGTGATGACCTTTCCTGTTGGTCACTCTAAAGAGGGACAACCACTGTTTAAACGTAGGTTTATTCCTGCAAAGCTTGCAGATAACCCATATTTAACGGTGTCAGGTGATTATGAAACAATGTTGTTGTCTCTTCCAGAGCATCAACGTAAACAACTGTTAGATGGGAACTGGGATGTTGCTGAAGGTGCTGCTTTTCCTGAGTTTAATCGCTCCATACACATATGTGATCCTTATCGGATTCCTAGCGATTGGACAAGATTCAGAGCGTGTGACTACGGATACGGCAGTTATAGCGCTGTTGTCTGGTTTGCAGTTCATCCTGATGGGAAATTGGTTGTTTACAGGGAACTTTATGTAACAAAGGTGTTGGCTGAAGATTTAGCACGAATGGTGCTGGAAGCTGAGGCTGGAGAAAACATAAGGTATGGGGTATTGGACAGTTCCTGTTGGGCAAAACGTGGTGACACAGGTCCATCGATTGCTGAACGAATGATTCTTGCTGGTTGTAGATGGCGACCAGCAGATAGGAGTGCAGGAAGTAGGGTTGCTGGTAAGAATGAAATTCATAGAAGGCTACAGATTGATTCATTCACCAACGAACCACGAATGATTATCTTTAACAACTGTACGCAGTTGATAGCTGATCTTCCAACGCTGCCGTTAGATAAGTCAAACCCAGAGGATGTTGACACAAAAGTGAAGAATGACCACAGCTACGATGCCTTGAGGTATGGCGTAATGTCTAGACCACGATCATCAAATATTTTTGAATTTGACACAAATAATATAAAACGTGGTATAACTATTGCTGACAAAAACTTTGGTTATTAATAATTTTGTGTTATAACCATCTCTCTTATATTTAAAATTATGGCAAAAACTATTGACAAAAACATTCTTGATACCAAAGTTGTTGGTCTTCCAGATGCTAAAGATGCTTTATCTGACATCTTTAAAGCTGGAGGACTTGTTTCTTTTATTGATGAGCGTTTTAAACGATCAGAAGATGCTAGGCAGCTTGATGAAACACGCTGGCTTAAATCTTACAGGAACTACCGTGGTATTTATGGAGCCGATGTCAAATTTACTGAGGCAGAAAAAAGCAGGGTGTTTGTTAAAGTTACAAAAACAAAAACTCTAGCAGCCTATGGACAAATTACAGAGGTGTTGTTTGCTAACAATTCCTTTCCCCTGTCAGTTGAGCCTACAACGTTACCAGAAGGTGTTGCAGAAAACGTTCATGTTGAAGTTGATCCCAACCTTTCTAAAGCAGATATTCCTCCGTTGTTTGGATACAAAGGAGATGGTAAACAACTAGAGCCGGGAGCAACTCCTCAATCTTTGATGGATCGTCTTGGTCCATTGAAAGATGCTTTTGAAGGATTAGATGTTAAAGAAGGTGCTGGTGCAACGCCAACATCTATTACGTTTAGTCCATCAATGATTGCTGCTAAAAAGATGCAGAAGAAAATCATTGATCAGCTAGAAGAAAGCAATGCTAACAAGCAGCTTCGCTCTGCTGCCTTTGAAATGGCATTGTTTGGCACAGGCATTATGAAGGGTCCATTTGCTGTCGATAAAGAATACCCCAATTGGGATAGTGATGGTAAATATAATCCTGTCATTAAAACAATGCCACAAACTTCGCATGTGAGCATCTGGAATTTCTATCCAGACCCTGATGCATCCAGCATGGATGATGCTCAATATTGCATTGAGCGGCATAAGCTCACTCGCTCTCAACTTCGTTCTTTAAAGAAACGACCAATGTTCAGGAGCAACGTTATTGAACAAGTTGTCACTGAGGGTGAAAACTACATTAAAAAATATTGGGAAGACACCCTAAGTGACTTTGAACCAAACGTTCAAGTTGAGCGGTTTGAAGTGTTGGAATATTGGGGAAGTGTTGATGTCGAAATGCTAATTGAAAACGACATTGAAATCCCAAAAGAATTTGAAGATGCCAACGAATTGCAGGCAAACATTTGGATGTGTGGCGGCAAAATTATTCGTTTGGTGTTGAATCCGTTTAAGCCTGTTCGCATTCCGTATTATGCTGTCCCCTATGAACTAAACCCATACTCTCTATTTGGTGTTGGTATTGCCGAAAATATGGATGATACCCAAACTCTAATGAACGGTTTTATGAGATTGGCGGTCGATAATGCGGTGCTTTCAGGCAACCTTGTGTTTGAGGTTGATGAAACCAACCTTGTTCCCGGACAAGATATGACAATTTATCCGGGCAAAGTGTTTCGTAGGCAAGGTGGCGCTCCGGGACAGTCATTGTTTGGTACAAAGTTTCCAAACGTGTCTAACGAAAATCTGCAAATGTTTGATAAAGCTCGACAACTTGCTGATGAGTCTACAGGGCTTCCGTCATTTGCTCATGGTCAAACAGGGGTTGCTGGTGTTGGTAGAACCGCTTCTGGTATTTCGATGCTAATGAATGCTGCCAGCGGTGGAATTAAAACTGTTATTAAAAACATTGACGATTATTTGCTACGCCCATTGGGTGAAGCATTCTTTGCTTTCAATATGCAGTTTGATTATGACCCAGAAGCTGCTGGTGATTTGGAAGTTAAAGCTCGTGGCACTGAAAGCCTGATGCAGAATGAGGTGCGTTCACAGCGCCTGCTTCAGTTCTTGCAAGTTGTACAAAATCCTGTACTGGCTCCGTTTGCTAAGATGCCATACATCATTCGTGAGATTGCTAAAAGCATGGATCTTGATCCAGACTTGGTTAGCAACAATATGGATGATGCTGCACGACAGGCATTGTTGTTGCAAAAGATGCAACCACCTCAACCAGAAGCACCCGCTGGCGCACCACAACAAGGCGCACCATCAGCAGGACCACCCCCAGTTTCAGATATGACAGGTGGTGGTGGTGGAAACATGGGCGTTGGGGCAGTGGCAACTCCGGGCGAACAAGGGTTTAGTGCTGCTCCGCCACAGCAAGGTCCGATGCAATGACAGAAAAAAGATGGCTTAGTGCGTTAAAGCCCCTTGTCACAAACAGGGTGCAATGGGATGCCTACCTAGAAATGCTTGATGCATATCTTGTTCATCAAAATAAAAAACTATATCAAGCAACAGAGATGGTTGACGTTTATCGGGCGCAGGGTGCTGTTCATCTGATTGAAAAATTAAAAATGCTTAGGGATGAGATAAATGCCAATAGCTAGAGCATTAGGAAAAGCAATTTCTAAGTCACTCAAGAAGAGTGCTGATGATTCATTGAAGCCTGCATTGTCAGAGTCTTCTGACTTGCTGCCTCCTGTTAGCAAAGGCGTAGAAGATGATGTTAAAACATTTTCAAATGTTAATGATTTTGGTATAGAACCAGAACTTGTTTCGTCTTTAGATGAAGACGCTTTTTCTGGATTAAAAATTAATAAAGAAAACAAAGAGAACTGGCGAGAAATAAATAAAACATCTCAGCGTTCAGGATTGCTTCCTGAGATTGAAACTGCCGCTGAAAAACTTTATAATCGTGAAATTTCTTCTGAAGATTTTAGAAATATTTCTAAAGAATTACAACCAATTACTCCGCTTAAAGAGGTTCCGGAAAGTCCATCTTTTGAAGATATTGCTTTCGCATTAACAGATGCCCAAGTTGAAAAAGGAATTGTTGGAGTTAATTTAAAAATTAAACCAAGAGAAAGAGTTGCATCAAGATTAGATATTCCAGCGTATAACGATTATGATACTTGGATTGTATCTTTGCATGATGGAACTAAAAAAAGCGGAGCAGCAATTGGTTATGCTAAAACCGCTGTATTAGACAATGTTGATTTTGTTTCGGACTCTAATGTTGCTTTAGATATTGCTAGGAAAAAACAATTAGGTAGTGGTAAAAAAATGGGAAAAGCCACAATTGCTAGAATTTATGGTGATTGGATCCCACATGACTCAAATAAAGCAAGAGAAATAGCGTCTGCCGTTTTTAATGATCCGGAGTGGATTCAAGTTGGAATGAATCCATATCGTGCTAGTTATTTTTATGATAAAGCAGATGGAATGCCGGTTCTTAAAGCTGAACAAGTGATTCAAATTGGTCCATTGGTTTTGGCTAAAAAAGCCATAAAAACAACCCCAGAAGATTTAATTTTTAAATTAAAATCAATTGAAGGTAAGTCAGACATAACTTTTGCAGAAGGTGGTCTTGTCCCTGTTACAAGCAACGAAGGACTTGCTCCATTTGGCGTAAGGCATTCTGGCGACTCTGTAAAAGGCAAGGGCTGGCTTGGTGCTATACCAAACAAGCAAGGAGATATCTCAACTGAGCTATCTGCCGAAATGCAAATCAATGGTAAAACTATTGAGTATCCTTTGCTTGTTCCTACGCTTACAAAAGAAGAGGTTGACTATCTTGTTTCTGGCGAACCGCCAACACAAGAACTTTACGACAAAGCAGAATCATGGGCGCTCAGTAGAATTAAAAAAGGTAAAAGCCCATTTATTGAACAAGAAGAAATCAGATTTCCTATGCCAAGTGAATCTGCTAAATACGCAAAAGGTGGAGATGCAATGTATCAAATGAAAAAACTATTTGCCGAAGGCGGCATGATGGACGATAGCGGCGAGGTAGTTAATGGCGTAGAAGTTCCGACAGGGAGCTTGCGTAATGAAGTTGCAGATGATATTCCTGCACGACTCAGCGAAGGAGAATTTGTTTTTCCCGCTGATGTTGTTCGTTACCTTGGGCTTGAAACTCTGATGAAACTTCGTGACAAAGCTAAACAAGGGCTTTCACGAATGGAAGAGATTGGACAAGTTGGCAATGCCGAAGAGGTGTCTAATCCAGATCAAACATTTAACGGTGAAGAAGACACTACGCAATTTGAATCTGATATTGACAGCATTATTAGTGAAGTTGATCAAACTCCACAGTTTGCTTCTGGTGGATATATGTCAGGCACAGACATCAGTAAAGCTCCTAAAAACCCTGTTGTTGATGTCCATTACTTTAAACATGCTGATGGAAGGCTGATGTTTATCACCTATATTAATGGTAAACCAATGTCAGCAGTTCCAGATGGATTTGAAGAAGTTTCTCTTGAAGAAGCTCGTAATATTGGTCAGAAAGCAGAAAACAAAGAAGAGGCTGCAAAGGCTGCGTTGCAAGCATCTACTGTTGGGATTGGTGGCGATGGGGGAGGAGGCTTAGATCCTACTGGCTCTCCCTCTTCTTCTGGAAGCAAAGACCCATCTAATTCAAACGCAATGATTACTGTTGATCCTGCAACAGGAAAAGCAACAGCCAATACAATTGGAAAAGTATTAGGTGTTGCCGCCGGTCTTGTTTTTGGACCAATTGGCACAATTGCAGCCAAAGGATGGAATGTTCTTTCTGAAAAACAAGCGGCAGATTGGAATGATGCGCTCAGTAAAGGAAATGTCCTTGTTGGGGAAACTGTTCAGGGTGGGCAGTATGCTTTGAATATCTCTGATGTTTCCAATACAGGATATGGAAATACAGTTAATGGGGTTGCCGTATCAACAACAAATACAATTCAACAACAAAATGATCGTGTTTTTGGCAAAGACGATCCATCTTATAATGCATCTGGAATTTATGATGTACCAGTGCCGGGATTAACGCCTAGCGATGCAATGAATATGTATACGGATTATGGAACGACTCCTGTATTTGATGCACCATCAAGTGCTACTAGTGACATAAACATGGCTACGGCTGTGTTTGATGCACCATCAAGTGCCCCAGATTCCGGTCCAAGCAGCGTTGATGGCGGTGGTGGTAGTTATGATAGCGGTTGGGGTGGCAGTGAATCTACTGGCAGTTCCAACAATGATACTGCTGATTCAAGCGGTGGCTTTGGCGGTGGTTATGATGGCGGTGGTGGTTATTGGGCTAAAGGTGGATTAGTTAAAAAACGCAAAAAATCAGAACCCGCTGTTAAAAAACCTTCTAAAAAAGGTCTTGCTGCTAAAAAGTAATATATAATACGAATATTGAAACAGTGGTGGGCTGTTCAATACACAACAATAACCCACCGTTACGGCTACCTATTTCCCGGTAATACCGCTACAGATAGCCCCAACTTGAAAGGTAAATATGAACGAGTCTGTTATCACTCCTGCTGCTAAACCAGTAGTTGCATTTGGTCGGCGTAATGCTGGAGAAGAGCGAATCAAACAAGCTGAGGAAGAAATTGAAAATCTAAAGAATCCTAAAGCTGAGGTTGCGGCAGAAGAACAGGAAGATGCGTCACTAAGCGCTGAAGAAAAAACATTTAAAAAACGATATGGAGATTTGCGTAGGTATTCGCAAAAACAACAAGAAGATCTTCAGAAACAAATTGATGAGTTAAAAACTCAGCTTACTAAAACTGCATCTAAACAAATTCAAATTCCTAAGACTGAAGAGGAAATTGACGCTTGGGCATCAGAATATCCAGATGTTTACAAGCTTGTAAAGAGTATTGCAATTCGTGAAGCCAAACAACAAACAACAAGTTTGGAAGAGCGGATGAAAAAGATTGATGAGATGGAGCGCAATGCTTCCCGTGAAAAAGCGGAAATTGAGCTAATGCGTTTGCATCCAGATTTTGATGAAATTCGTGAAAATGATGATTTTCATGAGTGGGTAAGTGATCAACCAGATTGGGTGCAAAAAGCCCTTTATGAGAATGACACAGATGCTCGTTCTGCTGCTCGTGCAATTGATTTGTACAAATCAGATCGAAACATCAAAACTAAGAAGGCTTCTAGCAATAAAGATGCTGCTTTGGCAGTATCCCCGGCTCGTGGCAAATCAACCCCTAACGGCGAAGGCACAGAGGGTATGATTTATGAGAGTCAAATTGCTAAAATGTCTACTTCCGAATATGAGCGAAACCTTGAAACTATCCATGCTGCCATGAAATCTGGCAAGTTTGTATACGATATGAGTGGTGCTGCTCGTTAAATAGTTGACAAGATTGAAAATATCTTGTATAACTAGTGGGTAAGGCGAGAGATTATACTTTCGCCCACATTCCTTTACAGCCGACCCCTAGAAGTCTAACCTGTAACGGAATAAACTGTAAAATGACATTTTTGTCTATGTTTCACAAAGCATAGTATAGAATACCTATAGAAATTAGCCGATAATAGAGAATAGATCTAGAGTGTTCTCGATTATCCACCTAATTAAAAATAGCCCTACTACGATAGCCGAAGTGAGTTTTAATGCTATAAAAGGAGAATTTTAAATGGCATTTCCTTCCGCTGGTGGCTATGGCAACCTGCCTAATGGTGTTTTTAGCCCCGTAATTTATTCCAAGCAAGTTCAGCTTGCTTTCCGTAAATCGTCTGTTATTGAAGCAATCACTAACAACGATTATTTTGGTGAGATTGCCAACTTTGGCGATAGCGTTCGTATTATCAAAGAGCCTGAAATTACCGTTACCGCTTACAATCGTGGTACTGCTGTAAACGCTCAGGATCTGATTGATACTGACTACACGCTGGTTGTTGACCAAGCAAACTATTTTGCTTTTAAGGTTGATGACATTGAGGCTGCTCACTCACATGTGAACTGGATGTCTTTGTCTACTGATCGTGCTGGCTATCGCCTGCGTGATACCTATGACAATGACGTTCTGAAGTATATGTCTGGTTACACCACGGCAAACGCTGTTCGCACCACCTTCCCCGGTACTAAGGCTGATTCTGCCGCTGGTTCTGACGAGTTGTTGGCTGCTAACAAGCTGTTCCGTGAAAGCTTCGGCAATCTGACCAGCGCCTCTACTCTTGGTTCTATTCCTCTTGCTCCTCGCCTGCCGGGTGCAACTGCCATTTCGTCTAGCACTGTGTCTCCCATGATGCTGATTGCTCGTATGGCTCGCCGTCTAGATCAACAAAACGTTGACAGCAATGGTCGTTGGTTGGTTGTCGATCCCATCTTTGTTGAGATGCTGAAAGACGAAGACTCTCGCCTGTTGAATGCCGACTTTGGTGGCTCTGGCTTGCAGAATGGTTTGGTTTTGAACAACGTGCATGGATTCAAGCTGTTTGTTTCTAACAACCTTCCGTCTGTTGGTACTGGTGCTGGCACTGCTGGTAGCGCCGAGCAAGCTACTGACTTTGGCGTGATCGTTGCTGGTCATGAGAGCAGTGTTGCTACTGCTGAACAAATCACGAAAACCGAAAGCTATCGTGACGTTGACAGCTTTGCTGACATTGTTCGTGGCATGCACCTGTATGGTCGCAAGATTTTGCGTCCAGAGGCGCTGGTAACGGCTCGTTACAACGTTGCTTAATCGTTGTTAATTGGGGAAGCTGCTTAACTGCGGCTTTCCCTTTTACTATTTAAATCAAAATGTCTACATTTATTTCTCTTACGAATGAATTGCTGCGCCGATTGAATGAAGTTCAAATCGATGAAACAGACTTTACTGCTACTCGCAACATTCAAGCTCTTGCAAAAGACTCAATCAATTCATCTGTAAAAGAAATCATTCATTCTGCACAAGAGTTTCCTTTTCTTCTTACAACTAAACAGCAAACTCTTACTCAGGGAATAAACGAATATTCTTTTCCCGCAGACACTAATTCTGTAGATTGGGAATCTTTTTATCTTAAAAAACATTCTAGTGGATCTAATGCACCTAGTGTTTTGAAAGCAATTCCTTATTCTTTATATTTGTCTAATTATCGTGCTAAAGATGATGATGGAGATGAAGGGGCTACTGAATTTGTATTTCAAACTCAAGATTTAAAATTTGGCGTTTCTCCGGTTCCAGATAAAAATTATATTATTGAATATAAATATTGGACATTTCCATCTGCATTGGTTTCATCTAGTGATTCTTGCATTATTCCTGAAAAATTTAATAGTGTTATTATAGATGGTGCAATGATGTTCATGATGTTGTTTAGAAGCAACGAACAAAGTGCGTCTATACATCGTGAACGATTTAATGATGGTGTTAAATCAATGCGTAGAGTTTTGCTAGATGAACCATTGTTTATGTCTTCTACAATGATTATTAAATAATGGCAGATCGCATTAGTTCGTTTAAGGTTAGTTGTATCGGTGGTTTAAATACTAACCGGGACATGCTAATGCAGGGGTCTACATACCCCGGATCTGCTATACAACTTATTAATTATGAGCCATCAATAACTGGTGGATATCGCCGTATTTCTGGATTTACTAATATATATGGCACTGTGCCGGGTCAGTTAAAAGTATTAGGTGTTGCTGTAGCTGAAGGAATTAATGACGGAATTTTTGCATGGCGTAGACCTGTAAGTGGTGATAATTATTTTTTTAAATGGAACAATACTCTTTCTAATTGGGATGCTGTTTCAACTACTCCGGGTTTAAATTATGCTAATATTAAAAAAATTAGACATGTATTTTATAATTGGTCAACTCCAAAATTAGTTATTGTTGATGGAGTGAATCCTGCTGCAATTTACAATGGAACAACATACACTCAGATTACATCATCTCTTGCTCCATCTGCACCAAAATACGCAACGATTTATAAAAGTCATTTATTTTTAGCTGGTAATTCTACAGATCCACAAAATTTATATTTCTCAGCACCACTTGAAGAAACAAGTTTTGATCCTGCTTTAGGTTCTGGCGTGATTAATGTGGGTTTTGATATTGTTCAAATTAAAGCGTTTCGTAATTCTTTGTACATTTTTGGAAAAAATGCAATTAAAAAACTTGAAGGACGAAGCATTGTTGATTTTGTTGTATCTGATGTAACTACTAATCTTGGTTGTTTAATTTCAGATAGTGTTATTGAAATTGCTGGTGATTTGTTATTTTTTGGACCAGATGGTTTTCGACCTGTTGCTGGAACATCAAGGATTGGTGACGTTGAACTACAGACTGTATCTAAACAAATTCAAGCAACCGTTTCTGCGTTTGCAAAAGAACTTGTTGCATCAAGCATTGATCAAGATACAATATCCTCTGTTGTAATTCGTGGAAAATCACAATTTAGGTTATTAATAGAAAGTGCCGGGTTGTTTGGTTTTCTTGGAGGACTCAGACAGTCTGAGCAAGGAATTTCGTTTGAGTTTACACAAATATATGGAATTCCTGCATCTTGTGCTACTAGTGGATATATTAATAGCAATGAAATTGTAATTCATGGGGATGCTTCTGGAAAAGTTCATCTGCAAGAAAGCGGATCTTCTTTTAATAATACTCCGGTTTTAAGTATTTTTCAAACACCTTATTATTATTTTGATGATCCAACAATTCGTAAAAATTTTTATAACATTACAACGTTTCTTCGTGGAGAAGGAAGCGCAAGGTTAGTGTTTGGTGTGTCGTATGATTTTGACGATTCGATTAATGTATTTAATCCAGCCAACTATGAAATTAACACGGAGGGGGCTGCTGCTTATTACAATGAAGCAGTATATGATAGCACAGCAATTTACGATGGTAATCCTTCTCCTGTTACGAAAACAAATGTTGCAGGGTCTGGATTTTCTGTGTCATTTAAATACGTCACTGAAGACACAAATGAAAGTCATACAATTCAAGGGTTTGTGTTAAACTATTCTATGAACGATAGACGTTAAGGAGATAATTTTGGCTGGATATACTAGACAATCCTCGGCAGACATTGTGCCAATTGCTGTTGTTAGAGCAACACCAATTAACAATGAGTTTAATGCTATTCGTGATGCTTTTGTCAAAGAATCCGGGCATAAACACGATGGAACTACAGCAGAGGGTGCGTTTATTCCTCTGATTTCAGATACGACTGAAACCAATAAAGTTGTTGTTAATAACACAGATAATAAAATTGCTGTTTACACCTCTGGTGCTGAACAAGTAACTGTTGTTGATGGCGCAATTCTTCCTTCTATAGATAATGACATTGATCTTGGAAGTGTTTCTTTTGAGTTTAAGAATCTTTATATTGATGGTACAGCAAACATTGATAGTTTGGTTGCTGATGCTGCTGATATCAATGGTGGAACAATTGACGCATCAGTTATTGGCGCTACAACACCAGCAGCAGCAACAGTTACAAACTTAACAGTAAACAACACAGCAACTATTGCATCAGGAACTGTTACAAATTTAACAGTAAGTAATACGGCAGTTATTGCTAGTGCCGACATTAATGCTGGTACTATTGATGGGGCTGTTATTGGTGGCAGTAGTGCATCGGTTATTACTGGTACAAACATTACCGCCACTACAGGATTGTTTGGAACATTAACAGGTAATGTTACAGGTAATGTTACAGGTAATGTTACAGGTAATGTTACAGGTAATGTTACCGGAACGGTGTTGGGTAATATTACGGCTTCTAGTGGAACATCAACATTTAATAATGTAACTATCGATGGTACATTAGATATGAATTCTGGTTCTGCTGGTACGATTACTGGACTAGCAACACCAAGTAATGCAACAGATGCTACAACAAAAGCATATGTTGATGGCGTAGACGCAACAAAATTGAATCTTGCTGGTGGCACTATGACAGGTGCTATCGCAATGGGGACAAACAAGATTACTGGTCTTGGTGCTCCTACTACATCAACAGATGCTGCAACTAAAGGATATGTAGACACATCGGTTAATAACTTAATTAACTCTGCTCCTGCTGCTCTTGACACGTTGAATGAGCTTGCGGTGGCGTTGGGCAATGATGCTAATTTTTCAACTACTGTAACTAATTCATTAGCAACAAAGCTTCCGATTGCTGGTGGCACTATGACAGGTGCTATCGCAATGGGCACAAATAAGATTACCAATCTTGGAACGCCAACTCTTTCAACAGATGCTACTACTAAAGGGTATGTTGATGGCGTAGACGCAACAAAATTGAATCTTGCTGGTGGCACTATGACAGGTGCTATCGCAATGGGGACAAACAAG
>Ga0070749_10001201_pt1 | contig 17527 bp, 17 predicted proteins | sample VirMetDEL_Nov_18_FD_75180 | JGI IMG/M metagenome (GOLD analysis project Ga0070749, IMG submission 75180) | Aqueous microbial communities from the Delaware River and Bay under freshwater to marine salinity gradient to study organic matter... | ecosystem: Environmental > Aquatic > Marine >...
AAAAACCAAGGACAAAAAAAAACATTAATTAATACCTAAAGAAAAAACTTTATACTATATTAAAAAGAAAGATGATGAATAACAACGAAGAAAAAAAATATCTATACAAAACTCAAGAACTTAACAATATCTTATTTGATTATCATAATTTGTTATTTAGTGAAAATTCAAGAATTCATAAATATAATATGAAATTATATAATTACGAGATTACTAATGACGATTACAATAAAAAAAACTTTGATAAAGAAGTAAAAGCGATATTTGATATTTTTAATTATATTGATGATAATAAAATAAATTACAAAAAATATATTAAAGAAACTGATAAATTAGTAAGATTTAATAGAACCTTATATAATTTATCATACAGACATAAAAAATATAAAGATTATTTTAAGTTAGTTGATGATGATGAGGATGATTTTGAAGAATGTGAATTTTATACAGAATACACAGCGGAAGGAATTATAAAAAAAGAAAACAATGAACCATTAAGAGCGTTTTTAAATGAGATTAGAACTTTTACGTATTTTAAATTAAAAAGTCAAAATTTTTATGATTTTAATTTATACAAAAATAAAGAAGCAATTTTTAAATTAGAAACAACCGTAAATTCTTGTAATACTTATTATAGATTTAGAGGTAATAACGGGGTAGAGATACAAGCGATTAAAGATAATGCCGATAATGAAAGTAATGATTTAATAATTAAATATTTTTGTTCATTTGATAAAGAAGACTGTGATAGACCTATATTTAAAGGTGAAGGTTATAAATCATTATGTATTTTTGTAAATAGAATATTTAAATGTGAAGACGATTTAACCGAAAATTCTAAAGTATGCTTACAAATTGGTAATGTAATACCTTTTTTTGAAAGACGAATTAAATTTGATTATGATAAATTATTAAGTTATTATAAATCAAAAGGATTTATGCCATGTGGTGAATGGTTAATAAAACCGATTACTACTTTTTAATACTACGTTATTTTAACGTTTAATAATTTAATGATTAATTTTATAATGATTAAATTATGTTGTTTATGTTTTAAAAATAAAAATATAAATTGTTTTAGGATTTGTATTTATAGATATAAGAAAAAAGACGAAAATAAAATATATCATAGGAATAGATGTAAAAAATGCGATATTGTTATTAGAAGTCAATATATGAAAAACTACTATAAAAGGAAAAAAAAATATATACAATCAAAGTATAAGGCAGTTGATAAAGATAAACCTTTTGATAACCCTTTAATATTTTTTGTATTAATTTAATATAGATACGTTTATCGATGATTTTTAAATATATAAAGAAATTATATATTTTTAAATATGGGTAGTATAGAGGATATCGAAAATTTATTAGATATAGATTTAAAAGATAAAAAATTAAGAAACGGCAGACATACTAAAAATAAAAATCAATATTATAAATTTGATGATTATTACATAGTAAAATTAACAAAAGATAAATATATGATAGTTGATAATGATAAACATGTAAGAAGATTATTAAGAAAATATACATATTTTTGTTCAACTCCTCATAATTATGCCTGTCGTTCTATTTGTCAAGGTGGTAAATATTTCCATCAATTAATTACAAATTATCAAAAAGGGTTAGTTAATGACCATATTAACAGAAACAGATTAGACAACCGCAGACAAAATATACGTATAACTACATACTCAATAAATAGTAGAAATAAAAATGTTAGAAGTGATTGTAAGACCGGAATAAGCGGAGTTAGAATAGTTAAAGACCGTAAAAAGATTAAACGTTATTACATGGCAGATTGTATTAATTTAGATAGAATAAGATTAAATAAATATTTTTCAATTATAACATATGGTGAAAAAAAAGCGAAAGAAATGGCAATAGCACAAAGAAATTTATGGATGGTTATGTTTGATTATAAAAATTAATTATATACATATAGTTTATATAATGATTGGAACTGAATGTATAGAAAGTAGAAAAGACAATTTATATATTAGAACATCCATTACTAATTCAAGTTTCGAATTAGGAAACATACCCGCCATTTATACAGACCAGAGATTAGAAAATATTGTAGATGACGCTTGTAAATATGAAGTTAATGTTCCATTGGTTAGAATTCCCGAAGGTTCAATTCCTATTAAGTTAATAGACCCTTTATTAATAGATGGGACAAATGATTATAATAAGATGCCAGAAGCGATTAGAATTAATTTTAAAGGGGTTCAATATCCCGCCGTTAATTTAGAATGGGAAACACAAATAGATATTGATAAATTTATTAAAAGTAGGGATTATCCAGATTTTAACACTACTATAAACTCAAATGATAGTAATGATAAATCTTTTTACAGGCGTTATCCAAATTATTATTCGTTATATAATGTTGAAGGATATGCTAAAATTATTAATAAAGCATTTAAAACCGCCAATGAATTAATACCATTGGCAGATAGACCTAATTCTCCCCCGTGTGTTGTATGGCAAGATAGTTTTAGTGGATTTACTTTACACCTACCTATTGAATATATTTATGACAGTGATACACCGCCACTTTTTGCGGTTCCAGTTATAGAATTTAATAATAGAATGATGGCGATATTTAAAAAATCCTTATTAGTAGATTACGGAAAATTAACGGGAGCGGATGAAAATAAAAAATGGAGCGTTGTAAATAACAATATTAAGGGATATGTATCGGTTAAAGATTATGATGTAAGCAATTTTACAGCACCTTATAATCAAGCGATTTATACCTTTAATAGAAATAAAACGTGTGGTTATACTTTTCAAGCGTTTGGCGGTTGGAATAGAATAGAGATAGTTAGTAATTTACCATTAGTAAAACCTAATTATATACAACAACAAAACCCACAAACAGGAGAGATAGAAAATAAACAATCTAGTGAATCATTTATATTGGCGCAATTCTTTTTTGATTATACTCAATCTTTTGAAACTACAGGAGAATTAAAAAATCCTTATCCGCATTGGCAGTCAATTGCCACTAGCGGAGCATTAAATAGTATATCATATCAAGTATATTTAGTAGATAATTATGGAAATAGAAGTCCATATAAATTATCATTTGGTGAGCAATTTAATTTAGATTTACAACTAAGAAAAGTAATAGATTAATTTTACTGTGCGTTTATTTTTTTTATTAAAAATATTATATATATAGTTATTATATAAATGGAAGCGAAACTAGTAAAATATATTGACCCTAGACTTAACCTAGAAACAACTAAACAATTTGCGACATCTCAAGGAGCATCTTTTGTATCTACTCAAGCATTTAGAGGAAACGGAACTTTAGGTAATGCCATAAATATAGCATGTAATCCCCCTAATAGAAATATTGTTATTGCCCGTGGTTCAATTACTAAAAACGCCGTTTTAAATGTGCGTATTACTGGAACAAGCGGAACAGGTGCCACAACTAAATTTATTTTAAAAAAAGGTTCTCACGCCCCCGCTTATCATCCTTTAACCGCAATTACCAATACAGAAAGTTTAGGTATAGGTAATGATGAAATAGTAGTTCAAGAAACTAGTGAAGTTCATAGGGCGTTATCAAGATATGATAAAGATTGTTATTACGAAACTACCCCTACCATGAATGATACATATCAAACTTTTGATGAAGTTAAAAGTTCTATTAGAAGTGCCTTGAGTGAATATTTTGACCAACAAAACGGATACGATAACCTAGTATCCCGTAGGGGTTTTAGTGATTATGACACTGTAGCAAATAATGCGGTATTTGAGACTAAACACGGAAACGACGGCGACCCCGTTGATATTAATTTTGATTTTAAAGTATCCGAACCTATATATATGTCTCCTTTAGTTTTTGGTGAAAATGCTGAAAATGCTGAGGGGTTATATGGTATTGAAACTATGAAATATGTAGCAACCCTAAACGACTTAAACAGAGCATTTAGTTATAACCTTTCAGAATTAGTTGACGGTTTTCAAAATGGAACAGTAAGTGTAGTAGTTTCACTAAAAGACTTTTTTATTCAAGTTCAATATCTTACCCCTCAAGTTAATGCTAACATTCCAAGAAACGCTTTATATCCATACTACCAACCTAACTTTCGTAGTGCTCAGAAATTTACACTTACAGGTGGTGCCACTAGTGCCTCACAACAAATTTCTTGGCAACTTAGCGGAATTCCTAGACGTGTATATATGTTCGCAAGAATTACTAAAGCAACGCTGGCGTCCGCTGTAGGTGGTGTTAGTGTATTACCTAGTGGTGCGTCTCCTAATAGACATTTATGTATCGCGGATTTACCAAACTGTAGAGTTTTGATTAATAACAATCCTAACTTTCAAGGTTATACAAAAGTTCAAATCTATCAAATGTGCAAGCGTAATGGTTTAAATCTTAATTATACACAATGGGACAAACACGCGGGGAGTGTAGTATGCCTAGACTTTTCAAAAGGTGATATTGCTTTAATGCCTGAACAAGCGAGCGGTGTAAGTCAAAAAAATACCTTAGATTTTCAATGTAGTTTTAAAAATACTACAGACCAAGAAATAGAAGCGGAGTTTTGTGTTGTGGCGGTATATGATGGATTACTTAGAATGGAAGACGGTAATGTATCTCACGTTGTCAATCCCCTTACTGAAAGTATGATTGTAGGAACACAACCTAATAAAAACCTACATTTAGACCATAAACCCGACGATGTTTATGGAGGTGGACTACATAGCGGATTACGTTCAATGAAAGGAACCGCAACACATTCATCAATGCCTAGTGGTGGCGGATTAGAAAACGCTCCACAACAAGGCGGACGTATGATGTCAAGAGCGATGCTTAGAAACCGTTATTAATTTCTTAGAAATTGTTATTAATTCCTGTTATTTTATATTATATTAATATATAGTATTAATATAATGTCAATTAGGAACTTAACAGATGAAAACACTTTTTATGATATATATGGCAAATCTATAAATACTTTATTTAGTCAAGCGGATACCGCTGATTTTAAAGATTTAGGGGCGGAAAATATATTCCCCGATAATCTATATACAAGAAATGATGATTTAACATTAACAAGATTAAATACTCCTAATCAAGGTATTAATAATCAAGTTTTGAAAACAAACGGTGATGGAACGGTATATTGGAGTAATGAAGGTTCAAATGAAACATACACAAACTTAACACATTCTAACTTAACCTATAATGCGGGTATAAATGGGCCGCCAGATTTTATAACAACTAATAATGATAGGGGATATATTTGTTCTAAAAATGGTAATTTTAGAAATATAAGCGGTGAGATAGATGTAAAAATACAGAATGTAAACGGGTATGACACATTTACATTATCTTTTGATATACCATATACAGAAACAAGAAATAGTAGGGTATATGGAACATGTATAGGATATAGCAGTTCAACAACTTTTATGTTTAACGGTATAAGTGTTTCAAGTATTTCCACAACTACAGATAGAATTAGTATATCATTAAGAACAGTAAATTTTCAAAATTGGACACAAACAACAACTTTAATAGTTAGAGTAATGTATAACTTAAATTATTTAGTTAATTAAAAAAAAAGTATAATATAATTATATATGTCAATTAGAAATCTAATTTTTGATAATGATTTGAAAATAAAATGTAAAACATTAGAAATAGATGGTAGTATAATAGAACCAGTTAAGGTTGAATATATAACTCCTACTTTTATAAGTATAGTAGGGGCAGATGTAAATAGTTTTGTATTTAACGGAACATTAGGGAATGAAGTATTTGTAAGTGAAAGTGAAAAGGAAGTTATATTAAAAGGTTCTTTTACCGTTGATGTAAATCCTAATACTAGTCAAGTAATACTAACTATAGCATCCCCTAGAAACATAAACTCATCATCTAACCCTATAGGAGTAGGGGCAGGTTTTAATACTACCTTTACAACGGGGCGTAATGTTTTAATCTTAACATCTACTAAATATCTCGCCCCTAATAATCTAGTAATAACATATACTACTTTTGATAGTGCCGTATTAAATAATAACGGTAATTGTAGGTTTGATTTTAACATTTCATATAAATATTCTTTAATTTAATTTATTAATTTTATACCTTTAGAATAAGCATAATATTGTGGATATGATTTATGGACTTGAATAGAACGTGATTTAGTTTTTATAATATCCCTTATAACTTCATTATCAAGACCGCAATATTTTTTTAATATATATTTTTGACCCGCAACACTACCACTTCTACAAAATAACACTATTAAAGAACTTTCATTAATGGCAGTTCTAGATTTAGTATAATCAGTAATATTATGAGTTGTAGATATACAAGTTATATTTTCGTGTCTTCCTCTTCTATAAATGGCATTCATTAAAGCATAAACAACTTTTTTAAGTTGTGGATGTTGAATACTATCTATATCATCAAAAAGGCATATACTATCTTTTACTTCTTCAGGATGTATAGGATTAGTTATTAAACTTTCATCTAACGCAATTCTATTGACATTTTTAAGTTTATCAAATGCTTCATCATAAGCAACATCACTAAAAATAAATATTTCCCTTTTAGGTTGGTATTTATTGGCGAGTCTTAAATATTCAGCAACCCAATAGGATTTACCACTCCCAGTGGCACCCGCAACATAAATATGATTACTTTTTTTAAAAGGTTTTTTTAAATCTACATCTAAATCAGGGAAACATTGAAAATCACCATTAAATAATAATTTTGTATCTTTTAGTTTTTTTTGTTCATTTATGATTAAATTATATATATCTTTTAGATTGTTAGGGACATTATTATTATTATTTTTTAAAGATTGTTCTAATATTTTAATATCGTCTAATGTTATATCATTTTTATATTTTCTTACATATTTGGCGGTTAATTTTTCGTCAATATCTATATCATCTTCTTTGTCATCTTCTTCAAAATAATATACTCTTTTACCTTTATCTTTACCCTCATAAATTTCACCTAAACATGGTCTATTAATATCGTATTTTTGTTTATCTAAAATTTTTAACATTATAATATATGAAAACAAATTAAAAAAAACGCTAAATTTACAATATTTTATAGTTTGTATTCATTTTAAAACGCTTTTTTACCTAGTTTAATAGGTTTTCTTCCTTTGAACCTAATGGTAGGTTTTATTTGTGTATCACCTAGATTTAATAATTTTTTTAATAAAATATTTAAATCATCATCATCTATTTTTTTAGACGTTTGATTAATAGTTTCTTTAGTATCAGGTTTATCCATACTAGGTTTAACCATGTCAGGTTTTACTTTTTCTTCTATAAATTTTAAATCTTGAATATCCTCATCATCAAATTCTAAAATCATTTTATCTATTTTTTTTTCGTAAGGTTTTAATAATATAGTTTCGTTAGGTTTTAAAGGTTTCCCTATTCCTTTTTCCTGTAGTTTTAATAATTGAGTTTTTAATAGTCTTTTATCTTTTGTAGATAAATTTTTAGAAAAAGAAAAATCAGCATATTTATTAACATCCATTAATCCAGTATCTTCTAAATATTTTTTGCCTTTTATTCCAAATTTACCCTGTGCTATATTTATATGACTATCACTTCCATCCATAAGAACTTTATGTAAGTCTTTTAACATAATATTATCCGCTTCTCGTATATCTGCTGGTGTTTCTGCTAAAGAGTATAGTATATCGTGTGCCATTGCTACTTCATCACTTTTAGATATAGGTAAAACGTTTTTATCTCCTTTTCTTAATCTTTTCAATCTATCAATTATTTGTGTTCCCGCCCCCATATAATTGGCGACTTTAAAACCAAACATACTATTAGGGTCTTTTAGTAGTGTGTGTTGTTCTTTTAAATATTCTTCTCTTTCAGGTTTTTGAACAGGAAAATTTAATAAATCCCTTTCTCTTTCCGTATATTCTAATACCCCTCCTTCCATATCTTTGAACTTTACATATTTTTCTAAACTACCACCTTTTAAATTATCACCGTTCATTTTTTCACGGTTATGAAATCTAGTATGATATTTAAAATAATATTTTTCTAATAATTGCCCCGTAAAATCTTTTTCGTATCCGTTTTTTTGTTTTTTCATTATTTCAGTCATACTATAAACATTTGAATTAAATGTTTTACCATTTCTAGGTGCTTTTAGATATGTTTTTAACATATTTTTAACATTTTTTCTAATTTCAACACGTGATGGCATTATATATAATATAATTATATAATATATAATTATAATATAGCATGTCAATAAGAAATTTAATAACCGAAAATGAAACTAAAATTTTTTGTGGGGATTTGAACTGTAGAAATATGACGTGTGAAAATATGGAAATGCCTGTAGGGGGAGATTTAGACGCTCATAATGTAAGTATAGATAATGATTTAATAGTTAAAACTCAAGATGGATTAAACACTATTAAATATAATACCCCTACTATTGGTAATGCGGGTGATCAATTAACAATTGACGCTTTAGGAAATGCTTATTGGGCGAATAGTGCGGGTCCTGGTGGCGTGTCAAACCCCTTAAGCACTGATTTATTAACGAATGGTTTTAATATAAAAGTGGATAACAATAATTTTTTAAGATTACAACCTTTTAATGTTGATTTACATACGAACGGGCAACTTTTAATAGATTCACAAGATATTTCAATTACCGCTCCTAGTGGTGTAAATTTTAATAATAGTAATTTAAATAATGTTAATAATTTAACAATTGGACAATTTATTAATATGCCTTTTGGTAGTGGTGAATTAAAATGTAATAATAGTTCAATATCAAATGTAGGGGATATGACGATAAGCGGAGATATAAACTTTTTAGGTAGTAGTGATATTATTAAAGGTTGTAGTGAATTGAATTCTCAAAACGGGGATTTAACAATTAAAGGATTAACAAGCGGGGGAACCTTTCCCGCAAATCAAATAATATTAGATGCTTTTAAAGTAAATATGAATAATTGTCCTAATGGATTAGATATGGGTAATAAACCTATATTAACAACAGGTAATATAACCGCAAAAACAATTAACAATAATGTATATGTGAGAAGTGAAGCAGATTTAACTAATCCTATAGTGGCGGGTAATTACATTATATGTGATAATATAACATTAACACAAAATTATACAGTCAATGACGGGGTGAGTTTTTTCGGATTGGGCAGAGAGGGAAAAAGTAGTTTAAATTTTAACGATACATCACCATTGGGAGGTTATTGTTTAAATATAACAGATGCTACGGTATCATTTAGTAATTTAAAATTAACTAATCAATCGTTAGTAAAAGATTTAATGAATTGTGTAAATACCGCTAAAGATAAAATTTTAACATTTTCAAATTGTTCTATAACTGATTGTAAAAATGCTAATGTGATAAATATCACAGGTTTTGATTTGGTAGATTTAAATCAATGTTTATTTCAATATAATTATCCTACTAATACACATTTCCAGCATATTAATGGTAGTAAATTACAAATATCAAGTTGTGAATTTTTACGACAATTAGAAAAGGGTAGTAGTCCCGCAAATTGGGGCACTGCCAACATGGTTGATTTAGTAGGGTCATTTGGAGCAATAAATATAAGCGGTAATTTATTACATCCTCAGCAATCTCAAGACGGTATAAATATAAACTCATCACTGACAGCGTTGGAAGCGTTAATAAGTAGTAATACTTTTATATCTCTAGGATTACTTACGGGCGTATTAATTAATTATAATACATCAATAGACCAGTATCCATTTTTAGTTGTTAGTGATAATACAGGCGTGAGAAATGAAAAAGCGGTATTAGAAGGGCAAAGTATAGGCAATTTAACATATACAGCAACAACGGCTGGAGTATGGAACCCCGTAGATTTTGGGGCAGGTTTTACTGTTCCAGTTATTAATCGTTTTAGTCCTACAATAAACCCTTTTGAATTTAAATATGACGGAAAGCAACCTATTAGTTGTTTAGTTAGTGTAAATATTACCGCAGACCAAGACACAAAAGGAGACGATACTATTTTATTTGGTATATCTCAAAATGGCACAATAGTATCACAGATACAAACAGATATAAAAGACGGAGTAGATAAAACATTTGGATTTAATACCGTATTACAACTATTACAAAATGATGTATTGATTTTTAAAGTTCAAAATCTTACGGCAGGCACTAATACGAATGGGTTTCGTGCGACGTCATTTAACGGTTCATTAGTTGAAATTTAATATATATTTTATATATTATAATGGCGGGATTTCATACTAAAACATTTTTAAAATTCGATGATTATATGTCTCCTAAATATGTATGGGAAAATATAAAGCAATATATTCCTGATAATAAAACTATATGGGAACCTTTTTATGGTGATGGTAAAAGTGGTGTATATCTTAGTGAATTAGGTTTTAAAGTTATACATAATAATAATGATTTTTTTAAAAATAATGAAGGTGATATAGTTATATCTAATCCCCCCTTTAGTGATTATAAAAGAATACTACAAAGATTAATAGAACTAGATAAACCATTTATATTAATACTACCATCTAGTAAAATTAATACAAAAATAGTCAGAAATTTATTTTGTAATGATCAAAGATTACAATTAATCATACCTAGGAAAAGAATACAATTTATAAAGTTAGATAAAGATGGTAATTTAGAAAATACTAATAAATGTAATTTTGATTGTTTTTATTATTGTTGGAAAATGGATTTACAAAGAGATATCACCTGGTTAGTATAATAAATAATATATACATGTATTATAAATATGCCTACTCATTATTTAAGAAATTTTTATTATTATATGGGGTGGAATTATGAAAGCGAGAACGATAAACCTAGTGAAGAGGATGTGAAAAAGAAACAAGTATTAATGAAACAAATTAATTTATCTAAATTAAAAATGAAAAAAGTAGAAGTAAAAGAATATACACCATTTAACTTACAAAAAATAGATAATAAAATAAAAGAACTACCGTTGAATATGAAACCACCTAAACTAAAAAGAGAAACAGGAGAGGATTATATTATAACACCTAATAATACACCTACTAATACACCTACTAAAGTAATACATTATAAAAGAGGAACTAGATATAATAATAATCCTTAATATTATTAAATAGAATGGTAAAACCATTAAGCGGAAATGATATAATGAAGTTTATGAATAATGACGCTAAGATAATATTATACGATAATTTAAGAAATTACAAAAATATAAACGATGTATTTTTAAAAAGTTCAAATGTATTTATATTATATCCTATTACATCTAATTTTGGACATTGGGTTTTATTATTAAAAAGGAACAATAATTATATAGAGTTTTTTGATAGTTATGGAATATTCACAGATGAAGAGTATAAACATGGTGCACGTATTAAAAATAAATATCTTAGTTCTTTATTAATAAAATCAAATCCAGATATTAAATTATATTATAATGAAATACAATATCAAAAATGGAATACAAATTATTGTGGTTATCATTGTGTAGTAAGAGCATTAAATAAAGATAAAACCTTAAAACAGTATCAAACAATATTAAATAATGAATCTAACCCAGATAATTTTGTTTATAGTTTATTAGATTAATATATTTTATATTATATATAATTATAGTATATTATGTCATCTAAAAAACCAAAAGAACTAAACGCTTATCAAAAATATTATAATGAACAAAAAAAACAGGGGTTCGATAAAAAAACAATAGATTTACAATGGAGAACATTAAACCCTAAGAAAAAGAAACCTAAATATTCAAAAACTTTTCAAGAATTTCAACAAGAACACAAAGGAAAGGATAATAAAGAGATAGGTATTTTGTGGGGTAAATTTAAACAGAATGAAGAACAAAAAAGACCAGTATTAACTGAAGATAGTGATTTAGGAGACGTTAGTGAAGCACCAATAAAAAGAAAAAGAAAAGTAGTAAAGATGATACCTAAGGATTTATCAAAAATCCCTAAAGAATTTAAAAATAAAACTGAATTTGAAAATGAGATTTCAAGGTTATTATTTAATACAGTCAAAGATTTAAAACACAATGGAATACCATATACCGAGGATGAACATAAAGAAATTTTTAATAGATATACTAAAGGTTTAGGCACTAACTTATTACACGCTTATTATTCTTTAAAGAAGTTTAACGGTTTGAAGGATAGAAAACTATTTAATAATGAATTATTAACGGATATAAATAAAATGAAAGAAACTAACCAATTAGAAAATCTAACTACAGAAAAGAAGATTGAATATGATAACCAGTTTGATACTAAAACTAAAAATTTAAATGAATTAATAGGAAGGGTTGCGGGACAATTAGCACCACCGTGGAATAAATTATTTGTAGATGAATGGGTTAGACTAACTGAAGACTATACACCTACAAATAATGAAATAATAGAAATGATAGATAATTATATAGATAATGTTTTGGATGTTGAAAAACTGAAATTAACAGATATAAACGCTAAAAATATACACGATTATATCACTGAATTCGAATACTCTAATGGGTTAATTACAGATACAGAAAGAGAAAAAAGGGACAATGAACCATTAGAAAAAATAGATAGATATAGATTTATTGAAACTCATAAACTTAATAAAAAATTAGAAAGTATGATAACTAAAAAACCAGCAGAAATAGAACCAGAAACAGAAGCAGAAATAAGTGAAGATAGTGGGCCAGAAGACGAATATCAATATCAATATCAATACGCCGATGATACACAAGATGAAACTGATTATGATTTTGATAAAGGAGATTTAAGCGGATATGAAACTGAAATCATAAACATACCTAGAACGAGTAATGTTGTAATTGACGAACCTATAGAAACAGAAACCGAATATAGACCACCTTTAGAAACTAAAGAAATAGAAGAAAAAGAACAATTTGAAACATTACCACAACCAGCACCGACCGCAGAAAGATTATTACGACCCGATGATAGAAAATTAAATAGTTTAGTTAGTGAAGTAGAACCACTAAGAAAAGAACAAAAACATTCAACACCTAGTGAGTTTAGAAGCATAAGTTTAAAACCCCCGCCCCCGTCGTCTTTATCATTAAGCGGACATAGAACATTATCTAGACCGAATATTGTAGCAGATTACGGAAAACAAGTATTTCCATTAATACTACCAGAAGGGCAACCCCCTAAAATAGAATTAGCACCTAGACAAGAAGCACCTAGACAAGAAGAAGTTCAAACCAATATACTAAGGAGACTATTAGGATTAGAAACTAAAAAGGACGAAGATGAGATAAGAAATAAATTATTTGGCGTTAAAACTCAAGAGGATACATCAAAAAATACTTTAGCACAAATACTAGCACATTTAGCAGGTAAGGAAACACCTAAAACTGACTACATTAAAAAAGAAAAAGAAATAAAACCAACTACAACAACATTTAACATATCAACACAAAGACAAAGACAAGACCCACAAAAGAAACCTAGACAAATTAAAGATGTTAAATTTAAAATTGAAGACGCCAAAAAGAAACAATATTTAGGGCGTAAGGTTCCAGTTAAAGGAGTTAGAAAAGTAATATCAACAAAACCAAAAACCGCATCATCATGGAATACCGCATTAAAAAAATGGAATAATATGTATAATAAAGGTAAATGGAAAATACCGAAAAAAGGAACCGCAGAACATCAACAAGTAGTAAAAATTCAATCTCAAGGTTAGAAACTGTTTATGACAAAGATTATGAAAATATTTTAGATAAAAAAGATTATAATGAAAATTATTCTGTTATTAATAGTATTCTATTAAAAGCAGGTTTATTAGATGATTTAGATGAAGATTTAGAAAATTATTATTATTTATGTTCTAAGGATAATTGTAATGAAGAATTTGTTTATTACTACGAAAGAGAAGAACACGAAAAAAAACATAAAAAATGTTGTTCTATAATGTAGAAAAATATACGGTAGTTAATCCTCTTTGATATTCTCAATTAATTGAACTTTATTTTCTAATTTTTGTTGTTTTTTTCTGTAATTTCTTATTAATGTTAGTGTGTGTCTAGTAAATATATAATTTTCACTTATATATAACCATGGATATAAATAAAATTTTGTTATTTCATAAACAGTATTACCCCATTCTTTTAAAGTGTTATAATCTATATCCATATATATATATATTACCATAAAATAAAAAAACTAAAATATGACGGGGAATAATAACCTTTTTTAACTTTGCCTTTTGCTCTTGCTTTATAAAGTCTTTGTCTTTCTTTATCACCGTGAATTAAATGCGGGTATAAATTTAAATTAGTATCATCTTTAAAATTCATCATTGAAGCATCACCGAAGGGAACATATACTATTTTATTATTATCTTTATTTTTTAGTATAGCATCATACATTTTTCCTTTTCTAGAGGATTTTCTATAACCTTGTAATACGTAATCTACAACTGGATAATACATTATATATATATATCAAATGTTATATTTAAATCTAGGTTTTTATTATTTATCTTTGGAACACATATAGGTTTAGGTTTAGGAACATAATACCAATTTTTAGATTTTTGAAATTCCCTATTGTATTCATTTAATTTAATTCTATGTTCATTTCTATATTTTTTTAAATATGTCTTTCTAGTTGTATATTCACATTTTATACATGTTTTTCTATTTTTACGAAACTTATTATCACGTTTTTTAATATTACAAATTTTACAAAACATATATAAATATAATATATATCATTAGTATATTATGTCTAAAAATTATGTTATTAGTAGAGAACTAGCGGAAAAAAAAGTAATTGAAATGAAAAAAGAAATAAAAAAAATTGGCGATGTTCTTTTAAAACCCTTACATGGGCAGAAAATGAAACCTAATTATGAAACAAAATTAAATAACGTTATTAGAGAATGGAACACTGCAACAAAAGCAAATATTGGAGAATTAGCGGAAAAATATAGAAATTTTAATGGTATGTATGACGATTATAAGAACAATACAACAAATGAACCAACACCACGAATAAACCTACAATATATGTCAGCGATTGTTAAATTTTCACAATTAGAAAAAAAAAAAATTATGACAAGATTACAAAAGGCAAAAAAACTTAATTTTAAACAAAATAAATATCAAGAACAATTTGACCAAACCCCAGAACAAAAAGAAACTACGCCGAAACCTAAAGTTAAAACCCTTAAAAAAGTTGTTAAAAAACCTGTAGTTGAAAAAAAAGATTTTAACATGTTAGAATTTGGTAATTTATTCTATAAAAAAAATACTGTTGATAATATTAAAAAAATTAATAAGGCGATTAAGGATGTTATAAAACCTTATTTTAATAATGAAATTGATAATGAGACAAAATTAAAGATAAAAGATGTTGTTGGAGAATATTTAAACCCCTTTAAACCTAGTCATCGCCTTGGGTGGGATATCACTGCTAAACAAAAAAAATTTTTACGAAGTAGAATTGATAAAGGTTTGGATGTAGTTGGATTAGAAACAATATATTATAATAAAGATATGAATGAATTAACTATACCAGAACGGGCTATAAGTGGTATTTATAGAGAAGATGAACAAATAAGAGAACAAGATAAACAAATTAAACGTTTTAATGAATTAACAGGCGAAAATATTAAAAAAAAGGAGTATGTAGAACCACCTGAAGACCCTTATATCGATACCCCTATGGGTGAAGTTCATAATATTAAAATTATCGAAAAATTAGAAAAAGGAGAGATAACCCCCGAAGAAGCAGAAAAACAAATAAAACCTAAATTTAAAGGCGAAGCATTTATAAAAAAGATAAAAGAAACTAAAACTAAAAAACCAGTAGTTAAAAAACCAAGAGTTAAAAAACCCGTAGTTAAAAAACCAGTAGTTAAAAAACAAGTAGTTAAAAAACCAAGAGTTAAAAAACCGAAACCAGAAAGGAAAAAAGCGGAAATTGATATAAATAGTATATATGCGAAATATCCCGTTTCTATGTTAAAAGATTTCTTTAAAGATTTCTTAGGAATGTCAAAAGGTTTATATCTAATGAGTAAAGGGTATATGATACAAGAATTAGAAAAATCAAATATTGATAAATCTAAACTACCAGACCCGCCAGAAAGAGGTATGCGTAGTTATGGTATAGCATATGGTAAAGTTAAACCATATACAGAGGCAGACCAACAAAAATTTATGGTGAGTAATTACGATGAATTACATCCCCTTATGGCAAAAAAACTAGACCCTAAAAAACATAAAATTCAATATGAAATGGATATTAAAATATCATTAAATAAACATCAAAAAGATTTTATTGTTAATTTTATAAATTCATACTTTAGGGGTGCTTTAATGTTCCATACAGTAGGAGCGGGTAAGACTTTGACCGCTGTGGCGTTTAGTCATTATTATCTGTCTTTATTCCCCGATAGAAATGTATGTATTATTAGTCCCCCTACATTATTATTTAATTTTGTTGATGGTATGAAAGAATTCGGTTTAGATATTAGAGATAATAGATTTAAATTTGAAACATATCAAAAATTTATACGTGCCCCTAGTTCTTATATAGATGATAAATCATTATTAATTATTGATGAAGTTCATAATTTTAGAACCGCCATATCTTATGAACAAGTAGAAATAGACGGAAAAAATGTAGAGTTGCCTAGTCGTAATAAAGTAGGTTCAAAAATTATTGACGCTTGTATGAGTGCTAATAAAATTTTGGCAATGACTGGAACCCCTTTTGTTAATGAATTATACGATATTGAGAACACAATGGCGATGATAAATAAAAGACGAGAAATAGGGCGGGAGACTTTTGAAAACGTTATTAAATCAATGACAACTACTTATGATTATTTTAAATATCGTATTAGTCATTTTGACGTTTTTAAATCCCCTAAGGCAAAATTCTTTCCACAAAAAAGAGAAATATATGTTCCTATTGTATTAGACACTTTTTACGCAAGAGCGTATAATTCCGCGATAAGGGGTGAAAATCCCTTTAGACAATATACAGGATACGAAATTAAACCAAAACAATTTACTGAAATGAAAGTTGATAATGATAATAGAATAGAACGAGCATCTTTAAAGCAGAAAGAAGTTATTAAATATGGAAAATATGAAGGAACATGGTTAAAGATTGAAAGGCAAATGATGGATGATTTTTGGATTAAAAAAGGATATACAGGTTTAAATGATGAAAAATTAAAAACAAGAACCGAACAAGAAAAAAGAAAATTTAATAAATGGGATGATAAAAATTATCCAGAAATAGTTAAACTACAAAAGGTATTTGATAAAAAACATCCATACAAAAACGAACCATATATACATAGTGAAATGACGTATTACGATAATGTAGCATATTCAGTATTAGAGACAATTGATAAAGAGGCGAATAAAAAATACACAGCGAAAGAGTTAAAAGAACTACCTAGAAGGTTGGCAGAAAAAGACCAACTAACCGCTTTTAGAAA
>Ga0070749_10001202_pt1 | contig 17521 bp, 24 predicted proteins | sample VirMetDEL_Nov_18_FD_75180 | JGI IMG/M metagenome (GOLD analysis project Ga0070749, IMG submission 75180) | Aqueous microbial communities from the Delaware River and Bay under freshwater to marine salinity gradient to study organic matter... | ecosystem: Environmental > Aquatic > Marine >...
AAGTTCTACTATGACCTGAAGTGCTTCAAAAAATCAACCACTGAAATGTTCGAGGACGAAACTGATGAAAGCTCGCATGACTAATACTGGCAGTATTGAAATAACTGCAGAAACTGAAAGTGAAGCAGGAAGCTTACGTAATTTTGAAAGACTCTTCTTATACTTTTTAGAATGCGAAGGTTTTCACACTAATACTGGCTTAAAGCAGTACTTAAACATCAACTACATAAACTTGGACGAAACAGATGAACTATCCTAAGCCTATCATCTCTACTTACACTTACTTGCAAGCCGAGCGCTTACATAGAGTTGAATCTGAAGGCCACGTCGTGATTGACAAGTCTATACATATGGCTAAAAAGAAGTTACGCTTACTTCTAGGAGTTAAGTAATGTTCGGTGACCTACTAGTTATCGCAGAGTTTCAATGGCGTAGAGCTCTGTACGAACTAAAACAAGAGCGTATAGCGCAAGAACGTCGTACTAAAGAAGCTAAAGACAGATCTGAAGCCCTGGATAAAGAGTATGAGCTTCAGAAAGCTATTTACGAAGCTCGTTGTATTGATAAAGTACGACACTAGTCGTTAAACCTTGTCGCTTCATATAGCCACAAGGTATTTAACAAATTTGATAAATCATGAGACAATTGATTTATCAAATGGAGAATACTGATGATTGAAATGTTTACTAAGTTTCTAGCTGATGAGCAGGCTAATGACATGTACGTCACTGGTCCTGCTGGCTCAGGTAAGACAACAGACCTAGCAGAGTCCGTAAGCTACTGTAAAGATAATAAGGTAGAGTACGTAGTATGCGCGTTCACTCACAAAGCTTGTAGTATCTTGCGAACTAAGTTACCTACTAACGCTAATGTGCGTACGCTACATTCATTCTTGAAGAAGCGACCGGGTATAAACCAAGATGCTACTAAAGCTGAACACGTGCAGTCTAACTTTAAGCACGGTAAGTCTGATGTAACGTCTATCATGTTTATCGACGAATACTCAATGGTTGGTGAACGTGATCTAATGGATATACGCGACGCCCAGGATGAAGCTGAAGACAAAGGCAAGCAGCTAAAAGTAGTGTGGATTGGTGATGCTAACCAACTACCGCCTGTGGGCGATATGCAGTCTGTTGTACCTCAAGGCAAGTATAAACTACTGTTGACTAAAATATACCGTAACGATAATGAGCTACAAGAGCCTCTAAACCAGCTAATTAGCTTTATTGGCGGTGCAGATCCAGAACCACTTAAAGAAAATAGTAAGTTTATACGCAACCAGGATATAATTAAGTGGTACGATAATGACGCTATGGCTGAAGATCATGATGGCGTTATGCTTGCTTTCACAAATGCTAGAGTGCAGCAGCTAAACGCAGCAGCGCAAGGCTACGGCCTACCTAAACCTGGTGATAAAGTATTTAGTCCTAACACTCGTGAACACTACACATTTGGTAGGGTGTTAGACCCACGTGAAGTGTCGTTTATAGAAAAGCCCTTCGGTAATGAAATGCTAGCTTTAGGTAGTAAGTACAAGACTCTAGAGCACGTACTGAAGAATAAAAGCTATAAGTTTGTAGAGTTATTTGACGAAGAAGGTGAGTCACGCATCTACTGCTCGATCTTTGGCCACTATGACTACAAACTGTACAAAGAAGAACTTATGGAAGACGCTGCGTCAGCTAACCGTAAGATCGAACATCGCAACCCGGGTAACAAAGCGACTGCTTGGGCTAGTCAAAACAGAGATGACCCATTAGCTAAGAAACGTGGTAACGCCTGGCGTAACTACCTGGCTTTTAATGAATGTTGTGTCTGCTTAGACTTCGTACATGCTATGACTGTTCATAAGAGTCAAGGTAGCACATACAAAAACGTATACATCGACACTGAAGACCTAGGCGTAGCTGCCAGGACTAATTACAACTTATATCTAAAGTTATTATACGTTGCCATCAGCCGTGCAAGTGACACCGTGGTAACAAACTGACTTTAGATTAAAAAGAATTTATCTTATGACTAAAAATTATTTGACAAATTTGATAAATCATGAGATAATAGACCTGTCTTTTGGAATAACCCGAAAGATAACACTGACAACACAGGAACCAACACATGGCAACTTCAAAAACACTTACTGAGTACAAGACTCCTAAAGTCTCACTAGTTTGGGTGAAAATTACAGGCGACGGTGAAGAAGACTTACAAGGGCGTATGAAGTACTTAGCAAGCGCTGTTTTAAGTGAAGAACAGAAAGACGAGCTTGAAGCTGAGCTTAACGCTTTCTGGAAAGAAAACAAGCCTAAGGGTGCGAAGAAAATGAAGTCTAACGGTATCTCTAAAGAGATGCGTAAGACTGACGAAACAGATGAAGACGGCGACGCTATCAAAGAGCACACCGGTAATTATCTGCTTCAGTTCAAAACTAATGCAACTTGGCCTGACGGTAACCAGAACAAGATTAAGGTGTACAATGCTAAGGGTAAGCCTGTTAGCCTTGGTGACACTAAGATCGGTAACGGCTCTGTCGGTAAAATTGCTGGCTCCTACGACATCTACGCTGTTAAAGACAAGCAAGGTAATATTACCAACGCAGGTATTACTTTTTACCTGAATGGTATCCAAGTTATCAAGCTTGAAGAGTACACAGCTGGTGAAGTAGAGTTTGACGCTGAAGACGACGAAGAAGGCTGGACTGGTGAAGACGACTCGTTCGAAGGTTCTACAACCGAAGACGAAGCGCCTAAAGCAGGCCCACGTTTGTAAGCAGTAAGGGTTGGGAGTATACTCGGCCGCTGAGTGCTGGCATACCACTATAAGTATGCTAAACCTAAACTCGTAAAGTGCAAAGCACTATAAAGGAACATATCATGTCAACATACGATAAAGAAGAATTCATGCACTACCCTAGTGACATGCGACCTCCGAAGGCTTCTTCTGCACCTAAGCCTGCCGCAGATACATCAGATGGTCTTACCTACATCGAGACAGTATTCGCTCCGTATACTGGAGCCAAAACTTATATCTATAAAACTGTGGAAAAAGTTACCTCTGGTGACTATCTAGCTGTACAAACTCCTAATGGCTCTCTGCAAATAGTAAAAGTTAAAACTCCTGATGTACCTAAGCCTAACTACAAGTGCAAATGGGCATTCCAAAAAATTGAGCTAGGTCTATTAGCAGATTTAGAAGACTCCGAACTACAAGCAGACGGAGTTAAGCGGTTATGAGTATACCTTACGGCATCTTTACACTGGAGCAAGCTCTAAACAAGCTTGATCTAAGCGCTCCAGTGTTTGCCGATACTGAAACTGTAGGGTTGTACGGTAAAGTACGACTGCTACAGTTATATCAGCCGCACCTAGATCACGTGATTTTTGTAGAGTGGCCAAATCCGTATGAGCTAGCTACAACGCTTAACAAAATGCATACGGCTTGGCATAACTCTCACTATGACATAACAACAATTCAAGCTCAGACAGGCACAACCTGGAAACCTGAAAAGTACGACGACACTTTCTTACTTGGGCGTCTAGCGTTCCCTGAGAAAGAAAAGTTTAGCTTAGACGAAGTTATGACCTACTGCCTAGGTTACGATCCTTATGTTAAACAAGGCTTAGATAAAAAGAAACTTCAAAAAACTAATTGGGGTGCACCTAAGCTAACTGAAGAGCAAATGCAGTATGCTGCTACTGATGTGTACTACATGCCTGCTGTGTGGAATAGCGTACACGTTAAGCTTGATGAACCTAGCTATAAGTTAGACAAGTTAACACTAGGCTATTGCTTTGACTTTCAGTGGAACGGTATGCCGGTTGACGAAGATCGCTTGCAAGCTATTCACGCTAGTAATGACGCGAAAATCAAAGAGTATAACATGCCAATTAATGTTAACTCTTGGCAGCAGGTACGTCCCTATATCGGTGAAGATGAGTCTGATGGTCTAGCCTTAGCTACACAAACTCTTCAAGGTAATAAGAAGTCTGAAGCAGTTCAAGCAGTACGTAAACTAATTAAACAGCAAAGCTTCATCAAGAAATTTGAAACGCAATCCGGTCGTATCTTCGGTAAGTTTCTACCTTCTGCACGGTCAGGTCGCTTGACTTCGAAAGATCAAAATCTACAGCAGTTACCCCGTGCGCTTAAAAGTGCCTTCGGCGTTGGTAAAGACCGCGTACTGATTTACGCTGACTACGCTCAACTAGAACTACGAACAATTTGTGCAATTACTACTTGTATTGCTATGATTGACTTGTTCCGTAAAGGCGAAGACTTGCACGGCTTTACTGCTGAAATGATCTTTGGTGCTAATTGGACCAAAGCCGAAAGACAGCTAAGTAAGACTTACAACTTTAGCTTTTTATACGGCGGTGGCATCCAGATGCTTATCTCTATCCTCATTCAAACTGCTGGCGTTCTACTAAATGAGCGACAAGCTAACAAAGATAGAGCACGCTGGCGTAATCTTTGGAAAGAGATATACGCATGGCAAGAGCGTGGTATCGCTGCCTGGCGTAAAGGCCGTCTTGGCTCTACACCATTAGGTCGTAAGTATAAAGCTAAGATGATGACTGACCAGCTGAATATTGAAAACCAGGGTGCTGGTGCTGAAGTAGCTAAGTTAGCTCTACACTACTACTACCCTAAGCTGATGGCTTACAATGAAGAGCACGGCACTGACTTTATGCTTTGCAACTTCATCCATGATAGCTTTATAACTGAAGGGCCTAATGAGCCTGAGCATTTCAAAGCTATAGCTATTATGAAAGCTGAGGCAATGCAGGAGGCCTGGGTAGAGATGAGCAAGTTATTCGCTGTAAAAGATTTGCCAATGCCGGTTAACGTACGCGTTGGCTTTAACTGGGGTGACATCGAAAATGATGACATCGAAGACTTGTGGACCTACGACTTAGAAGGAATGGCAATGTATGCAAAAGTTTGAAAGTGACTACGCTAGCTTGGTACTTAAAGTACTAATAGCAGGTGAAACGCGTGAAACACGCAACGTACCTACTTTGTCTGTCTTTGGTGAGTCACTTAGTTTTGACTTGCGCGAAGGCTTTCCAATACTCGAAGGGCGTAAAATCTTTACTAAGGGTATCCTTGGCGAATTTGCTGCACTAGTCCGTAAGCCTAAGTGCCTAGAAGACTTTGAAAAGTGGGGTTGCAACTATTGGGATAAGTGGGCAAATCCTGATGGTAGCATCAATGTGGACTACGGCAACGCCTGGTTTGATTTTGAGGGCTTTGATCAAATAGCTGATCTTAAAGACAAGCTGCGCAACGACCCAGCCAATCGCCGCATGATAGTGAATGCCTGGCGCCCACACAAGCTTGAGGAACTAAACTTGCCTTGCTGCCACTACTCCTATCAGTTCCATGTGTCTACTACTGGTGTGTTAAACATGGTATGGACACAACGCTCTGTAGACGTAATGATTGGTTTGCCTTCAGACATGGTACTAGCAGCTGCCTGGATGATCTCTTTAGCTAATGAATTCGGTTTTACTCCAGGCGTGTGTAAAATGGACTTTGGTGACACTCATATCTACGGTGACCACATTGACCCTGCACACGACTACCTAAGACAAGCACAAGCTTTGCAACATAAGGCTTCTGTTAAGTGGGAGTATCTTATTCCTAAAGGCACAGACTTTTGTAAGTTCGAGCCTGTCGCTTTAAGACTAACTGGGTATGATCCTATGCCTGCCATTAAATTTAACCTACACGGGTAAGACAATGCAAAAAGTATTTGAACGAGTTTGTAAGTGGAACGCTCTACGATATGACCAAGAATACAACCATGAACTAACAGTATCTCTTTTGCGTGAAGAGTACAAAGAGTGGTGTGAAGCAAAAACGCCTGTAGAAAAACTTGACGCTTTATGCGACATAACCTACGTCGCTATGGGCGGTTTGTGGAAAATGAAAGTGCCTCTAGTGCCTGAAAATATGAACTACGTATTTTCTAACTTAGAGCCGTTAGTAGACGTCGAAGTAGCTGATGTTATGTATCTAATGGCTACATTTCTAGATGACGCAGAATACGTAGACCAAGGTGGCAATCCACTGTACTTATACTACGTTCAAGCGCTAGCTTACATACAAGCCCTAGATACGGGGTTAAGCATGGACATGTTTATTGAAGCACTGAATGTTGTGTGCGACAGTAATGACAGCAAGTCTGTTAAGAAGACGGCATCAGATGTAAAAGCAAATGATGGCGATAAAGGTGTGTACTTCGTAGCACCTGAACCTCGCCTACAAGCAATCTTAGGTAAACTGAAAGAGGAAGCGACATGTCAAAGTCAATTGGAACTACACTAAAAGCACGCGGTAAGCGCTACGGTACTTTTGCTGACGGAGCGGCAATTAGCCAAGGCTTACAAGACGTAATGCGAGCGTCACCTAATTGGGATGAGCTATCCGCAGATAAAAAAGAAGCTCTGCAAATTATTCAGCATAAAATCAGCCGGATGTTAAACGGTGATCCTGAGTACAAAGATAACTGGCACGACATCGTTGGCTATGCTAAGCTTGTGGATGACACCCTAAGTGAATAAGTGGGACTCACGCTTCTTCGACTTAGCTAAGGAAGTAGCCACCTGGAGCAAAGACCCTGACTGTAAAGTCGGGGCTGTCATTGTGTCACCTGACCGTAGGTTGTTTACGGTTGGGTACAATGGCTTTCCAATAGGTATAGCTGATGACGGTAGACTGACTGACAAGCACGTTAAGAACTGTTATACTGTGCATGCTGAAATAAACGCTATTTTAAGCGCGCACAGAGATTTAACAGGCTGGACGATATACAGCACTAAGCCTCCCTGCATAGCATGCGCTGCAGCAGTTATACAGGCAGGCATAGTCGCTGTGCGCTGTCCACCGCTTGACAGAGCATCCACCTGGTTCGATCAGAATTTCTTGGCCTTAGACTTATTACAAGAGGCCAATATTTCAGTCCAATTTAATCCGTGACGGAGTTTAGATCTCGGCCTAGGGTGTTTATATAGGTTTAGATTTATCGTCCGACCACGGACCATACAGGAGCTCGGTTTTAGGAATAAGATCGAGCTTTTTAATAACTAAATGTTATTTAACAAATTTAATAAATTATGAGATAATATTATCTCAGTCACAGGAGACTAGCATGTCAAATGAAATAGTAATAAACAATGAAGCGATTCGCATCCGACCGTCAGCTATAGAAGGTTTTTATGGTTGCGGTTACCAATGGGGCAAAACGTTCCTTGAAGGTGTTAACAGTATACCTAATTCACGTGCGGCTATCGGTACTAGTATTCATGCTGGTGTAGAAGCTTTGTGGACAGATGCGATGGCAACTGGTAAGAAAGATGCTAACCAGTCTAAACTTGTAGACGCGGCTATGGCTGCTTGGAAAGAAGAAACACATGACGGCATTTCGTTCGACGAAGGTGAAAACGAGAAAACAGCTACTGTTGAAATTATCCGTGGCATTGACTCGTTTGTTGAAGATATTGTACCCTTTACGCAGATACCTATGGCTGTGGAAGAGTTCTACAAAGTTGACATTGATAATCCTCTTGTTGCAGAGCTTGGCGGTACTGTTGACTATATCACGAAAGACACCATCGCAGACGTCAAAACGTCGAAGCGTAAAATGAACGCTGCTAGCCACACCACTCAACAATCAATCTATAAGTTTTTAGCTCAAGCTAATGGTGTAGACGTTAAGCACAACCTTATTCAGGGCGTAGTACTTAAGAAAACAGGTGCTGAAGGCAGTATCTTAACTCTTGAAGCTGACATACCTCGAGCTAAGAGCCTGGTTAACGGCATGCTTGACACTATGGACCTAATAGCTAAAGATGTTGCGCCAATCCACCACATTTTACGTGGTAATCCTAAACACATGTTCTGTAGCGAGAAATATTGTGCGCTACACAAGACATGTCCATTTGTGAATGGCAAACTATAATGGCCTATGACCGACAAAGCGTGGTCGGCCAACAGTACTCTTTACTAACTTGTGAAGAGTACCTATACGACACAAAAGGTGGACACGCTAAGTATTTGTGGCGCTGCACGTGCGGAGGCACAATAGAAGCGTACAAAGGGAACGTAGTTAGCGGACAAACAATACAATGCAAGTCTTGCAGTAGTAAAAGTAAGAGCGCAAGAATGGAAGGTAATGTCCTAGGTACTAACACTGCCACGCACGGGCGCAGTAAAAGTCCGATATACGCGTGTTGGGCTAGTATGAAGCACAGGTGCGATAACCCTAATCATCCTGAGTACCATAGGTATGGTGGCCGAGGTATACGGTATTGTGCTGCTTGGACTAACTTTGAGACTTTCCTAGCTGACATGGAATCGACGTACTTCGAAAGCGCTACGCTAGACAAAATTGACAACGACGCAGACTACAGTAAGGACAATTGCCAGTGGTTAACACGTTCAGAGAATTCTGTAAAGAGGTGGAAAAATGAAAACTAAGGAGGCGGTAGCTTTTGTGCTTAAAGAGTACAAGCTGAGTAAATATCGACTAGCAAAGAACCTAGGCGTGGTATCGAGTACCTCCGTTAACCAGTGGCTAACGCAGTCTAGAATGAGTCAAGACGTAGCAAATCGATTTGAATCACTGTACCATATAAAAATAAGTGACGCTTATGATTCCTTATCAACACCAGATTGACCTGGCAGCAGAAGCACGTCCTATACTTAAACAGTATGGGATAGTATACCTGGCAGCAGAAGAACGTACAGGTAAAACCTTAGCTTCTATCTTGTTAGCTGAGTCAGTGCCAGGCTCTTCAGTCTTAGTTATAACTAAGAAAGCCGCTCTTCCAGGTTGGCACGATACTCTTAAAGCTTACAAAGGTTATAAGAAAGAGTATTTTGTAACTAACTATCACCAAGCGGTAAAAGTAACTAAGTCTTATGATCTGATTATCATAGATGAGGCGCATAACTACTTAAGTACTTACCCTAAACACGGGAAACTTTGGAAAGAGGTTAAACCTCTGTGCAAAGGCAAACCTATCATCTTTATGAGTGCTACTCCTAACGCTCAAGGCTTACAGCAGCGTTACGGTCAATTATCTATCAGCTCTTTTTCACCTTGGAAAAACCATAAGAACTTCTACGAGTGGTTTAGACTGTACGGTAAAGTGTACGAGATAAAGATCAATGGTGTGCCTATACGTCAGTACGATCGCTGCGATGAAGAGTTAATACGTGGCACTAGTGACCACCTGTATGTAACTAAGACTCGTCAAGAGCTAGGCTTTGACTATGAGCCTGAAGACAAGATACACTGGATCCAACTTAACGAGAATACTAAAGAAGTGTACAACGTGTTGTTGGAACATAACATAGTAGAGCTCAGTGTTGGTATGTTAGTATGCGACACTAAGTCAAAACTAAGGTTTAGTCTGCATCAGCTTGAAGGTGGCACTATTAAGATTGATGAGACTCGGTTTATCTTAGCTAACGAAGAAAAAGTTGAGTACATTAAGCAGCACTGGGGTGACTCAGAAGACTTAGTTATCATGTATAACTACATCGCTGAGAAAGACAAGTTAGAGCGGCACTTTAAGAAAGCGTGTATTCTTCAGGCTACAAGCTATGCTGAAGGTGTCGACTTGCATAAGTACGCGCATCTTGTGATATACAGCCAAGACTTTAGCACAGCAAGACACTCACAACGTAGAGCACGTCAAGCTAATAAGAAGCGCGACACTCCTATAACAATTCATCATCTCTTAGTTAAGAAGGCGATGAGCCACCAGGTTTATAAAACTGTATCAGTCAACAAGAAGAATTTTGTTGACTCTGTATTTGAAAAGGTAACACTATGAAGCCGCAAAAAGCACTGCACTTGTACCAACAGCTAGAAAAGAAGAATCCAAAGCTAGCTAACAAAGGCTTTATGATTCTTGAGAAGCATGACGGCTGGTATGGTTACATGGACTTGTATGACGGTATTATCATGTCTAGGCAGATGAGAGCTATACCGTCCTTAAAGTACCTAGGTGACGAATTAGCTTTGACTTGTCCACCGTTTACTAGAGGGCGCCTAATCTTTGAAATACTGGTCGAAGGCTCACCTGTGTTTAAAGATTTGAATGGTATTCTAAATCGTAAGTCTGAACAAGCAACTGATGCCTACTTACTGGTGCACGACTTCATACCTCTGGCTCATGAGAGCATGCCGTTTATACTACGTCACGACACAGCTCGTGAAGTAGTTACAGAATATGCGCACCCTAAATTAAGGTTAGCCACAGTCTTGCAAGGAGGGTCTGCCGCAGACCCTGAGTACTGGCATAAAGTGGCTGAGGAGGTATGGGACCGCGGCGGTGAGGGTATCATCCTTAAGGACTTAGACGCTCCTTACTCACCTGGTAAGCGCAATGCTGATATCATGAAGATCAAGCTTGAAAACTCTGAAGAGATGCTTGTTGTAGGCGCAGAGCAAGGTGAAGGCAAGTACGAAGGTGCACTAGGCGCTCTGTTAGTTAAAGACCAGTATAACGTCATTCATAGGGTATCAGGCATGTCAGATGAAGAGCGACATACCTGGTGGAGTAACCTAGATATCATAGTAGGTAAAGTAGTAGAAGTTAAGTTTATGTGTCGCTTAGCTAATGGTAGTATACGTGAAGGGCGATTTAAAGCAGTGCGGTATGACAAAACAAAGGGGGAGTTAGGATGATTGGTATTAGAGTTGGCAACGTAGTCTGTATAGAACGTGTAGGCAAGTTTAAAGGTATAATACAGTACCTTTGGCAATGTGATTGTGGAGAAGTCCGGCAGTGTCCTAAGAGTTCTATAACTAGGATGAACGTAGCTATGTGTACCACTTGTAGCGCAAGTGTTAAGCAGCAGAAGAATACTAAGCATGGCATGGCGCATACGCCGATATATGAATGCTGGAGGAACATGAAGACGCGCTGTGACAATCCTGATACTCCTTACTATAAGTACTACGGTGGTAAAGGTATAAGCTATGATGCTAAGTGGAAAGAATTTAAAGCATTCTACGATGACATGCACAGCGGCTATTTCGACTCAGCTACTTTAGATAGACTAGACAGCTCAGGTAACTACACTAAAGCAAACTGCGCTTGGGTAACACAGTCTGAGAACTCAAGTAGAGCTTGTGAGGAACGTTGGTCATGAGTGAGAGTAAGCTACAGAGTAAGATACTTAAGTGGCTTAAAGCTGAAGGCTACTATGCTTTTAAAGTAGTTGTTGCTAACCGAGCAGGAATACCCGATATAATCGGTTGCACACCTTGGGGTCAGTTCTTTGCGATAGAAGTTAAGTTTGGGGCTAATAAGACTAGTCGACTTCAAGACTGGAATATTAGTGAAATTCGTAAGACTGGTGGCATAGCAATTGTCGCCTATGATTTAGACACTGTTAAGAAGGAATTAGACGATGGCTCTATTACCAAGCGACATAAGAAGAATGGCTGAAGAACCAGCGGTAGTACGACCTAACAAAGAAGAGTTAGACAAGCAAGTAGCTGAGTACTTAGCTAAGGGAGGTAAGATAGAACAAGTGCCCACAGGTAAGTGTACCGTAGATTTCTCTGTGAGTCATAAACCTGGAGAAACCTACGGTAAGCACGCTTACTAGCGATTCTTTAATCCTGGCGGCGCTAGTGCACGGTCGCCAAACCACCACACTGTTGCAGTACTAGCACTAAAGTATATAGAGTAAACCATGTACTTCATCAGCTCATCAATTTCAGGCTGCGACAACATTTTGCTATCATCAGCTAAACTGTAAAACAAGTATAAGCTAAGTATCCACAGCACTAGTGTCAAGAACGGGCGGAACAACGACTTGATGTTATTAACCCAAATACTAGTCTCACCTCCTGACATCGCCATCTGCTGACTACTTGTCATACCTTCCCAACTACCTTCTTGAGCAACTATAGCTAACTCATGTTCAGTCTCCTGGGCTCTCTGTTTCATCTGCATGTTCAGAAGTTCCAGCTCGTACTTCTGTTGCTTTACTTCCCACTCTTGACGTTGCTTTTCTTGCTTGTACTTCGCAAAGACACCAACAACCGAACCTAGTAGCCCAAATAGGCCGCCACTGGCTACGCTTGCTCCGGTACCTAGTAAGTCTCCTAACCATTCCATAAAGTCCTCGCTCCTCGACCGTACCAGTATCTAGGACGACCTAAGTCTACGTGTAAGAAAGTCTGGTAGTAACCAAACCCTGTGAATCCTGCGTCCTTGCAGGCCTGCAGTATTACCTGCCGGTTGCGTCCTACAACTGATATGTCGAACGCTATCCATTTGTGCATCGACTTAGCAGCGCCACCTACTCTCGCATTGTGTATGCGACAGCGGTGAGCGCTGTTAATTTTGAACGGAGTGTTAGCTAAGTCCCTAGCTAACTGTAATTTAAAGTACGCTCTAAAATCTGGAGTGAACTGTCCGCAACAAGGACAAGCCAGTTCCTTTGGCGTGAAGTTGTTGAAGCTCCAGTGACGAGCTCTGGAGTAATGCATTAGCCTATCATAACTCCAGTAACCATTCTTGTAGTGCCTGATCTGTTTGCTATCTGTAGAGTGCCACCACTTGCCCATAATCTAAACGCGCCACTAACTGGCTCTGATGTTGTTCCTGTCTCAAAGTTTGTACCTTCGGAAGTTATTTTTGTAGCACTACCTGTATCATAAGTAATAATAGCTTTCCCTTGCTTATTGCTAGAAACTGACAAAATTGCCATATTAGACCCTGTGTTGTAGCCAATGACTGGCAGTGATACGATGTCATCATCAAGCATAAGGAATGAAAAAGGCTTTATAAATCCAGATTCTTTACTATCTATTGGCGCTATTCTATCTATTCTAGTGAAGCTACCAACATCACCAGATCCAACTTGATCTACCTTTGTTGCTTCAATAAAACCAAAGCAGTCCTCACTTGAAAGTAAAGGCGATGTGCCAGCGCTCGCCCGCATTAGCGGCACTTCTGCATCTGCGTGAAAAACTCTTTTTACTATACACTTTGAGTCATCACTAAATGAATTAACACCAGTCCAAATGCCATACTCATTAAGCGTGTCAACTGTTACATCAGATAACGATAGTATATTTGTTGAGCTGCTACCGCCAGTTAGGCGTACAATGTAGTCTGACGCCCCTCGTATATTTATGTCTCTAACAATCCAGCTCTGTCTTATAAATTCTCTGTTGGCGCAGTTAACTACGGCGTTTATTGATTCACCACTTGCAATAGACACTTTAACACCTGACACAGAACCGAACGGTACTAACTTATCTACGCGTCTAGCCCCAGATAGTGTAACAACCCAGTTTGGTGTAAAAGCCTCATATATACATTTGATATTGCTGACACTACCTGACCCAACTTGAAAATCTATCTCAGAGCCATTATGCTCATTACCAGTAGTGCGAATAAACTGCGTACCTTCAACATTTCCATTTTCAGACTGGCACTTTATTGAACGACCCCAACAGTTCTTGAATACTCCTCCTATCACATTAAAATCTGTAGGCCACGGCAAATCATACGCAGGGTCATCGCCTGCTGTTCGAAAGTTTATTCCGTCTTGATCTATCACGTAGGCTAGATCATCAGAGTACACATCTTCTATACGAGGGTCTTCTACATAAAACTTTTCTACTGCTTGGAAAGGTGTGGTACTTTTTGGCTCAATAAGGATTCCTGAGATTCCGACTATACCTGCAATCCCAGCCCCAGCACCTAAATGACAATTTTTAACCGTTGGGCGAGTCAAATGAACACGCTCAAACCACCCTTTTATATTCAAGCCTGCACCGCCTACGAAGTCTGTACCAGATCTAAATGCGTTTAAACAAGTGAGGTCTTCACTAATGAAAGATGCAGGTTCTTCTGAGACATTCTCTAGCCTAAAAGCAATGTAAGACTTATCTGCCGCATCTACAGTTAGCTTACCAAGTATGTAGTGTTCTTGGTCTCCAACGAACAGTTCTAGGGTTCGACCAACAGCAGAATTACTCACACATTTTATGGTTGCTCCAGAACTATACCAGTTTACCGCAGCAGTTAGAGTTTCGCTAATCTCAGTCACTGCATAAGTGCACGTGCCCCATTGTAAAGGTAAACCAGACAGCACTGCTGCTCTTACCGCTTCTGTATCGTCGCTTACGCCATCTCCCTTAGCCCCGAATGCTTTTAAGCTAACAGGTTGACCTGAGTTGGGGCGTACCCAGTATCCACTACCTTCAGCTGGAGCTATACCTGACGTAGCAGCCTCGTCATAAATGTAATCTACGAACGTAGTAGTGTCTAAGTAGACACGGGCGCGAGTATAGCGCGTCACGTCTAGTGCTTGCATCTCTGCTTCTGTGTCAACCGCGTATGGTACGTCGACGCGATGAACATCAAAGTCTTGTTTATTCCGCGTCTGAGTTACTACTCCTTTACCCTGGAGCAGGTCTTCCATACTAGCGAGGCTTTTGTTTACATTTCTTACTTTGGCCATTCTCTATGCTCCCAAGCTGAGATTGCGTGTCTTCAATTATTCTTAAGGCGTTACGAACTAAGGCTTTTGCTCTTTGTTTCCTTAGTTCTATTCGATTAACTGCTGCGTCCACGGTAATGTTCCTCTAAGACTCTAACTTTTTCGTTAAGAATTCCCTGTTGGATCAGTACCATCTTTAGCTCATCACTGTTAGCCTCAGTTTCATTACCTAAGGCTGCTATCATTACACTAAGACTTTCTAAGCTTTCACTAACAAGTACTTTTACCTCATCCCTATTCTGAGTTGTAGCTAATTGTATTTTTAACTTATTAATTTGCCGTTCCAGTTCTAAGCTGGTTTTGGCGGCTGCGCGTCTAGCTAACCAATAAGCAGACACCACAGCCACCGTACTGGAGACGATGGTTATTACCGTCTTAATCCCTATAGTAATTTCACTCACTTATCAGTCTCACTTTCTCAGCCCCAAGTTGAACAGCTAAGTAACCTTGATTACGTAGCTCAATGTCTAAAGCTTTGCGGTCAGCTAAGTTTATACCTGTAGCTTCTGCAATCTCTTTAATACGCTCAGTCGTCGCAATACGGTGCATAGCTATTGAGTGCTCTTTACCGGCACCTTTACCAACTAGTACTTTGCCGTTACCGTACAGTTTAACTCGTGGCATACCACCACCTGATGCTTTCTGAAGTGTAACTGCCTTAGCAAGTTCTTCAACTTCTGCTGAGATATTCACTTCGCCATCTAACATTTCCTGCAGCTCTTTGATAGTCTTAGAGTCAGTAGGATTCTCTAGTAACTTCGCAGTCTTATTAATAAGAGCTGACGCACGACCAGCAGCTGTTGGTGCTAGAGAGCGGACATAATGGAACATGTGCGACGACATAGCAAACTTAGCCTTAGCAACAGGGTCGACAGTTAGCGCTTGAGCGAATTTAGTTACCTGTATACCACCAGATGCTTGTGATAGCGGTACGTCGTTCATAAACACTTGTGACAGTTCATTAATTGCTTTCTTCATACTACGTGCTTCAGGTGTAGTAAAAGTGATTTGATCTAGCTCTTTCATTAACTCAGGAAAGTTTGTAGCCCGTATACCACCAACGCTACCTGCAGTGTACTTCTCAGCTAAGTTGTTTAGCACCGCGCCTTCTGTGCGAATGCGAGTTTTAGGCGGTAGCTTAGTCATAACTTCGACAAAGGTGCCATCAACTGCTGGCGCGTACTTAGCTAATGCTTGACCTATCACTTTTTCAGACACGCCTGGACGCATAAGTACTTTGGACAATGCATTTTTATTGAGTACTTTCATTTCAGAGTACTGTTTATTCGCAGTCTTCCACTCAGACAACCAACGCTGAGGGTTTTCCATAGTCGCGTAAGCACCTTGTTGAATCGCTTTGTCGATACCTTCTCGAATCTCATCAAGCATCTTGTAGTCTTTAGAGTTAGATATACGCTTGTTGTATCGGAACTCATTAACTAACTTACGAAGCTCAACTAAGTCACCCAGGCGACGACTCTTGCTCATGTTACGGATTTTTTGAGACTGTTTAGCAAACTTGAATGCTAAGTCTTTGTTCTCGATATTGCCCATCAAGCGGTCAAGTACAGGGTTTAAAGCTAATTTGTCGTAGTCAAAGCGGAAGTTATTACCACGTGGTGCGGCGCTGGCCTGAGCTTTGACTCGCTCGAAGTTGTCACGCACCGCAGCATTGTAGCCTTCAAACTCGTCTCGCAAAAAGCGACCAACATCTTCACCTTCAAGAGACTGGGTAGAGCTAAGTAAGTCTTTCGCACGGTCATCTATAGCTTTTACAACGGCACGACTAGCGCGTGGATCTGCGTGAACAGAAGCTGACACAAGCTCTTCACCACCAGGTTTAGTTAGTGCAGTAGCAGTTATAGCCTTATCTACATCAGTCTTACCTGGAACCTTAGCTACTCGAGATAGGCGCTTCACCATCTCATCAGCAGATTCATCTGTTAAAAAGAATGTCTCTTTAAGTGCAGTGCCTGCGCGATCTAAAGAGCCTTGGCGTACTAAGTCTACCACGTTCTTCATACCGTTCCAGGATTTGCCAGCAACTTTGATTAGACCTATAGCAACAGCGTCACCAATGACACTTAACTCTGTGGCAGTCATCGCTTTACGAGCCATCGCTTCGCCTTCAAAGTCTTGTTGTAAAGTCATCGCACTGTGTAGGTAGTCAAGCTCAGTACCGGCAACCGCTGAAATTGCTGTAGCACCCATTATACCTGCACCAGCTAATAATTTGCCTTTAAAACCGCCTGGTGCCATCTTCATAGCTTGACGTGCTGCGAACATGCCACCTGTAAAGCCTAGTACAAATTCGCCTTTTGACTCCCAAAAAGCTTTGTACCACTCAGGCGTAACAATCACTGGACCTTCTTCAGTCTGTGCGTACCATTCGCCGCCTTCAAAGCTAAGGTTTAAACCGCGCTTTTGAGCTTCTGAGATAATACGGTTACGCTGCGCTTCAACTGACGCATCAGATATACGCTGCGCTTCTTTATCGCCAAAGAAACCTGCAATGTTAGTTGTAACAAATGAGTTATCTGGGTAGACTGTCTCCATTTTGGCGACAAGCTCTTTAACTCCCATATCTTCAGCGCCCATAAGATCAGCGTATGCAGCAGTAAATCTATTAGGAGTAGGAGGCTCCAGCTCAGCAATAGGAGTGCCACTAGTATCGTCCACCTGGACCTCTTGCTCTTCCAGTAATGGCTTGATGTCTTCATCCGTGTAACCCTCTGCTTTCATCTGCGCTACAGTCTGAGTAAGTCCCATGATCTCTTGTACTTCACCAGGCGTGTAACCTTCGCCTATTAAAGTTTGTTCAAGTTCTTCTTGCTCGTAACCTTCTTTAAGTAGCTGGTAGCCCATAATAGCAGCGCCAGCAGGTGAAGCGTATAAACTAAAGTTAGGTTTCACAGTAGTTTGTACGCGCTCTAGTAGATCAGTAAATGGTACTAGGTCTTCTGGAGTTGCATCCTTA
>Ga0070749_10001203_pt1 | contig 17517 bp, 23 predicted proteins | sample VirMetDEL_Nov_18_FD_75180 | JGI IMG/M metagenome (GOLD analysis project Ga0070749, IMG submission 75180) | Aqueous microbial communities from the Delaware River and Bay under freshwater to marine salinity gradient to study organic matter... | ecosystem: Environmental > Aquatic > Marine >...
AAATTCATCGGTATCGAAATCGAGCCTAAATATTTCGACATTGCCTGTGAACGAATAACCAACGCTTACAGACAAGAAAGGTTATTCGCATGATCGTCAACCACGATGAGATTAAAGCCAAAGTTTTAGAGCTTTGGAAATCCGGCGGACTTCCTAAAGGCTCGTCTACTGGCTGGCCTGTTGTAGACAAGTTCTACACCGTTGGATTGGGTCAATGGACCTGTGTAACTGGCTCCCCGAACTCCGGTAAATCTGAATGGTTAGATGCTCTTTTGGTCAACATGGCGATGCGGGAGAACTGGAAGTTTTTTATCTTCAGTCCTGAGAACTGGCCGCTTGCCTTACATCACGCGAAGATCATCGAGAAATACATCGGTAAACCTTTTAATCCTGGCCCGACTCCGAGGATGGACGAGGACGACGTAGAAGCCGCCGAGGAATGGATGCGTGGGAAGTTCTGGTTTGCTAAACCCTCTCGTCCTGACATTGTTTCTATCGTGTCTGAGGCCGTTAATTGCGCCTCTCTCTCAGGGAATTACAAACTCGGGATAGTCATTGACCCGTGGAACCAGCTTGAGCATTACCGCCCGTCGAACATGACGGAGACGGAATACATCTCACAGACGCTTTCTACGGTTATCGAACTCGTTAGACAGCACAACGTCCACCTCTGGCTCGTTGCTCACCCCGCGAAAATGCAGCCGGACAAGGACGGTAAACACAGAGTCCCAACCCCTAGAGACATTGCCGGTTCTGCCCACTTTTGGAACAAGGCTGACAACTGCGTAACGGTTTACCGAGATTTCACCAAAGACTCAAACGAGGTCGAGATTCACGTTCAGAAATGCCGGTTTAAGCACATTGGACGTATCGGCTTGGCGACTCTCGCGTATGACCGAGTGACCGGAAGGTATGCAGGTATTCCAGATTTAAACGTGGTCCGTGATTACAAAATGGCAACCGCAGGAGATGAACCCCTATGAGCAAAGAACAACTAAGGGCCGCATATCCAGACCTTGCGAAGTTTAAAGACGATTTCGCTAACGTCTTTGGTGATCTCGTAGGAATTGAAATCACAGACAAGGAAAAGAAAATAGTCCAGTGGGGCGAGTCTTGGGGAGAGTGTGTTGAGTTTCCCCTTACGTCAAAGGATATGAAGTGAAGCATAAGACCATCGGCTCACTTAAAAAAACCGCATGGGATTTACTCTCAAGAATTATCCGCCTGACCTATGCCGACGAGGGCGGGACTGTTCAGTGCTACACCTGCGGGAAGTTGATGAATTGGGAAAAGGACGGGGCGCAAGCAGGACACGCAATACCTGGAAGGCATGGCGGGGTTTTGTTAGACGAGGAAATTCTTAGGGTTCAGTGCTACTCCTGCAACATAGGTAAACGAGGGAATTACACGGTTTACACGACAAAGTTAATTGAAGAAAACGGGTTTGATTGGTGGAAGCGAAAGCTAAGTGAAGCAAGCAAAGTCAGGAAATGGAGTCGAGTAGAACTACAGGAAAAGATTGAACATTACCGCGAACGACTTAACCAACTGGAGAAAGCATGAAAATCAAATCATCCGCACGCTATGAACTTATGCAGAAGGCTTTGTCTGAAGGAAAGAGTCTTACTGAAGCTGCTAAAGAACAAGGGGTGTCAGTGGCTTTGCTGAGTCAGATTAAAAAGAAATACTCAATTACGCCTGTGACTCCGAGTGTCAACCAAGAAGCCGCGGCTTCAACTGCGGAGGCGTGATGAAGTTATGCAAAGACTGTAAGTATATTCAGCCACATAGATACTCTGGATTTTTCAAATGGAAAAAGCCTGTATTTAATGAATATGCGAAATGTCGGCATGAAAAATCGGCCAATCTTGTTGATGGCTCTGGCAGAGATTATTGCGACATAAGCAGAGCGTCCGGCCCTTGTTTCAGTGATGCAAAGTTATTTGAGCCAAAAGATTAAGCACTCTAAGGAATCCCCATGAATCTACGCGAAGCCTACGCAGCAACCAGTTTTGCAAATCTTCAATGGTCAGAAATCAGTGAAAGACCTATTGACCGTGTAGCCGCCTCTGGGCTTTGCGATGAACTAGGGGTGCTGTTGTGGAAGATTCGCTATATGAAGGAAAAAAAATACGAACCGGAGGCAATTCTTAAAATTAGTCTTAGGCTTAACAAAAGGTCTCCGGCGTTACCTGAACTCATTTGCTTCAAGATCGCTAAACAGTGCTTAACAGAATACAAGGACAATTTCTGCAAGACTTGTAAAGGCGCTAAAGAAATGATTGTTGGGCAGCGTCGGATAGTGTGCGAGAAATGCTCAGGATTCGGCATACGGCGTTGGAGTGATTTTGAAAGGGCAAGAGGCACAGGGCTTGGCGTAAATCACGTAGGGAAGCTCCAAAGCCATTTTAGATGGGGGTGTGACTTACTTTTAACGCTGGACTCTAAGGTTAATCGACAGATTGAGTTTTACTTGGGGAGGCATGATGCCCACGCATAACCAAAAAATCCCATCTAAGAAAGAGGCTTACGACATTTTAGTAAATGAGCGTAAAGTTAAAACATTAAGTGAAATAGGTTCCATGTGGAACATTTCTAAAGAGCGAGTCAGGCAGTTGTGTAAAGAGTGGGGTATTAAAGACAGACCTTATCGGGTGAGAGGATGCGGAGGTTATTTATGACTGATCTGGAAATGATTAAGAAGTGCGCGGAGAAAGAGGGTTATGTTCCGATGCAGGATGTTGATGGCGTCTATATCGAGATCAATGACGGCCACATGGTTGATTACGACCCCATCCACGATGACGCGCAAGCAATGGCGCTGGTGAAGAAGTTTAGGTTGGTCATTGGCTATAGCAACGGATGGTCAGCGCAAAAACGAAAAGAGGACGGAGACGCTACGTTAATCTGCGGTTCATACCATTACCCAGACCTAAACCGCGCCATAGTCGAATGTGTATCTAAACTTGTTTAAGTCAAGTCAGACTTGTTGCTAATAGAAAACTCACGCGTTATAAAGTAGTCGTAAGTAAATCCGTCCTACTCACTTAGTATCGTTCGGAATGGGATAAAGAGGCTGGCCGCGAAAGCCATACCAGCTAGAAACACCCAAAGAGATTCGGTGGGAGACCCAGAAGGGTCTGCTCGCCCTGAAGAAAAGTCTTGGACACGCAGACTTAAACGCGAAGTGGACGCGGGTGGAATCCCCGTTAGCCGAAAGACGGATGCTGCTGGATGGTCTAGGGTCTAACCCGCGAAATCTTCCGAAGTATGAAGGTTCCACCAGCAGACGCAGACGAGTAGGCACCTATTCATACCCAAATTGGGAACGATCAAACCCGCTCAACTGCGGGTTTTTCTTTTTGAGTTATTAAATGAGCGCCCCACAGACACACTCTCCCAAATCCGCCTGTCCTGGCATCGTCTGTTAAAGGGTGCTCACTTAATGATTTAACTTTTTTTTGAAGCAAAGGATTAAACATGGCTTTTACTCAAGCACAACTCCAGACCGAATTGGATAGCGCGGGACTTAACTGCGTTATTACTAAATTCGACGCTACAGCTTCGGCATCTTTTACAGATGTAGGTGTTCAGAACATGAATACTTCCGCTAAAAAGACGGGGATTGTCCAAGTCGCTCAAAGTAATACCGCCTCACAAGCTGCTGCTGCGATTCTGACCGCGCTGACTTAATGGGCGCACAAATTAAATACGTCCTAAAGATTGGACGTTTTGCCATCTATCGTAAATACCCTAAAGGTTATGGGTTTGCGTGGATGCCTATTGGCGCTTAATTATTTATGGCTGCAAGGACTAAACCACTTCATCCAAAGCGTATAGAGGAAATGCGGGAGAAAATCCGCGCCACCTTGTTGATAAAACGCCTTGAAGATCATAGCCTTGCGGCAAAAAACGACGAAAATTTAGAAGAAAAAGTAATGAGCGATTCACAAGTGCGTGCTGCGCTTGGATTGCTAGGCAAAGTCTTGCCGAATGTAAGTGAAAGTAAAACAGAGGTAGAGCATAGCGGGAATGTTGGCTTTACGTGGATGAAGTAATAGTAATTCCCTACAAGCCTAGAGACGCTTTCTGGCCTTTACACGATAGGACTGAAAGATGGGCTGTAGTAGTAGCCCACCGAAGGGCTGGGAAAACGGTCGCTTGTGTTAATGAGTTACTTAAATCTGCTTTAACCTCGGATGAAAAAGACTTTAGAGGGGCGTATGTAGCGCCTTTCTACAGACAGGCTAAAGCAGTAGCTTGGGATTACCTTAAAAGATATTCCTCAGTCGTTCCTAATCACTCTGTTAATGAATCAGAGTTAAGGATTGACTACCCCAACGGGGCGAGGATTCAATTATTCGGCGCGGATAATGCCGATGCCTTACGGGGGATGTTCTTTGACCTTGTAGTAGCTGATGAATACGGAGATTGGAAGCCCTCTGTGTGGGCTTACGTCATTAGACCTGCTTTAGCTGATAGGCAGGGTAAGGCGATCATCATCGGCACCCCCAAAGGACGAAATCAGTTCTTCGAGATATACGACCTAGCCCAAAGGTCTAAAGACTGGTTAGCTTTAATGATTAAGGCTAACGATTCGGGGATTCTCCCTGAGTCTGAGTTAAACGCACTTAAATCAGAACTGACCGAGGATGCGTGGCGGCAGGAGATGGAGTGCGACTTTGACGCGGCTTTACCTGGGGCAATTTTCGGTAAAGAACTCTGGCAGCTCGAGCAAGAGGGCAGGGTTAAGAAAGACCTCTACGACCCGAATCTAAAGACTTACGCAGTCCTAGACCTAGGTTTTAGTGATGACACGGCTATCTGGTGGTTTCAGGTCAATAAAGAATTACGGTTGATTGACTGCTATTCCGCGTCAGGGATGCCTATAAGCCACTATCAAGAGGTCTTGAAGGGTAAGCCCTATACCTACGGGGATTGGCTTTACCTACCGCACGACGCGAGGGCTAAGAGCCTACAGACCGGACGAAGCATAGAGCAGCAGTTCTCAGCTTTAGGGTGGAAGCCTCGGATAGTGCCTGAGTTGGGTTTAATCGACGGAGTTCAAGCGGCGCGATTAACCCTTTCAGATTGTTACTTCGATGAAAACTGTAGAGAGGGGATTGAGACTCTTAAACAGTATCAACGAGAGTATGACGAAGAAAAGCGATGTTTCAGGGATAAGCCTAGACACGACTGGACTTCTCACTACGCAGACGCTTTCAGATACGCCTGTTTAGTGTGGCGTGAGGAAATGAAGCCTAAAGAGAAAGAGCCGCCAAGGTTTAAGGCTGGTGTGACTATCGACGGAATAAAAGTGGGTGTAACCCCCTCAGAGTTAATTAAAGAACACAGAAGAAGGAAAGAAAATGAGTAATCCTGTTAATGAGAGTGGCACCCCTACTAATCTGAGTGCAAGTGCTGCTGTATTCAGTGGCCCATGCCGTCTGTTGGGTATTTGGGTATCTTCGGCTTCCTCGACTCCGACGATTAAAGTCTGGAACAACACCAGTGCAGCGGGTGGAGTCATTGCGAATACGTTTACTCCGCTTCCTGGCACGTTCTATCCACTTCCTTTCGCTTGCTCAACGGGTATCTTCGTGACCATTTCGGGAACGGTAGATTGCACTGTTAGCTTTATTCCTGGTTAATGCTTTTAACTTGGGGTAGCTCTCAGGGATTAAACGCCCTGATGAATTCTGCGGAGTTTATTGCTGGATTCGCGGATAAAGGCTCAGGTGAAGTAGACCTGACACTAGCTAAAGGCACAGGATCGGCTACGTTCACAAGAGCTACGACAGCGACCACGGTTAACTCTGCTGGATTGATTGTCTCAGTAGCGAGTGGAACGCCGAGGAGTTATTACGACCCGACTACGTTAGGTTATATGGGGTATCTCGCGGAGGGGGCGAGGACGAATCTAGTTCTTAACTCTCTGATTGACGGAACAGACTTCTCTACGCAATCGGTGACGGTTACGGCTGTTGCTCACACTTTAAGTTTTTACGGAACTGGAACGATAACCTTATCGGGCGTTTCTACTTCCGGCCCGTTGGTTGGAACCGGAGCATACCCGCAGAGAGTAAGCCTGACATTTACGCCTACCGCTGGCAGTCTTACGCTTACTGTAACCGGCTCTTCTAAGTTCGTTCAGCTAGAGGTTGGAAGTTTTGCGAGTTCGTTTATTCCTACTGCTGGCGTTGCTGTTGCGAGAAACGCTGATGTTTTGACTTATCCGTTTGCTGGTAATGCAAGTGCGAGTGTGGGGAGTGCTTACGCTGAATTGTCTACTCAATGGACTACAAGCGGGGCCTCCGCTGCGGTGGCGTTTAGCGTCGCAGATGCTTGTTTGTGGTGTCCTGCAACTGTTGCTGATACGACAATCCGTATTCTTGATGGCCTTAATTCTGGAGTTAAGACCGGATTAACCAATATGTCAACGGCCTCACGTAAGCGAGCATCGTCTTGGGGTGGCTCGACAATATCGGTGACGGGTGATGGCGCTGCGGTTGCTTCCAACAGCTTTGACGGTGGGATGGGTAGCACTTCTATTGGTATAGGAAACTTTACTGACGGTTCTACAAACTGGTTTGGCACCATCCGCAACGTCCGTATTTATCAAACTCAACTATCTAGCGCACAACTTCAGGCGGTGACAGCATGAGCGAACTTGACTCCACCACTGTAGAAAAGCCTTCTGATATTGAGAAAGACCCGAAGGGTGTTGTTCGTCGGTGGGTATTGGAATGGGGTCTCTCGGATAAACGCGAGAAGGATTGGAAGAAAGACGCCGACAAAATTCTCCGTCGCTATCGTCAGAGAGATGCTAAAAAGCACTCGTTTAATATTCTCTGGTCTAATACTGAGACTCTCGCCCCTGCGGTTTATAACTCCGTTCCGAAGCCTGACGTAAGACGTAGGTTTAAGGATGATGACCCCGTAGGTAAGGCTGTATCTCAGGTTATGTCTCGTAGTCTTGAGTTTGGCCTAGATACCACGGACTTTAATCATCAAATTGAGTCTTGTGTGCTGGATATGCTTTTGCCTGGACGCGCTGTTGCCCGCGTCCGGTATGTTCCTTCCTTGACTCAAGTGGGTGTGACTGAAGAAACCCACGAGGAAGGCGTAGAACAACACGAACTCGGCGGTGAAGCCCTAGAGGGTTATGAAGAAGTTGAATGGGAGCAAGCCCCTATTGAGCATGTTCAATGGGATGACTTTAGACACGGCTTTGGTAAGTGTTGGGATGAAGTCCAGTGGGTAGGGTTTAAACACCGACTCACCCGTAAGGAACTGGAAGAAAAGTTTGGTGAGATTGGTTCTTTAGTAAAGCTCGATTCCACGGATGACGAGGAAATCGAGAAAGAGCGCGATGATAAAGTCTCTAATTCATTCAGGACCGCCGAAGTCTGGGAGATTTGGGATAAAGATAAACGCGAAGTCTTGTTTATCGCCAAGAATCACAAGGAAGAACCGTTACAGACTATCCCTGACCCGTTAAACCTTCAGGGTTTCTTTCCTGTTCCGCGTCCTTTATATGCGATAGGCGACCCGTCCAGCCTTATCCCTGTTCCTTTGTTTGAGCTTTACAAAGAACAAGCGGAAGAACTGGACACTATCTCTACCCGTATTAACAGACTGATTAAAGGTCTGAAGATGCGCGGTATTTACGACGCGACCCTATCTGAACTCTCGGAATTGATGAGAGGCGAGGATAACGACCTTATACCGGCTCAGAATGTCACAGCTCTCTTGGAGCGTGGCGGTCTTGAGAAGGCTATTTGGTTTATGCCTATCGAACAGGCCGCGAATGTTCTTAAAGTCTTGTATGAGCAGCGGGAATTAACCAAGCAGGTTATTTACGAGATTACAGGTATTGCTGACGTAATCCGTGGGTCTACAAACGCCCAAGAAACTGCTACGGCTCAACAGATCAAGGATAAATGGGGTTCCATGCGTCTGAGGAAGATGCAAGGCGAAGTCTCAAGGTTTATCCGTGACCTTATCAGGATTCAAGCTGAAATCATCGGTGAGAAGTTCTCCTATGAGACTCTTAAAACGATGACAGGGGTTAAGTTGCCGACTGACCAAGAGGCTCAGGTGATGGCAATGCAAGCCCAACAGCAAGGACAACAACCCCCTCAAGTTATTACGTGGGAGCAAGTCATTCAAGTAATGCGGGATGACAAGCAAAGAACCTACAAGATTGATATTGAGACTGACTCCACGGTAGCCGCTTCGGTAGAGGGCGATATGCAAGCCCTCCGTGAGCTATTGGGTGGGATTACTGAGCTTGTTACAGGTCTTGGCCCTGCGGTTCAGTTGGGCGCGATGCCTGTGGACGCGCTTAAAGAACTGATTATGGTTGTGTGCCGTCGGGCGAAGATGGGCAACGCTGTCGAAGATGCTTTCGAGAAGATCAAACAGCCGCCGCCCCCGCATCAAGAACAACAACCGCAGGACAATTCCCTACAGGTTGAGCAACTCAGACAACAGGGCGAACAGGCTAAGACTCAGTTTGAGGGGCAACTTAAACAGATGGAACTCCAGCATCAATCTCAGTCTGAGCAGCAGAAGGCCGAAGCTCAAGCCATGATTGAAAAGTATAAGTCTGACCGTGATTCTGAGCTTGAACAGGCTCGTTTAGCTTTTGATAAATATAAGGCTGACCTTGATTCCCAGACGAAACTGGCTATCGCAGAACTCCAAGCCCAAGCATCTAAGGAAACTACTGCAATGGGCATCTCCGCTAAAGACGAGGCTAATGAGTATGCTTCTGACGGAACAACTAAGCCGAAGGCCGGGATTGAAAAGATTGTTGCGACTCTCACGGAGAGCATGACGAAACTGGCTGACGCTCAGAAAGAGTCTACTGAGAAACTTGCTGAAGTATTGACTAGACCTAAGAAACTCGTTCGCGGGGCTGATGGTCGCGCTGTCGGTGTTGAATAATGGCGGGGATTCGGCACACTACCCCTGCTGATGGAACTTTCACCACAGAGGGCGCTAGCGCATGGAACGGTGATGAAGCGCACACCCTTTCGGATGTAGCCTCACAGACTGATCTAAACGCTTTAAGTAACGCTGTATCAGTATTGAGCAATACCAATAGCTCAGAACACGCCGGATTAAGTAACCGGATTACCTCAGTCGCGGGTCTTGCTGGTGGTGGGTCTGTTACCAGTGCCGAGGTTCAAGCGGTAAGTGTCGCGGCTCAGAGTGCGATTAATACAGTCTCCAATGCTTTAAGTGTTCTAAGTAACACGAATAGCTCGGAACACGCAGCTTTAAGCGCAAGAATCACCTCTGTAGCGGGTTTGGGTGGTGGTTCCGTGACTTCCGCAGAAGTCCAGGCTGTTAGTGCTGCTGCTCAGAGTGCTGTTAATACCGTTTCTGCTGCGGTTAATGTCGTTTCTAACGCGACCTCGGCTGAAATCGTTAATAGAGTCAGTGCGGACAATGTTCTAAGCGCCAATATCGCCTCAGTGGATGCTAGGGCGACTTCTATCGCTAACGCTTTGTCTGTTTTAAGCAACGCTAACAGTGCTTCTCACGTTTCGATAGATGGGCGGGTCACTTCGGTAGCCAATGCTGTCTCGGTGCTGTCTCAGGCTCTTTCCGTCCTTTCTAACACTAACTCTGCTGCTCACGTATCTATCGACGGGCGGGTAACTTCGGTTGCTAACGCTGTCTCGGTGGTAAGTAATGCGCTGTCTGTCCTGAGTCAAACGAATTCAGTAGACCATGCGGCTTTAAGTAACCGGATTACCTCTGTCGCAGGGTTGGCCGGTGGTGGCTCTGTAACGAGTAACGAGTTAAGCGCGGCGATTGCAGGACAATCATCAAGGACTGATTCTGTCTATAACGCTGTTTCTGCTCTTATAGATCGCGTTTCAGCTAATAGCGGAACTGGTGGCGGTGGAAGCGTCACAAGCACAGAATTAAGCGCGGCGGTTCAGGGTCTATCCCTGCGGGTGGATTCTGCGGTTGCGGCTAACGCTAACAATGCCTCTGTAGCGAGTAACGCGGCTTCTGTAGCTCTTGCGGCGCAGCACGTAGCGTCAAATTACGCCTCGGTAGCGTCGGTCTACGCGAACACGGCTAGTAACTATGCCTCTGTAGCATCAAACGCGGCTTCCGTGGCTGTAGCTGCTGCTGCGGGGATATTGGCCCCACAGGTTCGGATTGTCTCTAATACACAGTCAACCACTGGCTCCGCCTTGGTGGATATTTCCGGTCTAGTCCTAACGGTTGCCGCTGACCAGACTTGGGAGATTAACGGGATGCTGCTGGTTTCGGCCAGTGCCGCGACGGTGGGATTCAAAGGCGGGTGTTCTGTTCCTGTCTTGTCATTGCCTCGATACCTTCAATTTTTGCGGGTCAGTCAGGGCCAGTCAGCCGGTGCGATGGGCGGCGGTGGATTGTTGCAAGTTTCCGGCGCATCACAGCAATTATCTTTAGCGGCCCTTGGTGGTGTCCTTGTGGGGATTACATATCAAGGCGTATTTAATGTGGCGAGTGCCGGCACATTCAGAATGATGTATGCCGGTATTGCTTCAACTGCTGCAAGTCCTGTTCATATCATGCCTGGTTCTTACTTGAAAGCCATTCGACTTAAATGAAGAAAGCTACCGGCAAGGTTTCCGCTGGTTCACAAAGTATTCAATTCGATAAGACTTACGGAAGTTCCTATTGCATCCCTCTTTGGCTTCGTGATGTGCAAGTCAAGATGGCGATTAGTAAAGTCTCTGGAAGGGTTCAGAACAAAAGCAAGAAAAACCATGAACCTGTAGCGATAGTGGGTTATGGCCCAAGCCTTAAAGATACTTGGGAAAAGTTAAAAGACTTTAAAGTAATCGTTACGACTTCAGGGGCGCACAAATTCCTGATAGACAGGGGGATTATCCCGACCTATCACGTAGACGTAGACCCCAGGGCGCACAAAGTCCTGATGTTGGGTGAGATTCGCAAGGAAGTAACTTACATGCCTTGCTCGACTTGTCACCCTAACTACATTGATACATTGATTGCGTCTAAAGCCAATATCAAGCTCTGGCATTGTTTCTCGACGGAGTTAGAAGCTCTCAGGATTCTCCCCGCTGGTGAGTCTGCCTTAACCGGTGGCGCAGATGCCGGAATGAGGGCAATGGCTGTAGCGAGGTTTATGGGTTTTGTAAATCTTCATGTATTCGGGATGGATGGCTGTTCTTTTGATGAAAAAGGACACGCTGACGAACATACCAACAAGATGAAGAAGTTTTTTGACCTTGAGTATCCAGAAGGGTCTGGGAAGATTTACCGGACTTCGCCTCATCTTTTAGACGTAGCCAAAACCGTTCCGCATGAAATCAATATGCTCAAGCTGGACTCGGTTAAGTTCTACGGTGAGGGTTTGGTTAAAGCGATTGTCGAAAACACTAAACAAGAGAATCCTAAAGTCTCAAATATTGCATTTCTCAAGCCTAAATTAATTAGTGAGAAATACCGCAAGGAATTAGTAAAGCGACACGCTCAATCTTCCATATTTGGGTCTGATGGATTTAAGTATGCCGATGTTGTTAGGAAATTAGTTAAAGCGACTAACTCTGTATCTGTCTTGGATTACGGCTGCGGTAAGGGTGTTCTAGCTGCAAAACTAGACTTTCCGATTTGGGAATATGACCCCGCTGTAAAGGGTAAGGAATTAACCCCTAAACCTGCTGACTTGGTGGTTTGCACCAATGTCCTAGAGTCGGTTGAGGATGAATTCTTACCTGACGTTTTGGGTGATCTTTCAAGGTGTGTAAAGAAAGTCGGTTACTTCACGATGGGCGTAGGCACTCCTGATTATTGGGAGAAGCTACTTAACCAAGTCTTTTACGTGGGCAAAGTCTCACTAGAAAACAGTGAAGTTATCGCGGTGGTCGGCCCGAAAGTCACCAAGATGCAGAAGAAAGATCGGGTAGTAATGACCGATGAAGTCTCTTACGTTAAACAACCTGCCTACGGTGTAAACACTTTATTCAACGGTGATTTAAAGATAGCCCATGTCTACTAACTTTTTTAATGGGTCATTCTTTAACGGTAACTTTTACGGCTCAAGTCCTGCGCCTGTTGATGTATTTTCATTAGGTCAGGGCGACGATTATCCAGGTTGGGATAAGAAGGCTTGGAAGAAACGTAAGACTCAAGAGGATGCTTTAGAGCAGACCATTGAGGAAACGTATAAGAAAGTCATGGGTATTGCTCCTACCCAGACCTTCGTAGCTAAAGCCAAGAAAGAGATTAAACAGCAGGTCGTAGAGACCAGGCGAGAGTTTGAAGATTACTCTCAGGTCATTTCTTGGCTACAGACTCAACAGATGCTTGTTGATAAATACATCAATGAGCTTTTACTTCAACGTGAAATAGACGATGAGGAAACACTCCTCTTACTCATGTGATTTACGAATCTAGGTGTAATTCCTGCGGGAAGTTATACGAATACATCAAACCGGCGGCTCAGTATCTTGATTCGCCGTTTTGTTGTGGCGTTAGGACAGAGAAGGTCATTCTTAACGCTCCAATGGGTCATGTGGTGAATATTTATTACACAAGCCCTATTGATGGAAAGCCGATTACCACAAAGCAAGCCCGTATTAACGATTTAAGGGCAAATAACTGTAGGCCGTGGCAAGGGCTAGAAGAAGAGCGTAAAGAGGCGAAGCGCCGAGCCGCTTATGAAGAAGAAAAGCAGGACAAGGCGCTAGAGAAAAGCGTAGTTGAGGCTTGGCGGCAGCTTACTCCCGAAAAGCAGGCGCTCCTATCAAAGGGCGTTGCGTAAAAGCCTTTTCTAGCGGCAAATTGCGGCGCATTCGCCCCTCAAGTATTGAGTATGGGATTTTTAGGAATTCCGACCATTCGACCATTGATTTGGTGGTGCCTTTCCAAGTAATCATTCGGCATGCTTTTCTGTTCCGTTGCTGCTCTTTGGGGGTTGACCACTTGCAGTTTTGAGGCTCATAGCCTTTATTAAAGTCTATTCGGTCAATGGTTTTTCCTTCTGGACGGTCGCCCATGTCTTGAAGGAAGTTTGTAAAAGTTTTCCATCGGTCGCAAACGGTAATTCCAGCGCCGCCGTATTTTGACCAATGGTGATGCTTTGGGTTTGTGCATCGCTGCATCATGTTTTCCCAGCTTTTATAGGTGGGCGATGATTTACTGCTTAATGCGTGTCCATGTTTAGTCCTGCTTTCTTGTTGAAGGCATCCGCAAGACTTGGTTACTCCTGATCTCAGGGAATAACCCTTTGCGGTAGTTAATTTGCCGCACTGACATTTACAAAGCCACAAGTATTCTTTGTTTTTAGCTTGTCCGGCATTTTTAACAACGGTAAGCCTTCCAAAGGTTTTTCCGGTTATATCAATCATTAACGTCTCCAGTAGGGAACTGACTGTTAGATGGAGATTGAGTAAGAAAGTTCAACCCCTACCGCAAGGGTTCCGCCCTCTGTCGTGATGACATGGCTTGCCGGTGACGCGGTTTAACCGGCTTTGATGAGGTTTTTATGAGCGAACTGGATACCCAGATCGAAGAAGTGGTTGAAGCTGAAGTTGTAGATACCCCGAAGTCAATGGATGACACCATCCGAGAGACTTACGAATCCATCCAAAGTCGGGGAGAAGAGACAGAGGAACAGGCCGAAGCTAGGGAACGGGATGAAAAAGGCCGGTTTAAAGCCTCCCAAAAGGCCGAGGAAGCCCCCGCAGAGGTTTCTGAGCCAGTGGCCGAGGAAACACCCGTAGAGGTCGCTCCGGTGGAACCTGTGCCGGTTGTGGTGCCTCCTGAAGTCCAAAGGCTAGGACTTAAAAAAGAAGAAGCCGAGGCTTACGCGCAAGCCCCTGAAGTCCTTAAACAAGCATTTATCCGCCGGTCGGAGGAAATGCACAAAGGGCTAGAGCAGTTCAGGACTAAAGCGCAGTTTGGGCATCAAATGGAACAAGTGATTGCTCCGTTTACCCAACAAATTCAAGCGATGGGCGCGACCCCAGAAATGGCGGTGTCTCGACTACTCGCAGCGGAATCTCAACTACGGAACGGAAGCCCTGAACAGAAACAGGCGATGTTCTTTAAGTTGGCACAAGACTACGGAGTTCAGCTTAACGGTGAGATGCCGACAGTTGACCCGAACGTATCTGTCCTTCAGCAGCAAATACAGCAGTTGACGGGATGGATTCAGCAAAAGCAGCAGAGGGAAGAACAAGCGCAGCAGGAAACACTGAACAGTGAAATCCAGCGTTTCGCATCCAACCCTGCAAATAAGCACTTTGAAGCTGTCCGTAATGACATGGCTGCTCTCTTACAGGGCGGAATCGTAACGACACTTCAAGAAGCCTATGACCGCGCAGTTTACGCAAATCCGAACACTCGGACTCAGTTGCTTGCAGAACAACAAGCACAAGTAGAGGCGAAGCGGAAAGCTGAACTCGCTCAGAAGGCACAGGAAGCCAAGAAAGCCGCGAGTGTGAATGTTCCTAAAAAGGGTTCTTCTACTCCTAAACGGCCTGTTGGCACTATGGACGAAACAATCCGAGCTACAGCAGAAAGGCTTGGACTAATTTAAGGATTAAATCATGGCCTCTCCTGGTCAAAGTTCACTCTTTACCACGTTCACCGAACTGGTAAGCACCACCTATCGCAATCACTCGAAAGAAATTGCTGATAACGTTTGATTTGAGACGTTACAAAACCCCGTGAATTGCTGGAAACCCCTAACGTAAAGACGAGGGCAATCAGCAGCCAAGCGCCGTAGGAATACGGTGAAGGTTCAACGACTAACGCATGGAGTCCAGACCGGACAGTAAAGCGACACGAGCGCGGGGCAACAGTTTTTAACCAGAGAGGGGAATCCCGAATGGCGATAGTTTACGCAATAGAAAACACCGTAAATGGATGGGCTTACATCGGAGTTACTTCCGCAAAGCTATCTAAAAGGATGCGAGAGCATCGTTGTTTATGCCGGAACAAAAAGCATCACGCGGTTAAATTAACCGATGACTGGCACATATACGGAGAGGGGGCTTTTGTAATCAAAGCCCTTGAGGAAACCGAATACACACATAGAGGCGCGTTTTGCGAGGCCGAACAAAAGTGGATAGCCCACTATTTAAGTCAAGGCAAACTGTATAACGCGATGGAAAAGTCCGTTGGTCTTACTAAAGACGCATGGGCTAAAGGTGTAGAGGCTTCCCGTAAGTCATCTGGAAATAGATGGACACCAGAGGCTAACGAAAAGCGTAGATTGGCACAGCTTGGAAAACCGAAAGGACACGGCGCGAAGATAAGCGCCACCAAGCAAGCTAAAAAATTGTTGATGATATAGTCTGACCACCAGTCGAAAGCTGGTGAAGCTAGGGATAAAGAGCCTTAGCGATAACATGGGTGTCAACCCACAATGCTCTTTTCCGCCGCATGACGGAAAAAGGCCGTCTCCGTCTGGAAGATGGCGGCCTGTCGATTGTTCAACCCCTCGATTACGCTGAAAACTCGACTTATCAGCGTTACTCCGGTTATGACGTTCTTAACGTCGCCGCGAGTGATGTTATTTCGGCTGCTGAGTTTCCGTGGCGTCAAGTGTCGGTCAACGTCGCTGCTTCCGGTCTTGAGATTCGCACGAACTCCGGTGCTAACCGCATCATCAATTTCGTTAAAGCGAAAATCAAGAACGCGCAACGCACGATGGCTAACGGCCTGTCCGATGACCTTTATTCGGATGGCACCGCGTCTAACCAGATGAACGGCCTTCAGGCGATTGTTGCTGATGCTGGCACTGGCACCGTTGGCGGCATCAATAGCTCGACGTTTAGCTTCTGGCAGAACCAAGTCCGTGACGCTTCGGATAATTCGGTTACTGTCTCGGCTGCGACTATCGAAGCTGGAATGATGCTCCCGCTGTGGCTGGCTACGACTCGCGGTAACGACACGCCGGACCTGATTGTTATGGACCCCGTGTATTTCGCGTTCTACGAAGCCTCTCAGTCGAGCCTCAAGCGTTACGCCCCGTCAGACGATGGTAAGGGCGGCATGATCTCGATGAAATACAAGACCGCTGATGTGTTCTTTGATTCGACCGCATCGGGTATTCCGGCCTCGCATATGTATTTTATCAACACTGACTTCCTTGAACTCGTCGCACATCAAGACGCGAACATGGAAATCATGCCGGAACTGCGTAGCGTGAATCAGGATGCAATCGTTATTCCGATTCTGTTCCAAGGTAACTTGGTGGTTTCTAACCGCGCTCGTCAGGGCGTTGGTAAAGCCTAATTAACCACTAACAAGGAGATAGATATGAGTTACATCATTGGTATGGACCTGACTGATGTTCGGACTAACGCGCAAGGGCCTGCTTTTGCTCTTGGCACCGTTGGCCGGACTTCTGACGGTAAACAATATAAGTATGTTCAATACAACAGCGGTGCCGGTGCGGTGGCTGCGGTGGCGGGTAATGTGGTTTATTACTACGCCCCCTCTGGGGCTTCGGCTGGTGCTACTACGGTGGTTACGTCTGACTTGTCAGATTCGGCTGCTGTGGGCGCTGGTGTTCTTCAGGCTGTCATTGCTTCAACGGGTTATGGCTGGATTCAGACTCGCGGCTCCGCGACCCTGAACACCGCCCTGACCGCTGGCGCTGACGGTAACGCGCTTACTCCGGTTGGCGCGACTGACGGCACGTTGGACGTTTCGGCCCTGGTTACTGACCATCATTGCGCGGTTGCGGTTGATGCTTCGGCAAAAATCGTGATGTGTCTGTTCCCTGACTAATTAAAAGCAATAAATCGTTTCACCTTGGGGCGGCTTCGGTCGCCCCTTTTTTTATGGGTATTCATCCGAGTATCCATAACAAAACCATAGGAGAACAAATGAGCGTAGCTCTGGCCCCTCAACGGCCCCCTTACACTGAATTTAAGGTGATTGCAAAGGATGACCCGAAGAAAAGTGTAGAACTTGGTTATCGGGTAACTAAAGACGTTGAAATGGCTTTCATCATGCAACCAGGGTCGAAAGATCAGGTTGAAATGATTGCTAGTGAATGGCTGGCCTCGATTAAGAGGAAATCACTAGAAGGACGGGCAGACGCTTACCCCCCTGATTGGGTAGACGCTTTTCATAAAAAGTATGAAGCGTGGAAATCAGGAATGGAACCGCCTCTTAATGGAACCTCAGTGAAACAGTGGGCTTTGCTGTCTCCTGCTCAAGCTGAAAACTTCATTTCCCTGCGTATTCTCACGATTGAGGACGTAGCGGCGATGACTGAGGAAGCGATGGCCCGTCTTGGCATGGGCGGTCGGAATCTCCGCGAACAGGCTAGAGAGTGGCTTAAAGGCAAACAAATTGCCGACGCAGCCATGACAGAAAATTTAGAACTGAAAAAGCGAGTCCAAGAGCTAGAGGACTTGATGAAACAAATGCTTGAGGCTAAACCTAAAAAGGGGCGGCCTCCTAAACTGGTAGAGGCTGCCTGATGACTTGTCTTTCGATAGTTCAAAAAGTTTGCTT
>Ga0070749_10001204_pt1 | contig 17517 bp, 28 predicted proteins | sample VirMetDEL_Nov_18_FD_75180 | JGI IMG/M metagenome (GOLD analysis project Ga0070749, IMG submission 75180) | Aqueous microbial communities from the Delaware River and Bay under freshwater to marine salinity gradient to study organic matter... | ecosystem: Environmental > Aquatic > Marine >...
AACAATTGGGCCGACACACACTAGACTATGAACAAATCAATAGATCCAGTATTGCGTAAGGCTTGGCTCCACGGTTTTAGAACCAAATCAGACTTTGCTAGACTTATGGCAGATGAGGTGGCTATCGCGGCCTCGTTGGGTTTGATCACGACTAAAATAGGTAATCAAAGGTTTGACCGTAGTTGGCACATTACCCGCAAAGGATTGACTTTTTTAGGGGAAGAAGAATGAACATGTCCGAAAAACATATACACAAATCGGACAAAGATCAACTCATCAAACAGGCTGAAGAGGCTTTTGAATCTGCCAAAGAAAGAGGATGGGTTGGGCTGACTGAAGATGACATGCTAGAACTTGATAGAAAGTATTACCCAAGAACCTTTAGGAAGAGAAGAATGAACACAGTTGAAGACCTTCGTTCAGAAATCAATCGAATGACCGTGGAGATGGCAAAGACCAAAGCTGACATGCGGTTCCTACGCATGTTCGTGGCGGCTTTGATTCATCCCGAGGAATACGGCCACGCCATCCCCCAAGAAGTCCGAGAGAGGGCCCGGTTTGTTTTGAAAGAGACGGAATGGGTGGGTAAACAATGAGCACTTACGATTTGTTTTGGTATTCTACTTTTGGCGGCTTTGTTTTGGGGTTTATTCTTGGGATTGTGTTTATGAAAAAGGATACGAATGAAGATTGAAATTGATGACATGTTCGCAGAGCAAGTGGTTGCTCAAATGCTGCGGGATTCCATGGAAATGCTGGAGAATGACTTGGCTGCTTATAAGAAAGGCGACAGTCCCTATATCCCTGTCTTCTCCACTGATCCAGTTGAGGATGCCAAGCAGCTCAAGAAGCAGATCAAGGCCTTCAAGCGTGTTTTGTCTTGGTATGAGCCGCAGGGGTTTGTCCATGACTAAGAACCGCTTTGATCTTGAGCAGGACCTCCTGCGAATCCAAGACATCTGTCAGGACATCGATCTGTTCCTAGAGCAGTATCTGGACGGACCTAAAGCTTTGACCGAGGATGAAGTGGCGAACCTCGTTTATGGCATTCGCAGCGTCTTGCAGCTCCGCAGCGAAAAGGCATGGGACACCTTCTGCCAGGTCTTCAAGGTGGATGAGTACAAGCCTGAGCCCATAGATAGCTCCTACCCGGATGGCGATGGCTACTGGCAGGACCCGAAGGAGCATGTGGCGTGAGCGCGGTTCGGCTGATCTGGGCGACCCCCGATGCCGAGCAGTTGATTGGCTTTATGGCTCGGGTCTCCAACCCTAAGAACCAATGGAATCCTGACTCGTCCAAGCTGATCCAATACCTCATCAAGAACCAGCACTGGTCTCCCTTCGAGATGGTCAATGTGTGCATGGAGATCGAGACCACGAGGGACATCGCTCGGCAGATCCTGCGGCACCGCTCCTTCTCGTTTCAGGAGTTCTCCCAGCGCTATGCCGAGGCTCAGGGCTTCGATGTCTCGGAGGTTCGTCTGCAAGACCCAAAGAACCGCCAGAACTCCATCGAGGTGCAGGACAGGGAGTTGAGCAGGGCTTGGGATAACTACCAGAAGGACATGATCCGCAAGGCCGACACCATCTACAAGTGGGCCTTGTCCAACGGTATCGCCAAGGAAGTCGCCCGTAAGGTGCTGCCCGAAGGTCTGACCATGAGCCGTATGTATATGAACGGAACGCTCCGCAGTTGGATTCACTACACGGACATCCGTTGCGATGCCTCCACTCAGAAGGAACATCGAGAGGTGGCAGAGCAGTGCCGGTCCATTCTGGTTGACCTATTCCCCAACATTTTTTCTAAAGACCATGCCACCTAGAAAACGACCCATAGAAACACAAGAAGAGCCTAAGGAAGTCCCGGTCAAAAGAACCAACAGTCTCAAGCTTCGTCTTGATGACATGATCACGGTCTCTCCAAAGACGGCCAAGCAGAAAGACTTCTTTGATGCCTATAGAGCGGGGCACTACTTCATGTGCCTCCACGGGGTGGCCGGGACCGGAAAGTCCTACATCGCCCTCTATAAGGCCTTGGAAGAGGTCATGGACAAAGGCAATCCCTACAACAAAGTTGTGATTGTCCGCAGTGCTGTTCAGAGCCGTGACATGGGACACCTGCCGGGATCTGCTGACGACAAGATGGACATTTACATCCAGCCGTATCGGCAGATCACCTCAGACCTTTTCAAAAGAGCAGACGCTTGGAACCGCTTGGGAGAGCAGGGGTATGTGGAGTTTATGTCCACATCGTTTATCCGAGGGACCACATTCACCAATAGCATTCTTTTGGTGGATGAGTTTCAGAACATGAACTTCGAGGAATTGGACACCATCATTACGCGGGTGGGCCACACCTCTAAGATCATCTTCTGCGGTGACATCAGGCAGACAGACCTAAAGAAACGAGACGACAAAACAGGGTTGCCAAAGTTCTTGGCGATTGCTGATCGGATGCCTCAGTTCTCTAGGTTTGAGTTCACCACGAGCGACATCGTGAGGAGCAGCCTGGTGAAGGACTACATTATCGCCAAAACCAAATACGAGGATGAGCAATGAACAGAGAAGACTACATCCATATCGACCACTACGCCCAAGACATCGAGGCGTTGGAAAAGCAGATCAGGGAGCTGAAGGAGATCATCGAGAACTACCAAGTCGATGAGCAGCATTACATTCAAACCCTCGAACGCATGGAAAAACGCATCACGTTCCTAGAGGACGACAATCGTTTCCTCGAAGCCCTCAACATAAGGAGAAACACATGACACTGCTACCAGTGCAAAAGGAAGAAGTGGCTATCTCGCCCTACATTGATTCCGGGGAGTTCTGCATTGACATTACTATTGGGGAACAGCCGCTCCCCACGGTCAAAGTAGCTATTACGTCCATGATTGACGACTATCTTATGTACAATCAGGAGATGTTCTCCAGTAGCATTGCAGAGGCCAACAAGAACGATGCCTTGGCCTTGTGTGGACTTCTTCGCCTGTGCGCCAAGCGCCTTGAGGAGGCCACGTATTGATCCTGCTAATCGATGCTGACATCACGTGCTACCAATCCACTTCGTCAGCAGAAAATGAGATTGAATGGGACCCTGATACCTGGACAGTTGATACTCACATCCCCGCAGCTAAGGATCACTTCAACTGGCTCTTGAGCGAATACCAGAAGCTCACAGGCATCAAGGAATACAAGCTCTGTTTTTCAGACAGACATAACTTTCGCAAAGACATTTACCCCCAATACAAAGGCAATCGCAAGGGCCGTAAACCAGTGGGCTACTCTGCCGTCAAGGAGTGGGCCATGGGGGAGTACCCACACTTTAGCAAGCCCGGTCTTGAAGGCGATGACTGCATGGGAATCTTGGCAACCAAGTTCCCCGGCAAGACCCTTCTTGTCTCGATGGACAAGGACCTCAAGACCATCCCAGGAAAGTTCTTCAGGCTTTCCCCCGAAGGCAAGCATGAGATGCTGGAGATCTCGGACAAGGATGCCGAGTGGAACTTCCTCATGCAATCGCTCACCGGGGATACCTCTGATGGATACCCTGGGCTGCCTGGTGTTGGCCCAAAGAAAGCTGAGGAATTACTCAAGAAACATGGAGCCGTATGGAAGACTGTAGAGGATGCGTATGTGAAAGCGGGGCTAACCAAGGAGGATGCCCTGCTGCAAGGAAGATTGGCTCGTATCTTGAGAACCGAGAACTGGGACAGCGAGAAAGAGGAGATCAAGCCTTGGACACCATAAGCCGCTTTACCAACGCAACGACAGAGGAGCAGGCGCTTCAGAACCGAGAGACCTTTGGGGACATGCTCAACAGAGCCTTGGAGCAGGAGCGGCATGTGGCTGTCAACAAACCGCCTCACTACCGGGCTCACCCCTCGGGCGTGGAGTGCATTCAAATCACCGAGCACATGAACTTCTGCCTCGGCAATGCAATCAAATACATCTGGAGAGCTGGGCTTAAAGCCGATGATCCCATTCAGGATCTGGAAAAAGCAATCTGGTATATTAAGCGGGAGATTTCCCGATTGGATAAATAATTATGGCATTCATTTCAGTTATCTTTCTTTGCGTTTCGGGGTCGTGTGATTTTATGCACAGCAAAGAACCCTTCTATTCCGAGGCTTCCTGCCTAGAGACCACACAAAAGACCGTAGAGGCTCTGGTCTCTGAAGGGGCCACAGCGCGGGGGACCTGCATTCCAGCTGGAAGGAGCGTATAATGAAGTTCACCCTTGAAGTGGTGGAGGAACATCCAGACGGCTCGGCCACAGCGAAAGTGGACATGGACCAAGAGGGTCTGACGTTTCTGGTAAACTTAGGTTTGGTGACGGCACTGAAAGAGGCCATCGCCAACCACAAGGAGATCGAACCCTATGAGCAGGATCACAACGAAGTATCTGGTTGTTGACGAGGATGGGCCGCTTAGGTCCTTCTACGACCGGGCTGAGGCAGAGCGCTTTGCCATGCCTGGGTGGACCATCAAGGAGGTCCGTGAGGTCCGCTACCAGCCCAAGCCGCCATCGTATGAGGAACTCATAGCCAGATGCGGAGACTCTGACTTTTAGGTACAATATAAAAAAGGAGAGAAAAATGGCACTTAAATCAGTTTACAGACGCAATCAAGACCGACCACAGACCTTGCATGAGCTGTTGCGCCATGCCGGCCCCAGAATCTGGACAAGCCACAAGAGCTTCCTCCAGTCCCACAGCAACATCGTGGATGCCATTGAGATCATGGGACGACCAGCGCTCAACGACATCACCACCTCCATGGTGGACGACTACATCTCTGAGGTCTCTGTGGGGATCAAACCATCCACTCTAAACCGCAAGCTCTCAGCCCTGCATACGATTCTGAAGTATGCCTATGACCGGGAGTGGCTCGATAAGATGCCCAAGTTCACCTGGGCCAAGGAAGACAACGAGCGTATCCGCTGGCTCTCCCATGAAGAGGAGCGGCAACTCCTGTCCCTTCTGCCCCCTCAGGTCTCAGCCTTCTGCGAGATCCTGATTCACACCGGGATGCGGAGAGGCGAGCTGCTGTCCCTGACCAAGGAGCAGATCGATGGCGACTATGTGCGTCTGTGGAAGACCAAGACCAACAAGGCTCGGTCTGTGCCCCTGACTCCCAGAGCCAAGGAACTGCTCAACCAGTGGGCCCCATTCACCATCACCGTTCCCATCATCCACCGTGAGTGGACCAAGGCTCGCAAGGCGATGGGGATGGAGAATGATCCGGGGTTTGTCCTGCACACCCTGCGTCATACGACAGCAACCCGTGTGCTTCAGACGACCAATAACATTGCAGTAGTGCAGAAAGTATTGGGCCATGCCAAGGTAACAACGACCATGCGCTATGCCCACGTATCCGATGAGACTCTTCTTGATGCCGTCAGATTGACTGCTAATGCGTCTCCACCAGCCTTTGCAACAAATTGATTTTGCTCCCGATTGTCGCCCTCGACATCGGATTAGCACCTAAAGTATCTCCTAAGTAGTAATTTCGGCCTCACCTTCGGGTGGGGCCTTTTTTTCTTCATGGTTTCTTAATCATAAAAAAAAGCCAGCCACCGATGACTTGGTGACTGGCAGGGATACTAGCAATCCCACTTTTTTAGTGCGAGTGCCTTGCGCGTAGGGCGGCCTTTACTGTCCTTCATTGGACCAGGCACACCCTCCATACGGGCGCAGAATGATTTCCTACGGGCGGCAGCCTTAGGAGACTTAGCGGCCTGTGAGGAGCTGACAGGAGGCTTTAGGTTGGCTCCCTCGGTTTTCTTGTAGTAGGCCCTGCCTTTGGCATTGAGGCCCCCTTCAGGGTTCTGGTGTTCCTTCTTAGGCATAGGACTTCTTCTTCTTGGCCGTCTTGGCAGAGTCCTTGAAGGCCTGAGCTGTTGGAGCACCTTTGCTTCCAGGTTTACGCATCTTTTCGCCGCTACCCTCTTTGATGCGCTCCCTCTTTTTGTGGATGTTTGCGTATAGCCCTTTGTTCATTAGGCCTCCCTAGCGTTTGAATTTAGTTTGATGCAGGTGGATCTGGAATCAATTCCATCTTTTTCCAAATTACTTTCTACACCTTCGACTTCGGCCACACAGGCCTCTAGAGTGAAATGCTGCTTGGTGCCGTTGTAAAAGTAGCATTGCTCTTGAAAGCAGAAAAAGACGACAGCAAGGTATGTAACCATTTGTTTATCTCCTAAATGAGTTCAAAGTGCGGAGAGTCCACGAATGATTTCCAATCACCACCCCACCGAATTTTGATGTCCAGCTCTTTAGCGGCCTGTTTGAAGGACTCGCTGATTACTTTGTAATACTTAAACTCCCAAGATAGTTTTCCACCAGGAAAGGCAGCCACATCCACAGCCCTTCCAGTAATGTGCTTTGAGTTCATGGTCCTGCTGGCCCCCTTAGCAAGGAGTTCAGCCTGTCTCTGGACGGTCCTGAGGCCCTCGGTGACAACGAAGTAGACAGGAGAGATCTCAGCGGCCCTGTGGACCACCTCGACCATATCCTGATTGACTCCTTTGAGATTACGAAGGGACCTCTCGTTGAGAGCGAATCCCATCTCTATGCTCGACCTCGTTCCCACACACGACCGACAAACCAGAAGGTGAGAATCATCATGAGCATCGCCATGTCATCCTTGTTCCAGATGCTGACGAGCACTTCCTTCCAATCGCCACCCTGTTCGAGTGCCAAGAGGTAGGCCGCTAGTTTCACGAGGAAGTAGACAATGACGAAGGCAAAGGTGACCGAAGGACGAACCAAGGCTGAAATGGCAGCAACGACTTTTCCGGCAGCTCTGGCAGTCTTGCCCTGCTCTTCAACAGCAGAGGCGATGGCATCCATCTCAGCCACCGTCATAACAGCCTCGGTCTGTTGCTGCATGATCTGTCCTTTAACACGAGTAAACTCCAGCTCTGCATTCAACAGGGCAAGCTCGTGTTTTCTCTCTCCAGCTCGATCAAGCCATTTCATAAATTCAGGGGCGAGTCGAAAGACACCCCCAAGGAGACCACCAAATAGTGTCTCTAGCATTATGCGTTACCTAAAATAAAAGAGCCTTCATCGTTTTGATGAGGCCCATCTCGTTTGCGATAAAGACCAGGGCGGCACCTGTTGCCATCCACTTGATCTGTTTAAGGTTGTCTTGGATACCGGCTAATGTCTCTGATAGTTTCTTAGAGCTGTCGCTTAGTTCCCTTAATTCTTGCTCGTGGGTATCAGTAACAAACTCCAGCTTTATGACTCTGTGTTCAAGTTGTTCCATAGTTTCGTAAATTCTGGGTTGTCTAAGAATACAGCCACGAGCCCCGCAGCCATGCCATGTACTTGACGCTCCTTAAGGCCCAACTGCATCTGATAGTCCACAGCGTGGATGATCTCGTGCAGTATGGTGTCCTTAAGGGCATCTTTGGGTTGGTGAATGGACACTTGGATGTCCTGCTTGCCGTCACTACAAAGACCCATCAGCGTTTCTTTAGGGTCCCCGTCCTCCATCTCAACCTTGTCAACAAAGCGAAGGGCGTAGGTTTTACCTAGGATTCTGATGGTGTTTTCCATTTAGATTCCTAGGTCGGTAGGACTGCTTTGAGTTCATCGACAGTCTGAGCCTGTTCAATCTGCTCCTGCATTACCGCGTACTTCTCGCGGATCTGCTGACGAGCGGCTTCAGCCTCTTCAAAAGAAGTGCCTGGGATCTGCTTCATGATCGCCTCATCGTGCGGCTTGAACTCTTCAGCCCTTGCCACCCTGCGCCTCTCATGAGCAATGTCCCTGGCTTTGTTCATGTCAATTCTAATCACCATTTCCTCCGACTGAGATCTCATTAAAACTATTAAACTCAGCACCGACTCCATCGGTAAGATCGTCACTGTCTACTGTCCAAGCGTTTCTAAAAGTGCGATCTTCTGGAATAGTGGAGACATCTACAATCTTATAAGGCTTGCCAAAGGGAACATCTTTGGCTGCAATCTCCTCGATAGTATGAGATAGCAAACACTCAGGCGCTGGAATGATTACAGCCACCCCACCATCATCAGTTTGATAAATAATTCGTTGATTCATGTTTTATCTTTCTTACCTGAAAATCGAAGCGCAAACATACTCAATATCTCGCTGAGTGTTTGCGTATCCAGTCATCATACGAAGTGCTGAGGTGGTTGGGTCAACCGTTTGATGCATAGAGTAGGAGGCAATGGTTCCAGCCGTTGCGTCCCCAATGCCGCCGCCAAGTGAAAACCCATAGTTTGCATCAGGCATGGCTGTTGTGAAGTTTACCGTGTAATCTCCAGTGCCGTTATCAGTAACACTTGTCACATTACCACTTGCACGAATAGCGACCGTTCCCGTGCCGTTGAAGTTCACCCAAGCACGAGCAAAGTAGCCTTTATAAAGGGTGGTGTAATCTGTACCCACCTGCGATTGAACGGTATTCCACAACTGCCCCGTGCTATCTACACGGAAGTCTTCGGTGCCGCCGCAAACAATACCGACAGTATCTGTCGTTGGCCGATATATTCCAGTGTTAGTATCGCCGGTCCAAGAAAACGAAGGTGCCGTTACTGCGTCAGTAGCGAGTCCTAGGAACTGAGTTCCACAATCAATCGAACCAGTGGCAACAATGTTTCCAGTTGTCCTGCCAAAAGTGAATCTGGTTGTAGTGTTATCTCTGATTATGAGATTGCCTACATTAAGATCTATGTAGTTGTCAGTGCCGTTGTGAAAAAATTCCCAGTCATCACTAGAGCCCAAACGAAGAACATCGTTGTCTGCTAGATCAATAGCGGCTCGGACAGTAAGAGTGCTATCAATTTGTAAATTGGTGAACTGCCCATTTGACCAAGTATTTGCTGAATTGCCTATTACACCCGTGTTATCCGTTTCCGGTAAAATATCACCGCTGCTTGTAATACCTGTTGTATTCACCGTACCGCCAGACAAGTTTGTAGCGGTTGTCGCTGTAGCCGCATTACCTGAAGTGTCTTGATTACCAGCCGTGTTTACACCCGGAAGATTGATGTTTGCAGTGCCGTTAAAAGACACACCACCAATTGTCCTAGCGGTCTGAAGTGCAGTGGCGGTAGCGGCGTTACCTGTTGTGTTCTGATTCCACGTTGGAATTGTGCCTGTCAGTTTCGAGTAGTCTAGGCTAGTGATCCATGTAGGATCTGCATAGGAACCCGTAGTGTAAACACCGTCAGTAACAGTTCCAGCATTACCTGAGATAGACCCACCCACAACACCAGTGCTTGGGTTATAAGTGAGCTTGGTGCTAGAAACATAAGCGGTACTAAGAGGTCCAGTTGTGGCGTCTGCGAAAGTCAAATACCGCGTAGCATTGGTAGTGGTGTCATCTAATACAGAAGCACCGCTACTACTACCAGCCACGCTCCAACTAGTCCCATTATAGATTTTTAATTCATTCGATGCCGTGCTCCAATAAAGAGCGCCAGTCAACAGAGCATTGCCATCGTTGTCCAATGTTGGATCAGAGGACTTGGCCCCCAAGTAGCGATCATCGAAGCTGTCGTAGGCCAGCTCTGCCGCAGCTTGGGCAGCCAAAGCCGCAGTCTCGGCAGCAGAAGCCGCAGATGCTGAGGAAGAGGCATTAGAAGCCGAAGTAGCGGCCGCACTAGCAGAGGATGCCGCATTCGTTTCAGAAGTTGCTGCATTTGACGCAGACGTTGCTGCGTTGCTCTCGCTAGTGGCTGCATTCGATGCAGAGGTTGAAGCACTCGATGCACTATTCGAGGCGTTGGTGGCGCTAGTGGCCGCATTAGAGGCTGAGGTACTTGCAGAACTAGCGCTGGAAGCAGCGTTGGTCTCGCTGGTTAGAGCAGCAGACGCGCTTGCAGATGCCTCAGAGGCCTTAGTAGTTGCAATACCAGCCTGCGTGGTAGCCGTGGACGCACTAGCCGAAGCGTTGGTCTCGCTCGTGGAGGCATTGGATGCTGAAGTGGCCGCTAGTTGAGCATTGTATTTGGCAGAGTATTCACCACCGGCTACAGGGCCTGTGGTCTTTGTTGCCCACTCATTAGCAGACAGCTCATAAGCCTGAGCATTGCTCTCACTTGTGGCCGCATTAGAGGCTGAGGTAGCAGCCGCAGAAGCAGAGCCAGAAGCATTGGATTCCGAAGTGGCTGCGTTAGAAGCAGAGGTTGACGCACTTGAAGCAGACCCAGCGGCGTTAGATGCACTTGTTGCAGCGGCTGACGCAGATCCAGAAGCGCTTGTTGCGCTCCCACTAGCAGCCGTAGCTGAATTAGCGGCGTTTGTGGCGCTGGTCGCTGCATTCGATGCTGATGTAGAGGCGGCTGAGGCTGAGGTTGCGGCGTTTGCTGCGCTCGTGGAAGCGTTGGATGCCGAAGTGCTGGCCGAGGATGCAGAGGAGGATGCAGCAGCTTTTGCGGCTTCGGCAGCAGCACGAGCAGTTTCAGCGGTTGCAACCTCGCCTTCAATAGACGCGGCAGTGTTAGCCGCACTCGATGCAGAGTTTGAAGCAGCACTTGCGGCAGCCTGAGCCGCCACGCGGTCCTCATCAGCCTCAGCAACCTTTTCATTCAGCGTATTTACGAGATCATTGAATGTGTTTTGATCTGGGCCAGGAGTGCTCCCGTAATAGAAACTGGTCTTTACGGTGTCCTCGCCAGACTCAGTTGTGGTAGGTGGAGTCTGAGTTTGTGTCTCATCAGGCTCGTTACTACCATTAAAGAAGAAACTACTGGTCGCCATATCGTATCCTTAGTAATCAGAATAAGCAGGTTGAATCCTCAGAGCCGATTGATCCATCTCCCCAATACGGGCCTGCTCATCAAGTTCGGCATAGATCTGCGCATAGCGCTCTTCAAAAGCGGGTTTCCGCTCATCGACATAATAATCAGCGGCAAAGGTGAGGGCGGCGTAGATCAATAGATCTGAGGCAATGGCCGAAAGCCAAGTCTCGTCCGTGTCATTCACCAGGTCAGGGATTTCACCGTAGTAGACCAGAGTGATCACTGTGCCGACAGAAGGGGTGGGCTTGATCTTTAGTGTCCCCTGAATCCTTGAGTACATTTGTGGGGTACTACCCACGGAGTCCAAGGTAGACAGGAACTTCCCAAGGTCCACATACTCAAGCATGGTGTCTCCGGTGTACAAATGCTTCACGTTGAGGAAGTCATTTGGGAGAACCAGAGTGTCTGGGACCACATCGGTGATCGTGTAGAGTTCCACCTTCTCCATCGGAGGAATCCTGAGTGTTCTCTGGATTCTCGTGGTGGCTTGATCAATGAACGTATCAAGCAAGGCATCCGTGACATCGTTACGGTTCAACAGAGCGCTTACTTGGCTACGAATGCCTGCTTTATTCATATTTACACCTGTTTATCAGTAGTGAGGAATCCATCCAGCCCGTCTGCCTTAAGTTTGGCGACAATTTTACTGGCTGGTTCGTTGTAAAAATCAAAGCCCTCGCGCATCCATTTTTCAATGACAATTACGGGGATGCTTGCAACCCGCAGGTAATCGCCAGAGGGTCGGTGCTTGGTCTCAAAGCGGTGTTCCTTGAGAGAATCAAGGTACTCCTGGGTAATGTTCTGGCTTTTCTGAATGATCAAGCCATCTTGGTTTTCGTCAAAGTCAACTTTAAGGTCGTGAATGTTTTGCATGTGTGTAGTAATAAAAAGAGGTGAAAGGTGAAGGAGAGGAACACCCAACACCGGAAACTGTTGTGCTGCCCCCATAAGGGGGTGGACTAAAAAGCCCAGCAGGAGACGAAGAGGGAGCCGAAGCTCCCCCTCCGATTTACTCAGTCAATTGAGTGAAATTACTCAGTGACTAATTAGGGAAGAGTGGGGTTGGAACCGGTGAGGTTCGTGATACGACCCGTGCCCTTCACGTTCATGTGCTTGAGGCTGTACTCGCCAACAATCAGATGACGGTCGCTGTCGCCGGTCTTAGCGAGCAACTCGCGGGTGAACGGACGCAGGACCACAACACGCCACATGTTGGGGTTGAACACCAGGCACTCAGTAGCCTTGATGAAGCGGTTGATGATGACCTTCTGCTCACCGAAAGGAGAGACATAGAGGTCAACAGCGTTGACGATAGCCTTCTTCTCGTCATTGATTGTACGATTGCGGCCAGAAGCCTTGTCGAAGTTAGCAATGATGAGCGAGTCAGCAGGCTTGACCATGATGTAGTTGGCCTCGGAGCCAGCCTCATAGAGAGCCTGGTTCACGGAGAGGATGGAGGCCTCAGTGAGGGCACCAGCCTGGTTGCCGGCCGTGCCAGCATCGCTGTCGATGGTCACGGTAACGTCAGCGTGGATCACAGCCTGACCGCCAACGTAGGTACCGAAGGCGTTAGCAAAGGTACGAGCGGTGTCAGAAGCGCCAGCAGCAGCGTTCTGAGCCTTACCAACGAGGTGGTACTCAAACTCGCGCTTCAGCTCGGCAGATTTTTTCGAGAGCTGGTAGGCGGTTTCCTTGGCACGGCCATAGGTCGCAACTGCATCGCTGGTAGCCGTGATGTTCACGGTCTTAGCCATAATCTGCGTATAGTTTTGACGCATCGTGGTCGCAGCCAGGTTGTCGTCAGAAGCGGTGAAGCCCTCAACCTTGGCGTTGTCAGCAACAGCGGCCAAGGAGTCCTCTTGCCACTGGTACACAGTGTTGTTAACGCGCTCAGTCTTGATCAAAGACTGGAAAGGGGTCGTGGTGGGCGAGATGTTCGAGATAACATCAGAGATGTCCTCTTTCTTGCCAACCTGATCATAAGTGGTAAAAGCAGCCATTTTAGTTCCTTAGTGAAAGAATGGATTTAATCGGATTGCCAACGGCTAAGGAACAGATCAGCAGCGTCCTCGACATCACCTGAATAACGAAGACGTTTCTCTGCCTCGACCTTCTTGCTAGGAGACATGTCCTTTGCAGAGGCGGGAGAGGAGGTAGTTTTGACAACCTTCTTAGGCATCAAAACCTTCTTCTTGGTGACGACTTTCTTGGACTCGTCATAGAGACGGGCCTTGTGGATCAGTTGGATGGCCACAGGGTCAACCAGATTGTTGACGACATCTGAATCCATACCATTACTGACCGCATACTCACGGATCTGGTCATAGAGACCTGAGGACCACCCTGGGATGGTTTCCTTCAGGACCTTTACGGCCTCCTGAGCGGCTTGCTTGAGCTGTTCTTGCTGTTGGACTTGGTTTTGTTTGACAAAGGCATCAGCCTCTTCTGATACGAAACGGAAGTCCTCGTAGGCGGCTTGCGCTTCGGCACGTAGTGCAGCGAACTGGTCAGCATCCAACTGCTTGGAGGCCACTAGCATATCAATCTTGCTATAGGGCTCCCAGCGGGAGGCAGCCTTCTCGTACATCTTCTGGAGAGAGGCGGCTAACTTCTGTTCGGTGAACTCGACTTCCTTGCGCTTGGCGGCAACCTGCTGGCTTTTCCGTGTCAAGGCTGCTTCTTGTCCGTAGAGACGTTTGAGTTCTTTGACGGATACCTTAAGAACTTCATCATCGACCTTGATTTCTACCTCGGCATCATCATCAAGAGTTTTCTTGGGGGACTCATCGTCCTCCTCTTCCTCTTCAGACTCTTCCTCAGCTTCTTCCTCGGTCTCTTCAGTGTCCTCTTCTGGGTCCTCAGTTTCCTCTTGGGTCTCTTCGGCTTCTTCAGCCCCCTCCTGGCTCTGCTCCGCTTCAGCAGTTTCGTCAGGAGTTTTTGTTTCAGTTTCCTCTGTCGTTTCGGGTGAACTTTCGTTGCCCTCGTCCGTCCATCGGTTCAAAAAGGTATCGGCAGCATCATCTTCATCAAAAGGTAGCGGATATTGAGAAGCTGCTTCTGTAGTCACGCCCTGCTGGGTAGTGGACTTCTTCATAAAATAATTTATTCCTCGGTATTGGTAATTACTTGATCCCGTACTGCAACCCACTGTCCTAGGACTGCGTGGAGATCTTGGAGCGCACGAGCACAAAAGTATGCGGCGTTCCGTCCTTTGTCGTCATCAGGGTTCGACTGAAGGATGCTACCGATGTAGTAATCCATCAGATCTTTGGTTGCCTGTTTGAAAACATCACTATCTAACAACTGCTCCGCAGCGTTCCCACGCTGAAGAAGTTGGTCTGTGCTCATGCACTCTCCTTTACTTAACTATTGGGACTAACAATAACCCGCTTCTGCTCTGGATCGGCAGCTTGGGCCATTGCCAGCTCTTCTGTAGCAATTGCGTAACGGGCCGAAGTATCGAAGTCCTTCCGCTCTTCAACACGCTCACGCATCATTTGCTCGAAGGCTTGCTTCATTTGCTGCATCTCAGCCCTCAGCAGATCCAGTTCAGCATTTGCCTGAACCTTAGCAGCCGTAGTTTCAGCTTGCTTCTCAAGGGTCGCAACTTTGCGCTCCTCAAGTTCAATCTGCTTCATCATCATTGGATCAGGCTGTGGCGGCTGGATCATCTGTGGCGGTGTCAGGTAGTCCACGGTGTTCTTCACACCAGACTTCTCAAACACAGTCCGCATGAGGTTGTATTTCTTGTCCAACCCGTACATCGGAGCCATGGTTGGATCTGTACTCAACAACTGGTGCATGGCGAGGAACTTCTGAGCCTCACGCTCCTGCTCACCATAGCCGAGTTTCAACTCAACCGTAGCATCACTACGATCAGCCCAGGCTGAAGGCATCATGCGCTGGAATGTTCCAGCAATCTTGACAACCTTCTCGCCCTTCTCATGAGCGACCACCAAACGGTAGACCTCAAGCATGAGAGGCTTGATGAACTGATTGGCAAAGTTCCGGGCGATGATCTTGGACCTCTGCATCGAGAGGTTGACAAGGTTTTCCACCAGGCCCTGCGAGTTTTGCTTAGATACTGCGTCCTTGTTCAGGCCCTGAGACAACTGTGAGACACCCGTGCTCTCTTCTTTATCCGAATCCAGCAACTGGATCGTTTGGAAGACGAAGGGGTTCAGAGAAGACTGCGGGAGGGCTGAAATGCCATCAGGGCGGGTGACGTTGACGATGCCCCCAATGCGGTTCTCAATGAGTTCCTTGGGGTTCGACAGAGCGCCTTTGACCACCTGAAAGCGTGGGTTGTTGGTGACAACGGTGTGGTCCAAGATTCCACGCACCAGCACGGTACGGGCGTTCTGTGTGGGGATCACACGGGCAGCGTAGTTCGAGCCGTAGAAGCTGTGGGGGACTGGAAGGGGGACAAAGGACAGGAATGGCTTACGGTCTACCTGCTCTTTATCGAGAACTACGTTTCCGCACTTCACAACCTTGTAGAGCTTGGTCTCGCCGGTTCCATCCATGTCGAGGTTCAGGTAGCACTCGTAGACAATGACGAACTTGGTTTGCTCCTGAACGGCACCGTCCATGTTCAAACGATCAGCACCGACCTGCTCAAACCGAGCGAGGACCTCGGGGTTCAGAGTGAGTTCAGACTCATCCTCAGAACCAATTCGTTCCACCAGTTTTCTGTCATAGCCTTCCTCAATCAACTCAGCGTATGTCTTCTTTGTACGATGAGCGATGAAGGGAGCATCAGCAATGCTTTTGCTTTGCGGGGTGATCAGAAACTCCTCAGGAGGGATCACATCGATCCGCACCTGGCTCTTGTCCACCATGCGGGTGAGTTCGCCATCGTACATCCCGGTCTCTTCGTTAAGCTTTACCTCAACATCGGAGACATCAGGGGCGGCAAGGAGCATCTCTGCTTCTTCTAGGGTGAGGTTGGAGAACACTTCCTCCACTTCCTCAACACGCTCGTCCCAGTAGATCTTTGCCACACCAGCTCGGGACGTTAGTCCGTCTTGGATGACATCCGAAAAGATCTGGTAGCCATCGTTCTGCCGAAACAGAACATAGTCACAATACTCGGTAGCCTGCTGGGCCATCTGCACATCATCTTCGCCCTGAGGCTCAAACGATACGATCCGGTTCCCAGACGCGAAGGTTTCAAGCAGGACCGCCTTCATGCTTTCTACAGCATCAAAGACATCTAGCGAGACGTACTTCGAGTTTCCAGCATGGGCTGGTTTCGGCTTTACACCGTTGTAGTAGTCGAGAACGTCTTCACGCTCACGAGATAGTTTGGAATCATAGAAGCCAACCGAGGTTCTGATCTGACGATCAACGACCGAGGAAAGCTCGTCCTTTGTGATAGGGGTAAATCTTGATTGCGCCATTTACAAAGCCTCGAAATAAAAGTCGTCAGTAACCTCAATGGGAGTAAATCTGCCTTCATGCACATGATTGGCAAAAGCCAACGACATAACGCAGTCGTCATGGCATCCTTGTTCAGCTTCCATATTCCCACTCTCAGTAACAACATAGGTCATCAGCTCTCGAATCGTGAGTTTGTCGTGAATTTCAATTTCACCCTCACGAAGAGCTGCTCTTAACTGGTCAATCACCAACGGTTTTGTCTTTACGGTCGTATGGAAACCCAATTTGACCGTTTCTTTCTCGGTTAGCTTGTCTACCGTGACTTCTGTGTAGAAGTTTGGATAGGCATAGTCTTTTCCGAGCCTAGAACAGGTCAGAATGCCGTGGTTATTGCTCTCAACAACGATTTTGGCTGTGTTATAGAAGTATCCGAGGGCATTTAGCACCTCTGCAAAGTAGTCTGGATGGATATGGGACCTGTAAGTAGCGACCAAACGCTTCTTAGAGTCCAAAACCTGAGCTACAGACCAGTCACCACCCCTAACTCCCATCGAAACGTCAGCGCCGATGTAGTAGTTCTCACCCGGATCATGCTTGTAGTAGAGCGTAAGCTCTCCTCTCGGGTGCTCAACCCAGTCCTCACCCTCCAGTGCAAGCCTCTGAATGGGGTCCTTGCAGTCATCGAGCATCTTCTGGAGTTGGTTCGGGTTAAATACAGGCCGTCCAGAGGTCAGAAAGGCCTCCTCAGCGACACAAGGGTATTCCTGTTGGAATAACTCCAGGCCGTTCTGAGCGATCTTTCGCCGCCTGAACATCAATTGCTTCTTGTCGAGCTTGAACTTCTTGACCAGATCCTGCTCATCAGGAGTGATCTCGAAGTTCTTAGGGACCGGCTCTCGGTATTCCTTCTGGATGAACCAGGGCAGGAACACAGGGATGAAGCCGTTAGTCCCCTCTACGGCACCCTTCCACAATTCATAGAAGGGCCCGGAGACACCATTGGCTGTTGACTCAACGAATACGGCAGTCCCCTTGGTGTTTGGGATAGCCTGTAGCAGACCGTTGAGGTTGTCTCGTGCAGTGGCGTTAGGCCAGAATGCTAGTTCTGAGAGATGAGCTTGCGTGAGCGTTTCACCACGGGCGATTCCCTCACCCCCCGCAGTCGCGACCGTATAAGACGAATCAAGAATGTCGAATACCAGCTCTTTACGAGATGAATACTTGGAATGTGGTTTAAGAATTTCAGGAGTGTTTTCATAGTACCGCTTAGTCATGTCAAAAAGGGATTTAGTGGACTCAGCCAGGTGAGTGATCACTAAGCCTTTCTGCGCTGGGTGCTGTGAAATCCACCA
>Ga0070749_10001205_pt1 | contig 17507 bp, 20 predicted proteins | sample VirMetDEL_Nov_18_FD_75180 | JGI IMG/M metagenome (GOLD analysis project Ga0070749, IMG submission 75180) | Aqueous microbial communities from the Delaware River and Bay under freshwater to marine salinity gradient to study organic matter... | ecosystem: Environmental > Aquatic > Marine >...
CACAAATAAATACTTAAATTACAATGTGATGATGTATATCTAAATAAAGTAGATATTAAATTAGCATCGCGTTTATTCATTTTAGCAAATTCGAAATCATCTATAATAAGTAGAGTTTTTTTTTTTATATCAAAAGTAGTAGGGTCTGGTAAAACGCTCATGACTGCAGTGGGTTCTAGCCTTTGATATTCTAAATTATCAGTCGTGCATGTTGCTATGTATAACTCTTCAAATGGTCGATTTGATGATTGATGTGCTAGAAACACATTCATAGCTGTAGTTGTTTTACCAGTACCAACATTACCACAAAATATAATACGGGTTGGGTGTGGAAATAAAGCCAAATTTCTACCTTTAGTCCACTTTTCTTTGACAAATTTATCCTTAACTGGGTTTGGTAATTTAACTATTTTTCTTTCTAATTTAGGAATAATTATATTATTTTTCTTAGACATTATTATAATCTATATAATATTATATATAAGATTTTATTTTTTTTTAAAATTATTTACCGTATATAATATTATATAGTTAATTAAAACTCACCATGTCATCTATGTTTTATAATAAAGTAGGTGTTAGATCTTCAAATAACATTCAAGATATAGCAGCTAAACCATCATATGATACCATAACAAATCCTAATTTATATAATAAAAATGAATTAAAATCATATAAAAAATATAAAGAAGTCAATCCAACAAGAAGTTATAAAACTCATCCAAAAGGTAAAATTAAAGATAATAGATACTTTTATATAGCTAATGGGGATAGAATAAAAACAATAGATCCAAAACAATTTAATATAGGTGAATTGAAATCCCATTTTTCTAATTATAAAGAATCACCTGAGAAATCAAGATCTTCTATAAAAAACAGTATTAAATCATTTCAAGATAAATTTGATCCTGGTGATGATAGTACAGATAGAAATCCAGAATCAAATAGATTTATTACAGAACTTAAAACAATATTAATTCAAAATGGATACAATCAAATGTTTATAGACTCTTTTATAAATAAATTAACAAATGGTAGACATTCATATTTGAATGAATTAGAAAGAGCTATTTATAATAGATATCATCTAGAACAGCTTTTTCCTAGGCTGGATGAATCTGTAAGACCATTACAACCAATACAACCACAACCAATACAACCAATACAACCACAACCAATACAACCAATACAACCTCAACCAATACAACCACAACCAATACAGATACAACCAATACAAAATCAAATACAAGATTTAATACAACAACAACATAGTTTAATACAACAAAATATAGATATGCAAGACCCTAATTTAAGAAGAAACATTGAGGCTAATATAAGACATCAATTACAATTACAAAGACAAGTAAATATTTTACAACAGCAAAATATAAGACCACCAAATCCAGTTAATGATGATGATGATGATGATGATGATGATGATGATGATGTATTTTATGATGTAAAAGAAATACCATTAAATATTTTACCAGCTTTAGATGATGATAAAGATGGTTTATTAGATGAAAAACATGATGGTAAAACAAATGATTTAAAAGAAAAAACAGCTATAAAAAAAGTACAAAATAGACCAATTAATGATGTACCTGATGTGAAATCTATAAATCAACCGTTAATAGATTTATATACCAACACACCTAAAGATTTAATATCTATTAGGGATGAATTAAAGACTTATGATGATTTAATAAAAAGTATGAAAATACCTAATATTAGTTCATTAGAAGGTAGAATATCTAATATAAAAGAAGATATTAAACATGCAGAAAAAGTTATAAAAACATCAAGAACAAATACAGATAGGATACGTAGTAGAAAATATATAAAAAAACAAAGTAAAATATTAGATGATTTAGTAACACAAAAAGATATTCTTACTAAACAAACTGAATTAACAACTATGTTTAATATATTAGATGATCCAGAAGAAGTTGTTAATGATATCTTAGAATCTAAGATATCAAAATCATTAGTATTAGGTATGTTATATAAATATCAGGATGATCCTGATTCTTTATCTGATAAAGAGGTAAAGAATCTTATAGATATAGTTTCAAATATTAATTTAATTGAATCTGATGAAAAAAATTTATATAAAGATACTTTAGATGCAATAAGAAAAATTAAATCTGGTGAATTAGAATCTGAAACTAAAGAATTAGAAAAATTAGAAGAAAAGGATGTAAAGGATGTAAAGGATGTAAAGGAAGTAGAAGAATTAGAAGTTAGTGATAAATTATCATTGAATACTTCAGGATATGCTGAATATATTAAAATGAATAAAAAACAACAAGATGATTTTTGGTTTAAATTAGCAAGTAAACGTGATAAATCTATCAAAGATATAAAAGCACTTAGAAGTAAAAAATGGATAACTAGAGTTAAAACAAATTTTGATACATCTAAAATATCCATATCAAATGCATTACATGATATTAAATTAGGCACACATGAATATAACCCAAAAACAAATAAATTACGTAAATTAGATATTATAAGTATACCAAAACCACCTATTATTGGTAATGGTAAAAGTAAAAGCAAAAGTAAAAGTAAAGGTAAAAGTAAAAGTAAAGGTAAAGTCAAAAGTAAAGGTAAAGGTAAAAGTAAAGTCAAAAGTAAAGGTAAACGTAAAATATTAATTACCGTATTATAATTATATATTAATGGTTATATATAGTATTATATAATATGGACGCTTTATATGCAGTTGTAAGAAATGATTATGATGATTATGAATATAAACCAACTCATAAAAATACATTAAAACTAAGAAAATCACTTCTTTTGTTAAAGAAAATGTGTGATGAAGAACGTAAAAGAATATTAATAATAAGTAAAGAGTTAAAAGCAAAAAAAAAAACTAAACAATTAGATGATAAAAAATCTAATGAATAATATATTTATTTTTATATATGTATATATACTATTATATAACTATATATAATATGACTAAAACAAAAATAGTTAAAGTAAATAATATAAAATCTAATATTAAAGGAGGTGAAAGTAAGTCAGAACGTTATGCAATCTTTGCTAATGTATCATATCTACCAAAAAGTAAAAGACAAAAATTTATTAATGAATATAAAAAAGTATCATGGAAAGTAGATAATAAGTTATCTAATAAATATTTTACTGTTTTATATAATGATAAAACAAAACAAAGTATAATTTCAGTTCGTGGAACTGATCCAAAAGATATTAAAGACTTAAAAGAAGATCTATTAATTGCAACTGGAACACAAAGATTATTAAGTAGTCGTTTAAGATCTGGTAAAAAATTATTAGATAAAGTAAAAACAAAATATGGTGATAATATTGAACTAACAGGACATTCTCTTGGTGGTTCAATAGCGAGTCAGATTTCAAATGCAGAACATTTACCAGCTTTTGTTTTTAACAAAGGAAGCTCACCAGTATCTAATAATTTATTAGTTGATTATTATAATAAAGTAAAGTGTTATTTTACTAATTGTGATGAAAAAAAAGATTTAACTAAAAGTTACCACATAAAAGGTGATCCTGTATCAATAACCGGAGCTTTGCATGAAAAGCCTCACGAAACAACCGAACATGTACCCAAAAAGGAAGGGAAAGACCCTCATACTATTGAAAATTTTATACCTGAAGTTAAAGATGTAGTTGGTGAAGGTAAGAAAAAAAGAGTTTCAAAATGGATAACTTTTGTTAAGGCATACCAGAAAGAACATGGAGTTACTTATAAAGAAGCTATGATACAAGCTAAGAAAACATATAAAAAATAAATTATACATCATACATCATATATAATATATAAAACTATAAAAATATAATTCATTATATTTTTTTTTGTTTAGTATATTTAATATTATATATAGTTAAATAATCATGAGTATAAATCCATTTCTTAATAATACAATTACACTTGAATCACTTACTAATGGTACTGGTGAGCTTAATGTATACTCTACTCGTGTTCAATCATTAAGTACTAATAAAATAGTTAAAACAGATGCTAATAAACAATTAGTGAGTGGTAATATTGAAAGTGATGATATAGTAACTGGTATTGAAACTACTAATAATTATTTACAACTACAAAAGAAAGCTTCAGAAGGATCATCTGATACTAACACACTGCGATTATATGCAAAGAACGATGGGAATCTTTACTATACAAATGAAGTAGGTACAGATGTAAAAATCAATGCAACAGCTGGAGTAGGCTTTTGCGAAAATCCCATGACTACGAATTTAGATGGTGGTACTTATTCGATTAATAATTTAGCAGATGTAGAAATAAAAGGTATTAATGCAAATTTAACTATGAAAAATACAACAGATGCAACCACAAATGCATCTATATCATTTACTAATAATGTAAATACTTTATTAGGTGAAATTAACACACAAGATAACGGAAAATTATACTTCGAGACAACGGGCACGGGTGTTTTATCTAGTAAATTAGAAATAGATGATAATGTTTTGTCTAGGACTGATTTAATCATTGAGAAAAACACACCTAATTTAATCATTCGATCGGATACAATAGAAACAACAAAAGCAATTGAATTTAAAGATAATAATGATAATATTAAAGCATCGATTAAAAATTTACCTAGTCAAAACGTTATTCAATATAATGCTATTACAACTCCAATAATGCAAACTTCTTTGGGTGGTGTTGGTGTTTTACATAGTAATTTAGATATGAATAATTTACCTATTCTTAATGTATCACAAATATCAACAGATAATATATCTGCTAGTGGTGCATTAAATGATTTAAAAGTATTAGATAATATTGATATGAATAATAATCAAATATTTAATAGTGGAAATATTTCAATTGGATTACCAACAGGTAACCCCAACCCTACTTTACTATTTACTAATCCACCAATCCCAACACCGAATGATATTGATGGTGAAATTTCGTTTCAAGATGCAAACAGTGTATTAAAAACACAAATACAAGCTACAGGTGTTAACGGTGATTTAGTGTTTAAAACAGGTACAGGTATACCTGAACGAATGAGAATAGCAACAGATGTTAAATTATCTACTGATCTAGATATGAACAGTACAAATGATATAAAAAATGTTCAAACTTTAACTAGTGATTATATAAATGGAAATATTGAGGTTAAAACCCAAGATTTTATAGCAAATGGGACAGCACCTAGACTACGATTTGACAACTCGGGAACTTTTCAAAGTCAAATTGAGTTTTATGACACACAAACAGTTGCCGATTTAAAAGCTTCTATTAATTATAAACAAACTGCAAATACTTTAGATATAGCAACAGATAATAACACAGGATCATTAACTACTAAAATATCACTAGCTGATAAAATTAATTTCCTATATGATTTGTTAATGAACGGTAATAAAGTTATCGGTAATAATACACCAAATGGAAATTTAACCTTAGAAAGTACAAGCGATGTTACAAAAGGAAATGTTAACGTGATTGGTAATTTGAATTTGACTGGTGATGTTTTAGGTAATGTTTATGACATTAAAAACGTTGATAATGTAGAATGTTTAACTTTATCTACACAGGGTACAGATATAACATTTAATTCTTCAATTGATTATAACAATCAAGCTTCAAAAAATCCAGGAATAATAAATAATTGGATTTACGGGCTTGGTGGTGGTTTCTTCAGTGTTAGTAATAGTAATTTTATAATCAATACAACTAATGAAGTAGAAATTCCGGAATTAAATGGTAATCCTAAAGGTAGTTTGACCATACCAGCTAATTCAGTTGGTGTTGGTAATGCTTTTCGGTTTGTTTTTTCTGGTTTAATAAGGACTTATACAAATAATCAAGATGCTACTCTAAGGGGTTATTTCGGCCCCCCTAATGTGCTAACTGCTGACAATCTCTGGTTCGAAAAAACCGTCACTTTGGACAATCTGTCAGCGGGAGAAGGTGCTTATCAATGTGAGATGGATGTTTCAGCGAAACAACAGGGAGGAGGGCAGCCTGGTGTTGATATGTTTTGCGAATTTATGTATACTGATGGTTTACTTATTCAAGATTTCAGAGGTATTATTTCTAGAGGATTTCTAGCATCGCAACCAGCCCCCAATTATACCATAGCAAATAAATTTACATTCACGTGGCAGTGGAATGTTGCAGATGCTAATAATTTTATTACTTGTAGGCTTTTTACTGCTGAATTAGTAATTTAAAGTATATACAATTATATAGTGTGGTAATTATGAAAGAAGTTTCAATAGATGATAGAATATTAATCGCTAAACTAAAAGATGTTAATATATATGATAATATAATTGATGATTTAATAACTGAAATGAAATATCAAGAAAGTACAGGTTATGAAAGATATAAAACACCATATTATCATAAAGAAGCCTATGTTTTACAACGAATAAAAAAAAAATACCAAAACACTAATCAATACCAACGAATAGAACCCATATTATCTGATTTAATCCATTATTTTATGTTAATAGATAAACGAAAAATTATTATTCACAGACAAAAAAAAAAATGTTGTTGTATAATATTATAAAACTAAATCAATATAAACTACTTAATGAAGTATTTACTGGATAACGTACATGATCAAAGTACTGTATCGGGTACAATTCAGGTAGTTTACGTTCTACTTGTGACTGTAATATATTTTTTTCATGTTGTAGCATCTTAATCTGTAGTTTTAATTCATCTATTTCTTTTTTTGCTTTAGATAACTCCAACTTTTGATTTATTATAACTTTATTTTTACCTGTAACTACTTCATCCATCATATCTATTCTATAAAACGGCATAACTATATAATTATATATACTAAATACTTAATATATAAAGTTATAGTTGTTTATTTTTGAGCAATCTTTAATATATATACCAAAGTCTTTAACTATACATTTGATTTTATAATAGTCATCCTTTTCAACTGTAACAGGTATTAATGCGTTTTTATCTTTCATTGTAATGTAAAAATCACCATCTACTGACTTTATATCTTCATGATTTACATGTTTTAATGTATCATAAATATTATTATCTATAAAACTACTAACTGAAAATATATAATTTTTATTTGATTTTCTAACATATGAAGCTCTAAGGTATAACATTTTACTTTATATAATTATATATACATCACCATAAATAATAAAAACTAAAATAACTGGGTGAGTAAAACCCAACCTTTAAATATGATTTATGACGTGCTTTGTATAGTCGTCTACGTACTGGATCACCATGTATAAGTTTAGGATAAGCATTCAATCCTGTTTTGTCGTGAAAGTTTTGCATTTTGTTGTGCCCGAATGGTACTTTAACGATTTTATTTGTTCCTCTTTGACGAAGTAAGGCATTATACATCTTATCTTTACGTTTTGACTTCTCAAACCCATCTAATTTGTACTCTTTCATTGAATAATAAACCATTCTAAGTTATATAATATTAAATATGATTGATTTATTATTTGGGTACAACCCATGACCCAAAAATAGCTATTGATGACCCACCCAAAACCCAACCACGACCCAAAAAAAACACAAAAACACGGGAGATTTTCACAATCTCACACCTTAAACGTAATATTTCATGTTTTGGGTCGTTGGGTCGGGTGATTTTGGTGAAATCCTCTCTTAGTATTTAATCAATAAGTTATTGATTTTACTGAGTCAATAATCCAAAAAACACGTTACCCACGTTACCCATCACGAATACGACACGTTTAAGGTGGGAGATTGTGGAAATCTCTCACCTTATACGTTTTTTTTTGGGTCGTTGACCCCACTACCCATGGGTTACCCATCTACGACCCATCACGACCCATCATAATAAGTGTATAAACGGTGTAGTGGTGGGTAGTATTATATATATTATTTTTATTTTTATAAAAAAATATATATAATAATAACTCAAAACACCACTACAATCCACACAGGACCGTTTATAACCGATCAATCGATTTTTTTTTGGGTAGTCAGTGTTCACGACCCATCACGACCCATCGAATATTTCATAACCCATCACGACCCAAAAATAACATCATCATTATCATTTCTAATAACCATACCTATTATAACTTTTTTCTTACGTCTATTTTTAGTAGAATAATTATCACAACATCCTTTATTTGCTTTCTTTTTACAACTAGCACATATATGAATAGTTTTTATTTTATACCCTTCTTTAATTAATACATCATTATCACTTACATTAGACCATTTATAATCTGTTTTATTGTGGTTAATGTCTAAATATCTATTAAATGATTTTTTGAACGTTTCAAGATTAACAAATGAATTTTCTTTGTATTCTATCCATACATTAGATGAATTAGTTTTAAGTTCATCCGGGCATGTATTAAGAAATCTATATAATAAGTTATTTTCTGATTTAAACTCTTCTTTTTGATCTTCAAAGTAGTTAATACCTAATTTGTACCAATCAGAAAATGGTTTGTCATTAAATACTGAAATATAATATTTATAAGCTTTTACACATCTGATTAATATATTACCTAATTCCTGTTTAAGTATTTTATATTTTATACTTGAATCTCTTTCTTTAATATCTTTATCAATTTTTATTACACCACACCTTCTAGTTATTGCACCATCATTACCATAATAGGGTAAATGATGATTACCAGCAAATATAAATGGAATATTCCATTTCTTAGTTATACCTTTAGTTCCTTTAAAAGCAATTGAGATAGATTCACCTGAAATCATCTTTTGTAGATTTTCTTTTGGTAATACTTTTGCTATATTTTTTGATGTATCTGTATTAATTATAACTCGTTTTTCGTATATATTTTGTAATCCAAATGTTTTTTCCATATTACTTTGAATAGTTCCAATATCACCTTCATCGAATAAAGCAGATATTATATCTAAAATTGTAGATTTTCCTGTATTCGCAGGACCTAATAAATATACCATAACTTGCCAATCATCATATTTCTTTATAGGATATAATAACCTGCCAATCATAGCCAAAAATATATAATATATTTTTATGTCTTGTATATGATGTAAAACTATTTTATCAAACAATGGAGTCTTAATCTCTTTGAAATCCATATTTAATACATCATTATTTAGTTCTAAATCTAAGTGTTTATATGCTGTATATTTAATAGCATCTTTAGAATCAACTTTAGTAATATTTACATTATCTATATTAATTATTATATTATTTAATGCATATATATTATTGTCTTTCTTTATAAAAGGTAATTCATTATTTGAATAGGTTTCTAAGTATTTGATTAAGTCAGATTGTAGTGTTACTTTAGAATGATATATACTACCCATTGACGATTTACGATCATCAAATAAATCGTTAAGAAATATTCTATAATCTTTATATTCTTCATATAAAGTTGGTATACCATTACTATGCGGTTTGTATATATACCCATTATATTTTTTATAGTTGTTATCTTTAGCTAATGTTAATATATAATCTAATAGTATTTGGAAATTACTATCTATTGTTTTATTGATTTTCTTAAATCCTACCTTTACTCTTATATTGTCTAATTCTGGATAATCATTTTTTGTTATTTTTTTATTACCATGAGAAAAGCATTTAATAACTGCTGATCGTTTATATAAAAATAAACAGGACCTACCTTTATTTTGATGTGTATGGTTTATATCTGATATACACGAATACGTATCATTAGTAAACATATAACAATCTTTATTGTTATATATTTTTTTTTTTGTTTTCCAGTTAATATTAACTAATCCAAACATATCATTTAATTCATCTGTACAATCTATATCTTTATTTTCTATTGTTAAATTATTATTTGTTGGTATAAACTCTTTATTTACTGTTACAAAATAATCGCTTATATTTACATTTTTTTTATCTATTGTATATATTTTATCTTTATATAATTTTATAGGTAATAATGGACGCTTTTCACCTTTTTTATTACTATAAATACACCTAAATAATTGCCTACTGTTAATATCTTTATATACACTCATGTCAAATATATTTTCTAAGGTTGTACCTTTGATTTTCTTATCTTTAAACTCTAAACCATTATTATAATAATTATTATCATTTATTATATAATGTTGTGATATTTTATTGTTTGATGATGAATCAAGAACACATATTTTATCAATGTTAAATCCATTTGCTTGCAAAAGTTTAATATTATTTATATATGCTTTTTTTTGTTCTAATCTGTAATCATCACAATTAAATAGTTTTTTGTCATAATCAAAATATGCTTTTATATATTGTTTACCATCTAGTACTTCATATAACTCATTAGTCATATTATCTGTTACTAAGTGTAAAATATCATCATAAGATACCTTTTTATGTTCTTTTTTCTTAGTAAAAATAGAAGGTACAACAGTATAATTCATCCGTATATAATATTATATATAGTAATATTTATTATGAAAGATAAAAAAAAAATAATAGATATGATATATGAAATATATCAGATAAAATTATCAATACAAGAACTTGAGCAAATGATAGTTATAATAAATGGTTATTAAGTATACAGTTATTAAGTATATATTTATGTGTTTGTAATTTATGATTTGATGATTTGTTTACGTGTTTATAAAATCTTCGTTCATATTTAGTTGTATAATTACAAAACATACAATATAAATTATCAGTTTTATTAAAGTTTTTATGAGTATTAATAAAATCAGCATAATCTATATAATACCAACCATTTATGGAGTTCGTTTGTACTTTATAATTTTTTATATCATTCATTATATAATTATTATATTTTTATGTTTAACTAATAAATATGTCTGCATATTTTATATGTAATTATAAGATCTGAACAACATCTTTCATATACTTTATCTTGTTTTGTTGAAAAATTGCGTTCAAATGGATGTATATATGATAACATATCATTTTTTCTATTTATATCTTTTATTGTATAATCTATAAGTTGATATAAAATATAGTTAAAATTTATAACTTCACAGTTACTTTTATACCATTGTTTTATTCTATAGTATAAATTTAATATAATTTGCTTTTCTTTATAACTAAGAGTAGTTATACTTTTTCCTGTTATCGTTTTATATATATCCATATAACAGTGAATATATTTTTTATATAATTTTATATATTTGCTTGAGTCTTTTATCTCAAGTAAAACAATTATAGGTGTTACTTTATCTAAGTTAAAACCTAAATTAGTCCTTAAATACTTTAAATCTACATATTTCATAGGTTTTATTATCTTACCTGAAATAATATTTATTTTTTTTTCAAAGTAGTAATTAGAATTATATACACTGGCCATTTGTCTATTCATATTTATTATATCAAGTGTTGATATATCTTCTTCATATTTAATCTCTATACCACAGTCATTACAATAAGTAATATTATCATCATATAATTTGTTTTTGTGTTCACAAGTCATAATATATATTATATAATATATAATTTAATTTATAAAAAATAAATAATCTGCATTATTCTGTATTACAGATTATGTCAATATATAATTTAGTTTCATATGTGATTTTTCTATACTATTGATTTGATAGTTATTCATATTATTCATAAATCTTATTATTTCTATTACATTACACCATCCATTTTCTGTAATAAATATTATTTTATTGCTATAAGTTGATACTATAAAATAATCTAATCTATGATGTAAATATCCATTTAAGAAATGATTCATATATTTTTTTTTTATCTCAATTATATAAGTATTAAATAAATATTCTTCAATCTTATTTTGTATTACTAATGGTAAATCAAATAAATTCATTATAGGAATATATATTATATAATATTATATATCAAACAAAAAAAAAATTATATTAAATATAATTTATTTTATATTACTTTATACTTTATACTTTATACTTTATACTTTATACTTTATATAATCAAAACTCTTCAACTACCCCTTGTTTTGTTGCTTCTTTAATTAATTTAGCAGAACATAATTCAGCATTCACATATGTTTGATTTCGTTTTTGTATAACTCTAAACTTGACATTAATATTATAAATAAATCCTTTTTTAGGTACTTTTAATACATTATTATAATCTTTAGTAGTAATCATAATAAATTGATTTTCTTGATTATAATAAATGCATACTTTAGATTCTGGATATTTATTGGTAATACTTGTATGCAGTCTGACTAATTCTTTAAAGTCTAAATTATCTTTATTATCTTGATTTACAATAAATACACGGTTATTGTATTTATCATTCTTACAATATTTAACACTCAACAAAACCATCTGTACACGATCACTCAGTATATATTATATAATATTATATATGCTTAATATAAAAAAAATAAATTATATAAAAATAATTTTATACTAGATTAATAGTAGAATAGCTAAAGCTAGTTAATAAATCATCATGTCCTAATACAGTTTTTAAGTATAGGTTAAAGTTTATATTTTTTCTTTTGTTATAATGTTTATATGATATAACAGAATACAGTTTACGTAGAAAACTTGATTTGTTTTGAGTTAATGGTATGTCAAATAGTTCAATTATTTTTCGGTTTATCTTATAGTGTATATTTTTATTTAATATGTTATTTTTTATTGGGTCTTTATTTTCAACAGATGCTATATTTTTTTTTACATCGTTTAGCATTGTAATAAATTCATCAGATGTCATAAAGTTTAATGGTTTTATTACTTTAGATTTTTTACCACGTTTTTTTGCTAAATCTTCTATTTGTAGTTTATATTTTGTTTTACGTTTAAACTTGCTAATAAATATCTCAATCGGTCGTATTCCAGATGCTATTAATAACAAAATCACTTTGTCATATAATTTATTGCTGGTTTTTAGTTCTTTAATTAGTGATTTTATACTTTTATATTTGATGTTTAGTTGTTCCATGTTTTTTTTTTCAACTGATTTTTTATAGTCGGATTTGATTTTATTTCTATCGTCTCTAGGTAAATTAAAATAGATATCATAAGTGCTAAGCTTATACAGTTCAGGATCTTGATTTGCTTTGATTACTTTTCTTATTTCTGAGAGCTTAACAGATAACGATCGATTATTAGGATATCTTTTTCTAAGTATATCATAATAATTTTTTATATCAGATTTAAACTCAGTTTCTGTAAGTTTTGTTCTAAATCTATCCTTAATGTGTTTTATAAGTTCAGCATTAGATAAATTATCATAATTTACTTTAGTTTCAGTGGTGTTTGACATATTATATTTTATTATGAGTTGTTGTAGTTGTTTTTTGTTTAACCCTGTAACTCTTAAATGAGTGCTTTTCCATTGTTTTATTATTCGCTTTAATTCTTTTATATCAGACATTATATAATATTATATATGATAATATTATATTTAAGTTGACATTGAAGTAACATTAGAAATATAACCATTAGTAGATGTAATTTGTACCATTCTAGTATAATAAGCACAAATAAATACATTTGTGTCAGCTACCATATTACCAAATGATAATCTAAGTTGAACATGTGTGCTACGATCATCATAACTACGGCTAAAATTAAAAGCATACATTGGACCAGATTCTAGCCAATCTCTAAACGTACGAGTACCACCTTCATTATTAAGACTATCTAAGTTGAGAAATGTATCATAATATCTTTGTTGTAATTGCAAAGTATTTACGACTACTTTAGAATCCCAATCAGTAGAAGGTAAAGTTTTATTTGCATAAGTTAATTGAATTGTTCTTAAATCAGTCTCTTCTCCACCAGTTGTGGTGAATAATGTTCCTGGAAATTCACTACTAGTACCTGCAGAATTTTTTTGCACAAATACAACAATCAGTTTAGTACTTGGTGGTACAGTAAAATCTAATTGAGATTGAGATGTTCCAGTATTAAGTGTTTTTGATTGTAAATGCATTTCAGTTAATGGTAATTTATATGTGATAGATGCAGGAATAGCTACTTTTTGTATATGAGCATAAAACTGCAAACTAGTAACATTAAATCGATAATCAGTTTCTGATACAGCAGGTACTAGAGTTTCTGACTGTACGCAATTAGTTCTATAATTTTGATCAGGGTTTAGCTGAATTCTAAAATCACCAGCTCCAAATACACCATTATAATCAAAAATACCGATTGGTGGTTGAAAAATAACAAATATCTCACCTTCTACTATTTCATTATTATTTACTCTTTTTTTTACTATTAAACAATTTGTAGTAGCATTTACATTAGCATATGGAGCTGGTCTAACTACCATATTTGTACCTATATCATCATCAGGTGCAACATCTACATGGTATATTTTACCATCAACTTCTAAAGTATCACCAACTTCTATTTTACTATAATTAGTTGCATTAACTAGAGTACAAGCACCTGTAGTAATAGCAATTGCTATAGTTGCTGTCTTTGAATCATTCAAAAACCATCTAGCATCTGGTATTTCATCATCAACTCCATTAGTAGAATGATTATTTAGTCGTTTATAAAAATTAGATTCTAATAGTCCAGTATTACCTTTCCATGATTTAAGTTGTGCATATGAATACATAGATCGAGCTTTTACCTGAGCTGCTTGAGTATAATATGATGTAATAGATGATACATCTTGACCTCCAGCTTTAAAGTAAGCATTATTATAAAGACCAGCACATACGTTTTCCGCATATGTAATATTATGTCCTGGCTCTAAAGCTGATTCTACACCATTATTTAACTTAACTAGTTTTAAACCTATTCTAAAATATGATTTACTTGGATTAAATCCATAATTACCACCAATACTAAAATTAAAGTCTTGTACACCTTGTGCAAAACTTCCTGTAGCTCCATTATCAGTAACATCTCTAGTACATGTTACCTGGATAAGATTTGATTCTATTTCTTGTTGTGCTTTAGAATCAAAATAACTTAATTCTTTTAACTCGTCAGACATTATTACGTGTTCTATATAATATTATATACAACCACACATAAAAAAATAAATTATATTATAAAGTAAATTATATTTAATGATGAGTTAATAGTCTACCATTATTTCTATTACTTCCTAGCTCAACACAATAACGAATTAATACAACAAATTCCCAATATTCACCTAAAGTATCAACATCTCTACCTTCTTGATCAACTAATTCTACATCGAAATTATTAATTGAATTACCTATTAAATTTTCTAATGATATAGGGACTGGGTTTCTTGGTTCTATAAATTGCAAACTACCAACACCTGCTGTTATTGGTATATAAGCTAAAGTATTAGATGATTGATTATTAACAGGTATACCATTTGATAAAAATGACATTCTAATCTGCCAAGCAGTAACCCGATCGAACTGAGCTGATCCGTCTGCTATATCTTCCTCACCAATAGTACTAGGTGCTAACGGTGATAATCTACTATCAAATCCTAATATAGTTCTAATATTAGACGTGGTAAAATCTATTTGGATTCCTGCATAGTTAAAATCAATTAAAACTCTTTGTGTAGAATTATTTCCTACTAAAACAAACAAATCGTCTGGTAATACAGGTGATGCTTTCTTGAACTCACGAGTTAGAAATGCATTTAAATCATTTAATGAATAAAGACCGTCAGGTACTACGAAATTATAACTATCTACACCATATACAAAATCTAACATATTATTTTTATTCTCAGATGAAATATTAGGATTATTATTCCATAACTCACCATTATTTAATTCAATACTAGCATCTCTAGCACTTTGCGGTATAGCAATACTATTATTAAGCTGAACAGTAAAACGGTTACCGTTAGAGTTAAGATTAATTGATCCATTTTGTGGATTACTACTGAATCTTATTGATTTCTTGAATTCAACAAAAGGCATTTAATTTATTAAACTATATAATATTATATACGGTACCATATATAATATTATATAACATAATATAATATGATATATAACAATAGAAAAAAACATAAAAGTGTATTTTCTGTTAGACCTATAATTAAACCAATAGTAGATAATAATTCAGCTATTGGTAAATTAAATAATAATGAAAATAAGACTGAGTTTTATGCTGATGAAATAGGTCCTGATGAAGAACTTCCAGTTTTGATATTGAAAGAATCATTTGAAAAGAAAATGAATTTATCATCTAAACAAAAAAAGAATAAGAAACGATTACCTGGTGTAAAGTTACTGTTAAAATTACATAAACAAAAAAATAATAATTAATCATCGTATATAATATTATATAGCATTTAATGTATAGACAAAAAAAACGAATTAAACGTAGACCAACTAGGAGAGTTGTAACTCAAAGAGCTTTGGTTAGATCTTCTAGACAAAAAAAACGAGGAGGTGCATGGTATACAAAATTTATGAAATTTGGTAAAAATACTGATAGATTTTTACGTAAAACAAAATTACTATCTAAAGGTTTAGATTTAGCAGCACTATACGGCATACCTTATAGTAAACAACTAGGAACAGTAGCAAAAACAGTCGGATATGGTAAGCGTAAAAGAAGAACTGTTAGATTACGCCGTAAAAAACATGGTAAAGGTTTACGACTAGCTGGTAATGGATTAAATGTTAGTGGAATGGGTATGAAAGAAAAAAGTATAACTTTTTAGATAACAGTGCCATAATTGGTGAAGGCACTGTAGAAAAAAAATATATTCACATTCGAAATAAAGTATTCAAAGACGTTGGGCATACTACAATGTACGGTGATCAGGTTAATAAATATGGTAAAGCTAAGTTAAAGAATAATTGGTTAAATTTTGTAATGAGTGATTCTAGTTTAAAGAAATTCAAGAATAAACATAATAAATATAGTATAGTAAACACCGACGTTAAAAGTGGACCAGGTAAACATTATTGTGCTTTATATATTAATAATAATACATTTTATATATTTGATACGTATAGTAATCCAAACCAACTAAAAACATTTATAAATAATATAAAAAAAAATAAAATGAAATATAAATTTAGTGATTTAAGTGATAATGAACAGGTTAATTATGGTAAACTAAAGACTGCATGTGGTGCTTTGTCGTTGAGTTGGTTATTATTAGTTAAAGAAATTGGTATAAAAAATGCAATGAAATTATAATAAAAATTCAGTTACTCATGATCTATATATTATATTTAGTTTAATATTTATTATATAATTATAATATATATTATATAATATATAATGAATAAAGATTTAGATTTGAGTAATACAATATATAATTTTATAAATCAGTATAGAATATTTACTAGGCATGGTTTACATGAATCAAATAATACTATTTATTATACTGATAGTAAAGGTATTATAAAATATAATCATAAAGAACTATATTTTTATGATGCTTTAGTTTGTAATTTTATACAGGATGATCTAGGATTAGTTTATATAGTTAATAATCTTGAATATATAAGAAATTATATTATACGTATAAAAGCTTATAAAAATTGTATAGATAGTAAAATACCATTCGTAAACGGCTTAAATTTTATTATGAAAAATAATAGAAAATTTTATAATAGAA
>Ga0070749_10001206_pt1 | contig 17504 bp, 6 predicted proteins | sample VirMetDEL_Nov_18_FD_75180 | JGI IMG/M metagenome (GOLD analysis project Ga0070749, IMG submission 75180) | Aqueous microbial communities from the Delaware River and Bay under freshwater to marine salinity gradient to study organic matter... | ecosystem: Environmental > Aquatic > Marine > Coastal...
GAACACCACGCCCGGCTTCGGGGACTACGCGATCTACGAGGCCGCTACAGGCGCTCTCATCGTCGTTGATGACAACGCAGCCCTTGGTGGTGGCGTCGGACCCGCAGCCAACGCGGACGTTCCTGTCTTTGACATCCGAGGCGTCAAGCGCATCGGCGGTGGGTGCGATCCGGGGGCGTTCGAGGGCAACCGCGCTCGGTCCACGGACGTGTGGGACGTGATGTACGGGTCCCACAACATTCCCGGCACGTTCGGGAACTTGGTGCAGTCGTTGCCAACAACGATTGCCGATACTGTCCCGTCAGCTGCGGAAATTGCATCTGCTGTCTGGGCAGCTCTTACTAGCGCAAACAACGTCAACGGCTCCTTTGGCCGCATGACCCAGCAAACACACTTGTCGGCCACGCGGGCAGGCAGCTTGTATCAGGAGGAGGAAGAGTAATGGTTATCGGAATTGGTACAGCAATTCTTGCCTCTGGCGCAATGAGCGCAGGAAGCTCGCTGCTTGGCGGGCTGTTTGGCAGCAGCGCGGCCAAAAAGCAGCGCAGGCAGCAAATGCGCCTGCTGGCGCAAGCGCAGGGGCAGCTCGACCTTGGTCTTGAAGCAATTCCTGGCATGCAAGCGGACTACCTTAGCGAGGTAGATCAAGCCAACCTCTTGCTCAGTGGAATTGAACCTGCAGTGCTGCAAGGCTTTGACGAGTCCCAGCGTGTGCGCCTCGCACAGCAGATGCGGCAGTCGCAAGCTGACCGGGAGATGCAGAGGCAGCGTCTTGCGACCGCTGGTCTAGACACGACGACCGTTGCTCCGTCAATGGAGCGCGGCATGGCGCTAGGGCAGGCGCAGCAAGCGGCAGGCATCGGAGCTCAGTACGCAAGCGCGCGCGGGAGCGCTCAATCTGCTGCGCGAGCGGCTCAAGCGCAAGGGCAGATGGCGCGAGCTCAGGGTCTACAGTATTACGACCAGATGGAAATTGGCCTGCGGCAGAACAAGGCGCAGCAGTATTACGGCACGCAGGTCGCGCCGGACACGACGGGCCGAGACATTGGATCTATCGGGGCAGGCATTGCCGACAGCTTCCTGAATTACGCTTTGATGTCGCAGCTTGCAGGCGGTGGAAGTGGTACGCCAAGCGCTTCAATCACAGGCAGCAATTGGGCTGCAGGGTTTGAAACAAACCCGATGTATTCCGCTCCAGGCATGCCCTACGGGCAGTTCTATTCCTGACATGCCGATCATCTACAACAGCAACTTTGCAACAGGCGCTGGCGCAGCGATGCGCGAGTTTGCGCCCGTCAACAAAAGCGTGCGCGACACCATGTTCAAGCTCGAAGAGCTGCGCATGCGTGAAGAGGCGATGGATCAGCGCGAAGCGCAGTTCCGAACGCGCTTAGAGCAACAAGCACGTCAGTTTGAAGCGGCGCAGGGCCAGCAAGCTACGCAGTTTGATCGACAGCAAAGTTTGCGAGAGCTGCAGCAAGCGCAAAGGGACCAACTAGCAGAGGTCGGACTGGCGCGGCAAGCAGAGCTCGATGCCTACCAGAAAGAACAAGATCAGCTCGCACGTGATTTTGCAGGCGAGCAGCTTGAGCTCAAGAGGCTTGAGGCGCAGCGGGCACATGAGGCTCGTCTCAAGAATCTAGAGTTGTCAGAGCGAGAGCTGGAGGCGCGAACCGGCACCAACAGCAAGGCTCGCCAGCAAGAGCTTGAGTTCTACTACGACTCGGTGCCGGACGAGGCCAAGTTCTCGCCAACAGCTGCAGGGTTTGCACAAGCTATTGCTGCCCTGCAGGGAGTTGTGCAAAGAGGCGAAAGCTTTGGTGAGGAAGAAGGCGACGGTGTTGATGTCTTCACCTTGGACGAAGCGGCGCAAATTGAAAAAGCGCTGAACGATTACCTTGGAATTGACATCGCGCGCGACGGCCTGCCTAGCCAGGAAGAGCTTGAAGCCAATCCCGGTTTCGGTCCAGCAATGGCTGTCCTTGGTCGCGCGCTTGCTACTGGGCAAAACCGCCTGCTCGATCACTCGATCAACAAAGGGTACGGCGACTGGTTGTCCTCATCCGAAAGACTGCACGAGGACTTCTTTGACAGCAAGCAGGGAGCAGAGCTCACGGCAGAGGTCGTAGGTCACTACAACGATGCGCTGCAGCTTCGAGGGGAAGATCGCGCACAAGCGATCTCAGCGCTTGAGGTGGCAAAGATGAATTGGACGCAGGCCGCAAAGCTTCAAGAAAGCAAAGCGTACGTGACCAACTTGATTCGGAAAGAGCTTGCAGCCAAAAAGGAAGACGGCAGCAGCGCCTACGATCTCGACGTTGAAGATCAGACGAACAAGCTGCTTGCGCGGCTAAACAGCAACAGTTTCCAAGGCAACCCGGACGACATCCTGATGGAGGCGCGCATTTTGTACGACCCGACTTTTCGTGCGGCGGCGGACTTTGGGCGCCGACAAGTAGAAGATGAGGTCGTCCAGAATCAGGCAGTAACGTCTTCCAGCCTTCCCGTCGAGGACGTTTCTTCTCCGCAGCCGCGACCGGAAGTGACCACAGATACTCGAACGCCAAGCACAGGCTTTCGTGTAAAGCCTTCGAAGGACGAGCACCCTGCAGTAACTGCGTATCGAGAGTACTTGTCTAGAATTGGACAAAAGAAGGACACACCAGAAGCGCGAGCGGCATTTTTCAAAACGCCTGCGGGGCGGAAGTTCAAAGAGAATGCAAAGAAAAGAAAGGTCAAAGAGGATTTGCGGCGACAAACGGAAGCAACGGGCACTAGCAGTGATCAGTTGAACATTACGTTCGGGGGATAATTTCAATGACTGACAACAGCCTGTACAACGACGATTTTCTGGACGCGCTTCAAGAAGACTCGGATCTTAATCTGATTCCGCAATCTTCGCAGGACGACCGCACGCTTGACGAGCTTCTTGCCGATGTGTCGAACCCGCAACCAAGCCAGGACGATCAGCTAGACAAATTGCTCAGCGAGGTTGTTGTTAATATTGACCTTGCGGAGATTTTCCCAGACCTGCCCAAGAAGGAACTAGAGGAGGCCGCAGAGAAAGCGCGCAGCGGAGCTCCAGGGTTTCTTGAAGCAGCCATGCCTCGTGTAGGCGACATTCCGTTTGTCGGCATGGTGTCTGATGTTGCAAGTGCGGTTGACATGTACAACGCAGCCGGAGCCGTGGAAAGCGGCACGGCAACGCTTGATCAGCAAAGACTTGTTGTAGACCAAATAGTGCAGGAGGCGCGTGGCGAGGGAACCATTGCCAACCGCATCACCGAAGGAGCACAGGGAGTGGGCACCCTTGGCCTGGAATTCCTTGCGGGTAGTCTAGTAGGTGGGGGAGCAACAGCAACGGCGCGCGCAGGTGCTCGCGCGGGCCTTAAGGCGCTAGAGGGCCGACTTGGTCAACGCTTGGCCCTGCAAGCGAGCGAGCGAGCTTTGAAAGCAGCCAACGCGTTCGCCAAAACGACCGTGGGCAAAGGCGGCGCAGCTCTTGTGGGCACGGTTGCTTTGCAGGAAGGCGTGCCGCGACCGTTCTTTGGCGGCGCAGGTCAATCCAACGCATATGCGGTCAGTCGCCTTCTTGACGATCTAGACGACGCACAGAGCCGGGACACAGCAAGTGCGATCAATGAGCAAATCGCGCAGCTGATGGATCCTGGCATGCTTTCTATGCCCAACGCAAAAGGCTTTGCCGAGTTGGTCATGATGAACACGATGGAAATGACTGTTGGTGCGGGGCTGTCGAAGCTTGGCAAAGGCGCCAAAGGTCTGGCCGTCAAAAACGTGCCTCCGCTCGCGTACGTGACCGCGCTATACCACAAAGCGCTTCAGCGCAGCGTGGCAGGCATTACCAAGCGCGCGCCCAACTTCACGAAGGCGATGAGGGTGCTGCAAGACTTGCCTACCTTCAATGGTGTAGTTGAGGAGCTTGCAGAGGAATACATCCAGAACGTCACCAGCGAGGCAGTCTTTGGCGACGACTGGCGCGATGGATTGCCGGAAGACTTTGAAGAAGTCGCGGTCATGGCTGCAAGCTTCAGCGTGCTGCCGGTCATTGGGGTGGCAACTAAGGCGTCGGTGAACTCAGCGCTCAAGGTGTCCGAACGTGTGCTTGCAGCACGAGCTCTTGAGCGACAGGCCGCAGCTGCAGATCGCGTTCCGATGCCAGAAGGCGTGTCGGCAACAGATCCCGCAGATACGCCTACCGTTGGCCTGGAGCGTGTAACGCCGGAGCAGTACGCCGCGTTCCAAGACACAGGGCTTGTTGACGAAGAGGTTGTCGAGCTTGCCGTGCAGGCGCAGCTGGACGGCACATTTGCCGACAACGCGCGGAGAGAAGGCGAGTCAATTCAGGACTACAACCGCCGTCTCAACGATCAGGAAGGTCAGCAGGCCATGCGGCGGCTGCGCAATATGATCGAGACCGGCACAATGCGGGGCCAGCGCGAAATGGCTGGGCAGCGGCCTACAGATGCGCAAGGCGCTCCCCGGCGACGCGTGGGAAAGACAGCGCGTGCGCGGTTTGAGGAGCGCATGGCTGAAGAAGCGGCGCGCCAAGAGGAAGGCGCGAAGCAAGATGTTGAGCTCTCGGAGCGCGTGCAAGGCGCGGTGGAGGAGTTTGCTAGAACGAAAGGTCTAGAGATGGACGACGTGCGCCTGACGGGTCGCGTCGAAGCTCCGTCAGGCGAGCAACCCATGTCCAACGAAGCGCGCCAGCAAGCGGCGCGGCAGGAACGCCGCTTTGAGGCGTTTGCGCTTGGAAGGCTATTGAATCGTCGCGTGTTGTTTATGGACACAGACGCTCCAATGACTCCAAGTGGCCGCGCAGCGTACGCGCCAAACTCAGACACGATCATCATCGACGGTCGCGTTGAGAATCCGACAGAAGCGTTGGTGCACGAGCTTGTGCACTCAGCTCTTCAGCGTGTTCGCATGGTTGGCGACGCAGACGTAAGCGCAAAAGATCAGCTCGCCTACTTTGAGGATCGGTTTCCCGACATGTATCGCGACGCGCGCGAACGGTACGTAGGCGACCTTGGTGCAGAAGCAGCCAAGGATATGCAGGCCGCGACACCGGAGCTCTTTGAAGAAGAAGTGGTCGCCACGCTGGCAGAGATGATGTACGAGGACATTGTCGATTTGCTTGCGGAAGCAAGGACCCCTGGCGAGCTTGGAAAGGCTACACAGCTGCTGACGGCGTTGATCGAAGAGGCCGACAGCAACCCGGCGGCGCGCAGCTTCTTTGGCAAGCTTCTGGAGGCGTTGCGCAGCATTGCAGAAGCACTGCGGCTTGCGCCGAAACGCAACCCTATTGCTCGACGTTATGCAGAGCTCGCAGGTACAACGCCGGACGAGGCGGCAAGCCGGGCTCGCGCGCTAATGGATCTTGTCGCGCTTATTGAAGGCACGGCATATGGCGACTTTGACGTGCTTGCGGACCAAGACGGCAACTTGCGTTTTGCTCCGATGCGGTTCCGCGATGAAGAGCGAATGGAAGCGGGTGAAGCGCTTTTTCAGCTTGGCGGCTCGCAGCAGCGAGGCTTGCAGCGCATTCAAGAAGCGCGAGCAAGTTACGAGATCTCGTCTCGCGATGCACTAGATGTAGAGGTCGAGGAGGTTGACCGAGATCCCGATGTGGGAGCAGCGATCACTCCAGGCGGAATAGCTCGCAACGGATATGCGTTCCCACGCATTTATGTTGGAGGCCCACTGCTGACGCAGGCGCGAGAGGATTCCTTCCTAGGCACAGGCGAGGGCACGCAACAAGAAGGGCGTGGCCACTACGGCACGTCGTTCATCAAGATTGGCGGATGGTACGCGGAGGCGTACAAGCAGCGCGGCGCGCTTGGTGTGATTCGCACAGATGTGCCGGACCTTGGCGAGCTCTTTCTGGAAGACTTCAAAGAGGTGCAGCTTTCCAATGTTGCTCCAGCAAACGAAAAGCTGGCACGCGAAGCGCAGCAGCTGTTAGAGCTTTTGCGCGAGCTGAAATTTGAGCCACCGCAGTCAGTTAACCTTGCAGAGGAAGTTGCTTCAGCGCTTACAGCAGCGCACGTTGCCAAGAAGTTGATTGCGGCAACAAATTCTCCGCTTGCAAACACAACGTGGGCGGAAGGGCTGGAGAGGTTGCGCAGTACTGCCACAGCAGCGGCCTTTGCCGAACAACAGCGTCAACTTGCGCGCATTGTGCCCGAGGACGCGCGGACGGGCCGTTCACGCGCTTTGGAGCGCATCCCGCTGGACGCGATCAAAACCGCGTTTGCCAAGCTGGCGGATCAAATTGAAGGGCTGGTAACCGACACGGAAGCGCCTCTTTTCCCGCAGGAGGAATTTGTCGCGGCAAACGATATCGTCCTCACTGGCCTTTCGATGCTGTTTGGGCGAAACCAAGTTCTTGAATTGATGCTTGGCGAGAAAGTGGAAGATTTGCTGTCGGCGGGCAGCAGCGCTCTTAGGCCGACAAGGGCATTGCCGGTCACGAAGGACTCGGCACCTTTCGTTAACCGCAACTTTTTGCTTGCTGCGGTTTACGCACAGATGCCGGAACAGTTCACGTATCCGAACTTGGTCTCAGAAGTTGGCAAATTTGAGGCGCCTAAGATGCTGTTGGACTTGTTCCCCGATGGCCCTGAAGACGATCCGGTCATGCCAGACCAGCTGCGAGACATCGGCATTGCAGGCTTCATTGATGCCTTGCAGAGCTCGCTAGGACGACAGTTGCGTGCGGGAGATCTGTCTGTGCCACAAATGGCCGGGCATGCGCTACTGACAGATGGGTTTGTGCACGAAGAAAGAATCACCGCGCCGCGCAACACGTTCTTGTGGCTCAACGGGTCCCTGAACGAACAGCCACACCAACAGGTTGTGCCGAAGCTGTTGAACGCGATTGCGGACTTGATGGGGCAAGCCGCCACAGAAGGCTTGCGCGCCAGGAGCGCGTACTGGGCCGACTTGGCAGAAAAGTTGACCTACAACAACAAGCTGAGCCCAATCACAGCGAGTAACCCAATGGCAATCGTAGCAAACCATCTGGGAGAAGACTCAAGGCAGGACATGATGGACTTGCTGAGCAGTCTTGGGTTCAGAGACAGCGATGCAGGTCAGTCGTTAAAACCGGGCGCGCCAACCCGACGAACGACGTTGTCGCAAGCTGTTTCAGACACGCTTCTGAAATACGGCATCCGGGGCTACGAGTATTTCGGGAACGGCTCACGAGGGCCGTACTTGAACTTTGTCACGTTCTCGTCGGCAGACGTGCAGCCGGTACGTGCGCGCGAGCTCGGTGTTCCAGACCTTCGCACCACGCAGTCAAGCGACCGCGTGAGCATGCAGGTCAACGTGTCCATGAACCGCTTTTCAATTCCAGGCATGGAGCGGCTCAGTCGCGAAGCCATTGAAGGCGGCGTGGCGAACAATACAAAACTATCCTTGCTCAGCGATTTGATGGACTCAGCTATTGAGGACGTGCTGAGTGACATCCCGCATCAAAAGGTCGTCGTGCCTACGGTCGGCGTCTATCAAGGGGAAATGGAGGTTGCGTTCCAAGTACACCTCAACATTTTTGAAGGTCAATCAGAGCGAGTCGTTGACCGCATTCACCGTCTCGGCCTGAACTTCGCTCAAGACTCTGTTCACATTCTGGAGGCGCTGCCAGATCAGACGAAGTACGAAGCGCTGGACAAGTTTGACAAGAAGCCGGACAGCGTCTTTGGGACAGGCGCAGGTCAGGTTGTGACGCCTGTTGTGACGTTTGACGTAGACCCGGCTGCGTTGGAGTCAATGCAAAGCGCAACAGCGCTAGAAGCGATTGACGCCGTCATGAAAGAGGTTGGCCTTGACGCTCTAACTTACAATCCAGCAACTTCCGCAAAGCGCGGCACCGTCAGTGCGTATTACGCAGGAGACCCGAATGACATCGAAGAGTACAGGCAATGGGTACGGCAAATTGATCAAGCGCTCAGACGCCTTGGCGGCAATTACGCAAGAGCTAGACGACATGTTGCAGTCCTACACAACATTGGAGACGCAGACTACAGCCGGATTGCCTACAAACGGGATGCGAGTGCTCTTCCCATCCCTGTCAATCCGAACCTCCGAAGGAACAAGCGCTCCCTCATCTACCGAACAGCGGAGCAGTTCTACAACGACACCGTCCGAAGCAACGCCCCCTTCGCCATCTTCGGAGGCCGATCTGGACTGAATTGGGATGAGGCGACGCAGAAGCAGCGCGCCGGAATTGTGCGCGACTATTTTGAGCGGTTGCCGCGCATGAATATGTCAAATCCAATGGTGGCGTACAGCTACGGATGGCTGTGCAAAGAGCTGCTGCGGCAATTTGACAGTCTGCCTGTTCGAGTTGAAACAATCAGCCGTGGGCCTGACGCCAAGTACCCGTCAAGTAGTGAGGTGCGGCGAGAGATTCGGCAGAACAATCGCATCGTCATCGACATCACAGAGCCCGGCACGCACGGGCCAGACAGCAGCACGTTCGACTTGAGCAACCCGCTGCTGCATTACGCTGCGGACAGTGCTGTAGCAGGCTTGGCTGAAGATCCCTTTGATGTTCGAGCCGACGCGCCGGACACGTACAAGCCGAAGGCTCCGGCTGCAAGCTTCGCACAAAAAGACAACGAGTATGTTGGAAGCGGCGCTGACGCAGAAGGGGTACGGCGAGACATGAATGGCGTGCCCTTGCGATTTAACGACCTGCTTCGGGTTGTGCACGACTACTACGCGCACGGGCTGACGGACAACAACTTCCTTATCGTTGGAGAGGAGGGAGCGCGCCGCACACATCTCGCGTTGACAAACAACCCGTTTGCAATGTGGGCGTTGATGACGGAAACCTACGGGCAGAACTCCTGGGTCAACACGCGGCCAGGAATGGAGGGCAAGTCTGCTCGCGAAAAAGGGTTCGCGGAGCAGAAGGTAGCGCTGTTGCCGCTACAGGTTGCAATGATGCGAAGCGAGCTCCGGCGCACGCGTAACACCGAAGGCGGTCCGCTGCGTTACAAGTACGCCAAGCCGCGTTCGCTTGCCACGCAACTACGTGTGATGCTGCAAAGCTCGGAGAGCTTGAAGGAAACCATTGGCGTTCGGTCGCGCACGGTCGAGCTTAACCGTGCTCTGCTCAAAATGTTTGAGAGCCCTTTCAGCCCATCTACCTTGAGGCAAGAGCTCTTCAATCTGTACTCGGCGCGAAATCGGCCAGAGGGCATGAGCCAAGCGGACTTTAAGAACAAGCGTGTAGAGCTTGAGAAGCAAGCTATCTTGGAGCAACTTTCGGATAGCCAGAGGGAGCGTGTTGAACGCGTTTTTGCGTCCGGCAATAAAAAGCAGCAGGACGCGGTAAGCGAAACATTGTTTGCAGGCGTTGTCGATCAGATCTCGTTGCCGATGCTTCTGAACGAGCTCCAAGACACTATTCGCGAGATTTACGGCCAAACCCTGCTTCCGGGCAAAGTCAAGAACCTTGATTTTGGCGCTGAGCTGCTGGCGGAAAAAGACGAAGCCACGTTGTCTTTTGCAGACGTGCTTGGCCTCTCGGGCTCTCAAGAAGAAATTCAAACCCAATTGGAGCGAAAGCTGTTTGGGTTCCTGTCTGGCACAGGCAAGCCGGAGACAGATGTTGATGCAAATGCGAAGCAGGCATACCGCATTGGGCGTCAAGACAGTGCCATCGCGCAGTTGTTCCCTCCGGCCTTTCAGGTGGCAGCGTACGAGCTCGTGCACGACGCACGAATGGTAGACGCTGTTGAGGGCATGCAGCACATTGCGGCGACGTTCAACCTTGTGGACGGGCCTAGCGGCAGCTTGGAGGACGAAGATCCTGCAGAAATGTCGGCCAAGCTGCCGCCGCTGCGGCACGCGCCGTACCGGAATGGAAGAGCACGGTTTGACAACGGTGCGATGAGCACGTTTGACGGGCACGTCATCAGCACGGCAAGCGTGCGTGGTCAGCGCGCAGGCGACCTGCGTATGCGTCGTCGCCTCATGCCAGGCATCAAGGCGTACAACAAGCAGCAAAAAGCAGATGCTGCGCGGTACTTGCGGCTGACGCCGTTTGGTCGTCGCTTTGCGGGCGAGGATGACGACAAGGTCATCAACGAGGCCGTCAAGGCGTTTCGGAAAAACGCGTTGTTCCTCTATGACCTCTACCCGGAAGAGTTGCGGGAGCAGGCGCGCCTTTGGTACGCAGGCGGCAACAAGCTGTGCAACGAGATGGCGCAACGCCACAAAGTGTCGGTGCCTGCTGCTGTCTCCATCATGGCAGTGCACTCACCGCAGACGGAGTGGATGGTCAATGTGGCGCGGGCAGATCAGACAATGGATCTGTACCAGAACTACCAAGACGCCAAGTGGGACAACGAAATTGTCGAGTGGGCGCAGGCGTACAGTAGTAAGGACAAGTCGGGCAACGTCACGTACCCGTACCTTGAAGATGGCGTCCTAGAAGCAATTCAAAACAAAACGCTTCGCGAGCTTATCAGCGACGCGGTGGCTGCGGAGCAAGCGGCAGAAGCAATGCCGCTAGGCAAAAACAAGAAGAGCTCCGAATACAAAGCACGGTCTGCAGCTATTCAGCAAGCGCGAAGTGTGACGTGGCGCTACACAGCTCTTTGGGCGCGAGCCTTTGCGCGCTTCAATCTGCGCGAGGATTATGACGTGTTTTCGCCGTCAGGAAACGCCGTGGGGCTTATGACCGACGATGATGGCAACGTGCGCCGTATGGGATTCATGGGCCTCTCTCCCATCTGGAAGGGGTTCCGCATCTTGCATCAGAACGCGTCTGTGCAGGTCATTGACAAAGAGCTTGGCGAAGCTAACAAGGTCAGAAGCTTCTACATGAATTTGTTGTTTCCCAATGACATGCATGGCGAGGTCACCAACGACACACACAACATTGCGGCCTTGGCGTTCATGCCTCTAGGATCCAGTGCAGAGCTTGTGGCTCAGGGTCTGGCTGGTGGACACAAAGGCTTCAGCGAAAAAACGGTAGACGGGAAGAAAATCAAGGAGCCCAAACCGTTCTGGAAAGAGGCTGGCGTGAAGCCGTTTGGCGTAGGCAACAAGGCGGAAACGGGCGTTGCGGGGCTGTACGCTGTGTTCGCAGACGCGATTCGAGAGGCCGCGCAAGAGCGCGGTGTGCTTCCGCGCGAAATGCAGTCCATTGTGTGGGAAGCGGTGCGTGGCCTGATGGAAAACCGCAAAACGGACGCGCGCAAAAGCAAAAGTGACGCTATCTGGAAGCGGTATGGGGAGCGCAAGATTAGCTTGCCGGAGGCGCAAAGGCAGCTGTTCGCGCTGTACCCTGGCATTGATTACCCGACATGGGATGGCCGCAACCTCCGCGTTGTAGATACCAATGGAACTATCAAACCAATCGAAGGCAAAGGCGCAGCGATGGCTGGCGCTGGAAATCGACCCGGAGCAATACAGGCAGGCGGGGCGACCGTCGCTGGAGTCGATGTACGAGGACTTCCCGCCAGCAGTGGTGACCCTTCTGGAGGCAGCGGACGGCGACGCGCTAGACGCAATGGACCTCTAAGGAATGCGCCGCGTCGCACTTTGAGCGACGTTGGCTACAAGCGCATGGCTGTTGCTGCGTCGGAGCTGCAAGAAGCGCGGCAGCGGTATGAACGCGACAGGGAGCTGAGCTCTCCGACTGCAACGGTTGGGGTGTTGACGTTTAGCGTTCGAGACCTGCAGACAATGGCTGGGGTCAACGACGAGCGCGTTCGGATGCGTCGCAATGACCTGAGTCAGCCTGCTGCCGTGACGGTGTTTGTTACGCCGACAGGTGAGCCGCTGCTAGACGGCGAGCTACCGGACGACGGCAGCGAGACTGTTGAAGCCGCTGTTGAGTGGTTCGGCGGCGCAGAACGCGGTGACGGAGAGTGGTCAGCGCAGAGCGTGGCGAAGAAAGCGTTTGGGCCGCAAGCAGAAGTAGGGGCTGAACGCCTGCGAAGCGCGTCCTCGCAAGGTGGCCCGAAGCGGCCCCGAATGACACAACGAACTACGCGAGAACGTGCTGCTGCGCTTTCGCGTGAATTGATCCGTCGAGGTGAGGCACTCCCCCCCGTTGCCGATCCTGCCTCGACCGGGCTCGTTCCTGAACAGTCAGTTGAAGCGGCTCCTGTTACCGCTTCCAGTGAGCCTGCTCCTGCTGTGACGGACGAGCCCACCTTGCAAGAAGAGACAGATGTCTTGGAAACAGAAGGCGAGGCTCTGGAGCAGCGTCCGCAGGAAGCAGGAGGTGCTGGCGCTGTAGCGCCTGATGAGGCGGGTTTGGCAGAAACCGTCTCAGAGCCTGCGAGCGCTGCTCCGGCGCCCCAACCTGCAGCTGGCGGGTTGTTCCCGTCAGAGGCTGATGAGGTTGAGGAGCAGGTTGCAGCCGACGCGGCGATGCTAGAGCCGCCTGTTGCGCCGGAGCCAACGGAGCAAGAAACAGGTGTACCTGTGCAGCCCGTGGTTCGCGACAAAACGGCGCTCAACAATCCAGGCAACACCGCAGAGGAGCGGGCTTTGTGGGAGGTTGTAGACGCTGATCGCGCAGCAAAGATGGAAGACATCGTTGGCGGCAAAGATGCAGAGACGATGGCTCGTGAAGCGCTGCGTGACGATTACAACGGCACGCGGCGGCGGCTCGAAAACAAGCTCCGCAACGGTTCCCGGTTCAAGCCATTTGAACATCGCGCTCTCGCAAACATCGTCAGCGGTCTCTTCGTCAAGGCGCTCGACCGCAACCTTTCGCAAGAGGAACGCGCTCAGGCACTAAGTGACGGTCGTGAACTTGGCGTTGCATTCCGAGAGATGCGTGCAAACGTAGCGCGCGAGCTCGGCGCAACGGTTGGCCTCGGCATGACGGCCAAAGAAGAGACGCTGTTGATGTTGATGCAGCTCCCGGCAGAGGAAGAGCGTCGTCGCGCTAAAATCCGCAGGGAGCTCAAAGGCTACATCCGCCCTGACAAGCTTGGGCCGCAAGGCCAATACGTGCAGACGTTCTTTGCTGCGCAGAACCAAGAAGGCAGCGAGTTTGATCTACGCAACGCGCCCGACTTCAACCCGCGCGGTCAAAAGCGCACGCAGGCGCGTATCGACAAACTGCTTGAGCAGGACGCAGAAATTACCGCGATGGAAGCTGTGCGATACGAGCGCGCAGCCAAGGCTCTGCAGGAAGCAGGGTACGATGCCTTCATTCAGGAGGACCCGGACGCGCTGCTAGATCCGCAGCACGGCCACATCATTCGCAACATCATCAGCTCCGCGAAAGCTACGTGGTCTGACAAGGCAATGGAGCTGCGGCAGTCAATGCTCCTGACGGGCCTGTTCACGCACAAGGTGAACCTCTACGGCAACGTCGGCATGTTGGCAATGAATGGCGTGGTTCAGAAGCTGGTCGAAAGCTTGGTTGCGGACTCCATGCGAGCTCTAGGTCTCGCAACGGACATCAAGAATGCGCCTCGTCTGCAGGAGATGGTGCCGTACCTGATGGGTGGAGTGCGCGCCGTGCCTGCTGCCGTGCAGAACTTTATGCGTGCCATTCGCACGGAAGGGCCAATCTTCGAGATGGACCTGAAGCGAGGAGGCACGGCGTTCGGGGAGTACACGCAACGCTACGACACGGCGCACGGCGTCAAGATCGCAGGCAAGAAAGGAAAGGCAGCGCGTCTGTTTAGCTTCTCCTTGCTGCTTGGCATGGACGAGCTCTTCAAGACCATCGCTGGTGGCATGGCCGCAAGTGGGCTTGCTTGGCGTCAGGCGTACGCAGAAGAAAACCTTCGCGGTGACGCTCTGCAAAGGCGCATTGACGAACTGCTTGCGGACAAGTCGAACGATCTCTGGACCGAGGCGCTGTATTTCGCGCGCGAAGTCACCTTCCAAGACGAAGGTGGCGAGGTGTCGCAAATGGCGCTCAAGGCTTTGAACGCGTTGACGGGTGTCTTGGATCGCGCGTCTCAGTTGATACAGCTCCCGCTTGGAACGGTGGCGCAGAAGCTTGGTGTCGAAGGCGCCAATCGCGATCAGAACCTGTACCTTCCGCTGGGTGTTCTGTTGGTGCCGTTCCGCAAGGTGCCGTTGCGTATTCCGGCTCAGGCGCTACGCCGTAGTCCGCTGGGGCCGCCGGTCATGATGGCAAAAGCGCTTGCGAATCAAGAGTACGATGGCGACACCGCGCTGCTTGTGCGTGACATCGCGGATGGCTTCATTGCGATGGGCGTCACAATGGCGATTATGCAGCTGCTAGATGACGACGACGATCAAGCGCTTCCGACCATCACGGGGTCGCGTGCTGCAAGTAAGGGTGAGCGCGAAGCGCAGTTCAGAACAGCGCCACCGGAATCCATTCGGCTTGGAGACACCTACTACCAGTACAGTCGCTTGGACCCGCTGGGTACAACGCTGGTCATGATTGTCGATGGTGTGCAGAAGTACAGGCAGACAGGGTTGACGGAGTCGCTGAGCACAGGCGTTGCGTCCCTCATGGCTACCATGAAAGACAAGACGGTCTTGCGTTCGCTGGGAGACGTGCTGTACACGATTGAGCAGGCCCGGCGTGGAACGGACGCTTCGGAGGAGACTGTGGCGAAATTGCTTCGTTCGCTGTATGTGACTCCTTGGGTGCCAAACCTCGTGAGGCAAACAGCTCGCGAAACTTCAGACACGTACAAGCTACCCCGCACAATTGTCGAGGACGGCTACCCGGCGTTCATGACCGATGACTTCTTTGACTCGGATGGCGAGCCGATTGCGACGGGTCTGACGGGCGTCGCCCCTGCGGTTAAACGGGACCTTTGGGGTCGGCCTGTGCGCCGCGTCAAAGGTGACGGGCTGAGCTCGTCGTTTGTTGCTCGGCTCATCAAGCCCGCGAAGGTGCAGCAGCTAGTGAGCGACGTGTCGCCTATTGACGTTGCGCTTGTTCGAGTCAACGAGCGAATTGCATCTGGCGAGCTGCAAGACGAGGACCAGTACTTCCCGACGCTTCCGACGCGCACGCTGACGATCCGTGAACGACGCAATGGTCGCTTTACTGGAGAGTCAGAGCAGCGCCGGATGACCAATCCGCAGTACAGCGCGTTCCTGCGCGACAGCGGGCAAGCTGCCCACAAAGCGTTGCTCGACTTGGTGCGCGACGAAGAGAATGGGTACGAGTTCAGCTTCAGCGAAGACAGCAACGCCGCTCAACTCCAGCGCCTGTCTCGACGCGTAGCGCGTCACCTGCGGGAAAAGCTGAGGAAGCGCAAAGACTGGGACGGCAACTTCAACATTGACGACCCTGGTCCGGCAGAGCTGTACGCGATTCGCACGGCCAAGAACTACGCGTACATGGTGACGCGAGAGCAGATGGCGCAGGCGCTGTCGGGGCAATAAAAGAGACGCGCTGAGCTTTAACTCAGCGCGCCTCAACCTCACTTGCGAGATGAGCCATCTCACGAGCGTTCTCAGTGTATCTCAGTCCCTTGGAGCAACCAAGAAGAAGTAGCTGCTACTCCATGATGTGGTCGAGGTCCGTGTAGAGGCCCTGTGTGGGCGCCTGCTCGACTTTGTCATCCGCTACGGGCAGGGAGGCCAGCTCGGCGTTGAGCTCCTCCACGCGCTTCTCGTCGGCGCTGGTGTCGAGCTGCACCTCGCGGATCTCCATGTCCGTCATGGCGCCCGCGAGCACGTGGGGGCAGTACAGCCGCACGAAGAACGTCGCTGCCCGGTACGCCAGCATCTGCTTCGGCATCTCGGCGTACTTGTTGTTCTTGGTGAATCCGGCCTGCCGCGCCTCCTGCATCGTGAAGGTGTACTCGCACATCAATCCGGTGGACTCCTCGATGGCCCAGCAGCGGCAGGCAAGGTCTGGCCCTTCGCCGGTCCACTCAAAGCGCAGCACGCCCTTGAAGATCCCGCTCGCGTTGGCTTCCGCGATCATGGCAACAGCGGTCATGCCGACCTGTCCGTGCACCACGTATCGCGAGCTCAGGTGGTCGAGCACATCCCGGCCACGCGACAGAGCGTTCATGATGAGCAGCAGCGTCTCGGAAGGGCGCCCGCGCAGGTGCTTGGGCACGAGATCGGTCTTGCTCAGCGACGTGGCAAGGTCGAGGGCCTCTTGAATGTTGCGGGGCTTCATGTCCGCAGGCGTCGTCGAAAGTGAGGTTGAGTCAGTCATTGGTCTTATTCGGGTTGTGGTTCTGCAGCTCAAGCGCCTGCCGCTCAAGCTCAAGGGTCTCGTTCTCAATCCAGTTCTCCATCGGGAGGCTGGTGGCTCTGGTGTCCCAGCCGTGGCGCTCGTCATTCTTGACCATGTGAGCGTAGCGGGTCGTGACTTGATTGAACACGTGCTCCGCGCGCGTCAGCCACGGGGACGAGATCGTCATGACGACACAGCGCACGTCGATGGGCGGGCGCTTCCGCACGAAGATGATGATGTGCTCCTTCCAATCAAAGCCTTGGCTCAGGAAGCCCTCCGCGTTCATGTACGCCTGCAAGTCGTAGGCGTAGTCGCGGCAGCTGCGATTCAGCGAGTGGTCGTCGAGGTCTTGGCAGGTCTTCAAGTCCAGGGTCCTGCCCTTGTCGGCAATCACTGCGTCTGGCCGCGTCTTGCACAGCAGCGTGTCACCGTGGAGGGTCGTGTGATCCCACCATGCCGACAGCTGGCGCTGTGTTCCGGCGAGCCAGTGTTGGGCTTGCTTCGATTCCGCCACGGCAGCGGTGAGGTCGCGGACCTGCTGCGCTTCGCTCAGCGTCAAGCAAATCTTCCCGGCGTGCACCTCTTCGAAATCTCGCCACGCAGCTGAGCGTCGCGTCGCGATGTCTGACTCGGCAACGCGTTCGTCGTAGAGCTCAGGCGTCAGCACGGCAAGGTCCGTCGCGCTCCCGATCCGCAGCGCCGGGCTGTCCCCGATGCCGTGCGAGCGGTAGTGGATCACGTCCTTCGGCGTGCCGTTGGCAAGGATCTTGAGCTCGCTGCGGCGCACGCCAGCAGCTGCAGAGTAGGCGTCGTCGGAGATGTCCGCGTGGATGCCGTGGGGTTGTTCAGGGTTGAAAGTCATCTGTGGTTGCGAGTGGCTCTATGGGCGCGCGCTTTGACAAGCGGCGTCGGGGGTGAGGTGTATCTGCGGTTGCAGCAAATATGGGAGATGGTGACTGCCGACACGCCGAACTTGGCGGCGATGTCGCCTTGCTTCATTCCCTTGGCATACATGGCTCGGATGCGCTCCGCTTTGGCGTACGTCAGCTTTGCCATGCCGTTGCGCTCAGCGGCGCGGCGTTCGAGGGAAATGTCAGGCATCGTCGGCATCCGTGGCGAAGTCTTGCTCCAAGAACGTCATCTGCAACGAGCGCTGCATCTGGTTCCAAGCCGCGAGGGCAATGAAGATGGGGTCGATGGTGTCGTACTGCATCGAGCTCAGGTTCGGGAACCTCGCGATGTCCACGTGCCCGGCAAGCGGCCCCGTCTGCCCGCAAATATCACAGCGGAAGCAGCAGTCGTCTCTGCCGTA
>Ga0070749_10001209_pt1 | contig 17487 bp, 22 predicted proteins | sample VirMetDEL_Nov_18_FD_75180 | JGI IMG/M metagenome (GOLD analysis project Ga0070749, IMG submission 75180) | Aqueous microbial communities from the Delaware River and Bay under freshwater to marine salinity gradient to study organic matter... | ecosystem: Environmental > Aquatic > Marine >...
GCTGGGAGCAAGAGCAAAAGGAAAAGCGCGATCAGGAAACTCAACCCGGCGGGCAGGATGGTGTTGCGGGAGATCCGCAAACTGGTGTTCATTGGCCATTTGAAACAGATGCCCGCCGGGGTGATCCTGCCGAGCTGATGGCGGCGGTGGCGCAGGAGGTGGTGGTGAGTGAGGCGATGCCGGGCACGGCCGACCAGCGGCAGTGGTTTGAGGAGCTGGTGGCGGACTTGTCCAACGCGCGCACGGTGGCACGCATTGCCAGCGAGGAGCGCGAGGCGTATGAGAATTACCGGGTGAAAAAAGACAACGGGCTGGACCACGGCATGGAGCTGCGCCGCTGGCAGGACCTGACCAAGACGAAGCGGGAGTGGGCCAAGACGGAGGACGCGGTGCAGCTGGCATTCAAGCTGCTGCGCAACTGGCTGCGCAGTGAGTGGGAAGTGACCTGGAAGGAGCTGCGCACCGCACTAGACGGCAGGCGGCTGGGTATGGAGATGCGCGAGGAGCTGATGGCCGTGAGTGCGGACCCGGTGGAGTGGCGCAGGCTGTGGGATATGGGTATGGAAAGAGTTATTCTCACGGTTTTGGACCGTGAGGGGGTGGATAATGGATAATGGAGTCTGCTTGAATGGATCATTTTATGGAACTAAACAAAATAAGAAAAAAAGTGACGGCTGCGCAGACGAATGCGCGGATATGGGCGGAGCGGATGGATTGGACGGTGCGCAAGTTTGAAAAGGCGGGGCTGCGCAGTATAACACTGGTGCGGGGGTATCAGAATGTCGGCGCGATGATTGAGGATCAGAAGTATGTGTTGCTGGGCCAGCTGGGGGAGGATTACCTGGTGGGGGAGCTTATGGAGTGAAGGAGTGGAGGAGTGGAGGAATGAACGAATAATTTATGAGAACTGATATGAGTGAATACAAAAAGAAAAAAGCGGAGGCGATTGCGCGAATGATGAGCAGGACGGCGGAGCTGATGGGGGTGAGTTGTGAACAGTTAATGGCTGGTTCAAAAGGTAGGCCGGAGGTGTGCCGGGCGCGGATGGTGTTTATCTGGCTGGTGCGGCCGGTGCTTACGGATTATGAGTGCGCGGCGATTTTGGGCAGGCGCACGCATGGCACGATCAACGGGGCGCGGCGCAAGTGCGGCAAGGTGATGGAGCATGATGAGCAGCTGCGGGCGCAGGTGAATATGCTGATGGATGAGTTTGCGTTTGAGCGGGAGAGATACGCCGCCGCGGCTGCGCAGAATGGATAATGGATAATGGATAATGCTTGAGCAGCTGACAGCGGAATTAGCGGAGAGTGTGGCCCGTGTGTGGCGGCCGCGGGAGGAGCTCGGCTTTGTGCAGTGGTGCAGGGACAATATCACGCTGCGGGAGAGTGAGAGCCCGGACTATGCAGGGCGATACACGCCTGCGATGGTGACTCCGGTGGCGAGGTTGTTTGAGCAGTTTCTGGATGACCCGACTCAACGGTTACTCGTGCTCAGTAAGTGCTCACAATCCTCTGCGTCCTCCCATGCGCTGTTTGAGATTGTGCGGCGAGTGGAGCGGGGTGTGCCTGGGAACATTGTTTATGTGATCCACTCTGCGGAGGAGGCACGCAACATCGGCCACCGGCTGGATGCGCTGCTGGCAGACTGTGTGCGGGCGGCGGATATTGTGGATGAGGTGCCTGCGGATGACAAGAGCACGTTGGTGAAGCGGCTGCCGGGGAAAACGATCTGGCTGACCGGGGCGGGAAGTGCGGGGGCACTGGCCTCCAAGCCGGGGGTGAGTCTGGTGGTGGTGGATGAAGTGGACAAGCACAAGCTGCTCAAGGGTGAGGCGGAGACGATTGAGCTGGCAAGCCAGCGGGGTAAGACGGTGGGGGATAGGAAAGTGGTGGCATTCTCCACCCCGACCACGGATGACGGCCAGATATGGCGCGCGTTTCTGGATGGTAGCCGGATGGAGTATGTGTGCCCGTGCCCTCAGTGCCGGGAGATGATCCCGCTGGAGGTGAGCCAGCTGCGCTGGGGGCACTGCAAGGATCTTGCGGGGGAGTATGATCTGCACCGGGTGCTGGAGGAAACGCTGGTGGAGTGCCCGGAGTGCCACGGCACTTTCCCCGATGATGGCAAGCGCGGCATGGTGGATGCCGGGGAGTGGCGGCCGACTAATTACCATGAGGAGGTGGATGAGCTGCTGGAGGAGGAGGCCGGTGATGGTGGCGGTGAAGGTGGTGAGATAGGCCCACGGCCACGGTGGCAGCCGGGGGTGATGAGTGCGCGGCTCGGGGATATGCACAGCTTTTGGCCGGGGAGTAGCTGGGGTGACCTGGCGGTGGAGCGGATCAAGGTGGGCAGTGACCCGTTAAAACTGCATGGATTTTTAAATAACCGGGAGGGTAAACCATTTAAGCAGGGGGCGATGGCGGCGGTGGAGCTGCGCCATGTGGATGCGCTGCGCGGGGCTTACCGGCGGGGCAGTGTGCCGGTGGACCCTGATATTGTGGTGTTTGCCGCGGATACCCAGGATGCGGCGTGGAAGTGGGCGATTTGTGCCTTTAAGGAGGGGGATTGTTATGTGAGTGATTACGGTATCAGCCTGAGCTGGCGGGAGGTGATGGAGCGTGCCCGGGACGGGGTGATTTATGAGGGTGATGAGCGGATGGCGAATATCTGCGGGGTGGACGAGGGTGGCCACCGCGCGCGCGAGGTGCGTAAGAATGTGTTACCACTGGCCCCGTGGTTTGTGCCGATGAAGGGACTGGGGGGATTACAGGTGCGCAGTGTGCTGGGCTGGCGCAGCCACCAGGTGGACCCGGACGCGGATGCGAGCCGGGGGCAGGCGGTGGAGACGGTGGAGTGCCTGACGTTTGATGATGACGGATTCAAGCGGGAGCTTTACCGGGACAGGATTTTGAGTGGTAAAAAGCAGCGGGACGGGCTGGCGGGGCGCAGTATCTGGTTCCCGATTGATATGGATGAGAGTTTTGCGCGTGAGCTGTGTGCCGAGCAGCTGGTGAAGGGTGAGAACCCTAAGACCGGCAAGATAGGATGGTATTGGCGGGTGAAGGGGTCAAATGACTTTGGGGACGCGGTGAAGATGTGTTTGATCTTGCACGCGGCGAGTGCGGCGCATTTGAGGGGTGGGTTGAAGATGGAAGATTGAAGATGGAAGATTGAAGATTATGAAAGACGAAAAAAAAAACGACAAGAAACGAAAGGGAACGTTAAATGAGCTGGCTTTATTCGCGGGTGCTGGTGGAGGAATACTCGGAGGGCATCTCCTTGGATGGAGAACCGTGTGCGCTGTGGAATGGGAAGCCTACCCAGCTTCCGTCCTGGTGCAGCGACAAAACGATGGCCAACTGCCAGCTTTCCCAATCTGGGATGACGTTCAAACCTTTGACGGACGACCTTGGCGAGGCCGTGTTGATGTCGTTTCTGGGGGGTTTCCCTGTCAAGACATCAGTTGCGCCGGAAAAGGAGCAGGCATCGAGGGGGAGCGATCCTCCATGTGGAAACACATGGCGAGAATCATTGGAGAAGTTCGACCTCGATACGCATACGTGGAAAACTCACCAATGCTTGTGGGACGAGGACTTACAACCGTCCTCAGTGATCTTGCCGAAATGGGGTATGATGCGAAGTGGGGTATTATGGGAGCGCACCACGTTGCCGCGCCTCACAAGCGGGACAGGATCTGGATCGTGGCCAACAGCATCCGCACGGGATTGGAAGGATAACCCCGGTGAGTGGATGTATAATGGTGTGAATCCAGACGGTACAAAGCGTAACCGCTTAGACCAACTCGCAAGGGTTGTGTATCACAAGCAATGGCCAACGCCAACAGCCACAGAACGGAGCGGGGTGAATCCTAATTGCCCGGAAAAAATTCAAGGGCTAACGCACGCTGTGAAGAGTTGGCCAACGCCATGCACCCGTGACTATAAAGGGGCAAACGCCAAAGACGGCTTGACGCGAAACGATGGCAAATCTCGCATGGATCAGTTGCCTAATGCTGTTGCTCATGGTGACAAACCAGAACCATCTGGCGCATTAAATCCCACATGGGTCGAGTGGCTCATGGGCTGGCCAATCGGCTGGACGAGCATGGAGGCGATCACCGCACTTGACTGGCGGGACTGGGAGACTGATCCGGCTGATGAGTTGCCGCCTGAGGATTGGAGAACTCCAATGTCGTGTGATCATAAAAACATGAGTTGCTCGAAGCAGGTGTATTTACAAGACCAAATCAAAGACAGGAAAGCAGGAACCGGCTCAATCCCCCGCGTCGCCACCTGCATCAAGCACCGTGTCGGCAGGCTCAAGGCCATCGGCAACGGGCAAGTGCCGCAAGTGGCGGCGTTAGCTTGGGAGATACTGACTAAAGAATTATGAGTAAAAACGACATTACCGGGGATGAGATCAGGACGGGGGTGAGCACGGGGGCTTACCACTCGGGATGGGAGCGGATTTTTGGGTTGAAGATTGAAAATGGAAGATTATGAAAGACGATAATACGACAGATACAACGGAAGATCTTTTTTTGGGTAAGATTATGAGAGCTGATGAAGCAGTGGTGTATGATCTTATTGACAATATGTATGATGAGGTAAACCGATTGGCTTTCTTACATGGTGAGCATAAGGATGTAAGTAGATTGCGCGAGATGGCGCATATGGGTGAAGCCATATACAAAAAAAGATTTGGTGTGGTATTCGCGCCATTTTAATAGTTATGAGTAAAAACGATATTACCGGGGATGAGATCAGGACGGGGGTGAGCTCGGGGGCTTACCGCTCGGGATGGGAGCGGATTTTCGGGGGTAAGTTTGACAGGCGGGGGGCTTGTTATGGCGACTCTATCGACAGCGATTGTGAAGGGACTGGCGGAGGATTACACGCGGGCGGAGCTTGTGACTCTGAGGCAGGCGGCGACTGCGGCGGTGATGAACAATCTGCCACGCGTGGAGATCACGGGGGCGAATTATGATGTGGGCGGCCAGTCCGGTGAGTTTGTCAAGGGTGAGCCGGAGAAGGTGGCGGAGTATTGCCAGGCGGCGATTGAGTATATTGATGAGGCTGCGGTGCAGCGCAATGATGAGGTGGTGTTCGGGGATTTCCAGTACCGCTGGGTGAGCTGGTAGTGGTGCCGGTGGTGTGGATGATTGACAGGCTGCGCCCGTGGCATGGCTAAACGAGGATCACGCGCGGGTAAAAAGGTGCAGGAGCGCAGGGCGGCGCAGGCACTGAAAAAGGATTTACAGGAGGCCGTCAACTTTGGCGGTAATGGCTGGAGTGCTGCAACTCCGAGCGAGAAGCGAGGATATGTCTGGTGGCCTAATCTGGATACATCGAAGGAGCTTCCGCCTTACACACGCACGGCGATTCTGCGCAAAGCACGCTGGGCGGATGCGGAGGTGGGGCTGGTGCGCCGCGCGGTGAGCGGGCTGGCCGATCTGGTGGGATACCAGTGTCCGCAGGCGGAGACGGGTGACCCTGAGTGGGACGCGGCAGCAGAGCAGGCTGTGCTGCGCCGCTGGAATAATCCGCTAGCATTTGATGTGGCAGGCAAGATGGATGCCTGGAGCTGGCAGATAGCACTGACGCGCTGCCGTTTCCGTGACGGGGATAATCTGACTGCTCTTGGACAGAGTGGCTCGGGCGGGGCAATGATGCAGTTTTACGAGTCCCATCAGATTGATACAGGGGATAAGCAGAAGGTAAAAGGGCTTTATGACGGGGTATATGTTGGCAAGGGTGGCAAGCACTTAGGCTATAACATTGTGGGCACGAAGCTGGATGGCAGCAAGGTGAATACGAAGCTGGACGCGCGCGATGTGATTTACCACGCGGATTTTGAACGTCCGGGCAGGGTGCGGGAGGTGAGTAAGCTGGCACACGCGATTTCCAACATTGTGGATATTATCGAGATTCTGGCGGATACGAAGCACGGCATTAAGATTGCGGCGCAGCTGGGTGTAGTGATGACTACACAGGCAGGCCACGGTGGCAGCCAGATGAGTGAGACGCTGGCGGCATTCCTCGCCAAGCAGGGGGTGGGTGAAAACTCCGCCGGGGATGAGATGGAGGTGAATCTGGATGAGATCATGCGCGGCGGCAGGTCGCAAAGTTTGCCCGCAGGGGCGGATATGAAAGTGCTGCAAGACAGTAGACCGCACCCTAATCAGCTGGACTTGTTGCGCTGGCTGGTGCGGGACATTGCCTGGGGGGCCGGGGTGGCACCGGAGATACTTTGGGAGCAGGCTGGGCTGGGTAGTGCGGCGACCCGCTACCTGATGGCGGAGACTCGCAGGTGGATTGAGAACCAGCAGCGAGTGCAGCGGCAGGCGTGCCAGCGGATGTGGACATACACGCTGGGTGCTGAGATCAAGGCGGGCCGGGTGCCGATGCCAACAAGTGAACGCTGGTGGCAGTGCAAGTGGATACCACAGGCGGATATGACGATTGACCGCGGCCGTGACGGGGCACTGGAGATCCAGCAGATCGACAAGGGGCTTTTGACCTACCAAGAGAGCTACGCGAAACGGGGTAAGGATTGGCAGGAGGAGTTTGTGCAGTTGGCAAAAGAGAAAGCGATGATGGAGGAGCTGGGCATCAGCGGATCTGATTTGACGGCAAGGGAGGCGTGATATGGCTAAGAAATCATGGTTTACAATCGAGGCCCGCGGCGGAGCCGAGGGAGCACCGCAGCACGCTGCGATAGATATTTATGACGAGATCGGCGGCTGGGGAGTGTCTGCCAAGGATTTCAAAAACGCGCTGGACGATGTTGGCGAGGTGGATGGCATTGAGCTTAATATCCACTCACCGGGCGGCAGTGTGCTGGACGGCTGGGCGATTTACAATCTGCTGAAAAGCTCACCCGCGCATGTGGTTGCTAATGTGGATGGCTTGTGTGCATCTATGGCGACTGTTGTGTGTATGGCTGCCGACGAGGTGAGAATGCCTGAGAATGCTTTCTTTATGATTCATAACCCAAGTGGCCTAGCTATTGGTGGAGCCGAGGACATGCGTGATTACGCTGATTTGCTAGATAAAATGGAGGGGGGCATACGTGCCGCCTATGTCGGTAAGACAGGCAAAAGTGACGAGGAGATTGATGAGCTGATGGCCGCGGAAACATGGTTCACGGGCAGTGAGGCTGCTGAGATGGGTTTTGTCGATGTGGTCACTGACGCTCTGGAGATGGCGGCGATGAATGATGTGCTAAGCGCATGCGCCGAGGATTTGAAGAAAAATGGCATTCATGTGCCGACTCTGGCGGCGAGCATTGAAGCTGCTGAGGTGGCCGAAGAATCTGCGGAGCCCGTTGAGGAGGTGCTGGACGAGGTAAACGAGGGTGTTATTGATGCGTTAGATGCTTGTGAAACCACTGATGTCGTCGAGGACTCTGATTTGGATGCCGGAGGTGAGTTGATTGAACAGGCACCTGAGTCCGCAGAGGATGAGCCGGAGCCGCATGGTTTTGTGGACCGGGTAAAGGCTGCCCTTCTGGGTAGGCCGACTATTTCAGAAAACGCTGCTGCGCTCGCCGGTATGGCTGAGCTGCGCGGCGAGATGGAAACCCTTCAGGCCAAGTTGGCCGAGAGGGGTGAGCTTGTAGATAGATTGCGCGCCGATGTGGCTGCGAAGGACGACGAGCTCATGGCACTGCGCGCCGAGCAGGCGAGCGTGCTGGACCTTGTGACTGAGGCTGGATTCGCGCCTACAGAGGCTGCGGACTTGCCGATGCCGGACAGCGGTGACGGTGACGGGGTGCAGGCAGCGGAGACGGCTCTGGCCGAAGCCGAGGCCAAGGGTGATGCACGCGAGGTCTATGCAGCGGTAAAGGCCCTGCAACTGGCGCGCTCACAAAGCAATAACTAAGCAACCAACTAATAACTAGAATACATATATTATGGCTACTAATTTAGCACCATCTGAAATTCTGGTCCAGACTTTGGATGCGTTCAAGGCACGGGTTCCTGCTCTCGGTATGATGAGCACGGACTTCAGTGACGAGCGCGCCCGCAAGGACCAGACGATCCGCGGACACATCCGCACTCTGCCCACCGTGGGTGACTACGGCGCAAACGGATATTTCTCCAACGCGAATGACGCGCAGACTTTGCTCACCGATGTTGATCTTACTCTGGACCAGCACAAGCATGTCTCGCTTAACCTGACGCACCTGAAGATGCTCAGTGATGACAAGCGCAATACCCAGATCGGTGACTCCGCCTATGTGCTCGGCAAGAGCATTGTGGACGCAGCTCTGGCGAAGGTGACCGCTGCCAACCTGACCAACACGGAGGTAATCACGATTGCCAACTCTGACTTTGATGCGCTTAATGCCGCACGCAAGAACCTGGTAACCCAGGATGCAAATGTGGATGCGCTCTATGGTCTGGTAAACTCTGACTTTGCCGAGACTCTGAATGCTGACACCCGTATCGCTTCCCGCGATTACTATCGTCAGGAGGCTACTTCCAGTGGTCTTTCTGTCTGGCGTGGTGTTTCTGGTTTCCAGGAGATCCGCGAATACAGTGATCTGCCAGCCAATGGTGAGAACCTCTCCGCGGTGTTCTTTGATCCACGCGCAATCGTTGTGGCCACTCGCCTGCCGAGTGACAGCACTGACCTTGCCGCTTCCTTGGGTGTGCCAAATGTGGCAGATACGGTTTCTGTGACTGACCCTGAGACTGGCTTGAGCTTCCTCGGGATTCTGCACATGCAGCCGGGAACGCTTGACCTCTACCTGACTGTGACTGTGCTCTACGGCACCAAGGTCGGTGGTACTGAGCTCAACAATGCCGGATACCGGATTACGACCGCCTAATAGGCACAACCGCTAAACAAAGGAGAATTACCATGCACTTAGCAATCGGATTCAGCAGCACGAAAGGGTTTGATGACCCGCAGATGCTTTACTGCGGCAATGACCGCGGAGAGGCACTTAGAATAGCAAATGACATCCCGAATGGGTTGGCAAGAGTGGAGGTGTATTGCTTCCCGAATTGCTCAATGCGCAAATTCGCTGACCTTGTAAAACCGGCACCCGCAAAAAAGGCGGCCAAGAAGTCCGCTAAAAAGGTTGCGGAGAAGGATGCAGGTCAAGAGTGATCTTTTCTCTGTGTGATTAGTGTTACGCAAGCCGGTCCCTGCCATTATGGTGTGGGGCCGGTTTTTTCTTTATGTCGAGCTTTGACATGATGGAGGCATGATATGGCGGTAAGTGAAGGATTCGCAAATTTCCTGACACGCGGGCAGGCATTACTGGAGAGCTTGTTCCCGGGGGTTTTGGTGTGGGATGGGAATACCTATATGTGTGCCAGCAGCGGCGCACGAGGTAGTGATGAACTAGAGGTGGGTGGCTTTGTGGATACTGGCACGCGCAATGTTCGGGTGTTGAAGGACTCAATGAGCACACCGCCCGCAGTGGGCACCAGGGTGGTGCTGGATGATTTGCAGGTGCGGGTGACCGAGGTGGGTGAACGTGAATGGGATGTGGCGTGGCATTTGCAGTGTGAACCAATTAGAGGGGAATGAAGCTGAAGGTTGAGGTCCTAGGCAAGCGTAAAGCTAAGGAGGAGCTGCGCAAGCTAGCAAAGCGTGCTGGTCTAGTGAATGAGAAGTTTGTCGATTATGCAGCTGGGGTGGCGCAGAAAACGGTAGTGCGTAATGTTCAGCCGTTTGGGTTGACTGGCAAGGCCCGGCAGCAGGGTGAAAAGGCGGTGTGGCGCAGTCTGCACAATGCGTTCAAGGTGGTGCCTAATAGCTACAATGGTAACGACCTAGTGACGGGTATCAGTGAGGTGTATCAATACCACCAGGCGGCACGGAATAGTCGGGGCCGGGTGGGTAGTAAGCGGGCAAACAGGCCGAAGGTTAGGTATGATATTTTTCAACGGTATGGCCAGCAGGTGATTGCCAAGGTGGGTCAGGCGAAAGGTGGTTTTGCAGCGGGGCAGGACAAGCTGAAGGTGCCGCTGCAAAAATGGATCAAAGATAAAAAACACAAGGGGAACGCTAACCGGCGCAAGGGATTGCGCGGTGTGAGCTGGAAATTTGATAATAACCAGGGGTATGTGGCAAAGGGGTATGTGATGGGTGAGCGTGGCTTGCGCCGGGTGATCAGGGTGCATGAGCGGGTGCTGCGGAGAAGTTTGCAGGGGCGGTTGCGTAGGCTGGGTAAGACAGTTTGACAAGTGTGAGCAGATTATGACAACAAGCGACCGAGTTCTGGCTGTGATGGCAACCTGGCTGACTGAGAATGGCTGGCTGCCCGCGGACGCTGTGGTGCGACTACGCGATTGGGATGGTGATAAGGCGACCAGTGCGGTGCCTGGTGATGACAAGCTGGCCTATGAAGTAGTGCTGGACGCGGATGAGCCGGAAGAACATGAGGTGTTGCGCGGGGTGGATACAATCACAGGGAGCATTATTCTGGATGTGAATGTGGATGATACCAGCCAGGAGCAGCGGCAGGAGATGCTCAGTGACTTGAGCTGTGCTTATGATGTGGATGATTTTCTGCTGTGGGCGAATGATTCGCTGGAGGAGCGAGGCTTGTTGGCTGGTGAGGATGTGAAGATTTTTGATCTGCGCATGGCGATTGCCGGATCATGGGAGCCAGAGGGGCGCAGGCAGGTGGGGAGGATTGCTTTTGAGGTGGTGGCTTGCCCGGTGGGTTGGGCGTGATTTGACGGCAGGGGGCGTGTTATTATGGCAGCAATAGTTTACGGGGATATTAACTTTGGCATGGCGGCTGAAACCGGCCTTTATGTTGAGAGCGTGGATTTTGACACTCAAGTGGATACCGTCTGGATCGCAGACGAGCAGGGGGCTGATGTGGCTGGTGCCACTTTTAACCCAAGTGCGACTTTTAACATGACGGGATTCACTGATAATACAGCTGCCCTGTCAGCCAAGACGGGTGAATCCATCACCTTGGCCAATGCGATTACATGGACGGATGTGCTGGCGCACGGATACACCACCGGGGGTGAGACGATCATCACCAGTGTAAAAACCGGGCTTAACCACAAGAATGCCGAGAGCAGAGATGTTTCGGGTATCTTCAAACCGTTCATGGCAGCTGTGGCTGTTTAAGATGATTTTTCCGAAGGTAGGGTATTTCCACCAACCCTGCGCGGCAGTGATGACCCGGACCTACCCCGGTGAGCTGCCGCGCTACTTATGAGAATAATATGAGAGATAACAGAAGTTCCAGCCTTTCGCTGGATGAGACGCAGACCACAGATATTCGTCTGGCTGCCGCTTTGATGTGTGTAGGGTTTAGACCTACATCGCCACCTTTTTATGTGGTGAAACCAAATCAGCGAGGACGCTGGATGCAGTTTACTTTTAATGCTAAGAGTGAGTGCGGTAATTTTACTGCGGCGGAGCTTATAAGTTTTTGGCGTGAGGGGGTGAAGTTTATTGACCGCTGCCCGGACCATGCTTTTGCTTATGTGATGGCAGCCCTACTCCAGCACAAGGCGATCATTGATGGCCTCAAGGATGCGGAGGATGTGGCTTTCATCCGGGACGGGCTATCGGTGGCGATGTTGCCAATGAACGCCACGGCGGAATGCCAGCGGCAGATCCTGGGGAGGGAGATGGGCAAGTGAGTGAGGCACTGGTGAAATATACGTTTTTTAAGAAGCGGCCAAAGGTGGGGAGCTTGCAGCTTTACCCGCTGACCGCAGGCAGGTTGATCGTGCTGGAGCAGCGCGGCAACCCGCTGGCTGGTGGCGGGGCGGGTGATGAGCCGGATCCGTTTGCGCTTTACGAGGCTCTGCTGGTTGCTAGTAGTGATGCCCATGAGTTGGCGGACTTGTGCATGCTGGATGATGATGAGTGGCAGCGTGCGGTGCGTGCGTTTGGCTTTGATCTGCCCGATGAGGTTATTAACTCATTCCAGGAGGTGATCGAGGCGGAGATGGAGGCGATCCAGAAGTCCATGACGCAGCCGAAAAAAAAAGCAGCCCGCAAGACGGTCCGCCGCGCCCCCGTGAAGAAATAAGTGACCCGGCCCCGTGGCTGGCGAGCTATGTAACCAACCTGGCACGCTGTACCGGCTGGGAGCTGGATTACCTGCTGTGGCAGCTTCCTTACGCTGCTGGCCTTCAGATGATGCACGCGGAGGCGGTGTATAATGATAACGCGGTGGAGCTGGTGGAGAAGCGTGTGCCTGATGGTGTGGATAGTATAGCCGCACAGTTTGCGGCTATGCGTAAACGGGTAGATTGACATGACTGTGGCTTGATATGGCAAACGGGCTTAGTTTTAAGATCAGTGGCGACACCACCGGGCTCGGTAGGGCACTTGGTCGTGCTGAAAGCATGGTGGGAAGTTTTGGCAGGTCCGTCCAGCGGATTGGTTTTGCTGGATTGGCGGCCGGGGCTGCTGGTGCGACAGCTGGGGTGGTGGCATTTGGGGTGGGGTTAAAGAAGTCTGTGGAGGCCGCCGCTGGGCTGGAGCAGCTTGAGGTGCAGTTTGCCTCGATCACAGGTAGTGTGGAGGATGGTGCTGAGATGGTGACGCATCTGCGGAGTGAGGCTTTGAGGACGGGGGTTGAGATAGGGGCGATGGCGACCATGATGCGTAGGTTATTAGCGTCTGGAATGGATGTGCCATTAGCTCAGAAAATGACCGCTTCTTTATTGGATATATCCGGGGCGTTAGGGTTATCCTCTGAGGAGGCTAAGTTGTTAGGTGTAGCTCTGGCACAGGTGAAATCCAAGCAAATAGCGAGCATGGAGGAGCTTAGGCAGCAAATATCTGAGAAGGGTGTGGCGGTTTTTGAGTTGCTGGAGCAGAAAGTGGGCAAGACAGGCAAGGCACTGTTCGATGCGATTGCGCAAGGCAAGGTGGGTGCTGATGTGGTGATTGAGGGGTTTGCCAATTTAGAGGGTCCGCTGGCGAAGTTCCGGGGTGGTGCTGATAGGATGGCGATGACTTTGACTGGTTCTTTTAACCGGCTCAAAGCGGCTATCAATGACGCATTCATGGATGTGGGGGCAGGAAGCCTTTCTCCACTGGCTAGCGCGGTGGATGCGATCACAGAAAAGATCAAGCAGTGGAAGCCTGCGCTTCAAGGGTTTGCTGCGCAACTAGGGAACATCACTAAGGTGATGCTGGAGGCTTTTTCCTCTGGCAAGGTTGGTGAGATTTTGAAACTATCCCTGATTATTGCGGCAAAGGAGTTTAGTTATACGCTGCTTGATGGGGTGAGTTCATTTTTTAGTGCGTTGTGGAATGGGGTATCAGGTTTTGCTAAGTTCTGGTATAAGGTAATCACTGCCCCGTTGTCTTTCTCTTTGGAGGTGATTAAGTCACTCGGTATGGCTATGGGAAACGCATTCAAGCCGTTTGCGGATAGTATGCAAAATGTATTTATTGGGGTGGTGAGTATGATAAGGTCGGCGGGTAATTTTCTGGTGGCCTCTGCCGCGAGGGCGGCTGCATTCTTGGCCCCCATAGGAAAGGATAAATTGAGGGGCGAGGCGCGGCGCAGAGATGTTGCGTTTGCGGAGAACTTCGCGGTAGGCTTGCAGGGATTTGCCGAGGCTAAGGCTGGTTTTGAAGGGATCGGCCAAGGTATTGTGGTGGAAGTTGGTGAGGGTATTTCCAGGCTGAATGCGGAGTTGCTCAGTGGGGCGGGTGAGTTGACTAACCAGCTCACCGCGATAGGTTTTAAAATGATTGAGCTCTCTACCTCCAATACGGAGCGAGAGAAGTTGAGGGCGTTAATTGATGAGCTGATGCGGTTGGCTAATCAGCGTGCAAGGGAGAGGGAGGTTAGAAAAAATGATTTGCCAGCGGCAGATGGGGCACCAGCGATATCGGCAGCCGAGGATGGTAATAAGTTCTTTAAGCCGGTAATCAGCAGTCTCCAGAAGATCGGAGGTGGCAGAATACGCGGGCTTGAGCGTGTGGGGTTAGCTTTAGACCAGCGGCGCAATGCCTTGCTGGCATCCATTGACCGCAAAGTGGGAATGCCATCCACTGCGGTGTATCGCTAAGTTGACATTCAATATCCTGATATATGAGCACGGAATGGTATGGACAGCGTAATACTCTGGTAAAAGGGTATGAGTTCTCTTTGCGGGAGGATGCCAAGGGGCTCTGGACAGGCTCACAGAAGTTTTTCTGCCATAAGGATGATTTTGCAACGGTGCGGCCTCTGCGTGGCTCTGACCACCCTGATTTTGATTGGGTAAAGCTGGAGGCCCTGGATGTGACTGGTATGAAGGGCGAGTGGTTGGAGATCACAGGCCAGTATGCTGGGCGCAAGCCGGGTGATGGTAGTAGCGGTGGTGGTGGTGATGATGATCTGGATGCTGAATATGGTATCCGGCAGACCACGCGGGAGGAGCCATTGGGAACAGCTGACTATTTTAGTGGTGAGGATGGCATACCTGAGGATGAGATCCGCGAGGCGACTGAGTTGGCATTAAATCCGCCGAAGAATCAGGATGGCACTCTCAAGGAGATCGACACGGTGGCTTGGAACGCGAAGAAGAAGGAGCTTTATGACAAGGTGAGCAAGGGGTTTGCTAATTACCTTGTAGCTGGGGTGGAGTATTATGTGCGTTTTGCGGATGATGATTTGCCGACTGACTTGGATGATGTGGGTTACATAGCGTCTCCTGATCCGCAGGGTGCCCCAGATGTGGGCCCTGATCGCAACTGGTTGCTAGTGGGTTACAACATTACTGAGCGAGCAGAGGTGTATGACATCGAGAAGGTATGGCTGCTTTCTGATCCTGGCGGCTGGGACGAGACTATTTATACCAAGCAGGTAGCACCTGAGTGACATATGTTTAAAATTCCTAACAATGTCAAGGTGGGTGGCAACATCGAAGCGGCCACGATTAACCAGCTGATTGATGGGATGCGGATACTGGCCTCACGGCAGGTGGATGCGGGGCAGAGGTCTAATGATGATACGGTGGCTCTGCATCCGTTTTGGGCGGATATGGAGTATCTGCCGTATGATGACCGTTATGACCCGGATAATCTGACCCGTGAGCTGCGCGTGGTGTTCACCCAGGCGCATGTGCATGATCTGCTGGGGGAGGCCAAGCTGCCGGTGTTCCGCTGTGAGGAGGAGCGGGTGAAGCAGGTGGGTGAGGATGATGTGTTTGAGCTGGTGATCTACGCGGGTGGCAGCGGGGTGGCGGCGGTGCGCTTTGTGCGTGAGGGGGAGGATGATTATGACTTGCAGGAATTGGCGGATAATCTGACAGCCAAGGAGCTGCCGGTGAGTGCAGAGCTGACGGCGGCGATTGCGGCGGCCGAGGAGGATGATCTTACGGGCACAAAATACCGGATGAAGGTGGCGGAGTTCACCAAGCCGGTGGTGCGGGCGGCTGACCCTGGGCCGCCGGAGATTACGGAGCGTAAGGAGTGGCGGGTGGATGCGTGCCTACGCAATGATATTGTGTGGGGTGGTGCGGGTGCTCAGTGCGCGCTGGGCGATATAAGCACGGATGCGGAAAACAGTGAACTAGAGGCTGACCCGCCGGTGGTCCGTTACAAGCTAGAGCCAGCATTCCTTAGTGGTGGCGGTGGTAATGAGCTGGTGACGGTGGATAACCTGGATGCGGTGATTGATGATTTTGTGTGGCTGGAGGTGGCATGGACAGCGGATGTTGTCGATGATTTACTTCAGCAGGGAGGAACGATGGGAACGATCACGGTGTCAACAGGAGCAGATGTGCCAGATGATACGGTGCCCACGGAGGATGCAACATCAGGAACGGCACACATTGTACTGGGTGGTTGGGTAACAGATGGCGGTGACCCCGCCTTACCCGTGTGGGTGAAGCAAGGGTGTGGAAGCATTCAAATCTATTTCTGCCCGGGGCAGGGGTTTTTCTTTGGCCGCAACAATGAGGTGGGGGCGTAGTATGGCTACTTATCAAGTTCCTAGCGCGTGTTGTAGCAGCTGTGCTGATTATGACGGCTGTGGGCGACCTCTTTGTGCCACGGTGTCGGTAGTTTGGGAGGCACCATTGTCGGAGGCACCATTGTCATACACTAATCTCACGGGCAAGCCTGTAAATGGTTTGACCTGTTCTGATCTTTCTGGTGGCGAGTATACGCAGGACGAGTTTGAGGATACTATCTGGTCCATCTCACTCCAAGCCCCCACTGTTCCAGGGGTGGGATGGGTCGCTTATGTTACTTCTCAAACAGAAGGATATGGGCCGTTGCTGTTTGCTAACCAGAGGACATTTGATACCCCTGTGCTAAATCCGTTAAACCCTACTGGGACATATTATCATCTTGGGGGTGGAGTTGGTGACGCAAGGCCGACTCTTGGCACGATGACGGTGACAAAGGTGGATTGTCCGGTTTAACAAGTGGTTAGGTTGGGTGGATGATGATTGACACCGCGTGCGCGCGGTATGCGACTTTACTTTGATCTGGACCAGGGGCGATTGGTGACGGGAGCGGGCTTTAATACGCGGCTTAACCTGGTGGAATTTAAGCGAGGGGACGCGGCTGAAATTCGCTTTGGGTTCTACCGGGGGGTGACTCAAGAGATCCTCACAGGCACACCACAGCTACAGTTCGCGCTGAAGGAGGATGGCAAGTATGATGGTGACCCGGTGGTGAGTGAGTCCAGCTGGACGCTGGGGACAAGCGAGGCGATGGATTATGTGTGTAACCCGGACTTCAATACCACGGAGCTGGATACGCTGCTCAACAGCGGGGATGCGGATGATACCAATGATATTGAGTATGTGGACCTGATGCTTGAGGTTACCTGGTCCGAGGACGGGGGAAGTAGCTGGAGCTCCACGGATACGGTGACGGCCCGGGTGCATAATGATGTGATCAAGGGGATCGAGGGTGTGCCGACCAGCGGGGTGCCTACCTACCCGACTGCGGCCAGCCTGATCAACCTGACAGATAATATCACGGTAACTCAGGCTGTGGATCTGGATGCGATTGAGACACGGGTGGATGCACTGGATGCAGCAGTGGTGCTGCAAGGCACATGGGATGCGAGTGTGGGCACGTTCCCGGGCAGTGGCACAGCCCAAGCGGGTGAGAGCTGGATTGTGAGTGTGGCGGGCACGGTGGATAGTGTGAGCTTCTCAGTGGATGACCGGATCATTGCTATCCTGGATAATGCCAGCACGGCGACTTACGCTGCGAACTGGCACAAGGCGGATTATTCTGACTTGGTGAGTAGCGTGAATGGGGCCACTGGCACGGTGGTGTTGGATGCCGGGGACATCGCGGCGGTGACGGATAAGAACTATGTGACGGACGCGGAGGCGGTGGTGATTGGTAATACCAGTGGTACGAATACGGGGGATGAGGTGAGTGCCACGGATGCGATTGAGGGCATTGTTGAGCTTGCCACGCAGGCAGAAGTGGATACCGGCACTGACTCGACGCGGGTAGTGACTCCAAGCACGCTTGCAAATTATAGCGGCTTAGGAGGCTCAAGTGCAACAGATACAAC
>Ga0070749_10001210_pt1 | contig 17487 bp, 14 predicted proteins | sample VirMetDEL_Nov_18_FD_75180 | JGI IMG/M metagenome (GOLD analysis project Ga0070749, IMG submission 75180) | Aqueous microbial communities from the Delaware River and Bay under freshwater to marine salinity gradient to study organic matter... | ecosystem: Environmental > Aquatic > Marine >...
ACTATCACTATCACTATCACTGTCACTGTCATAACAAGAGAATCTCATGCATGACTACCAAAGAATACCGGCTAAACCAATAGCACCAAACGATGATACTAATCTTCGATGGAGTGAAAACGCACTTCGAAAACGTCTTCTCTCCGGAGAATACGAACAAGACCTCGAAGATGAATTATATAGACATCTTCCGAGCGACCGAAGGGAAGCATGGGGAGTTACGGACATGTCCTCCAATCCCATGGAACAAGTCACTCGACAATTAAGCGTTTTATATCATGAAAATCCAATCGTTACAAACTCCGAAGATATCTCCGAACTCGTTTCTCGAGATGGTTACATGACAAAATCCGGAATTTGGTCGATGATGCAACGAGTACAACAATTAACACTCGGAATAAGAGAAACAATCGTTCGAATAGATGTATCTCCAAAAGGAACCAGAACAGAAGGAATAATCTATCGAGTCGTTACTCCGGACTTTGTATATATCGAAAGTTCGGAAGATAATCCGGAAATACCTCTCTATTATCAAGAACTGAGACTCCGATACGATGAAACAAATCGAGAATATTCATGGGTAGCAGATATCATGGACATCAGAGATGAGAAAAACCCGAAATTCTATCTCCGAAAAGTACAACCGAACGGAGAACTCGGAGAAGATGTTTCCTCCATTTTCATGGAAAAACCCATGCTCGGAAATGACTATCCGTTCAGAGATAAACAGAATCGACCCTATCTTCCTATAGTTATATATCACGCACAAAAAACCGGGAAATTGTGGAACTCTTTCGACTGTCAAACTCTTATTTCAGGGAGTCTATCTTCGATGGTTCTTTTTTCCTTTTGGCTTCACGTAGTGAGGGACTGTTCATGGGTACAACGCTATGCGACGAATGTTTTCGTATCCGGTCTAACTCAAAACTCACTAGATGAACCGGCTCGACGTTCTTCGATATCGACCGACCCTTCTTCGATTCTTATTTTTCAACAAGACCCGGATATCAATACTCAACCCGTAATAGGACAATTCGAAGCCGGAGCCGACCCCGAAAAACTACTACAAGCCGTTGCGAGTTACGAATATAGAGTAGCTGTTTCAGCCGGAATATCTCCGAGCGAACTAACGAGAACCTCTTCCGACCCTCGTTCCGGATATTCTCTCTCGGTATCCAGACAAGGACAAAGAGAAAGTTCTCGGAGTTATGCTCCGGTGTTTCGTCTTGCAGATGAAGAATTATGTCAAAAAACAGCTATGCTATGTAATCGTTTTCTCGGAACATCTCTTCCGGAGTTCGGATATCGAGTTTCATATCAAGCCCTCGAATATTCTCCAGAAGAAAAAGAAGCAATTCGACGAGATGTCATCGAAAAATTATCCTCTTCTCTAATCTCTCCAATCGACGCAATTCGACAACTCAATCCGGACATGGACGAAGAGGAAGCAAGACAAACTCTTCTCAGAATCCGAAGAGAAAAAGCGGAGTTTCTATAATGAAAAAAAAATATCTACACCATGGAATTACATGTTTCATGTTATTTTTTGGACTCATCATATATCATTTTTTGATATAAAACTATCACTATCACTATCACTATCACTATCACTATCACTGTCATGAGGAGCAACCATGAAAACAATAACCGGAGAAGACGGTCTCGTCTATATTTTGAAAAGCGACATGGAGAACATCATAAAAGAACGAGTTTCGAAAGTCGCCGAAAAAGTTCGACATCACGAAGAAGAAAACGAAAAACTCCAGAAGGAATTATCGGAACTGAAAACGCATGTATCTTCTTCCGATATTCTCGCCGACCAAGTCTCGAAATTGAAACTCGAACTCGAATCTCAAAAAACCAAATACGACCGATATACGAAAATAAGTCAATACGGACTTTATGATTCGGACATGGTCGACCTTGTAGAATGGAGTTACGAAAGAGCGACTCAAAATCTCGAAGGAAAAAAGAAACCATCTCTCGAAACATGGCTCGAGGAATGTTATAACGATGTCGAAAAAGCACCTCTCACACTCCGACCCCATCTCGAAAAACTGAAAAACACACCGACCGAAATCTCTTCCGAATCTCCATCCAATCCGGAGAAAAACTTCGAGAATGTTTCTCCGGATATCTCCTCGAGCGAAATCCCAACTCCACCAAGATTGAACGGAGGAGCGAAACCACCACCGACGGAAGGAGTTCTCTCCAATGCACGATTTAACGACATGACATGGTATGAACAAAACCGAGATAGAATTATCGCAGAACTCCAACAAAACCGAAATCGTAGGAGTTAATCATGGCTTTAGATTTGTCAAATGAAAAACAATTTCCTTTGGTGAAAGGTATTTCGCAAGGAGAAACATGGCTAGAGATAAAACTTCCGAGAGGAGCAAATCAGATAACAATCGGAAGCGAAACAACGAAAATATTTTTCGGACGAAACGGACAATCAGACGGAGGAACTCCAAATCAAGACCGCATGTTTATTCCGGCCAATAATCTTCTACCCATTCGAATCGGTAAAGGTTCGGAAAGAGTCGAATCTATTTTTGTAGCTAGTTCTTCCGGAACCGCCACAATTAAAATTCTCCTCGAGGAGATTTAACATGGCATTTTTCAGATATACAATTACTATTTCCGGAGATAGCAACATGACGAAAGAAAATCTCTCATCACAATGTAACGGAACTCGAACGACGTTCACAACAAATGCGAATTTCGACTCCGATTCTCTTCGAGTATATTATAACGGAATCAGACAAACGGGAGCCTTCTCTATTGTTTCGGATAATCAGTTCGAATTATCTTTTACTCCTCAATCCGGTGAACTCCTCGAAGTCGATTACATAGAAACCATAACATAAAACTATCACTATCACTATCACTATCACTATCACTGTCACTATCATAAGGAGAAATCATGGCAACAGTTCAAATTAAAGGCGACCAAATAAAAGACTCGACAATTTCTTCGAGTAAAATCGACCTATCGAATAATTTCACTTTTACGGGCGACGTACAAGTAGCAAGCACACCGGCGAACAACTCCTCCGCAGTTCCTAAGAGTTACGTTCTCGACTTAATTCAAGGTTTGTCATATAAAGACCCCGTTCGAGTATCCGACCAATCTTCGATAAGTGCTACATATAATAACGGAGCCGGAACATTAACCGCAGACTCAAACGGAGCGATATCTATCGACTCTATCTCAAACCCTCAACAAGGAGATAGAATCCTCATTCGACAATTTACATCTACCGACGCAGTAGCAAACGGAATCTACACCATAACAACGGTAGGAGATGTTTCTAGCCCGTTCGTCTTGACTCGTTCTCTCGATATGAACTCCTCTTCCGAATTTCGAAATGCTACCGTTTTCGTATCAGAAGGAACCGACGCCGACGTTCTCTTCACACAACAGACAGATAACCCGACTCTCGGAACCGACGCAATTTCTTTCGCTCAAATATCCGGAGCCGCCGGAATCACCGCCGGAAATGGACTCGCTAAAGCGGGAAATACTCTCTCCGTAAATGTTGGAGATGGTATCGAAATCGTATCCGATAATGTACAAGCCAAAATAGGAGATGGACTCGAATTCGACACCGGAGCGACTCGAATAAAACTCGACGGTTCTTCTCTCTCTCGTAGTGCGAACGGACTCTCTATCTCTTCCGGAGGAGTCGACTCGATACATCTTGCGAGTAACTCCGTAACCGCTCAAAAAATAGCGTCTACCGTAGCCGGAAACGGTATCTCCGGAGGAGCCGGAACCGCTCTCTCCGTACAAGCCGACCAAGGAATCTCGGTCGGAGTATCTGGAGTTACTGTTCAATTAGACGGTTCTACACTTGCGAAAAGTGTATCCGGTCTGAAAGTGAATGTTATCGGAACTTCAGAAATTCAAAACAACGCAATCACCGAAGCGAAAATCTCCTCTTCAGTCGCCGGAGATGGTATTTCCGGAGGAGCCGGAACACCTCTCGCCGTAGACCTCGCACCTTCTCCGGGTCTTCAGTTTTCATCTAATAAATTAGATATGAAATTAGTTTCAGACGGAGGACTCCAAAAAGACGCAAACGGACTATCTATCCTTCTCGATGGTTCGACCATGGGTCTGAGTGCTAGCGGATTGAAAGTTTCATCTATTGGAACGACAGAAATTCAAAATAACGCAATCACCGAAGCGAAACTCAATTCATCAGTAGCCGGACAAGGTATCACCGGAGGAGCCGGAACCGCTCTCTCCGTAGACTTGAAACCAAGTTCTCCGGGTCTTGAATTTGTATCCGACCAATTAGCCGTAAAAATCGACTCTACTTCCGGACTCGTAATCGACAATACTTCCGGTTTACAAGTAAAACTCGAATCAGACGGAGCAATTGATTATGACGGAACGAACGGAGGACTCGAAGTTCAAGTCGACGGAGGAACTCTCGAAATCGCTACAAATCAAATCAGAATCAAAGACTCCGGAATTGTAACTCAAAAAATCGCAGACGACCAAATCACCTTAGACAAATTGAAATATCGAGCCGAATTCGAATCGTTCGCTGGTAATGGTAGCGCAACGACTTTCGACCTACAATTCGCCGTTCATTCTTCATGGTTGAAAAAAGTCGTAGTTTATCGAAACGGGTTAAGATTGAAATATGTAGCAAGTAACCCCGCCGACATCGACCAATATTCCGTAAGTGGAACCGGAGGAACCGGAGGAGTTTGTCGAGTTACAATCGGAGCCGCTCCGAGTTCTTCGGATTCTCTCTTCATTGATTATGTTTATAATGTGTCATAAATAATTTTTTGTTATTGTTTTTCTGGATTCTCTCCTTAAAAGACTCATGTTCGCATGAGTCTTTCTTTTTTTGACAAAAATAAAAACTATCACTATCACTATCACTATCACTGTCATAACAAGAGAATCTCATGCACAACTACAAAAACAAAACATAAACAAAAAACAAAATAGATTTTCGCATAATGTAGAAACAAAAAAGATATATATCTTTTTTTTGATATACTGAAATTATCGAAACTGATGTCTAGGTTCGCAACCGTTAATAGCTGAAAAGACTCGACGAACAAAAACTATCTATTTCACCATACAAACAAAGGAACGAACATGGCTCGTAATACCTATGCAAATTTGACCGACCTACGCATGGCGGATATCATCTCAGCTGAAATCAATCTTCTTTTGAAAGATTCTACAAATCTTTTGAATACTCCTTTTATGCAGTACGCAGGAAGTATCAATAACACCGGAACGACAACCATCAAACAAAGAAAAGCCGGCTTAATGGGATACGACCTTTTTACAACACCATCGAACGAAGACGATTCGGTCGCTTCTACTTCGATAACTGATTCTCATGTCGATGTAACCGCCGTTCGACTTGCATTGAATTATGAACTCTCAGACCTTGCGAACATGACCTCTTTCGGACAAGATGTCGACCCCATGACACTTGCTCGTTCAATTGCCGATAGTTATGAAGCCACCGTCGCCGACAAAGTAGCGGACTTGTTTTCGAGTTTCACAGTATCGAAGGGAACTACGAACGCAGTTTTCGACCTTGACGACTTCTTTAACGCAATTTTCGCTCTTGAAACCGCTTCGAATCCCGCTTCTCTTTCCGTAGGAGCACCCGGTCCGTTTGTCTGTGTTTTGGCTCCAAAGCAATTAACCGAGTTACAAAATTCTCTTCGTTCGGAACAATCGAACATTATTGCATTTTCTCCGGCTAATGCTTCCATGCTTGAAGCGAAAGGCTCGCAATACGCCGGAAGTCTTTTCGGTTGCGAACTTTATAAAAGTGCTTATATTACCGCTGTTTCTTCGGTATTAACAGGTGCCATGTGGAGTGCTGGAGCAATCTCTTATTGTGATGGAGTTCCGAATATCGTTCATGGTGGAAATGAAATCATGCCCATGGGAAAAATTGTCGTAGAAATGCAACGAGATGGACTTCGAGCGATTACTTCAGTAATTGGACATGCTTATTTTGGCTGTAGTATTTTGGACGACCCGAAAGGAGTCAAACTAACAACTATCGCATAATATATTTTTTTCGAGAAGAGGAGCATATTCTCAAAAAAATATTTATGAGGGAAGGAGGAGTCTCGACGCTCCTCTCGTTTCTTCTTCCGACCCTCACCTTTTCTAATAATTCACAAGAGGAGTTTTTGAGATGGATTATTCAACACTTGCACAACCATGGCAACAAAAAGCCGAACAAGGAATCAAACTTCCGACCGCTCGGAATAGTTCTTTTTTCTATAAACATCACCCGAAAAATTGGGAGTTACACTATTTCAAACGTACCGAGGAACGAGAAGTCGGAACCGGAAAAACTAAGACTATCGAACAAGTCGAAATAGAAATTCCGGTCATGTTACCTCAATTATCTATTCAAAAAGAAACGCCCGGAGTCAATGGAATAGAGCATGCCGGAAGAGGGAGAGCAGATTCGACAGTATGGCAAGCGAAACTCGTTAAGCAAGGATGGACAATAATTTCACCTTCGCATGTTGACTATCTGAGAATATATCCATGTTGGAATGGACAATTCCATGCGACAAAGTTCGATACTTTGGAAAATCTCGGAGGCATGCTCGTAAATTCGTTCGATTACGAAGCTTATGCAGAATTCCGAAGAGAATTAATTCTATCTGGAGTCATTCGACCAATACATGAACATATCATCAAACAAAGAATATTTGAAATTCAAAGATTATGCGAACGAAAATATCAATCTCAACATATACCACAAATAGCCGAGCAACTTGCAAACCTTGAAAAAGCGAAAAAAGATATCTCTTCATTTTGGGAAAATCTCAAAACGAAAAAAGTCGAAGTATATCGTTTTTGAGAAAAAAAACTATCACTATCACTATCACTATCACTATCACTGTCATAACAAGAGAATCTCATGAGCAAAGAACAAGAAATCAAACAAAGACTTTTCAATCGTGGAGTACAAGAACAGATACAAAAACATAGAGAACAAGGTATCAAAGTTACACCGGAAAAAAGAGAACAAATCGAGAAGAGCGTTTCTCGAATCGTTAATCAAATGAGAAAATAAGATATGTCTACTCCGTACGCAAGTAATATAAAAATCGTTGAATTGTTGGAACGAAATAAAGGCCAAACAACCGATATAAAAATATTTCGGAATGGTTCTCAAATCATACCGACCGCCGGACTCTATTCTCTCAAAAAACCGAACGGAGAATTTATCGTCGAAGATGGAACCGCTTCGATAGATGGAAATGGAACAATATCCTATAACCACACGACGAACGAATTATCTTCGACTTTAGAACTCGGAGAAGGATATATCCAGGAATGGAAAGTAACAATATCGAACGAAATACATATTTTTCGAAGAACGGGAGCGATAGTTCTTCGAAGATTGTATCCGGTAGTAAGTGACATAGACCTCACTTCGACATATTCCGACCTCGAAGACCTTCGACCATCGAACATGAACTCATATCAACAGTATATAGATGAAGCATGGTATCAAATTCTCAATAGACTTCGAAATCATGGAGCCGGCTTCGAATATCTAATTATGTCTCCGGAGAGTTTTCGTTCTCCTCATATCAATCTTTCATTATATTACATCTTCCGAGATTTTCATTCTTCACTTGCTCAAACAAACGGAAGATATCTCGAACTAGCTCAAGAACATCAGAGATTATATAACTCAGAGATAGATACAATTTCGTATCAGTACGACCAAAGCCATGTAAACAGAATCGACGACAAAGACAAAAGAACGAGAAGTCAACCGACTATTTTTCTAACAAGAAGCGGACAATATTTTCGATATCCTAGGAGAAGAAGATAATGTCTCTCTCATTTTCACAACTCCGACAAGCCATCTCGACAAAAATCGAAACTATTTCCGGCATGAGAGAATCGAAATTCCCTTCTCAGTATTTCGAGAAAAGTCAAGATTCAATCATACATAAGAGTTTTTCGGTAGGTATCGAAACCGTATCCGACATCGGAGGAAGACAAGGAAGAGGAAGACAAATTCTCGTATCTTCGAATGTTATCGTTATTTTTGCTTATAGATTACGACCGAAAGACGTATATCCGACAGACTACGATAATTCTCTTAATTTGGAGAAACAAATTATCGAAACGATTCTCGGTTCTTATGGTACAATACAGAACGAAATATCTATCAAGTTCGATTCATCCAATCGAAACATTAACGATAATCTCGAATATCAAATAACTACTTTATTTTTCACCGCTCAACATAATATAGGAGTATAACCATGGCATATTCAACAATTCCAAAAGTTCGAAGAGATGGAACTCTCGTTCTCAAAGACGGAACCGGAACTCCGGTCACTTTAACGGTAGCCTATGAAGAAGGGAATTTCTCTTTCGATGTACCGCTCGACGCTCAAACAGTAATTCGAGACCGTTCTCTCATCGTAGCAGTTCGCAAAGGCGACGAAGAACCAATCTCCGGAAGTTTTTCGTTTTACTTCCGAGCCTTCTCATCTTCCGACGCCGGAGGAGTACGAGATTTTATTTCCGGTTCAAATGCTTACTCTTCTAACGTATCCACCGGAGGAACGGGTTCTCCGTATGTCGAACATTTCGCCGTAGATATGCAATTCACCGTAGAAGGAACAGACCTCGGAGACGCCGCCGACCATGTAGCGACCTTCTCAAAATGTGTTTGTTCTATGAGTTTCGCAGAAGGCGACCCCGATACATGGACATTGAATTTCACATGTTACGGAGGAGTGAGTTATTCATAAGAATAAACTATCACTATCACTATCACTATCACTGTCACGAGGAGCAGACATGATAAGACAACTCGGTAAATTTGGAACAATCGAAATAACTCCTCCGAAAAGTCTCGCAATATCTTTCGAGATTATTTCGGTTTGGAGTTCAAATCCAGACCAAGCGACCTTGGGTCGACTTTGCGCAAGTGCTATCGGTATATGTACAGAATCTAAACCGTTTCTACCGTCTTACAGACCGGAGAGAGATAAAATTCTCGACTATGGTTTTCGATGTTTAGAACGTCTTCTCGAAAAAGGAATCACCGCAAGCCAAATATATAACGTAGGACTCGAATGTCTAATGTTATGTTCTGACAAACTACCTAATGAGGAGGAGATAACAGACATCGAAAATTTTTCGAGTTCTCGAGATTCGGACATTTAGATTTTTTGAGTCTCGAGATATCTCTTCTTTGGAATCAACTTCCGACATGGTTCGATTCTTTGGAAACAAACGAAAAAAACCGACTTATAGCTCATTACAGAAAGCGGAATCGCTCTCCAGATGAACAAAAAAGAAGAAAAGAAGAACGACAAAAAAAGAAGATGGAAGAAATTATCGAGAGGAAAAAATGTCAAAATATCAAGTAAAATCCGGAAATGTGCAAGCGAAAATAAATTCGTCTTTTGATGATGGAATATATAATCTTATTCGAAAATGTCTTCCAGATGGAGTGAAAGTTTTCGAAGCAAATCTCCGAGAAATTGAAAAGGAAGCAAAAAATAATTGGCTCGTTCGACAACCTACGAAACCCGTTCGAGATGATGAAGGAAATATCAAAATTTCGAAGAATGGAAAACCAAGAATTCGAAAACAATCTCCTTCGAAAGGTTCTATCGACAAATTTCGAATCAATTCTCGTATAGTACAAAGCGGAGAAATAGAAATTTATCTCGAGAACTACTCTCCTTATGCTTTCGCAATCAAAACCGGAATCGACTCGAAAGGACGAAACGGAAAAGAAGTCTATCTCGTTTTAGGAAAACGAATTGCAAAAGAATTATTATATACTCCACAAATGAAACAAAGTCGAAAAGTCATTCGACAATATACAAAAATAATCATGAAACTACAAAAATAAAAACTATCACTATCACTATCACTATCACTATCACTATCACTGTCATAATAGAGAATTATCATGGGTGACCAAAATCAAACAGTATCGATATCGTATCGAGCAGACCTCAAAGACCTACTCAACAATTTGAAAAAGATACCCGGAATGACAAAGGAAGAAGCCCAAAAGATGGTAAAGGCTCTCGACCGTCAACTCAAACAAGCAGAGAAAAGCGCACAGAAGGCCGGGAAAAACACTTCGAAAGCCATGGATCAAATTTCGGAGAGTACAAAGAGAGCAAGTTTTAACGCTCGAACCCTTCGAAGAGACTTCGCAAATATTGACCGACTATCCTCGGAGGCTTCGCAAGCCCTTTCGATTCTATCTCCGGAACTCGGACAAAGTGCCATGCAAGTTTCAGTTTTAGCAAGTGCCATGGAATCTCTCGGACGAGTCTTTTTTGTTTCGAATCCTTTATTTTTGGGCTTAGCTGCAGCCGCCGGACTTGTATATTTCGCTATGGATAGCCAAGAAACAAAGACGAAAGAACTCCAAAAAGCGACGGAAGAGTTCAACAAAGGACTAGCAGAATCGGACGAACAACTCCTCGAACTTGAAAAACAACTCATCTCTATAGAAAAGGCCTTCGGAGATTTTCAAACGATTCTCAACGATACCACAAACGAAATAAACCTCATGACGGGAGCCATAGGAGAAACACAACTCGAAGAACTAAAGATTTTCGAACAAGCACAAAAACAAGCCCTCCAATTGGTAGAAGCCGAAGAAGAAGTCTCCGAAAATCTCCGAAAACAAAAACTCGTAAAAGAAGACCAAATTCGACTTTTGAACGAAGAACTCGAACGGACACGAAAAACCGGAAAACGAGGACATGAATATCTGAAAGTTTTAGAATATCGAGATAGACTCGAGCGAAGTATCGCAGAAAAACAAGAAGACGTTCTCTCCATAAATCGACAAATATCACAAAGTCAAGAGAAAATTAACTCCGGTTTTCAAGACCAAGCGGATGAGATGGAAAAAATTCTCCTCAAAAAAAGAAACGAGGAGATTCGACAAGAGAAAATACAAGAAGCGCAAAGAAGAACGACGGAACGACTTCGAGAATATCAAAATGTACTAAAAGATATCATGGAACCGCTTCGAGATGTCGATTCTCTACTTCGAGAACAGGCCAAAGCACAAGAAAACGTAAACAAACAACTTGAAACCGCCGTATCGACATCTCGAAAATTACAAATCGACGCAATCAAAGACCAAATTTCGGAAATTGATAAACGTATGAAGAAAGAGAAAGACTCCTCGAAAATATCGGAATCTCTTCTCTTTTTTGAAATGCAAAGAAAAGGAATCATCGAAAAAAATAATCTCCTTCTCCAGATAGAAAATATTCAAAAAACACAAATCAAAGAACAAACCGAAAAAGAACTCCAATCGATACAAAATCAAATATCTCTTGTAACATCTCGAAGAAAGGAAGAAGAAGACACACTCCAAACAATGAGAGAACAACTCGAAGCCGAACTCGTAACCGCTGAAAAACTGAAAAATAAGAGAGAGAGAACCGAAAAAATAAAATCCATAAACGAAAAGATTCTGGAACTTTCGGAACGTGAACAAGAGTTCAAATCTACAGAACAAAGAGACCTCGAAACAGTTATATCACTCGAAGAACTGAAAAGACAGACTCAACAGAACGGAATTGCAGAACTCGAACAAGCGACGATAGAACTCCATGAACTCGAAAAAACAAACCTACAAGAAACGATACAACTCAGACAAGAAGCAATAGTTCAAACCGGAGAACAGTTTCTAAAAGTTTTCGGGGATATCAATTCGCAAGTTCAAAAAATCGTATCGGCTAATGTTGGAATGTTAGAAAATGAAATCGAACTCATGACAAGAGAACGAGATAAACAAATCGAAGCCATAGAACAAGCAGAAAAAGACGGACTCATGACCTCCGAACAAGTCGCAAAGCGAAAAAAGGAGATAGAACGAGATTACGCTAATAGCGTAAAAGATGAACAATTATCCATATATAAAACAAATCAGAATCAACAAATCGCACAAGCAACGATAGACGCCGTTTCGGCTTCGATACGAGCCTTCAAAGATTACAAATTCCCCGCTTCGCTTGCTATCTCCGGACTAGCCTTCGCCGCCGCTACAAAACAAATTCAAATGATAAAAAGCCAACCGCCACCAGAAAAATTTGATGTCGGGGGCATGATTGGAAATCGAGATAGTCTTTCGCCAGACCAAAGAAATATAAATGTTCTCTCCGGAGAAGCGGTTCTCGATAGACAAACGGTTCGAAATCTCGGAGGAGAATCCGGAATTCGAAATCTACAAAACGGAGGAACGGGTTCTCAAGTCGTAATCATACAACCGTTTCGACATTTCGATAGATTCGTTCGAACGGCTTCGAAAAATGGAATTCTCCGAACGTCAAAAATAAATCAATCATACTGAAAACTATCACTATCACTATCACTATCACTATCACTGTCACTATCACTGTCATAACTGAGAATCATCATGGCGACTTATACTCCGATTTTATCTTCCGAAACTCTCGACCGTTCAAATTGGTATTACATACCCGGAGATACGCAAGACGATACAAATACAAATTATCAACCGAGAAACCCGTTCTCCTCGGTTGATGGAATAACGGAAAATATTATAACTTTTTGGAACTCCGGGATAAACACCGAAAAAATGCTCTCATATAAAAATGCTATTTCGGGAACCGCTACTCTAACATTCAAAATTATGAGAGGAGGAGGAGGAAGTTCGCAACCGACATACAACGTCAAAATAGCAACCGGAAACACAAATCGAGTTTTTCATCTCAGTACTTATGATTGGGTTACTAATGCACAAGTTCAAATAGTCAAAAGTTCAACCGGATACACAAAAACAGATACATGGATATCCGAACAAACCATCTCGAAAACTGATATATCTTTTACGGGATGGACGACAATAACGCAGACCATAACCGGAGAAAACTTCTATATCGGAATCAAACAACCCACAACCGACAACGGAGGAGGGTTCGCACTTGCAGACGTAGAACTCACAATCACAAACACAACCGGCGACCGCTCGACGGAAGTTCTTCGAGGACTTCTCACTCCGTACCCTCACGAAGGAGTTAACGCAATTTGGGACAGTGAGAAAAACTTTTCGCAACAATCACCGAGAGCCGGAACACCTCTTCCGAGCAAAGAAACCGGACTCATCATCTTAACCACCGGACAACAAGACGAAACAACAGATATAACCATAACAACCGAGAGAGCCGGTTCCGTAAATTTGGAAACCGGAAAAAACGCAAGTTTCACATGGAACGAAACCGATAATTCCCATGTTTATGGTTATGACTATCCGACGACGATACAAGGATATCATAACCTCGGAACAAAAAGTCTATTGCAAAATTTCACCACTCCAGACGCAATAAGAATAACGAGCGACGAATCTCTCCTTATTGTTTATTACGATACAATAGGGAAAAACGTTCGATGTATGAAACTCCAGAAAAACGGAACGAAAACGACAACGACTTTAACGAATTACGGAATATCTCCGACGATATCTCCTCAACCTTGTATTTGTATTCTACCGAATGGACATATTTTGATAGCTCATTATTCGAGTTTTTCGAATACGAATCGATGTCAATTAAGGACATATATCTCTCGAGATAATGGTTCGACGTTCGAACTCGCTTCGACAAATGCACTCGACGAAAGTATAGATATAAATACCTCTACCGGAGTTAACCTTCGAAGAATGAGAATGTTAGCTAATGAGAATCAAGTTCTCATTCTAGGACATGTCGAAGCATATCCGACCGGAGTCAATAGAACGATACAATTCGCAAGTTCGAACATGGGTTCGAGTTTTCGGAATTTGGGAATTCAAAATCCGAGTTTCGAAGTCGGTTTTATTGGCATGTGGTTAGACAAAAACAATCAATTTCGAGTTCTCTTTTTGAGAGGAGTAGATTATAACGATTACGGAGTTATAACTCTTCCGCATGCCTTTTTTACTTTTGGAACCGCTACCTCTCTCGAACAAAATTTCTCTATTGATGGAGGAAATATATTCTATTATAATAGTACAACAAAAGAATATGAGAAAGGACTCGAAGCGGATGTTTATAAAGATGAAGACGGAAAAGTTTTCGTAGTTTTTCGACATGTTGAAACAACGGACGAAGGTTCTTTTTTCATGCAAGTATCTCTCGACGATGGAGATTCATGGCAATATGTCAACGGAGCCGAGTCGATAACCGAAGCGAAATATCTCTATCGTTCGGAGGAACTCGACTCAACACTCAAACAAATTCGAGGAGTTCCTTTTCAAGGGAAACATGCTCTTATTGTAACAAATAAATCGAATACCTCCGGGAATGGAGATTCTCTTTCGATTTTATATCTCGGAGGATATTCGACGAGAACTCTTCCGGCGACTTCCGAACTCGAAACTCCAATCTATGAAAGCATGGGTTTCTATCGAACATGGGTTCCTTTCGATACTCCAGATAATACCGGACTATTTGTTTCGAGCGGAACAACAAGTCAAGCGACCGTAACTCCGGAATATATGACTATCTCCGGAAGTTCTTTTCTCTATTATAAGAAAGACGTATCAACAACACCGGACGAAGGATATCTCATTCGAACAAGTTTAGAACCTATCTCCGGAGGAAGTGATTCGAGTCTCCAAAGAGGAATTCGTCTTCGATTGAAAGATTCTACAACTTCGTACGAAGTAGAACTCCGAATCTCCACAAATAAAATAGTAGTTTTCGACCCTATAGCGAATTCTTCTCTCGGAGATGTAACTTTCGGAACCGGAAACGAACATATCGACCTTCTTATCTCTATGTTTCGAAGTACGGTCTATGTATGGATAGCATATCATGACCGAGTAAACGGTTCATTTTCCGCAAAAAAATACGAACTAGTGAACGACATCTCGACGACATTACAAGACGACGGAACGACTTCGACAGAACCTTCGACAATTCAGTTCGGACATTTCACAAATTGGACGGGAGAAACTCGATTCTATGAATTCCACCGGACAACCTCCGGACAAGTAGACCAAAGATTAACGACCGGAACGGACATTCTATCGAGAGAATATCCTAAATTTGGAGATTATATCTATATTGACGGAGGAATGAGAATAACGACGAAAGACTCTCCGACATATAAAGGAGATTCATGGAGAATAGAACAAACCGCTCTCTATCCAATCGAAAAAATATTCTTTTCGGAATCTCCTTCGATGTCGGTATATTGGAGAAGTTTATCCGTAACCTCCGGAAATGTACCGAATAATTTTATCCCGTTACTACTTGATAACAACTTCACGACCGGAGCGAACTTCTCCATGGGTAATGATATAATTGGTTTTCGATTGGAGGGAATCAATTTTCGGAATGTAAATCTCAAATATCGGAACGGAACCACAAACACATGGATAACTCTATCTTCTATAGATGTTTCTTCCGGTCTTTCGGGTAGTTTTACAAGACAAGGAGCAAACATTCAACCGACCGGAGCGAGCGCAAATCCGAACCCGTTTTTCGCTCAATATTGTGAATTCAAAGGAGCGATAGCAGAACTCGACGACGGACAAGGAACCATAGTTCGAAGACGTATCGCATGGAACTCTTCCGGAACATTTTCGAACGTTTCTTCTCAACGAGTACAAATCAAACTCGAGGACTCTACACCAAGCGACCCAACCTCCGGAACACTTCGAATTATTCCAAACGCCGTTACGATAGTCGTTTCGGTTAATGGAATTCGTGCAATTGCATGGGGACTTGATATCCCAGCTCAAGAAACGATAGATAATTTTTTTCAAATCTCGAATTTCTGTTATGGAGCCATCTCGATATTTTCTCCTCAATATGGACGAGGACGCTCCATGACTTTCGAACCAAACGTCGAGATTTTCGAAACTCCAGACGGCACAATCAAACCTCGAAAAAGAGGAGAAGGAAGAAGAACATGTCGAATCGCATGGAGTGAAGGAGTCGACACTCGTTCTATCTATGGAAACTTGACAAATCTCGAATATTATAAAAGTTCGGACACTTCCGGAGCCGAAGCCGTATCGACATGGGGAGATATACCGCATAAATTAGAAGGAATATATAGATATTGCGACGGTTCGAAACCAATTGTCTATCTTCCGTATATTATATATTCTGAATCATCTTCGAACGACATTCGAATTCTCAATCGTCGAGAACAGCATATTTTCGGTCTACTTGACGGAGGAATGAGTTTCGATAATGTTCTCGGAGATGAATATTCCGACGAAGTTTTTCGAGTCGCTTCGATAACAATCAAAGAAATTATATAAAACTATCACTATCACTATCACTATCACTATCACTATCACTGTCATAATATGGAATCATCATGGAATTTGTCGGAATTGATGTCGTCTATCTTTTGGAAATCACATGGGACGCACAAATCTATAGATTTTCGAGTAAACCGATAATTCTCGACGTAGCGAACGGAGGAGATTCTATCTCTTTTCAAGGGAGCATGAACGATATCGAATTTGTCGAGTCGACAAATCTTTTCGGACTTGTCATCGAAGAACAAGCCGTCCCGATTGAAATCGTTTTCGACCAAATAAATCTAGTAAAAGAAAGAATGAGAGGACGACTTCTCGACGGTTCTCGAGGAGAATTATCGTATATCATTCTCGAAAAAGATACTCAAAATTCGAAAGATACATACGAAGGACGAAGACTCCTATTTCGAGGACGTATCTCTCAACCAATCATAGGAGACCGTTCGCAACCTATAGGACATGTAGCCTTTTCACTAATTCAAGGAGTCGAAGTCGACGACTTTTTAATCAAAGAAACAACATATCAAATTGAAACACAAAACCCGGCCACCATTGGAAAATATCATCCTTTTATTTTTGGAACCCCCGGAAAAAAAACCTATGCGATAGACTCTTCCAGTAATACTTATTATGTCGAAGATGATTATTTTGTAACTCCAGCATATCTAATTGAAAATTCTCCATGGGTACCGAGTGCGAATTTATCAATTGCCGGTCATACAGTTATAGCGACTTCCGTTCGTGTTATTGATGGAGAAGGAACAGAAAGCACACGAGCCATAACAGAAACGTTTAACGACGTTCAAAGATTCGTTTTTTCAAAAGTCGACTTATATTCCGACGGAGGAGCCGGTTTCGTATTGTCTACCGGTGACAATGCTCGATACTATGTAGCATGGACGGGAGGAGGAATACCGAATCCATACGGACAAGGAACTCTCGAAGGAGGACTCGATATTATTCGATTTATTTTAGAACAAGGAGATATAGACGTCGATTGGAAATCTTTCGAAGGATACTCCGGACTTCTCAACAGTTATAAATTCGCCGGATATCTGAATAAACCGACAAAAGGACTCGATTTTCTACAAACTTTTATTCTACCATACATGCCATGCGAAATTTCTTTCGGTTCTCTAGGACTTCGAATCGTGGTTCCTTTGTTGTA
>Ga0070749_10001212_pt1 | contig 17457 bp, 17 predicted proteins | sample VirMetDEL_Nov_18_FD_75180 | JGI IMG/M metagenome (GOLD analysis project Ga0070749, IMG submission 75180) | Aqueous microbial communities from the Delaware River and Bay under freshwater to marine salinity gradient to study organic matter... | ecosystem: Environmental > Aquatic > Marine >...
CCTGAAGGTAAGGCGTGGGCAAAGCGCACGTTTGACACATATCCGTCAGCTTATGCCAACTTAGCGGCATCTAAGTATTGTAAAGACCCTAATTACGCCAAAAAGTCCAAGGGCGGTAAGCGGAAGGGCAAATAATGGGTGGATTAAAGGAGTGGTTAAATGAGGATTGGGTCCGAATTGATAGCTCGGGCAAGATTTCGGGCGCATGTGGTACGTCAAAAGATAAGCGTAACCCTGACCGTTGTTTGCCTAGACGTAAGGCTAGCAGTTTATCGAAAGGTGAACGCGCTGCGACAGCGCGTAAGAAAAAGCGTGAGGGCGCTAGAGGTAAAACTGTGGTCTCTAATACGAAGGCTGCAAGAGTCTCTAGAATGGGTGATGGCGGAGTTGCGGGCTATAATACGGAGGCTAAAAGGCCGTTTAGGGGCAAGAAAGTTCCCGGAACTGTAGTAGCTAGGGGCTGCGGTACGGTCATGTCGAACCGCAGAAAACGCACAAAAGGATCGGTAGCTTAGATATGACCGCTACAGCTTTTTACATAGATAAAGAAAAAGAAATATGCGACGAAATAACCGCGTGGTCAGCGCATACTTTACAGAAGCCAAACCCCTTTTATAACAACTTACCCCCGTGTCCTTACGCGCAAAAAGCGTGGCAAGACAACAAGGTAGCTATATTATTTAAATATGAAGATAGCTATCAAGCACTATATAGCACTATATCTCAGTGGGAAAACGCCTTTGACCTAGTGATTATTGTGGATATGAACTTTAAGAAGGACCCAGACGAGTTTCACGAGTTTCTAGAGGGGTTAAACGAAGTCATCTCTAAGGGGTTTTTTATTAACCGGGATATGTGGTTAATGGGGTTTCACCCGCACGATGAGCCGAACGACTTTATTGATGACAACTCTTTTACGCAGCTTGTTGACGACGAATACGCTATGATTTTCGTTCAACCCCTATCGACTGTGCAAGAAGCGGCAGACAAACTTGTAGAAAAAGGGTATTATGACAACTATCTGGAAGAATACAATGCAGCGCATATCTTTCAAAAACGTACTGAGTTATATAGGAGATTAAAAAATGGCAATGAAACCTCGTAAGATTAAGAAAATGCGCGGTGGCGGAATGGTCAAGAAAATGCGCGGTGGCGGAATGGTTAAGAAAATGCGCGGCGGCGGAATGGTTAAGAAAATGCGCGGCGGCGGAATGGTAAGAAAGAAGTAAGTTATGGCAACTTCTGGAAGTCTAAATTTTGAACTTGATGTAGCAGATTACATTGAAGAGGCTTTTGAGCGCTGCGGCTTAGAAGTTAGGACTTCTTACGACTATAAAACGGCAAGACGTTCTATAAACCTAATGCTAGCAGAATGGGCAAACCGTGGTTTAAACCAGTGGACAATAGCTCAACGATCTCAAGCTTTGACACAAAGCACGGGTGACTATGACCTAACTTCCGACATAATAGACGTCTTATCTGTTGTTGTACGCCGTAACGGGACTGATTATGCGCTAGAGCGTCTTAGTCGGGATGACTATTTATCTATTCCCACTAAAACAACGGAAGGCCGCCCAACTCAGTTCTTTTTGGATAGGCAGATCACGCCGCGCTTAAAACTATGGCCCGTCCCGGAGAATAGCACAGACGTGGTGTATTATGATGCTCTAACCCGGATGGAAGATGCGGATAAGCTGGTAAATACAATGGAAGTCCCGTTTCGTTTTTACCCCTGTTTAGCAGCGGGGCTGGCTTACTATTTATCTATAAAAAGAGCGCCAAACAGAGTTCAGCTATTAAAAGCGGTTTATGAAGAAGAGCTTGAAAGGGCTATGACGGAAGATCGGGATAGGGCTTCCTTTAATGTGGTTCCGCAGTTTCAATACTTTAGGACAGGCTAATGTCTAGGTTCTCTACCGGAAAAAACTCTTTTGCTATATCGGACCGCTCTGGACTGCGATATCGTTACAAGGATATGCGCCGAGAGTGGAACGGCCTTTTGGTTGGTCGAGATGAGTTCGAGCCAAAACAGCCTCAGTTAGGGCCTTTTAGAAAAGTTGTGGACGCTCAAGCTCTGAAAGATGCGCGACCGGATAGAGTTGAACCCCCGGTGGAGAGACTTCTTACTCCAAACGCTTTCACTTCTGGGAGCGCCGCTTCTGCGGTTATAACTGTTTTTGAGCCCTCTCATGGCCGGTCCACTAGTGATACAGTGAGGTTTAGAAATGTATTTGGATTTGATGGGTTTACTAAAGCAACTATTGAAAATGCTTCAGGGTATGTTATCACCGTCACTACGACGGATGAATACACCTTTACCGCCGCATCAGGAACCGCGACAACCGGTAATACACGAGGTGGTGGTGAAAATGCGACCGTGGGGCCAGTGACATTGGTGAGTTAAATGAGCTTTACATATCTAGAGTTGAAGACAGCTATTCAAGACTTTACCGAAAACTCGGAAACGTCTTTTGTAACAAACATTCCTAACTTCATTACCGGAGTGGAAGATCGTATACATTCGTTAGCCGACTTGGAGTTCTTTCGTAAGAACGCTACCGCGGCACTAGATGCCGACGACCCTTACCTAAGTGTTCCCAGTGATTACTTGTCTTCGTTTTCTTTTCAGATAACTTCTGCCGGTTCGCAGGGATTTTTAGAAATAAAAGATGTAAACTTTGTGCAGCAATACACCTTAGATGCTGGCGCAACAGGTCTACCTCGTTACTATGGTGTTTTTGATGTAGATAATTTTATAGTATCTCCGACGCCGGATTCTAGTTATGACGTAGAGTTACACTACTATTATCGCCCGACCAGTTTAGTGGATTCAACAATCACGTTGAACCACAGCGCTTCTGTTGGCACCTTTATAGCTGGAGAATATGTAACGGGGGCAACTAGTGGGACCGTGGCACAAGTTGTTACTGTTCCTAATAATACGAGTGTTACTATTTCCCCGAAGACCATATCCGGGACCGGGTTCTTAGCGTCAAACGTAGGAAGCGGCACAACGTATGGCGTCACCGAAAACATTGCTGGTCTGACTAATGGAGCTACTGCTACTACGACAACCCTAGTTAGCCCTTTAACGTGGTTAAGTGAAAATGCTCCAAACGCTCTCCTTTACGGTGCTCTCGTGGAAGCCTACACGTACATGAAGGGAGAGGCCGACATGATGCAGTTGTACGAACAACGGTTTATGCAAGAAATGCAGCGCTTAAAAGATTTAGCGGAAGCTAGAGAAAACACGGACGCTTACCGAAAAGGGCTGCCTGAAAGACCTAGAACATAAAGGTATTTAGATGGCTTTACTTATTAAAGACAGAGTAAAAGAAACCACTGCCACGACTGGTACAGGGACATACACCCTTGCTGGTGCGGAAGATGGTTTTGAGTCTTTTGCTGAAATAGGTGACGGCAACACCACTTATTATGCGTGTACTGATGGCACGGATTTTGAGATCGGTATTGGCACATACACAGCCTCTGGTACAACTCTCGCTAGAACCACTATCTTACAGTCAACAAACTCTGATGCAGCAGTTAACTGGACGGCTGGCGATAAAACTATTTTCTGTACCGTTCCTGCTGAAAAGTATGTCTTTCAAGATGCAAGCGGGAATGTGGATGTCACTGGCAATGTGACGGTCACAGGTACTGTAGATGGACGCGATGTAGCGACAGACGGAACAAAGCTAGACGGTATCGAAGCACTAGCAGACGTAACTGACGCAACCAATGTAGCAGCCGCTGGTGCGCTAATGACCACTGGCGGTTCGGTCACTGGTAATGTTTCATTCGGCGACTTTGACGAAGCCGTCTTCGGTGTTCACGATGACCTTCGGATTTATCACAATGGAACTTCTAATTTTATTCGCTCAGATAATGTTACAGGTGGCGCACTAGGTGCTGGTGCTTTAATTATTCAAGCCGAAAGTATTACAAATAAAATTGTCACTAGCGGCGGCTCTATATATACCCGAATATACGCAGATAGTAATGGTGTAGATTTGAGTGGCTCTGTAGATGTAACAGGTAATGTTTCTGTAACTGGAACAGTAGATGGTCGTGACATTGCAACGGATGGTACAAAGCTAGACGGTATCGAAGCTGGTGCAACTACTGATCAGACACCTTCAGAAATCCTTACAGCAATCAAGACAGTAGATGGCGCAGGTTCTGGGTTAGATGCTGATCTGCTGGATGGAGAAGGCAGTACCTATTATACAAGTCGTATAGCCAGCGTTACCAACTTATCATCGTCTGCTGATTTGGACAGTCTAGGAACTACTTATGGTTGGTGGACATGGTCAAATTCTGTTCCCTCAAACGCTCCAGCCGCTTATGGCATGATGCTTTATTTTAAGGATGGCTCCCAACCTCAACAGTTAGTTCAAACTTATGGTGGGGCGACAAATAAAGTCAGCTTGTACGGCAGAAGGCAAACTAACGGTGTATGGGATACTTCGTGGACAGAATATTTAACATCAGGCAGTGATATCAATGTTGCTTCTATCGCTTTCAGTGACACAAGCCCAACTCTATCAGAAAACGGCAACTATCTGCGTATCCAGACATCCACTGGTTACTTAGACCTTGGATCGAACAATACTTCTTGGGCGCACTTTTACACGGACAGACCTGCCTTCTATTTCGGAACTGGGGCTTCGATGAACGGCCATTTCTTGCCATACAATAATGCCGCTTACGATTTAGGTGCAAGCGGTGCTAGTTGGCGTGACTTATATGTCAATGACCGCATCTTGATGGCTGACGCTGGCACGATCACAAAGGCATCCCAGGCCGCTGATACTAGCAGTATGTACATCGGCACTGGTGCTGGCGAAGCAATGAACAGCGCAGGGACTCTGGAAAATAACACATTCGTTGGTAACTATGCCGGTGAAGATGCTTCAGGCGCAAGTCAATGTACGGCTTTTGGCTATCAAGCCTTTCAATCGGGATATGCTCAAACAGGTATTACAGCGATTGGCTACAGAGCCTCTTATAACACAGCAGGGGCATATTTAACCGCTGTAGGCTTCCAATCTGGCCCTCAATCAGCCTCCGGAATAGGTTCTGCCTACAACACCTTTATCGGTGCTTACGCTGGTGACACACCGACCACTGGAGATGACAATGTTTGCGTAGGCTATTCTGCTGATCTACTTGCAACCAGTAATACTGATTCAGTAGCCGTAGGTTGGTCAGCGAGGGCTGGCAACAGTTCTGTCAGTGTAGGTCATACGTCTCAGTACAGTGGAAACAGTGGCAGTAATTATTGCGTAACTGTAGGCCGCCAATCTGGTTTCGACATGGATGGTGGAGATTACTGCGTTTTTGTCGGTTATCGATCTGGCTACGCTGGCGGCACTGGAAACGACAACATAGGAATTGGTTCATACTCTATGGACGCTTTAACTAGCGGTTATGACAATACATGTATGGGACATAGTTCCGGCGGTGCTATAACCACTGGTTACAATAATGTCTGTATAGGACATACTGCTGGAACTGTTATTGGCACTGGAAATAGTAATGTCTGCGTAGGACATGATGCTGGAAGTCTTTACGCAGGAAGTTCAAACTGTACTAGTCTTGGACATCAAGCACAGTCACCCACTAATACGTCAACAAATACAATTACTCTTGGTAACAGTAGCATATCCAGTTTGAGGTGCAACACGACTTCAATATCAAGCCTGTCTGATGAGCGTGATAAGACGGCTATCGAAGACATACCATATGGATTAGATTTTATAAATGCAATGCGTCCTGTCGAATTTACTTGGAATAGGCGTGACGGCTCTATGGGTGCAACAAAAGATATTGGCTTTATTGCACAAGAGTTAGCAGAAGTTGAAATGGATTTTAGTTCAACTAGCAGAACTAGAATGGTTTCATTTGACAACCCAGAAAAATGGGAAGCTGCTCCGAATAGAACTTACCCAATACTTATTAAAGCGGTACAAGAGTTATCCGCTAAATGCGAAGCCTTAGAGGCTAGAATACAACAACTGGAACAAGGAAATTAAAACAATGGCTGTAAATGAACTTGAACGTGACTTCATGAGTATTTTGCATGAGTGCGACATGATCGAAAGCATAATCGCTGGGCTAAAGATGGACGAGGCCACAGATGCTGAAAAGAAGCAACTTGTTGGCAATATCGTCATGAAGCTGGAGATGGATATGCTTGATGACAAATGGACTGAGGCGGGTAAAGACTGCACTCGTATTAACGAAGTCATTGCTGCTGGGCGTACTTACTGGAAGGCTTAAAAATGTCAGAGAATATTGTTAATATAAACGGAAAAGAGTACAAACCAGAAGATTTTGACGAAAACCAGTCATACATGATCGAACAGATTCGTTTTTGTCAAAATAAAGCAAATGGGCTACGCTTTGAGCTTGATCAAGTTCAGGCTGCTCAGAACGCATTCACCAACTCTCTGATTGCTTCTTTGAAGGAAGAGAGCAAAGCAGAAGCAAGTTAAGGAGTAAAAGACGATGGCAACATCAAACGCAGCAACCACGTATCTAGAACATGCGATTCTAGATTTTTTGTTTAAAAACAACTCTGGGTCGTTTGCGTCTCCGGGGGACAGTATTTATATCGGCCTAGCCACTGCTGCGTCTGATCCAGAGGCCGGAACAGTGACAGAGGTGAATACTACGACTGAAGATGCAAACTATGTAAGGCAACAAGTAACCGCAGCAAATTGGACATTGGCTTCGCTTGCTACAGACGCTCAGACAGTTACGAATACAAACAATATAGAATATAGCGCGTCTAGTGGAATTGCTTCATATACTGTTACGCACGTGTTTGTCGCGGATGCGTCCACTAGCGGGAATATTCTTTTTGTCGGCGCTTTAGACGCAAGCAAAACAATAGCTTCCGGTGACGTTTTCCGTATTAACGCGACAAATTTAACTATTGAATTGAAGTAAAGTAGATGACTTTAGGGTTCAGTTCTCTATCTGAGCTCCCCATCTCTACCGTTGGTCTGAGAGGGGTTCTTGAGGGAACGGCCACAATGGACGCGAATTTTACTCAGACCTCCAGTGGCTTGAGGCTGGCGTTGGGCGTGTCCACGCAGGACTTTAACTTCACTCAGTCAAGTGATGGGGAAAGACTGGCGTTGGGCGTGTCCACGCAGGACTTTAACTTCACTCAGTCAAGTGATGGGGAAAGACTGGCGTTGGGCGTGTCCACGCAGGACTTTAACTTTACTCAAACCAGCCTTGCAAGTTTAACGGCTATAGGTTCCGCAGCTATAAGCGGTAACTTTATTCAGTCTGTGTTAGGAAATGCGACCTTTTTTGGGGATTCCTACATGATTGGGACCTCTAGCAAAATATCTGTTGGTAGCGGAGTACTGGTAGGAGTTATCTCTCTATCGGCGGAGTTTATTGAAACCTCCGCGGGTGTTCGCGTAGCCAACGGAGTTTCGGACCAGACCTCTGCATTTATTCAAACCACGGATGGGGTATATGTTGCTCGTGGTGTGTCGGCGCAGGAATTTTCATTTATTCAAAGTTCGGCGGCGTCTTCGATCTTAGTGGGGTCTTCTACGCAAGACGCTAATTTCACGCAAGACACGTCGGCTAAACTAATCGCCGCCGGAAGTGCAGAAGTCCTGTCGTCCTTTATTCAATCCGCTAACGCCTCTATATCTGCAAGGGCTAGTGCGTCGATTGTTTCTGTGTTTGTTCAGACCACAATACCAAATCTGGTAAGTTCTGGAGAAATAAGCTATAACGCCATATTCGTTCAGACAACAAGCGGAAGTTTCCTTTGGAATAGAATAGACCCAGAGGTTCCACCTGATGTTTGGGCAGAGGTAATACCGGTTGGAGGAGAATGGTCTCAGATAGAGCCCGGGGCTGTTGCGGAAAGTTGGTCTCAGACAACCCCTTCTGGAGGCAGTACGTGGGCTGAAATTGAAGGCTCTACGGCTGTAGCAAGCTGGACCGGAAGCTCCCCCTCCGGTGGGGCAAGCTGGACCGGAAGCTCCCCCTCTAGTGGAGCAAGCTGGACCGGAAGCTCCCCCTCTAGTGGAGCAAGCTGGGCGGGGGTCACTAATGATAATGCCGGGTCTTGGGCAGGAACGCAGCCTTCGTCCGGTCAAACATGGACAGACTTAGATGCGGATGATACAATAAAGACTTGGACAAAAAAGGTGGTTTAGATGGCTACGTTATACACCAGTAATTCAGGAATAATTAAACCGGGTTCCGGGGAGCAGTCCGGAACGTGGGGCACTTCTGTAAATACGAATTTTGATATTATAGACAGAGCAATAAGCGGATACGGGGACGTAGACTTATCTAGCTCGGGTGCAGCTAAAACAGTTCTGACTACAAACGGCGCACTTTCCGAAGGCGGTTATGCGGTGCTCAATTTTTCGGGTGCTACGGAGGCTTGCACCGTTACGCTCTCCCCTAACACTAAGGGCTGCGTATATATTGCGAGAAATGCAGGAAGCTTTAACGTCGTTATACAACAGGGCTCGGGTAATACCGTAACGCTTTTAGCAGGCGGCGCGGCACTTGTTTGGGCGGATGGCGGCGGGGCAACCGCAAACGTAAGAGCCTTAGATTTAGCTAAATTAACAGCTAATCTAGATGTGAACGGAAACTCTATTGTAAGTACATCAAATGGAAACATTGTTTTAGCTCCAAACGGAACAGGCGATGTTCATTTAGATGCAGACACTGTTCGAGTAGGCGACTCTAACGTTAATGCTACAATTACAACAAACGGCACCGGAGACCTTATTTTAAACACTAACAGCGGGACTAACAGCGGAACCGTTACTATTGCTGATGGTGTAAACGGGAATATTTCTTTTGCACCAAATGGGACGGGGGAGGTTCAGGTAACTGGCGGTTTGACCGTAACGGGTGATTTGGACGTTGATAACTTAAACGTCAATGGAAACACAATCTCTTCAACGGACACAAACGGAAACATTGTTTTTGTTCCGGATGGGACGGGTGAAGTTCAAGTAACTGGGGGCGTGACTGTAACGGGTGATTTGGACGTTGACAACTTAAACGTCAATGGAAACACAATTTCTTCCACAGACACTAATGGCGACATTGTATTAAGCCCAGATGGCACGGGCTCTGTTAATATTGGCACTGACTTAGAGTTAGGTGCGTCTCTTTGGAAACTAGTTATAGATGGCACTAAGGTCGGATTTTCTTACAACGGCACGTTAATGTTTTCCATATCTACGAGCGGTGCAGTGATAGCTAAAGACGACATAACCGCGTTCGGTACACCGTAACCTTCGGAAGGAAATGCATAAATGGCTCTTCCCACTACAGGAGCGATTAGTTTCGCTAACATACAAACCGAGTTTGGCGGCGCTAACCCTATTAGTATGACTGAGTACTATGGGGATGATAGTGTAACGGGACCTATTCCTCCCGCGGGTCACCTCGGATCGGTTAGCATGAGTGAGTTCCGGGGTTCCGAAAAAGCTTTCGCTACAGCAACGCGCGTAGTTAGTGTGGTCACTAGTAGCGGTGCTCCCTCGTTTAGTGGAACAATAGACGCTTCTGGGGGTCCTGCGGGCCAAACTTGGGCCGTCGTTATATGGCGCGGCGCGTCTAGTAGCACCGGAACATACCCTAGTAACGCTCCGCAAGTTGGAGTAACTAATCTTTTTCCAAGAGCGACGAGGTCATGGGGTAGTGCGAGCGGCTATGCTTTTGCCGCCTGTTGGGCTAGTTCTATTTCACCCAACGCCTCTCAAAGTTTTAGCTGGACCCCCAACCAATCCTTTACTGGCACGGACATAAATGGCTGGGATTTATGGATTGTTAAAGGTGTTAGTACGCTTTCTAGCACTATTAACAGGATAGATTCGTTCGGGGGCGGCTCACAAAACACAAACTTCAATACGCCCGCCTGCGTGATAGCGGGAGGAGCATCGTTTAACGGTACTGGGGGTCTAGGGACAAATTTTGACACCACAAGCTTTGGGTGTGGCGCGGATAGATATTTACCACCGGGCTCACAGACAATATCTTATGATCAAAACAATGTCACTGCTGGCGTCATACTAAACTTCGGGGATAACAATGCTATCATTGTTTAGTAACGTAACGGGAATTATGTTATGCCTTTAACTAAATTAAATTTTAAACCGGGTTTGGTGCAAGACGTAACGTCTTATGCTAATGAAGGCGGCTGGCGAGATGGAGACAAAATTCGGTTTAGGCTAGGCTTTCCGGAAAAAATGGGCGGCTGGGAAAAATACACCGAGAATACGTTTTTGGGGTCGTGTAGAGCGTTACATAACTGGATAGCACTTGACGGCTCAAACTATCTAGGTCTAGGAACCCACTTAAAATATTACCTTGAAGAGGGCGGGACGTTTAATGACATAACCCCTATCCGCGAGACAACGGCTGCGGGAGATGTAACTTTTGCCGCAACTAACGGCTCTTCCACCCTTACCGTTACGGACGTTAACCACGGAGCAATAGAAAACGATTTTGTTACTTTTTCTGGGGCGGCAGCGCTCGGCGGGGCTGTATTAGCTAATGACTTAAATCAAGAGTATCAGATTTCCTCTATCATAGATGGGAATACATATCAAATTGAAGCCAAAGATGTTAACGGGAATCCCCGCACAGCAAATTCCTCGGATACCGGAAATGGTGGTGCGTCGGTCGTAGGGTCTTACCAGATAAATGTAGGACTTGACGATCAGGTTGGGGGAACAGGTTGGGGGGCAGGCTTGTATGGGGGCCGAACCTCCGGAGCTCTACAGACGACGTTAAATGAGGGTAGTACGTTACTGGCTGCGGACACAACCATTACGGTCACAAGCACCTCCGGGATTATTGCGGGGGATGTTGTAAACATCGAAAGCGAACTTATTCTGGTTGGGGGGATATCATCAAATGACCTAACCGGTTGTACCCGGGGATATTCTGGGACCACCGCCGCAGACCATGACGACGGCTTAACGGTCTATTTAGCCATAGGAAACGCTAACTCTAGTAATGACTTTACCGGATGGGGAGACGCTTCGGCTGGGGGTCTATCTGAGACGACCGAAATACGCTTATGGTCTCACGACAATTTTGGGCAGGACCTGTTACTAAACCCGCGTGACTCAAAAGTTTATTATTGGGCTCGGTCTGGGGGCACTACTGCAAGGGCCGTAGAGTTGTCCACCCTTGCAGGAAGCCCGCTCAGTGTGCCACAAAAATGCAAGCAAATTCTTGTATCAGACAGGGACCGGCACGTTATAGCCTTCGGCGCAGATGGACTTGGGGGTCCTACGGCTACTCAGGGGGACGGCGTTCAGGACCCCCTCCTAATCCGTTTTTCTAGTCAAGAAGACCCTCTAGATTGGTATCCGACTGCAACTAATACAGCGGGTGACCTAAGATTAGGCGCAGGCTCCGAGTTTATTACCGCCCTAGAAACAAAACGGGAAATCCTTATCTGGACGGACACTTCAATAACTTCAATGAGTTATATTGGTGTGCCGTATACATTTGGTCTCACTCAGCTTGCTACGAACATATCTATTGCGGGTCCAAATGCTGCCGCGGCTACTGAAGATTATGTGTTCTGGATGGGGCTAGACAATTTTTACGTCTATGCGGGGCAAACAGGACAGTTGCCGTGTACTGTCAAAGACAAGGTCTTCACGGACATAAATCTTGAGCAGCTAACTAAAATAGTTGCGGGGGTTAACGCAGAATTTAGCGAAGTATTTTGGTTTTACCCCTCTACAGGTTCTACTTTTAACAACAGGTATGTTGTTTATAACTATTCAGAGAAGATATGGTACTTTGGGCAGTTGAACAGAACAGCGTGGATAGACAAGGGGACCCGAGCATATCCGTTAGCTACCGATAATACCGGGTATCTATATAACCACGAGTTTGGGTATGATGCCGACGGTAGTTCTATGAACTCCTTTATTGAGTCCTCTGTCATCGACATTGGGGACGGGGACCATTTTGCTTACATCCGAAGAGTAATTCCGGACTTGACTTTTATTGGGTCTACCGGGGTTTCCTCCCCCCAAGCCACTTTTACGGTAAAAGCTAGGGATTTTCCGGGGGAGGATTTTGGAAATACGGGTTCGGCGGTTACTACAAGAACTCAAGTAAGCCCGGTGGAAGAGTATACAAAACAACTGTATATTCGTACTAGGGGTAGGTCTTTTGCTTTGCGAGTAGAGTCTGACGCGCTTGGTTCTAGGTGGAGACTGGGTGCTCCGAGGGTTGATATCCGCCCGGATGGGAGACGGTAATGACGAATATTCGTGGGACGGGTGTACCGGCACCTAGAATACCGGACCCGCCGATGGAGTACGATTTTGCCTATATGCAAGACGTAATTAGAGCACTTGAAGTGTTTATTTTGCAGGAAAGAAACCCCGGGGCACTGGTAGCCGCTACCCTGCAACTTACTGATTTACCTACCAGCGCAACGGGGTTGGCGACGGGAGAACTATGGAACGATGCGGGGACTATAAAAATAGCCCCGTGATAGACGAATAAGGAAAAAACCTGTATATTACAGAAACTATGTGAGTATGAGAGTTAGATATCATGGCGCAAGCAGCAGTACAAGACGATAAATTGATGGTCCCCGACGGCGGTATTGCCGACTTCTACATGGAAGACGAGGAACTCGAGGCACTGGAGCGGCAAGAAGCTGACGAGGCTTTCGGTAAAACAGGCATAGCCGAGTTTGGGGATGTGGCTGCTCGCATGGCTTCGTATGGCCGTGGCGGGGACGACACTATTGCTCACGTTGCTAGCGGGGAAATTGTTATCCCGTTGCCGCTGATTGAAAACAACCCTAAAATGAAAGAGTCCATCTTCAACCATTTGCGTGAGCTAGGTGTTGAGAACCCAGAACAGTATGTAGTGGGCTCTTCTTCTAACTCAATCAACCCTGAAACAGGCTTACCCGAATTTGGGTGGCTTAAAAAAACAATTAAAAAAATATCCAGAGGGGCCAAAAAAATTGGCAAATCTGTTGTGAAGGCTGTTAAGAAAGTAGCTCCTATTGTTCTGCCGATGGTTCTAGCTCCGTTTATGGGTCCGATATGGGCGGGTGCGGTAGGTTCCGGAATTGGCACCTTGATTCAAACGGGTAACGTCAAAGATGCATTTAAGGCAGCCCTTATCGGAGCAGGTACGGGCGCGTTAACGGCAGGTATAGGTAGTAAATTAAACGGCGGCGAGTTTTTTAAAGGGATTTCTAGCGCGGCCAACCCTGCAAACTTTACCGAAGGTTTAAAAGGTGTGGGTAGAGCCTTTACCGGTGATTTCTCGGGGGCCTCTATGAATAACTTACGTGCAGGTCCTACTGCGGAGGGCGGCACAGCGTTTTCTGGTCCTACCGTTGAGGACGTACCATTTGTTGGCGACGAATTTACAATTACGCCGGATCAAACTAAAACCGCCGTGACAGACGTAACTTCGCAGGCAACAAGCCTTAGTGGTAAACCAGAACCATATAGTTTTGATGGCGCGCGCTTCCGGGCCGCAAGCGCTAATTTGCCCTCAGATACAGTTACTTTGAACGGTCAAGCTTATGCCCCGGTTGAAAGTGCTTCCACCTTTGACATGAGCACCTTAAAACAACCGCCCGGATACACGGAAACTCCGGGCGTTATGGACTCTCTAAAAGATGCCTTTAACTTTGGAGAGGGCCGTTCATTTACCGAGTCAATGGGCGACATCTTCATGCCTAATACGCAAACTCCAACGGCCACGGAGTTTATTCAAGCAAACCAGGGAATGGATTTAGCGACGGCGAAACAACTTGCCGCGGATGCCGCGACAAAGGCTCCGGGCTTGCTTCGCACTTTCGGGCCCGGGGCGGCCCTTGCATTAGGCGCAGGCGCTGCCGGGGGCGCGTTTACGGCTCCCGAACAAGAAGACCTTTCTGAAATGCTTGGCCCAACTGGCGAAGAAACCTTGGCGGCGGACCGTGATTATTATGGGCTTGATCCAAACCGTTCTTACGGCTCAAGAGGCCCCGTTCTGGTTCGGCCTAGAGACCCGAGATTAATGGAATACCTTTACGGATATCAGGATACTGAGCCCGTAACCGCGGCGCAAGGAGGCCCTATTTTTCCTCGAAGAAATGGTGGTATAATGCCTGACGAGGGCGTAGCTGGTCGGGATAGTGTTAAAGCAATGCTTATGCCGGGGGAATTTGTTATGACCACTAATGCTGTAAAAGGCTTGGGAAATGGGGATAACAGGCAGGGTATTAACCGAATGTATGATTTAATGCGAAATCTTGAAGCGCGTGGGAAGGCGTTTGCATAATGGCTGAAACAGTACAGATAGTTCGGGAAGCCCCCGATATTGAAGCTTACAAACTTGGCCTTTTACAAGAAGCTAAAAGGTTGAGTGAGACACCGGTTGGTCTATTACAGTATGACTCATCCGGTAAACCCCTTATGGAGTCGTATGAGTACTACGACGAAAACAATAAATTAGTAACTGGAGAGCGGCAACAGAGAGACCTGCCGACTCAAAAAATCGCGGACACAACCGCGCTTCAAGACTACGCTTTAGCTTCTGTCGGTGCCGCGCAAGATGGCGGAATAGGGGGGTATCAGCCTTACCTTCAGGAGGCGGCATATACTTTAGGCGACGCAGCTACAGCTATCGACCCAAGCGGTATTGGCGCTTTTATGAACCCATTCCAAGAGGCAATACAGCAAGAAATAATCAGGGGATATCAGCCGCAGTATAACAAGGCGGCCGCGCAGGCGATTGGCGCAGGTGCGTATGGGGGCAGCCGTGCACAAGTGCAACAGTCAGAAATCCAGCGGAACATGGCGTCGGCTTTGGCGCAGTCTCAGGCTCAAAACTTCCTTCAAGCGCAACAGGCTCAAAGAGCTCAGGGCGAAGCTCTTGGCACACTAGGACTTCGTCAGGCAGCTTTAGGCGAACAGGCACAGTCTCAAGGTCTGAAAGATATCTTAACGCAGTATGACTTTGGAAAGCAGGAGCAAGCTTTGGATCAAGCCGTTCTTGATGCTCAGCGGCAAAATGATATGGCTCAACTGTATGAGCCCTATCAACGACTGGGATACCTTTCTGATGTATACAAAGGAGCACCAACCAGTCAATCTACATTAACGGCGTCTACCGCGCCTAGTGTTTCTCCTTTCCAACAGTACTTAGGTCTTGGTATAAGTGGTCTGTCCGCTGCGGCAGGCGCATCAAAAGCGGGGTTATTTTAATGAATAGAAGTGTGTTACAACGGCAAATGTTTGCTAACGGTGGTCCGGTTATCGACGCGGGGCAAGCGGAAACAATGGGGGCTTCTGTCATTGATCCTGCTCAGCTCGAACAGTTTATAACTAACGCGTCAGATCAATTAGGAAACTTGGACGACGCGGAAAATTACGAAACTGTAATTAATGCTCTCCGCGGAGACGATGCCTCCATAGAACAGCGCTATGAAGAGCTAGCCCAGTTTGTTGGCGAAGAAGACGCAATGCAGACCCCTGAGTCTGTTCTAACGCTAGTGCAGCCCGCAATAATGATGTCTTCGATAGATCAGGGCATTGGTGAATTAGCCGCGGAGGAGATGACGCAGCCTGTAGAAGGCGCGATGGCAGAAGGTATTATGTCTACCGTGGCTCCTCCACCAGAGCCCGCGGCCCCCGGCCCTATGATGGACCCCGCAATGATGGGGGCTGGTCAGACACCACCCGCAAATTTTAACCAAGGCGGGCTGGTCCGCCGCGGCGACAACCAGCCGGTCGTAATGATGCAGGAGGGCGGGGACCCGATTGCAGCCGCTGGCCGTCTTGGTGAGTTGTACGCGGAAAAGGTTCCCTTGTACCAGTCGATTATAGGGGATCAAAGTGCTGCGCTTGATGATCAGCGCAAAATGACGCAAGCTCAAATACTGTTTGATATTGCAAACACGGCATTGGCTTTTTCTGGCCCAATGGAAGATGAGCCTCGTGGCCTAACTCCCGCGGAGAGATTGGCTAGAGCAGCGCAACAAACGAAACTTTTACCGACCATTGCCGCTCGTGCAGGCGAACAGCTTAAAGCTAAACAGGCCGCAGAAGGCAGAGACACTCAGATGAAGCTGTCCGCATTAACTGCGGCAGAAGCTGGATTAACTGCGGAAGAAAAAGCAAAGGCCGATTCCGCACTCGCAGAGCAAAAAGCAAAGGCCGAGGCGGAACAAAATGCTTTAGATAGGCAAGCGGAGATTTCCAACATATTGTTGAAGGGCTCGGTGGATATGGAAATGGCTGAAACTAAAGAAAACTGGAGAGCCGCAGCAGCGGATACTCAAAGGTTGGCCGAAAAAGAAGCTGCCACACTGTTGGCATCAAATAATTTACTCGCCCAAGAAAAAGGAAAAAGACTGCAAAACCAGCTAGATATTTCCAAGATGCTTTTGGAGAGTGAGCTCACCTTAGATCGGTTAGGCGTTGAAGATGCGTACAAGCTTAATCAGCAGAAGATTGGGCATGACTACGCTATGACGCTACAAGAGGCTAGCTTAAAAGTCACCCGAGCAAGAGACGCTAACAACGTGGCGTTAAGAATAGCTGATCAAGAAATAGAAGAAGCCAAGATGCTTCAAACGGCTGATCGGGATGCCGCTGTAGCTAGGGCCGAGCAGAAAAAGTTGGCGTTGGAACAAGAAAAATTTGAGCTAGACAAAGCAGCAAGGGGTCTTGAGACATTTGGTAAGACCGGTAAAAACAAGGCTGAATCTATTCTTGCTAACCCGGATATTCTTGAAGGCTACGCTAACAATACGCTCGACAAAGCAAAAACCCTTGAGGTTAACAATGCTATTGACATGCTTTCTAGCAGAGAGACTGTTACCACTTCTGACGGGCAAACAATTAAAACAGGTGGTAATATACCCGAGGCGGCAAGGCAAGCAGTGATTAAGCGAGTGCAAAACGGCGGCGAAAACCTATTATTGCCTAGAGAAGTGAAAAGGATCACTGCCCAGCCAACTCAATTTGGTGAAGCTGTTTCTAGAATCATGTCTTCCGTACCAGATGCAAGTATTGCGTTTGGTTCAGACGCTGTGGCGAGAAACCTTGTAAACGTAGCCGTAGAAGCCGCTACTTTTGGCCTAGCAAAAGCACCTTTCGAGCAGACAGAAAAAGCTATTTCTGCGGTTAAACAATTAAACCTAGATACGCTAACTCATTTCCAAGACATAAAACAGTTACGGGATAGTGTAACTTTAATGAAAAAGTTAGAGGAGCAAACTGCTAACCCGAAAGAGTTTCTAACTGGTGACACTAGAGCTAAAAACAAAACAAAAACTATGCTGAACACCATAGACGAGTTGCTTTCTGTATTAGACCTAAAAGTTAAAAATGAAAGTGACGTGGAAAAGCTTAACGAAGCTAATTTGGCTAAACAAAAAGCGCTTCAGTTAAGGGC
>Ga0070749_10001215_pt1 | contig 17447 bp, 30 predicted proteins | sample VirMetDEL_Nov_18_FD_75180 | JGI IMG/M metagenome (GOLD analysis project Ga0070749, IMG submission 75180) | Aqueous microbial communities from the Delaware River and Bay under freshwater to marine salinity gradient to study organic matter... | ecosystem: Environmental > Aquatic > Marine >...
CTATGCGTGGCAGCGTCATTCGGCTACGTTCTCGTATCGTATGCTTGTTGATCGTCCTATTACGTCGAATATTCTGTATAATGTTGGTCAGCAAGGTTACCAGCAGAATCTTGAGCAGGGTTTGCCTGAGTGGATGATGAGTACGGTTCCTGTTCCTCAGGTCATTAAGGATATTTTTGATATTACTGATGAGGATTTTCGTATTGATGGTGGAGCGTTGACTCCGTTTGGTACGACGGGTGATATGGGTATGGCGGCGTTTAAGTTACTTGCTGGTGGCGAATCGCCTACGAATGTGCTTGAGTTTGGTAACCCGTATTTTAATGCTCTTATTGAAGATACTCTTGGTGTTGATACGAATGGTAATATTAATTGGGAGCGTTTGCGTGAGGATGGTGCTACTCCTGAGGGTATTGCTGGTATGGGTAAGGGCTTGTTTGGTAATATCTTTAAGGCTACGTATCCTTATAAGTTGTCTGAGTTGGCGAAGTATAAGGAGTATGAGGAGGATGCGCTTGCGAATAAGTATGCTTCTATTGAGAATGCTCCTGATATTCTGAAGAATTATGATCCTACTGATCCTGAGGATCCTTGGAAGTTGAGTATTCCTGAGATGCGTAGTCGTGAGGAGGCTGATCCTACGAGTCGCGCGTTTAGTGCTCTTGGTATTAGGACGTATAATCTTAATCCTGATAAGTTGCCGCCTAGTGTTAGGCAGGATGCTGTTGGTGCTATTGTGTTGAAGTATGCGAATGAGGCTGGTAAGCGTAGTGATGCTGAGTCGGCTGTTCGTAGTGCTGATGAATGGAAGCGTAAGTATGATTATGTGATGCAGATTTGGTTGCCTGTTGCGGAGTCTCAGGGTATGGATCCGGTTGAGATTCAGATGGTTTTGGCGAAGATTATGGATGAGCGTCCTAAGCGTGGTATTGCTAAGGATCTTACTGATTCGATGATTGGAGGGTGATATGTGATGAGTGAGGGCGATATTCAAGTCATCCTTCATCGTCTTGATGAGTTGGATGCGAGATTATGTCAGATCCATGAGGAGGTTAGGCGTACTAATGGTCGTGTTACTGATTTGGAGATGAGTGAGGCTAAGTGGGAGGGTGAGAAGGAGGGCAAGCGTATGCAGATGATGATTGCTACGAGTGTTATCTCTGGTGGTATTCTTGCTGGTCTTGTGTGGTTCGTGTCTAACTCTATTAACTAAGGAGGAATTATGAATTGGAAGGAAATCGGCACTCGTGTGGTATTAACCTTTGTGCAGGCTTTCTTGGCCGTGCTTTTGGTTGATGGTATTAATGGTGTGGGTGAGCCGGCTGATCTGGCGGCTCCCGTGGTGGCGGGTATTGCTGCTACCTTATCGTTGGTGTATAATATTGTGCGTCAGTATCAGGCGTCTAAGGGATGGGAGGAGTAATTATGCCGGTTTCTGATGATGATTATAAGAAGCGTTTGGCTTCACGTAAGGCTAGTAAGCCTTCTGGGGCTGCTGCTACGAGTGCTCGGATTAATGCTCAGGCGTCTGGTGCTGTTGGCAAGGCGGCTATTGAAGGTATTGGTGGTGCTGGTACGGCGGCTAAGAAGGCCGCTGGTAAGTCTCTTACTGGTGTTGGTCGTTCTGTTGCTCGTTTTGCTAAGGGCGCTTTAAAGTCTAAGCAGCCTGTGACTCGTGCTAACTCTTATGCTAAGCCGCGTATTGATAGTGATACTTTGACTGCTTGGGCTGGTTCTGGTCCTGCGGTTAATTGGCGTGGTAGTCAGGGCGGTTGGAAGGTTCCTAAGCGTGTTAAGGGTAGCACTAGTTATCAAGTAACTCGTGGTGATAGTGAGACGCGGACCATTGCGAATATTCGTAATCAGGCTAGGAAGAAGATTGCTAAGACGCCTAAGGGGTATCCGGGTGGTAGTTATCATATGCCGGGAGGCAAGGGCGGCGAGGGTCTGACCGCCGCGTGGAAGCGACAAAACGCGCCTAAGGATTGGCAGCGGTAATTATGGCTATTGAGGGAGGAGGTGATTATCGTCAGCGTTTAGTGCAGCGTCAGTTGCAGATTAAGAAGAGGAAGAAGGCTGGTCTTTCTGATACGAGGGCTGATGCTGGTCCTCCTTCTTCTAAGACTTTTAGTAGTCCTCCTAAACGCGAAGATACTCCAAATACTTTTAATCGTATTGTTGATTTTGGTAAGGGTTTTGGTCAACAGACGGCTACTGATTTTGCTCTTGGTTTAACAAAGCCGGTGTATAAGTTGGCTGGTGCTGTAGGGGCGCCTGACGAGGGTATTCTTGGTAAGGAACAGTTTTTGCGTGGGCAGGCTCAATTATTTACGGGTTTCGGTACTCTTGCTCCAGAGGAAGAGTTTATTAATCGTGTTCGGCAGGATACAAAAGAGTATAGTGGTAAAGAGTTGGCTAGTGATATTCTTGCTTCTTATGCTAATTTTATTGGTCCCGGTTGGGGTGCTGCTACAAGCAAGGCGTTAAGTCCGGCGGTTAGGTTGGCAAATACTATTGCTTCTGGTGCTGTTCGTGGAGTGGAGAGCACTATTCCTAAGACGGGCCTTGCTGCTGCGCTTGTTGGTGGTGGTGTTACGACTCGTATTCCTCGTGGTATGGCCGGTAAGCCTTCTAGGTATATTCCTTATGGAGCGACTGCTAGCGCATCACAAAATGTTGCAAAAATGGATGGAGAATATACTGATCTTGAAATTGAAAGGGCCTTGGCAGAGATGGGGCCTGCGACTAGAAAGACACTTCCTACAGAAAAAACAACAGGAGTTGCTAAAGACTTAGCGCGAGAAACAGCAGAGAATAAACGCCTTTATGATGACGTTACGGCTCTATTAGACCCAAACAATCCTATGACATATCCTGATTTTTTGAGTAAGTATCCTAATGGTCAAGTTACTTTAACTAGACTTGATGCAGAGAATCTTATTGATGCTAAGCGTTTAGGAGTGTTTGAGCCTGCGGGAATTCTTGATATTCCTAAGGGTAGAATTGCTAAAGCGGAAAAAGGAATGAATGAAATGGTTACGCTCACTATTAAGCCGAGAACCATTAGTCAGCAGAAAAATTCGCTACTTAGGCATGGTCAGCAAAGTGCAAAAAGACAAAAAAGAGTCAATGATGCAATCTCTACATTTTATCGAAAAGTTGGTATTAAAGATGCCAGAGGAGAAATTAGACAAAGACAACTAGATAGTTTTTCAGATGAAGAATTAACTAGAATTTGGGGAGAAAGCCGAGACTATAGAATTTTAGAAGGAAAATGGAGTCGTGTTGATCATGGAGATCATCTTATTGCTAGAAAGCGCATCGAAAATCGTATTTTAGATTTAACAAAGTCTGTTAAAAAGAATATGACAAAAGATGAAAAAGAACGACTTGCAAAAACTATTGAAGCGTATTACGAATTTCAAAATAGTTCTTCAAACTTTATGGGGCTAAATGGAATGAGAAACATTAGTAAAAGTGATTTAGAGTCTAATGAGTGGCTACAAATTGCAAGCACACCCTACGGTGAGTTGCCTCCAAAGTTTAAGCCTTTTAAGGCAGAAATTGATAGAGCATATAAAACTTTGCAAGATGCTGTTGGCAAAGAGGAATTTCAACAGTTTATTAATAGTTATTAAATTAGAGGACCGGGCATTTGCCCGGTCCTCTTTTTTTATCCCTTAATATCCACAACCTCACAAGCATCACTCGTACAAGCAAACGTCTGACTAGACTCAGTATTATCCTCCAACTCGTACTCAGACAACTTCTCCCAATCAATCTGCTTAGGAGACTCCTTCACAAGAACATCATACTCATCCTTCGTGATAGCCTCATAAGGAGCCTGACGATACGTATGATCACTCTTAGGCAAGAAGGAGATACCACTCACCTCATCAAAATGATCCCATACCCAAGAACCAACACGCATCCACTCATCCTCAGCCACACTCACAGTAATGCTAGGCTTATGCTCACACCAATTCTCCTGATAAGCGAGCCACAACTCTAGATGCTCAATAGCATCCAACTTAGTAACCTTAGCAGGAGCCTTCTGAGGGAACGAGAAGACCATCATGTTATCAGGATTCATCACGTCAGGCTCATGAGGTACACCAGACTCCATCAAGAACCTTGTGAGCGGATCCTTAATATCTCCGCGCACACGCCGGATATAATACTCAGCATACCTAGGATGAATGCCGCTAGCGGAGTCCACAAGTTGAGAGACAGTACCACTAGGCTTGACACAAGTAATGGCAGTAGACTGAGGAATACCAATCTGCTTAGAATACTTTGCATTAGTCATCACCGCTTCTTGTCGCATCTCACGAAGGTTAGGTCCAATCTGGTGAGTGCCCTTGCCAGTCATGAGTTTGTTGTCAAAGATGCCCGTGAGCGACACGCCAAGCAGACGCTCCTCTTCCGTGTTCTGCTTCCACACCTTACGCAGATACTTGAAATCTGTGAGAGTCGATTGGAACGTCCCAAGGATTGTAGCCAGCCGAACCTTGCGCTTAAGTGAATCAAAATCATCTGTTGCGCGAACCACAACCTCAGTAAGATTGCAAAACTGGTGCGGGCGAAGAATAATCTCAGAGCATGGATTAGTACCAAACGGATGGTCGTACTCCCTTCTGCCGTTCTTTGCGGCTTGTGTTTGTGCGGCTTGACGGTTGAAGATTCCACGCTCACCACTTTTGGACTGGTAGAGGCTCAACCATTCCTCCATGAACGCATCCATACCCGGCGTGTCGGTGTAGGCAACAGAGTTATTGGCAAGAGCACGATGCGGATACTCCGTCCACCACTCCCCACTCTTAGCATTTCGGAGCCTGCCATCACTAAGGTTAGAAAGGCTGATAAGGGCCGAACGGCGCACACCACCAACAACGACAACCTCAGCAATTTTACATACAAGATCATGGGCCTCCATCGGGTAGAGTTTACGGCCAGCCGCATTCTTGAAGATGTTTACGGTAAACTTGAACAAGTCTTCAAGAGGCTCAGGACCACTAGCCCTGCCACCAAATGTCTTGAGGCGACTACCAGCAGGACGAACGCTGCTCATGTCCCACGACGGAACCTGACCAGCATAGAGTAGACTAATCAACTCTCGCAAGGCCCTAGCCCAACCAGCCTTAGAATCAGCAACATGAATGATCGTAGACGACTGCTCAAAATGCTCGTTTACTACGGGCAACTGATTTACATCGTCACGCTCAACGCTGAATCCTACACCCACACCATTCATGAGGATGTATAGTACCTCATCGAAGCAGCGAGGATGATTGATTGGCGTATACGAACAATTATATCCTGCTACGTTCTCTCGCTCTAGTGCTGGACCAGCAGTCATAAGCGCCCTCATGGAAGGCATGACCTCTAGGTTAATGATTGCGTCTAGCAATTCTGCCTTCAGCACAGCATCCATCTTATAATTATGCTTCTCACGAAGACTGTGATCCATGAACTCGACGTATCGGCTGACAGTCTCAGGCCAATACTCTCGCCGCTTCTCATCATCAAGCCAGCGAGCATAGCGCGACGTTGCAATAAACGTCTGATAATCTGTAGGTAGATTCATACTTCTCCTTTCATATAGGGCCGGAGGGAATCGAACCCTCACGCCCGAAGGCAACGAATTTTAAGTCCGTCGTGTCTGCCTATTCCACCACGGCCCCATATTTTTTTTTACTTCCCGTTACTAATACAACGCAACCCACGAGCACCATAACTAATCATGTAAGGCTTACCATTGGTAATGAACCAGTAACCATTACACCAGTTAGGATACGCTGTGGTGCCTTGCAAATACTCAGTTTGTTGAATGTTAAAGAATCCACCCAACTCTCCGACAATATACTCTCCACTAGGATCCCAACCCATCGCACAATGATGCGTATGAGCCGTCAAAGTATGACACTTCTTAATCTCTGCAATAGCAAGAGGATTATTCAGCGGACTCTTGGAGTACGTGCTGGGGTGAGCAATGAAGTAACGCTCCTTATTGCTCGTGATGTAGCAATGATCAAGATTGCTAAACACCAACTTGCAGCCGTGACGAGGAACATCCTTAAACACCTCCGTCATAGATTCCACAAAAGACTCACGATACTCAGCGGCCTTCGTGTAACGATAATCATGATTACCCATCGTGAATACGATACGACTAAAGTTAGAACACAGGATCTCCATGAGAGCATGAGCCTCACTCAACTCTTTCTCAATGCCAGCACTCTTCTGCTTAGGATAATACTGTGACAACGAGTCACCATTCAGGAAGTCGCCAGCGATAAGAAGATTAGAATAATCCCTAGCCTCATCAAGAAACTCGTTCACCAACTCAGCATCATACAAAGGGACGTGCCAATCAGCGGTCACAGCCCAATCACCCTTCAACTCTAGTGGCTTATCAAGCCCGAACTCAAACCTGCTTTTATTCTTGGTATCAACCCTCATTAACCAGTTCTCCATTCATAAAATTAGTCAGGGCGCTCAACGCATCATTTAAACGATAACTAATCATGCGTGGCGAGACGCCATCATTAAGTGCTTGGTCTTGAATAGGGGTACCATTCACAAACACACTAATAATCGTGTAATACAAGACACTATTATACTTATTTAGTTCTTTAAGGCCCATCATAAGATCCACGAACATATCAGAGAATTCAGGAGAATCATGAAACTGGAGCGTGTAATAATTACGTAGCATATTCTCTACGATATCACTCTGATACTCCATTAACATCCTCCTCATAATCAACGCTCTGATGGTGTCGTAGTTTCTTTACAAACCTGACCCAGTTTTTCATTCTATTATAGACTGCTCTGCTTACATATCCGGGTTCCGCATCAGGAGGACACGACCATACTGCAATCATGCCCTCCTGATACAAGTCATCATATTCTGCGGCTTTGCGGAACCTGTAGGCTGCGATTTCTACAATTTTCTCGTATTCCCCGATTCGTTGTTCGTCGGGGCTTATCATTAGAACGGGAAGTCGTCACCCGTGACAGCCGCGGCCTGCTTAGGAGCCGACGCGACAGGCGCAGCATCCTCACCGGGCAGACGAATGATCGTCGTGGCGGACAAGTTATGATAGGTAACCTGCTCGCCAGCCTTATTCTGACCGACGCTGGACGAATACTTACCATCAGCAACAAGGAAATCACCCTTGTTGATAAGAATGCCAGACTTCTCAGGCCAAACCGTGATGCTAAAGTTCTTGTTAGAACCAATAGCACGAATCACGACATCCCGAACCTCCTTATCGCCAGCCTGACGAGTACGAGGGTCGAACTGGACGATACCAGCAACAGTAATATAATCACTCATTTGTTTCTCCTTTTGTATACGCATCCCACATTTTGAGGAATGTCTTATATGGTACAACTACGAATCGTCTACCAGTCTTGGCTTCTCTGAGGAAGACGCTCCACTCCTTGCCTCTAGCGTTGTGTGCGGCTTGTTTAAGATCGGCGTCCTTCAGAGATAGCCTCTTCTGGTACTTGCACTCTGGAGCGAACTCCATAGGCAAGTCTACTACATCAGGAACATCAAAGCCTCTAGGTCCAGTTCTTGTTCCTCCTAGATCCCTAGCGACTTCTCGTTCCCAATCCTTCCATTGTTTACTACGATTAGGAGGTAGGCTCATTTTGCTCATCTCCCGGATCAGCGTTAGAGATAAACTCTTCGGCCTGCTCCTCATCCTCCCAAGAAGTAAAATTCTCAGGAAGTGTGTTTACCAGCGTCTCGGCGTCCTCGTTCGCAGCAAAAACCGTAACGGCCTGCTTATCATCAGTCATGATGTAATAAGGCCCCTTAATGACTGCCTTAACGGTAAGGAACTCTAGCACACCACTAATGACCATGCTAAGCGAGTCCTCGTTGATAGTAGCGAACAACTCTTCCATAGCAGTACGATACTCAGCATCATTCATCTCAGTGTCGTCGCCCTGCCACTCGCCAGTAAACTCTACAACATTATCTTCTGTCTCCATAATTCACCTCCTTAGAATGCTTCGTTGGATACTACCAATTCAACTTGCCCATCAATTGTATCACAGATTTCGACCTTTGTCAAGCCTCCGGCTTGTGTTCTGCGGCTTTTGAAATGGCAGAGGTTGAACTTATTTGGGTTAGTCTTGCGGGCTTCGATGCCACAATCGACTGCTGCACCAATGTCAGACGAGCCACGAGTCCTTACGTATGATGATGTGGAGTCAGACTTGTTAGTATGGTGTAGGATGATTACGGCTGCTCCCGTTTCACGACACAACACATTGATGCTGTCGTTGAAAAGGCTAGCCATCTCACCAGCATTGTTCTCGTCCTTTGTGTGGAAGCGGGTGAGGGAGTCTAGCACAATCATGCGAGGCTCAAATGTGATGGCCTCGTCTAGCAACTTGTCAAAGTTGCGGTCTAGGCGGATGCCTTGACGGTGAAGGTAGCGTAGATTATCATAGTTCTTAGCGCCCAATTGGCGGAGGCGATGATAGACTACATCATGCGGATTCTCCTCGTCAATATACAATACTCTACCATGATTGTTTACTGTGTGTCCTACCCAAGTTTCGTGACCGTCGGCCATTGCGACCGCAAGACTGAGGCTGATCCACGACTTGCCAACATTAGGCTCACCAACAAGTAGCGTAGTGTCTCCCTGACAGATCAACCCATTGACTAGCCACTCATACTCTGGCGGGGGAATGCTAAGATCAAGCGCCTTGTAATGAAAATTACCAGCGAGGCTTTTACTTGTGATATCCCTGAATGTATCAAGAGTATACGAGTCGAAGAACTCGCAAATATCTTTCACGTCACTTGGCAGGCTGATGCGCCTAGCCTTAGCACCTAGAATGCCTCGGAGTCTACCCCACGCAGTATCAACCGTAGTCTTAACATTATAATCTGTATCATTATCAAGAACTACGAACACGCGCTCATACTTGTGGAGGGGTGCGAGAACATCATCAGAGAATGTGTTGAAGCCGGGGAGGCCATACACACTCTTGACGCCTTCTTGCCAGAGACGCATCGTGTCCGTCTCACCCTCACACAATACAGCATAAGACTCGTCAGCGATCTTCTTAGGATGATACAAAGAAATCTTAGCGCCCTTAGTGAACCGGAACTCCCGCTGCCCAATCATCTTACGAGTACGATCACCAGTCTCGTATGGCAAACGTACCCACTCATCACTTGTAGACTCTACACCAAACGCCTCCAGAGTCTCACCTGTGATACCACGCTCCTTCTCAAACCAATTCTTATGAGGCTCTAGAATCATATTCTACTCCCAGACTCGGACGAAACAAATAACTTGCTTAGTATTACGCTGACGCAGCATGACCGCACCGCCGTCACTATCATTACCCACAGAGGTGTTACCCTCTACAGACTTGAAGTCTCCGTAACGATTAGGCTTAGTCTCTACGATACCAACATGATCAGAAATACCATCATTCTTCCAGTCGAAAAGGACGATATCTCCGGGCTGTACCTTGTCCTTGGGGACGACAGTCAGACCATAGCGTTGTGCTCGTGCATCATTCACCATGTAGGGGCAGTATGCCCAGCGAACTCCCGGCTTGAAATGCTTGGCCCCAACATTATTAAAACAATACGTGACGAACATGAGGCACCACGGACCAATGATACCATACCAATTAGAGAACATGGTGCGATTGCTGTCCGGCGGAGACTCCTTCGTACCGATGTACGACTTGGCTACAACGAGAGCAGCAGCACCAAGATTCTTTGGCTTACGCGCCTTAGCCCTACGAAGCATCCAACGATTAGGCTTACGCTTACCACTAAGATACTCATCAAGGCTAGTGCCATACGTCGGACGAATATTCTTCTCACGATAGCCTAGCATCCACTTTGCTTGCGAACATGCTCGCGCAGTCTGCTCACCGAATACACCATCAATCTTACCAGTCCAAGCACCATACTCTCGGAGCCGTCGCTGTGCCTTCTTAACATCATTGCCCTTCATTCGGGGACTAGTCAAACTCAATACTCTCATACCCAACTCCTTTTCTCATTTAGGATTTGCTGCTCTTCAATGTAGATCAGCCTGTCAATATACCACTTTGCCTTTAGCAAATCTTCTAGACCATTCTTGTAGCGGTAACGGCTTACATACTTTAGCACATTACCCTGATGATAGTCAAGTCCCAACCCTTCGATTGCGGTGATGACTTCCATCTCGCCTTGAGTGTAATGCTTTGGACTATTTACTGGATCATCAATTGCCATTATACGCCTCCTTTTCTGCCCAGTTGGTCCACGAGATTTCACAGTCTGTATCTACTCTAACGATCTCGTCTACTGTTTTATTCCCCATAAGTGTAGGAATTGTGTTAACAAGTGTAACGATTTCGTTACGATCAGCATCTAGGATAATCTCGTCATGTACGATATTTACTATATGTGTAACATAATTGTCATACAACATTTGATTAACTCGTACTACACTATCCCTCATCAGGTCAGCAGCAGACCCTTGAATCAAAGCGTTTAGTGCTTTGTGAGCCTCTAGTACGTGCAGTCTACGTCCATACAGACTAGTAATATAACCACGAGACTCTAGTGTTTGTGCGATACTCTCGTTAAGCGCCTTGATGCCGGGGCGAGTATCATGATACGCATTCAACAATCGACGAGCCTCCTTGAATGGAACATCCAATTGACGCATAATCGTAGGAGTACCACCACCATAAATAATACTAAAGTTTAGTGTCTTACCTACTTGACGCTCTTCGTCACTGATATCCTCCCGGTTGTAGAGGCCCTGAGCGGTGATTCGATGAGGGTCTGCTCCAGTATTGATCTCACTAGCCAGAGACTTGTCACCGATTCCCTTGGCGAGATAGTATGCGAGAAGCCTGACTTCGATGGCTTTATAATCAAAAAATAGGAACGCATCCAGTTTCGGTACAAATCCACGCTTCACATCCTTCTGGCTTCTGGGAATATTCTGTACGTTCATTTACTCACCGCTAATTGTAATAGTATCTGATACACATTCATTGCTTCCTCATACCCAGCAGCACAAATATCTACAGGCTCAGTAATTTGAATATCATAATAAGGAGAGTAACCAGCGACGATATACCAGTTCCAACCATCGTCTTCGTCCTCATCCCAATGATGATAATCCATCATGCTTCTGCTGCACCACTGCTCATACGACCCGTCCTAGTACCATGCTGACGAAAGTTAGGATGTAGAATACCGTTGATAGGCTCCTTATCCATAGCGTCAAAATACGTAGACTTGATCTTGTTTGCTTCGCGGAGTTCTACAATTAGTCCTGCGAGTTCATCGTCCACCTCTTTGAGCGCGTCTTTGGAGGTAGAGGATACCACGAATCCTCTTTCGCTGAGTTCGTGTAGAACCTGTTGGTGGGATTGTGGGTTGAATTCCTCGCCAACAAGTTCCCCAATACGCTGCTTAAGTTTGTAAATCCGATCACCATACTCCTTTCGTTTGTGTGTAATATACTTCTTATCTACTGCCATGCCCTGTGCTTCGATGCGTAGAAGGGCTAGTGTGAGTTGCTTTTCCATCTCATAGAGGGGATGCAATTCTGGTGCCATTCTAGAGTATAGCATGTTATACAATTGCAGAGTGAATTCTGCGTCTTTTGCTGCGTACGGAGCGAGGATATGGTTCGGGATAGGTTCGTAACCATCATCTTTCTTCAGTTTATTTTTGCGGCGGTACACCTTAAGAACCTCATCCTCGTCCGTACTTTCGCCAAGATACTTCTTGGCAAGATACTTTAGTCCTGTGGACTGATGCTCATCAATCAGGTGAGCAAGGGCTTGTGTGTCTTCAAACTTCTCAGCGAACAGGCTGATAGGGAACCCTAGACGACACAACTTTTGAATATCAAACTTAGCATTGTGCATGATGATCTTATCAGATTCGATAAGATAATATTCTACTTCCTCTAGGCAATGGTCCCAATCCGCTGTCTCGCGCTTATCCCAAACGTAAGACTTAATATCACCATCTACGGTAATATATGCGAGGCTGATCATGAAGGCTTCGTCACCCCATGCTACACCAGTCGTCTCAGTATCAATAGCAACTATAGGCATTAGAACTCCGGGTCTAGACCTGTGCTTCCAAAACCATTGTCTCCACGCTCTGCGCCCCACACCTTACCGGGAGTAAAGTAATACTCTAGCAAAGGCAAGAGCATAATCTGAGCGATACGCATACCGTTACCAACATGATATGCTGCATCACCTAGATTACCAAGGATAACTTTGATGTTCCCAGAATAACCAGAGTCGATGATACCGGGAGCATTAAGAACAAAGATGCCCTTGTCTGTGGCGAGGCCACTACGACTACATACGAGGCCGACGTGACCCATAGGAATATGAATACGGATACCTGTATCTACAGTAGCGTGGCCCTTAGCGGGAATGCTTACCTTCTCATTAGCATGAAGATCGTATGCACCATCCTGTAGATACTTACGGTAAGGCATATTTAGTGCGTCACCATCATTCTCATAGTGAATGCTTAGCATTAGTCCATCCTGTACGACGCGCCACAAGTGCAGTGCCCACACTCACAAGCACCATCAGCATCAAGACCAATCTTGATACCATCCCAATTATTAATAACGTAATCATCATCAGGGTTAGGATAATCCGGCTCAAGGACGCCTTCCAACTCTACAAGACGTACACTCATATCCTCAAGAAGATCATGCATATTTCGGCGCTGCTCAAACAACACGGCCAGCGTCTCCCACACGAACCTAGCATCATACAACTTCATCACAGAACTCCCTTTTCCTTAAGATTATTACGAGCAACAACAGGGTCCCAATCACTCATACCAAGAACGTCAAGCATCTGCTCACCATCAGGCATAGTACCCGGCTCCAACTCTAGTACACGCTGGGCATAAGCAACAACCAACTGCTTCAACGCTACATCATTTGTAGCAGCCTGCCGCTGCAATTCTACAAAGTCTCGCTCTGCGGCATCCCACAAGTAGAGTGCAATGCCATACTGATGACAAGCCTTCTTCAATGCCTCAGCCTGAGCAGACTTCACAGCAGTATCAGGATCAAAGTTAACATTCGCTCCGATGCCGTCACGGCTGATCATAGCCTTCTGCGTAGTCAGGTAAGGTTCACCATCATCCTCATCACCAACACTAATAACACCAATGTCAGAGAGAATGATTGTAAGCGTGCCCTGAACGACAGCCATGTATTGCGGCTTCCCGCTCTTGGTAGGCGGAGCATCCTTGATCTCCCAAGTATTAATCTGCCATGCCCAAGCATGACCAAGCACATCATTCAACCGATTAATGTAACCATCAATGGCTACATAATCTTGGTTGCTCTGATTCTTTTTGACCAGAGACGGGTGAAACTTCTCTGTTAGGGTTTCTGGAATCAATTGTCCTCCTTAGGGACGGGCCAGTAGTAGTTGTATTCACCTACAACATCAGGATAAATTGTATTATACCACACAGGATCTTTAAATACAAGGGCTGACTTGTGTGAATCATGCACACGATTATCGCCCCACCAGTGTGGAACCTCTACACTAGCATTATTATCAAAGAACATATCATACACAGCAAGAGTTTTCATGTAACAGGTATCTTTATAACCGCGACGCAACCACTCATTAACAGTAGCATTCTGATAATCAAGAAGCGACCGCTCATAACCACGCCACATACGAGTAGCAGGATGATTAGTCCAGCCCTTACTAAGACCAGCAAGAGCCTTCATAATTTGCAACGTTTCGACGCGCTGCTTACCAAGACGCTGCCGATCAAGCACACGAACACTATCAGCAAAAGTAGCCTCAGGAACGAATGTTTGCATACTCTTCCTCCATAATCTTAAGGCCTTCCTTCAGGGCTTCCTGTCCAGACGTAGTAAAGAAATACTCACCACGATACAACTCAATGTATCCCAATTGTGACAAGATGGCAACTAACTCATCATCACAATCAATAAACTTACGGCGAGGATTATACCTATTCCACAACTTGCTCAGGCGCTTCATCACTAACCTCCAACAACTCGGGCTTCTGATTACTACAACCACACGGATCATCTTCCTGATCTTTCCAAGGACAGAACATACTAGAATAGTGAGGCCGAAGCCAATGTTCCCATTGCTTCTCCTTCTTATTATGCTTCCACTCTTTCGTGCCCATCAGAGCATCAGGCAACACATCAGGATACGCATCAATCGCAGCCTCAACCTGCTCAATCCTACCTGTAATAGCCTCATGAGGATGAGGAGTAACATAATAAAATACAGGCTCGTGCCAACGACGACGATAATCAGGAGTAGTAGGAATATAGAGAATACCTACACTATGCACTCCCGGCATACCAAAATGAAAGTAGGCACTAATCTGCATAGTATGCTCAGGCTTAGGACCATCAAGGAACGTGAACGATGTGCCACTAATAGTTTTGTAGTCAAGCAATACAACATTATGATTCTCATCCTCAGTATAAGCATCAACCGTACCGGTCCAAGGATACTTAAAATCATCTACATGAATCTCAATCTCATTAGCATACGGCTTATGATGCTCTTCCATAATTCTATGTGTCTGCTCATGAATAGCAGTACCCTGTAGCAGGGGCAGCGTATTAGCCCAAGGCTTATCCCAAGTATTATCAGGATACCCATGATGCCAATACAAAACCGTATGCCTATCATTCATCAGGTGCGACGAGAAGTGTAGCATCTGATCGTTGCGTGGCTGGTTGGTAGCATACTTGAGTGCATCAATCAGACTCTTCATAATCCATCCAATCCGCTTCAATGATACCACTACCATTCTCTACTTGTACCGTGAACTCTGACAGGTAGCGCCAAGCATAGAGTGTAGCGATGCGCTGACCATTATAAAACACGGCTGCCTCAAAGTTATCCTCATCGCCTTTGGTGTAGAACTTAAACACGCTGCTCCTTAACATAATTATTTAGATAATGCTCTACAACAAGATAAACGGTACCAATATGAATTCTATAAATACCATCTAGATCAAAAGGCTCTCCACAACAATCACATTCTCTCCCAAGCCACGGCGACATATTAAAGAAAATTTCTAGTTCCTCAAGTTGATCTTTAATTTGCGCTAGCAGATCCTTGTCTCGCAATGCGAGATTTAGGGTTTCAAAATCATCCACGGTTCTCTTCCTTAATCTTGCGGGCCTGCCGGATAGCCTTAGCCTGCATTTTCTTCTTACCACGTTCCAGCCGACGATTAAACGCAGCCTCCATCTTAGCCTTCTTAAGCGTACCCTTAACAGCCATCAGAGTTCCTTCTCCTTGTCAAAACGAACAACAGTAGCCTTAAACTTCGGACGCCCCTTCTTATCAGGAGTCCTACGAAAAGCCCAAGTCTTATAACCCATATCATAAAGAATACTACTCACACTATTCAACGTAGTAGCATAACCTACATGCTCACCATCCAACACAATCTGCCAAGCAATCATAGGATCAATACCAGACGGACGCCCCCTCTTCTTTTTATATGTAACAACAACTTCATGCTGTTTAGTGTTCTTACTCACTACTTACCACCCATATACTTATTCTCAATATACTCTTTATAATTAATCTCTACATCATACTTCTCTAGCAGATACTCAATCTCCCTATACTTTTTATCATCCTCTAGATACTCATCATATGTATACTCACTATTGTTCATAGGTATCTCCCATTTGTTGTAACGATAGGGTAGCATAGATTATTCCTCTTGTCAAGTAAAAGTTTTGTAAGGGGTTTGTTAACTAGGGGACTAGGATTCGAACCTAGATTCTTGGGACCAAAACCCAATGTCCTGCCGTTAGACGATCCCCTAATGCGGGAGGAGGGAGTCGAACCCTCACGCCTTGCGGCGGCAGATTTTGAGTCTGCTGTGTCTGCCATTTCCACCACACCCGCAAACTTTAAATACTAGTCAAAGCGCTCAACTTAAACAAACGACTAGTACCTTTATTATCATAATGTGCTGGCTCACCAATACGCCAAGCATCACTAGCCTTAATATACCCAATAACCTCAACAATATTATACTCAGGAGGCATAGGAAATGTTACCACAAGAACCGCATCATTATCCACATCTCGCTTCCTAACAACACTAGTTTTAGAGGAACGCTCACGAATCCTACGAACCTCAATATTAGGCTCTACATCCGGCAAATGCTTATAAATACTATGATCTCTTTGATCCCAAACATGACCAGACCAATACTTTTTTAGTGCCTTAGCCGTAGCCATTTCGCCACAACACGCAGCAATATTAGCAAGAATCTCGGGCTGCTTATTATTATTCGCATAATAATTTCGATCATCATTCTTACCAATATGTTGGGTTAGGCGACGCATCCCTACATGACTTGCCCACTCGTATTCCCAAGGCTCTAGTGTTATAATCACGCTGCGCTACCCCGATAGGCAATCCACACAGCAGCCTGAGTATCACGCGGAGTAATACCAAGCACGTCCGAAAGGCTACGAACAGCAGTCTCAATCTCAGTACGCATATGAGTACGAATGTCACTACCATAACCAGCAGCCTTACCCATGATAGCATCAACAGTAATAGGATCAGTATGACCAAGGATATTCAGGTAAAAGTTCGTGACCTTCGGACCCGTGACGTGACGGCTATAGTACCTATCATTAGCAACGCGCATACCCTTCATAGCATTCTTAGTAAGGATGCCATACGACGGACGCCGCTTGTATGCGGGACGATGCATGTCCTGTAGAATCTCCTCCGTTGCAAGGAGATTCTTAGACCAACGAGCACGGGGACTAGTCACAGCCATAACAGCAGCGACACGCTCAGGAGTCACATCATACCACTTACCCATATCAATACAATGCCGCCAAGCAGCAGGATACCAATCCTTACCCTGCTCAATAGCGTAATCAATACCATAAGCATTCAGCGTATGGTAATACTTGTTAGCAATAGTCTGCATCACATCTCCTCCGCGGTGTAATCAATGTCGTTCGGATTATAATCCGTATAATAAGACTCAAGGCCGTTAGAATCCAACTCGCTCAACGCATTCTCATACGCCTCATCCTCATCCACAGCATCAACCTTAATACTAATCATCACAGGAATAGTCATATGCACCGTGTAGTCCGTCATGCAATGCGACGAATCCGCCAGTCCGGTACGATCAAGGAACTCAGCGATAGTATCCATGCCTACACCCGTATCAGCGTAAGCAAAACGCACAGCATCACGAATCTCGTAAGTATTATACTCCTCAGTAAAACGAGTAATAAAATGCTGACACATTGCAAACACGATGCTCATGTCACGCGCCTCGTCCTGCAACATGCGCTGATACTTACGGATCTCGTCCTTCAGCGCACCAATCTCGCCGTTC
>Ga0070749_10001216_pt1 | contig 17443 bp, 4 predicted proteins | sample VirMetDEL_Nov_18_FD_75180 | JGI IMG/M metagenome (GOLD analysis project Ga0070749, IMG submission 75180) | Aqueous microbial communities from the Delaware River and Bay under freshwater to marine salinity gradient to study organic matter... | ecosystem: Environmental > Aquatic > Marine > Coastal...
CAATCTCATTGTAGTATTCCTCAAAGTTTGATAAAACCTCTTCTACTTTAGAGTCTAAGAACTTCATCAGTTCTTCAGGCATCTCTGTATTAGAGTTATCCATATAAGAGGCAGCATCGTGAGCTATAGAGTCTTGAGACGCATCAAGTTCCCCGCCTACTTGGAAAGATCTAAATCTATTCTCAGTGTGGTAGGTCATTAGCTCGTCCCTATTCTCCATACTTAGTTCCTTACTAATTCTATGCAGATCAAGAAGTACATAATTTTCTATAATACTTCGAGTAGACTCTCTAAATGTTCCCTGTTTTATTGTTTGGTTAAGGTCAAAAAGTCCTTTAACTTTTCTTTGTTCCCATTTAGGTATTGGGACAAATGTTAATCTGTCTCGGTCTCCTTGAGTATCTATAGCTATATACCTAACATTCCCACTGCTAGGAAACGCCATGTTTAAAGAGATGGCTAATGCATCCTCAAATGTCATATTTGAGTACTCTTTTGTATCCTCTCCTTCTTCGGAGATGAATTTAGAAGCATCTAAATCAATAGGCTCAAATAACTCTTGGTAGTTAATATTATTCAAAAGAGTTGTTCCTAAGGAGCTGGCTCTTTCTGTTTGGTGTCCTATCGCATTTACAAACATTTCTCCATACTCCCCAGTACGAATCATTTCTTTTGTAATAGTTAGATCACTCTTTAAGTTAAGAGCGTAGATCATATTACCAGTTCCCCCTAAGAAAGAAGCTGCTTTAGGAGACTCAAACTTAGACATTATCATGTCAGCTATCTTGCCCACAGTTGTAGACTCAGTCTCAAATATGTTTGTATAAGAATTTTTGCCAGGTGCAAACTTTTGAGTTAAGATGCTTTCTAGTTGAGTAGACTTTATAAATACTTCTAAGTTTTCTTTGTACCTACCGTCAATAGAAAATACTTCTAGAGCTCTTTTTCTAGAAGCTGCTTTGCTAGAAGCTAAAGGCATTCCCATTGCCCAGAGTGCATTACTAAATGCTTCAATTTCTTTAGCTCCTGGATTTTCTAATCCTTCAAAAAGTACTTTAGCATTCTTTTGAATTTCAGAAATAGTATCAGGATCTACAGTGTACCCAACGAAGTCTCCTTTATCATTAACTACGGTTGAGTAAACTCCAGTACCCCCAACTGCTGAGTTTCTCCACTTATTAGTGTAGTACTTTTTTATTGTAGCTTTTACTGGGGAGAATATAATTGTTTGAGCCCCGTTATCAGTTTGAGATATTAATAGAGTCCTATGAGCATTCATCCCTAAAGAAAGAGTAGAGAATAGAAGTGCTTGCTCTTGTGCTCCAAGACCTATTATAAAGTCATATACAGCGTTTAAAGAGTTTACACTATTCTTTTGTTGCTTCAAATTCTCTAGCATATCCTCTAGATTTGAGGAATCTGCAACAGCCCCAGACAGCTCATTGAATACATCTATTATAGGCATGTATGTTTGAAACCCAAAGAATGAGTCAGAGAGGTCCTGTACTGGTATTCTAGATAAAACTCTTTTAGCTTTTTGAGAAAGTTTCTTAGCAGGTTCTTCTTCCAGCCTAGATAAAGAAAACAATCGTTCAAATTCTGATTCAGTGTCTACTTCTGTAGTGTCTAGTACTTTATACCCAAAGTCAGTTTTAAGCCTATCTGCTACTTCAGATCTAAACCCTTTGATTGGGATGCCTCCTAGCTCAGACTCTGTATCAAACCAATTGTCATAGATGGCTATAAATCTTAATCCATTCCTTCTGCTTCCTGCTGTTTTTCCAGGAAGTGGATTCCCACTAAAATCTGTCATAGGAGGAGACACTTTGATCCCAAGATCTGACATTACTTTTTTTACGTCTTCTACATTCTCTGCTGAGTCATATGTTTCTTTAAACGTTTCAAAGTCTTCTGAAGATAAAGGTTCTCCTTCTTTGCTCAAAGCATGCCGTAAGAACCAATTCCTTAGCATAGAGTCTTTATCCTCCGTATTTCCAATCAGCTCTTCTATAGTGAAGTTGCCTGAATCTAAAAGATTGAGAGTATTATAAAGAATGAGATCAATTTTCTCCTTATGCAGTCTTGGAGTTTGAGTATACTCCTTTAGCATATATGATTTACCAGGAGAAAAAGTACTCGCATTTCTAGTAAATGCTTTTGGTATTTTATTTGCCTCAAGCAGTCTAAAAGCTTGTCTTACAGATACTCGATCTGTGGCAAGAGCTTTTATGTAAGCTAATAGATCTTTAAAGAACTTGACTATTTTTTGTCCAAGAGTCTTAGGAGCTTCCTCAGTTAAGGAATAATCTCTAAACTCTTCAGCCATTCTTTCTTCAAGAGCTAGTAGTCTTGCTTCTTTGTTTGAGAGGTCTGGTTTACCTCTTCTTGCATTCTTAATGTCATCAGCTGTAGGCTCACCAAACTCTGCAACTGCATCATCATAAAGAGACTGTCTCTGCTCGTCGGTGAGAAGTCCTCTAAAGAATAAGTGAAATCCTTCATGATATTCTGTTCCTACTTCTGCATTTCTATACAAGTGAATAGCTGCATTCTCCATGTACCCATGAATAACATCATCACCTATTTTTTGCAGATTATCAAATATTATTATCCCAACCTTTTTTCCAAATCTTTTCTGCAGCCAAGCCTTAGCCTTTTTAGTGTCTATGGTATTTAAAGCTTCCCCACTAAGACGCAAAAGTCCATCCCCAAATTTACCAGAGGCTTCTTTACCTGCACTCTCAGACTCAGTAGTTATATCTCTTTCTGCAGTGCTTGCCTCCTCATCAAACGAAAAGGATTCTATAATTTGATTTTTATTTGCAGGAGCAGCTAAGCTTATAACTAATCCCACATTATTAAAGATGCTACCGTTAATTACTTTAAAATCTGTTCTAAGTACTTCAGCCTCAATGTACTCTCTATAAGAATTGTAGGACTTGTTTGTTATAGGAGATAGATATGTAGAGTCTATTCCTAGATTCTCCAAAGCAACTTGCGTTTTTAGTTCTGCTATAGTAGTCTTAAGAGCTTCAAGAACTTCAGGAGTTAACTCGGCTCTTTCTGGATTGTAAATCTCTGCTCTAATAGCAGCAAGTTCTTCAGGGGTTATTTCTATAATCTCCCCCTTGAAAGGCATAGATATTACTCCTGATTGTGAGATTGTAAATGCTGATGGAGAGTCTTCTTTCTTAGTAATACCAGCCAGCTCTCTAGCATCTATAATCCCTTGAAGCGTGCCTTCAGACAGACTGTCAAGTACAGCACCTACCGATTCTCTGCCCAACTCATTAGTAGATACAGCTATTGGTTTAAACTCTCCCCTTGGAGTTTTAACAACAAGCACTACTTGTCCAGGAGTAAACCCAGCATCGTTTGCTCTACTTCCTTTATTTAATGCATTAGAAGCCTCTGTAACTCCTTTTTGATCCCCAAAATCATATCGTGGAGATGTCTCTCCTTCTATTGATCCTGCATATATAGCATATCCTACAAACCCAGTTAGCCCTTGCAGAGCTTCATTAGCTGGGAGAAAAACCTTTTCCCCAGTTTCAGTTCTAAGATTATTTACATTATTAAAGTATCTCTCAGAGACTTCCCCATTTACAGTTTCCCCAGCTTCAAGTCTAGGTCTTACTTTAACAGCGCTTGATTCCCCAAGAACTCCTGCTAGATTTCCCTCAATAAACACTCCAACAGCTTGCACTTCTCCTCCCTCTGTTTGTACAGGGTCCAGTAGTTTTAGCTCTACTTCAGTTCCTTCTAATCCTTCTCTTTGAGATATACTTCTATCTATAGAGGAAGGTTGATTAGAGTCTCTCCCAACAGTAACTTTTCCATCACTGTCTACAATTAGATTATAAGAAGCATCTGTATTAAATTCTCCAGCTGTTGTAGTTACAGTTTCTCCTGTAGGTGCATTTTCCTCAGAACTTGTAATTGTGTCAGCAGAAGAGGACGGAGCTTCTTCAGCATCTTTTTCTTGCTCTTCTCTCAAAGCCTTCTTCTCCTCTTCTCTCTTAGCTTTCCTTTCTTCTCTTGCAGCTTTTCTATCCTCAGTCTTAGTAGACTCTTTTTTCTCTCGTGCATTTACCTCTCCACTCTTTCTTCTAGAAGAAACATGCCGCTTCATTACCCACAACTTAAATGGGTCAGCATTATTAGAAATTCCTTCCTTAAGCATTTCCTCTACCTCTTCCAGAGTCTTATAGTAAAGCTCATTATCAAGCTCCCTTTCCTTAGCTACTCTTTGGTTATATTCTCCATTGAGTTCTTGCTTAAGCTCTTCGCTAATATCTTCAGACTTTAAGAGCTCCGCAATGTGATCAGAATTTGCAGACTCATTAATCTTCTCTCTGACTAAGGAGTCTCTTTTATCATTCTCTTTCTTCTTCTCTGCTTTTTTTGCTCTGTCTAAAGCGGTCTTTCTGGTTTTAGGGTCAGCATATAGCTCTTTAAGAGCTGATCTAGCTATGTCTCTACCGTTAGATAGATCTACAAGGTCTTTTATTTTGGACTCTATTACTTCTGTAAATAAAGGATTTGTAGAAGAGACTTTGTCTTGTATGTCTTTTAGTTTAGCATTTATAGCTTCTTGCTGCTCGTTTTTCTCCCCCTCTTTTCTCTGAGCAAACGTAGTTATAAGATTTAAATCTTCCTCAGTTATTTTTTCTCCTTCTGCTACAGGACCTGCTTCCTCTCGTAGTTGGTTAATTTCTTCTATAAGGCTTGAGATTCTTTTATTAGAATCATTTAAGTTTAGTCCATACTCAAGTAGAAGTGACTTATAAAATTTTTCATCCTGTAACTCATTCTCTTCTTGCTCTTTTTGCTCTTTAGACATAAACGTTCTCTCAATCCCTTGCTTAGGACGAGATGGGAATTGAGCATCAATTTGGTCCTTAAGGGTTTGATAGTCTTTTATTTTAGACTTTACACCTGCTATTATTTCTGCTTTATCAAACTTAACACCCTCAGGTATTCCAAAAGCTGCAGCAAATTCTGAGTCTGGGAGTTTTGCGGCATCATCTATTTTCTCCGTAAACAAATCCATGCTTCCTCTATCTTCATGGAATTTTATTTGTTGAGCTATGAGATCAAACTGAGCATCTCTATAGGCTTTGTGATCTCCCTCTTCTAGTGCAACTTGCATTCTTTGAGATGCCTCTGACGCCTTTAATAGAGTTTGGGCACTGTCTATAGTATTAACAAAGCTATCGCTGTTAAGAGCATCTACTATTTGTTTTCTACCCTTATCTTCTTCTGCTTTGTTCAGCCTCTGTCTAAAACTTCCTCCTCCTCCCATAAGCCCCCCAATAATAAATCCAAGCATCATGGATTCTTGTCCTTCTTTAGTACCGAATGTTTCTCCGTACCCTTCTATCATAGCCTCTGTCCAATCCTCTATAGAGCCTTTGCCCGAGTTGGATATTTTATCCGCAGCTTCTTGAATCGCAAATTGTGTCCCTTCTTGAAAAGTTTCACTTACACTTGAAACAGCAGGAACTTTTAAATATCTTTCAGCAGTTGTTTTCCACAGAGGGCTTTCTGCCCATGTATCTGTAAATTTACCAGTTTTTGAATTTTTAGATATTGCTTTAACTGCTGGCCTCATATTAGTATACTTTGGGAGCAGCATCTTCCCAAAAGTTACAAAGTTTGTAGTAGCAAGAACAGCCATATTAAGACCAAAAGCAACATTGCCTGCATGTGCAGCTGTGTCTTTAATTTCCTTTATATCTGCTGCTGAGAGCTCTGATGGATGTATACCAAGTTCTTTAGCTCTTTGATTTGTAAGCTTTTCTGTAGTTCTATGCAGGACTTCTCTAGCTTCTACGGAGCTCTCCCCATAAGACATCATTGCCCCAATCTCACCAACCTGTATAGCGTTTTGAAACTTACCAAATGCGGCGCCTCTACGTATTGCCTCTTCGGTTTTAACTCCCCCAGATATAGCTTTAGCTGCTCTATATGTTTTAAGTCCTTTAGATGCAGCAGATATTCCTCTTGAGGCTAACCCCATTCCCCCAGTAAGGTATACAGTTCCTATACTTCCTACAGCATACCCAACACCATTAGCCACTTTATCAGCCCAGAAATTAGCATACCCTAATGATTCTAAAGCAGTGCTATTTCTCTCTGCTTCTGTGTAATAATTAGGTACATTTTCTTGCATCCAATTATTAGTCTTGTCTATAAGTCCTCCTATGTTGGTATCATACAATTTATCAGCGTCCCAAGCTACAATAGCGCCCCCAATACCCTCTAATACCCCAAGAGTATTATCAGCAATAGCCCCAACTGTAGTAACCCCAGCTTTTAAAAGTCCATGTCCCCACTTTTCAGTAGTAGATTGACGCTGTGCTCTTTGTTCATTCCAGTCAAACTCTTGTCTGAGTGGGACATTATACTTCTGATACTTAGATATATTATCAGAATACTGAGTAGTAATAGGCTGAGGTCTCGCTAGCGGACTCCCAGAAAAGCTAGGAATATAAGACTCTCCTGTTATAGGATCAGTTTTTAGTGTAGGCTTCTTTGGGTCTTCAATAGACTGAAGTCCGGTAATTGGGTCAATTTTATTTGCCATTACATAAGGCGTATTTTGTGTTTAGTTACAAAGTGTCTAAAATCATCTCCATATACATTCATGTACTCTGCTTCTTCTTCTCTCCCAGGCATTACAAACTTAACTACTGGTTTAGATAACTCTTTATAGTCCACTTGTATATGACCATTGTACCCATCCTCAGTTGTGAATGGGAGCTCTCTGGACATTCCTTGTACTTGCATGTTTTCAAATCTAGCAACCTCAGAAATAGTATTCATATATGAGTTATTGAAATGGTTGCTAAGGGCTTCAATTTTAATAGTCTGGTCTAGTGGGACAATATAACTACCATTTCCTTCCTCAGACTTATAGTTTATCTGAAGTACTCTCCCCATCAATCCGTTAGGAGGGGTTATGCTAAAACCGTGGCTAGAGTACACAGCATCTTCAGGAATTGTACCCTCTTCTTGCAAGTCTCCTAACGTAGTTAAATCATCAGTACCTGGAGAGTAGATTGGGAGGTCCTTGTCAGGAGCATCAAAGTATAGTTTTACTCCGTTATCTATACTTTTAGCAAATGCTTTTTGCGTTGTGGTAGTATTTAAGCCTGGAATACCTTGAGCATTAGTTAGCTCTACTCTTGTTTCTATTTCAGACCCTATAGGATCTTCCTTAGCATTAGTCTTTATAAACTCTTCTCTTGCTCTTAAAGCTGCGTCAAGTTCAACTCTTGTCATAGCTACCATAGAAGCGGCTTTATTTTCATCCAGCATTTTATTATAGTTTCGCTCTGCTACTTCTATCTTTCTATTAAACTCTTTATACTGTTGGCTATTAAACAATTTTGGGTTAGTCGCCTGATATCTATACATGGTGTAGTCATCAAATGCTTTTATATCTCTTCCAAAATTTCTAATTCTACCCATGTATTCGTCCATGAGTTCTGGAGTTACATTGTCTCCCATGGAGTCCAGCTCTTCTGCTACTGCATTATACATAGATACTTTCTCACCACGAATTTCACTAGCCTCTAAGTCGTTACTCCCAAATGGATTCTTGACGCTCATAACGTTGCTCTCGAATATTATTGGGGAGTGTGCTACATCTACATCAAAGGATTGCTGATCTTTTTGCTTATACATATCATCCCACCATTGTTTTGCAGCAGACTTAGTTTGCTTGTAAGAATACCTATTTTCTGCAGAGGTATTATACATAGCATTAATCTTATTAAACTCCATTTTTGCAGCTTCCTCTCTAATAGCTTCTATGTTTCCAGATTGTACAATACCGCCTAGGTTTCCTACATTCTGCATAAGATCTGCTTTAGTTTTTTCTAGCTGAGCTCTTTCGTTGTTTGAGATATTTTTAGAAAGTCTAGCATCTATCTGTGTAATTGTTTGCCCCACAGCATTAATATCATTCTGAACACTGCCTATAAGATCCTCATCAGACATCATAGAAGTTCGTATCTGAGCTTTTCTCCCAAGATAAGATTTAACTCTTGGATCTCCCATAACCATCTTCATAACTTCTTGAACTCTGTCAGCAGGAACTGTTTTAATTCCTTCAGAAGTTTCTATTTCAAGCTCTCCATTAGGTCCTTGACCTACTACCCTGCTAATATTTTCATACTCATCAGGCACTATGCCTTTAAGAGTATCTTTAATCATTTTAGGAATGTCAGGGTTTTGTATAGCTTGTATTCCTGAAAAGTACTCACTTGCTCTCCCATCAGCATCTATGTCCAACCCAGAATAGTTTTGAGCGGAGAGGAATAAGGCTCCTTGGTAATCTTCGGAGTCTATTTTTTCGTCTTCATACAATTTATCAAGTTGTTGTTTGTATCCAGCGTAAGCTTGGCTATTCTTTTCAAGAGCTTGTGCAGTGTTAGAAAACTTTCTAGCTGTTCTAGCTATGGGAAGGCTAAGGTTTTCGTAGTCTCCTCTATTTGCATATGATTCTAACTCTCCTCTTGTTTGTTTATCAAGGTTATTCTTTATTTCTTGATCTTTCTTAAAAGGGGCTACATTCATAGATATCATTTTATCTTGAATAGCATCTTGAGTTGCAAAATTTGATGCAAATCTATCACGTAGTGTTTCAGAAATCTTTGCAGAGTTCTTGTCTACGTACATACTTATAGGACGATTATATTGTATGGGCATTACTTTCTTCTTTTACGTCTAACCTTGTTGCTTTTCTTTATATATCCGCCTCTTTTTTTCGTACCAGTTTCTTCTTGAGCTGGCTCTTGCAAGCTTTGTACATAAGCGGCTTGTTCTCCTGCATATAACTGCCCAGGAGACATTTGGTTAGTATACATTTGAGCAGCTAAATCTCTTCTATCCCCAGAATTCATTCCAGCAAATCTATTACCTGGAAGCATTCCTCTAAGCTTCATAGCCTCAGTATTACGAAGTCTTTCATATGAACCAAATGGGTCATTAGCTCTAGCAAGTCTTTCATCAGCTGCCATTTGTTGGTAGGTGTTGAGAGTGTCTGCAACTATTAACCCTTTTTGTCTACGGTCTAAATTCTTTTGCAGATAGTTTTCTTTGTCTACAGCATCTTGTCTTTGCCTATTAAACATTCCAGCTCTCATCTGATTAGAAGCATTCATCATATCAGCTCTCTGATTCATTCCTGCTTCTTGTCCAGAAAGTCCTATATTTTGTCTAGCTTCTTGATTGGCTATGTTAATAGAGTTAGTTCTGGCTTGTTGATTGCCTGCAATCTTAGCTGCAAATGTTGCAGGACCTCCTAGATTTTCTGCTGCTTTAGACAAAGCCACTCTCCCAGCTTCTCCTGCAGCTCTTTCAGCATTCATGTTTATTCTCCCAAGTCTTGTTTTCCCAACCATCCCAGCCTTAACTGCTTTAGGATCTTTAAGACTTTTACTTCTAGGCCATTGAGCTGCTGCTCCAAGAAGCGGAACAATATTTGGGAGTAGTGTTGGGGGTTTTAATTCGTCAGGAGCTTCAGTCATAGGAATATCCCCAACTTCTTTTAGAGAACCTTGAAGTTCTGCTTCTGGGAGTTCATTCTTTGGGGGACCCTTAGGGTCAAGTTTTTCTACATCTCTAGGGCCTAAGTATACACTAGAGGTTTGTTCCCCAAACTTAGAATCTTCTCTAACAGAAGGCCATCCCTTTTCATCTAGGCCTCTTTCTTTAATCTCTTTATTGTATGCTTTTTGGAAGTCAAGAACATCTTCTTTATTAGAAGGATCAAATTCACTCCAGTCATACCAAGGGTTAGCCTCTACTGTTTTTTGTAAGTCAAACTCTTGCCCTTCTCTAAAGTACAAACCTGTATCTGCGCTTTGGCTTTGGTTTTCTGGGACAGTAGGAAGAATTTCTCGTTCAATTTCTTTTCCTGCTTGGTATTTTATAGGACCCCCTTCTTTCATTATTTGTTCAGGATCTCTAGGACCATTCTCATCCCTTCCTTCTTTCTTAGCTACTTGCTCTTGTAGCTTAGCTAGGTTTTGAATTTCTCTTTGTGTGCCCCCTCTTTCAAGAATGTCTTTATGTCTTTGAGAAAAGCTTTTACCTCCAAGCTTGAGATGCTCCGAGAATATATAATCTTGTGGACCCTTCTGTTTCATAGTGACTTTATCCATAGTTTCTCCTCCTTCTACTTCTGTATTTGCATCAAGCATAATACCTCCATCAGAGTGTTTATTCCCTACAAACTCTTTGGCTCCGCCTGATAAACTTTTCATTACACCTCCAGGAAGATTAATGTTTCCCCCATTTTGAAACATTTGATTTCCAGGTAAATAAGAATTACTCATAGAAGTTCCTACATTAAAGCCTTGATCTGTTCCTTGCACTTCTCTGCTACGTCTAAGAAGGTCACTATAGGACCTATTATTTTGAAGATCAACTTCCGTTTCTTCAGCTAATCTAGTCTCTTCTTCTTTACGAGCTTTGTTTCTTTTAACTAGTCCATGTATTCCATATCCTAAAGCCCCTATTGCAGCTAATGGGAGTCCAAACCCTGTAGCACCTAAACCACCAAGTACTCCAGCAACTCCAAGTCCAGTACCTGCTCCCTGCATTAGTGTTCCTGTAGTTTCTCCAAAGTTCATAGTGGTAGCATCAGAATCATCAGATACTTTTTTAACTCCTGCTCCTGCTAAACTTAGTGCGGCACCTCCAACTGCAGGACCCATTCCTTTTATTGAAGCTCCAACTCCAGCGCGAGCTCCTTGTCCATATGCTCCAAGATTTCCAAGAAGTTGAGTAGTATCTTTACTTCCTTTGGCTATCTGTGCAGCACTAGCCGTTCCTTTACCTATTTGAGCCCCAAGAAAGGCTTGTGGGAGCACATTTGAAGAAACCCTAGGAGCTTGAGTTTGTATAGCAGATTGAAATTGTTGCTGCGCTAGTGCTTCTTGTTCTAGCTCTCTTGCATTTTCCGCAAGCGCTCTCTGCCTTTTAGACAGCTCTCTCTCACGTTCTGCTGTTTCTAAGTTTGCTAGAGTATTAGGAGCAGCCATAGCTGTCATAGTACTTGTAGTAGCAGCGCTTGTGGGTAGGGCATAGTTAGATCCTGTAGATCCTGCCATCTGATATTTTCGAGTTTGTTTCCCCCCTTTTAAGTACCTAGCTTTTGATTTAAGTTTCTTTTTACCCATTATCTATAAGAATTACGGTGCTTGGTACCTGCAGAATACAAATATATAAAATTATTATTATCCTCTGATATTAATCTTACTCCTAAGTAGGTATCTGTAAATCTATTTTGTGTAAACCAAGGCTTATTACTATTTGTATAATTATTGTTTATACTACCTTCTTCAATAAACATTGATTCTGTTTCAGAAGGTAGATTAGTAGCATCATCAATATTAGCCATATCTCTAAACTCGTTAATAAACCATAGGTCATTAACTAGTCTAGAGTTTTTAATATATGAGAGATCAGTCAGCAATGATATTTGTCTAGTATTGTAGACATAGTATTTAGTAAACCCAGTGTTAGTGTGTTTTTGCACTAAAGTTCCCTTGTCTTTAATATTTACAATATCTGTACTATAGTATATAGAGGAGAATACTTTAGAGTACCCTTTATTAGTGTTGTCTATAAATTCAAACTCAAATGTAGACTCTTCCCCAAAGAAGGTTACAGCTTTTGTGTGATCAGAATGTTCCCATATAGTTGTAGACTCATCCTCATAATCTCCTTTATTTATAAGACTATAGAATTCTTCTGCAGTATTAGAATAAAGCCTCGGAATATAACTGTGTCTACTCCCCCATATTTTAAGCTCTGGATAGTAGGATACTGTCCAACCCGATGATGTAAAATAAGTAGTGTCACTAAACAACACAGGTTTGTTATCACTTGTAGTAATAAACTGATTATTAACTACTTGTATTTCCCCAGCCTCAAACTGATTTGTAAAGTATTGTGTTGGGGTAACCTCTCTTTTAGTTAAAAGTATTCTTTTAAACTTAGGGTCATATGATGCCACAAACCCAAATAAATCTGTTGGAGAATCTGTGTTATATGAAGCATCTAAATCTATTCCATACTGTTCTACCTCATAAGGAGTGTTGTCTAAAAACCACTTTTCCATACCAGAGGCGCTAGCCTCCACAATACCTTCAGATAAGATGTATGCTTTTTTATCTTTTCGGTTAAAGAAGAATTGACCATATCTAGTAGTAATACCTGTGAATTGAGAATCAGTTCCACCATACCCTTCTAGAGTCGGGATAAGCTCGTCAGGGTCTTGTTGGAATATATCCCCACTCCCAATAAATGCTTGGCTCCCATCTCCAAGTTGTAAGTTTTCTTTACCCTTTGTTACAAACACACTTCTCTCTGAGTGCATATATAGAGTAGATCCCAAAGCAAATAGCTTCCAGATGTCTCCTCTGTTTTTAGGTATATCTTTAAACTCTAACGCTAAGAACTCTCTATATCTATCAGAAATTGACCCTTCATCATTTTGAGATCTAATAGTTCTAGTTGAGAACTCTGTTGTAGAATTAAAACTTTTAGGGAATGGGACTGCTACTCTTATGTCTTGATTTAATGAATAGTTATTCATATAGAGTAAATTATCCATATGAGTATTGTCATTATCAGGGCTATTAAAGACTACATCAGATGCTACTGATTTATCAAATAGCATACCTTCATCTTCTGTAACTCCTGCTGTTTGATCTGCACTATGTCTAAATCCAAGCAGGTCATCTGTTTCACATAAGAATGAAAATAGGGTGGAGTAAACTGTGTTATTAGAGCTACTCCAATTACTTTCATCAGTAAAGTCTGGTGGGGCTCCAGTATCAATATCTCCTATATACCCTAAGTCATTTTGAATAGCAAATGGGATATCATTTGGGTGTATTTCATTGGAAGACGATTGTCTATTTAAGTAAGAATACCCGTACGGAACACTTGTACTTCTAAATGAAAATCTAGATATGTATGTATCCCCTCCAAATATTCCTTCAGATTCTGCTCCTGTATAGTATCTATCTACAGACTTCTCATCTATCTTTTTGTAATACCCAGTCCACACTAGTCTCTGATCGTCAAATGATTTATATACATCTGTCTTTAATGAGCAGAGGTTTATAAGGTATGCAGCTGGATGTGCTGCTGGGTAATCATCTGCATTTGGGTAATTAGTATTATTTAAGGTATTTGCAAATAATCTTCTACTCCCAGCTTCAGTTGCGTTATTAATAAAGTAGTATCCTGTAAGTCTATACCAAGCAGATACATTGCCCTCACTTGATAAAATTTCATCAGTGTTTATAAGGGATCTGGTAGTTGCTCCTGCAGGATGCCAGCCCTCTAATCTTGGGAGTCCTGATGACAGCCCAATAGCAATTTTACTTTCCCCTTTAAAGTTTATGAGTCTATCTATTCCATGGAACTCAGTACCCCCTGTAACTTTTAAACTAACATCTGCTGGTAAGTATGTAATACTATCTGGCTTAATAGTAAATATAGATTTAGTATTACTTACTATATTCTCTAATGCTTTATTCCCAAACTGATTATTAGTAGTTGGGTTAAAATAAGCTGTACCTATTAATACAGATGTTACATATGCTTTAATATCTGGACCAGCATCTGGGGATACCTTCCAATCTGGATCGGTGAATACATTATCAGAGTTAAGGCTATTTCCTTTACCTCCAGCCCACTGTCTAAACACAATAGCTTTTTGAATATCTACGTGTGTAGATACGGATAAGCTATGCTTATTTTTTAGAAGATTAAAGTCATGAAACCCTATTATTGGGGATGCTAAATATGGCTGCCTAAATACTCCTCCATAGGGGGATGTAACGTTATTATAGTGCTTATTTATTGGGGGTATCCCACCTGAGAATAGAATAGCTCTTTCTGGGGAGTATTCTGGGGATGGGTTTGGGGAACCTGTAGTCTGAGTAGTGTTTGGGATAAATGCCCCAGGTACAGATATGCTTTGCCCTATTACAGTCTTGTTATTTTGCTCTCTTTTAGCGTAGTAAATTTTATACCCCTGAATCTGATTAAGTATAAATTCTGGGATTTTAATGTTAGAGAGTTTGATTCCAAGAATATTTACTGACTCATATAGCTCTAAGGATTGCATCTGTGTATTAGACATCCCAGTTTGACTACTTATTTCTGGGGAGCAAGTAGATGTATCCCCACTAGCCTTTACATAGCTATATGAGGATTGCTTATTAGACGGCATTTTATGATGCCTTACTTTAGTATTAGCTAATGAAGCATTTAGACTAATAGCTTCCCCGGAAGTATCTACGCTATATAAATCAAAGTCTGGGGTATTTGGGTATGTCTCATTCTCATTTTCCCAATACCCACACCTATCGTTGTTTACATCAATAAGTGATGTATCTGTTACTTGATAGAGCTTAGCATCTGGGAATAAAGATTGTATCTCTGCAGTATCTAATACTCCCTGATTAAAGCCTTCAGTTAAGTTATCTAATTTAGAGGTTTCAAGTACACTCCCCCCACTAGTATTCCATTCTATGCTTTCAGCTTTTCTCCCTGGGATATGATATGCATATGTTTCTGTCCCATCTTTAAGAACGAATGAGATATAAAATGCATACACTTCAGATCGTCTAAATCCCTTGTATTTATGAGACAGCTTTATATCCTTATATCCTTTTCTAGTGCCCCCAGAGAAGTCGTCTTGGCTCTGCTGATTATTTTTTTGAATAGCATACTCATCAAACTTTGGGGTTAAGTTGTAAATCTCTGTGTAGTAAGTATTAGAGTCTGAGGTATCTACCCACTTATCAAAGAAGCTGTACCCAGAATTAAGACTAATTACATCATAGTGTTTAGGATCAAAATACCTAATGGTCTTTATTGTCGGAGCTAACTGTATAGAGTTTGCAAATCTTTGATACCCAACATCTCCCCTAGATTCTAGGTTAGATAAGAACAGTCTATTGTCTAGTTGAACCAAAGTCTTAGCAGTCTCATACCTAACAGTGTCTATTACTACCTCAGATACAGATGCTCCTGATATAGACTCTAGTCCAGTATATGTAATCTCTAGGGTTCTATCCTCCCCAGTATAGTCTGGGATTATTTGCTCTTGCAGCTTATATGCAAACTCACTAGATTGTTGATTTATTCCACCCCCAAAGCGCTGTATGATTACAGGCTGCACTCTAGTATAATTAGACTCAGCTGGGATAGTTACATTCCATACAATAGCTTTATTTGTTTGAGATCCTTGAGGGTCTCCAGCTATTACATCTGTAGGAAATGCATCTTCATGTGCAGATACTATATAAACTTGATTGGATGTAGCTAAGTAATTAGTCTCATTCCCATCCTCATCCATATAAGCTAATGCTAAATGGTATGTCCCAGTAACTACACCCCCACCCTCATCTATTCTTACATCATTAAATTGAGGTATTTCCCCAGCATTTAAGAAGACGTCTAACTTATCTACATTAAACTCAGAGCTTCCATACAGTTGAACATTTGAAGAATTGTTCAATTGTAGACTTTTAATCTGCTTAGTTACATCAAATACTCTTGGAGGGTTGTACTCTTTAATGTAGCTAATACCTGTTACTTCATCTGTTTCTCTAAGAATATAATTATCTGTGAAGTAGACTAGAATATTATTTTTAGAGTTAACTTTAGCTGTAGCTTCTATAGTATTAGTCCTTTGAAAATTTAAGTTTTCATTTACATATAGTATGGAATGAGTATTATTTTTAGGATTTACAATACTTATTGCAGATGTGGGAGGGTCCCCAGCTCTAACTACTGTTTTAATAAACAGAACTATTCTTCCATCTTCTAATGAGCATTGACCTATAATCTCTTCAATAGGATTACTGTCCTCATCAAAATTTGCAGCTATGGCTTTATTACTTTGCTCGCTAGATATTGCCCCTTTTATAGAATAGATATTTGCATTTAGAGCATCTCTATATGTATTCTCTAGCTGGTCAACCCGTTCAGGGTCTTTGTTCATTCCTGCTATAAACTTCTTCATCTTATATAAATCTATTCTTTAACGCGTTGTAGTTTTGGAGAACTTCGGAGGCAGAGAGGGCGCGGTTGTAGATGGAGGCATTATAGATATTCCCATTAAGATGCCTTTGAAAGCTGCTGTATCCCCACCTACCTATCTGAACATTGATGTTCCCACTGGTATTGTATGTAGGGTTACTAGCGACCGCTGAAGTCACAAACTGACCATTTAAATAAATTGAACCAACTGTTCCGTCATATGTTGCTGAGACAAAGTGAACTTGGTCGTTGGATGCCGAGTTAGAAGCTGTGGAGACAGTTTCAGTATTACTCTCAATGATAAGTATAATTTTTTGGTCTAAATAAGAATGTGCAATGAACCAAGGTAAAGCGTTACTAACGAACTGAGGGTCAGAAACCATAAGAGCCCCTCCAATTGAATCATTGTTAGATGGGGGGCCAGTTGATTTAAACCAACAACTCAAGGTAAATTGTGCGGGCTGAATTGGTCCTGCCTCAACATAGTCGTTAACTCCATCAAACACAATACTACCTCCATTCCCTGAGTCATAGTTGCCAGAAGGGTTATTGACATCATCCATGTTGTTAAAAGAGCCGTCATTACCCCCAATCAAATCTGACCAAGTACCTCCAGATCCTGGATAGCTGTCCTCATTACCAGCATCTACATAAAACACCAGCCCATCCGTCACTATGCTTTTACCGTAGCTGTAACTCATACGAATCTGTTTTTTAGGGCGTTGTAGTTTTGAAGGACTTCAGAAGCGGAGAGGGCTTTGCTATACAGAGCGCCTTTAGGTATATCTGCAAGTATAGAAACCCTGACTTCAACCGCTCCTATATAATAATGTGTTGTTACAGTTTTTACTTGAGTGTCGTTGAATGTAGCGTCGGAGGCAGCTAAGGCTCCGTTTACGTATAACTTAATAGTTGAGTTCGCGCCATCAAAGGTTCCCATCAAATGATACCACTCATCCACAATGTAGTTAGAACCAGACTCAACACTGAAAGAGCCTTTACCGTTATCACCCCCTGAGTTTTGAGGGCTCTGCACACTAAATACAAAGGGAGAAGGGCCAGTACTATTGTTGAAAGCCAAAGAAAACTCATTATCGTTACCAGCTCCTGTGTTCCATTTAGTAAACACTCCAGTTTCCCAATTGCTGTGATTACCAGTTGGCTTAACCCAAGCCTCGACAGAGAAATTAGCTCTGTCGTAAGTGAGAGAACCATCGTTAACTCTAAAGTGTTGGTTTGTTCCATCAAGGCTAAAAAGACCTCCATGAGAAGCGTCGTAACTGTTAGCATCAACATTGCTTGTTATCAACTGAACGCCATTAATCAAGTCTGTCCACGTAGTCCCGCTACCAGGATACGA
>Ga0070749_10001218_pt1 | contig 17419 bp, 11 predicted proteins | sample VirMetDEL_Nov_18_FD_75180 | JGI IMG/M metagenome (GOLD analysis project Ga0070749, IMG submission 75180) | Aqueous microbial communities from the Delaware River and Bay under freshwater to marine salinity gradient to study organic matter... | ecosystem: Environmental > Aquatic > Marine >...
GGAAGAACGGTTCATGGGTAAGACCGTAGTGCTTTGGTGCGGGTATGGTCTTGGTGCTACTAAGTTCCGAGCATCGCTAGCGTTGCAGGGAGTCAATCTTACTCAAAAAGAATCGGAAGATATCATCAGTTCGTACCGTGAGAAGTACCCTAAGATCGTAGATCTGTGGAAACAGGCTAAGGTCATGATAGAGGAGCTTGTCAAAGCGGAGTCATTTCAGATAGGACGTAAGGGAGTCCTAACAGTAGATTGGCAGGAGCAAGGTATCCTGTTGCCTAGCGGTCTGTACCTGCGTTACCCAAACCTACGTAAGCAGAACGTCGAGGGTGGCAAGACTGAGTATCAGTACAAAAGCCGATACGGATGGAACAGAATTTATGGCGGGAAGGCGGTAGAAAACATATGTCAGGCTGTCGCTAGGTGTATCATAGGAGAACAGATGATCCTCATTGCCAAGCGGTATGAGGTGGTTCTGACGGTGCATGACGCTATCGCTTGCATCGTAAAAGAAGAGGAGGCTGACGAGGCTCAGGCATATGTAGAACAGTGCATGCGTTGGGTTCCTGCGTGGGCTGAGGGTTTACCTGTTAATTGCGAAGCAGGATATGGGAGGAGCTATGGAGAATGTTAACGTGCTGGAAGCGGCACAGGACATCATTTACGGGGACCGTGAGAAGACTTACGGCAAACCCAGTAAGAACTTGGACTGTATTGCTGACCTGTGGAATACGTACCTAATGAGTAAGTTTGATGGGGATCTTCCGAAACTACTCACTAACAAGGATGTTGCGGTGATGATGGTGCTGTTGAAGACCTCTCGGCTTGCCAATGATATTGGGCACCGAGATAGCCTGATTGACATCTGTGGTTACGCCGCTCTTGTGGAGCGTTGCGACGAATGAGTAGATCCCCGTCATGGTCGTTTTCTTCAATCAAGCAGTTCGACAATTGTCCTAAGCAGTACTACCACCTGAAGGTGCTCAAGGAGTACCCGATGGAGGAGACGGAAGCTATCCTGTATGGGAACCGCTTCCACAAGGCAGCTGAAGAATACCTCCGTGACGGGACCGATTTACCCAAGGAGTTTGAGCCGTATCGTGCGGCACTGGATAAGATCGTTGAGAAGTACCCCGGTGAGATTCATTGCGAGTTGAAGTTCGCACTGGATGAGAACTTGGAACCGTGCTCGTTTAAGTCCAAGGAGGCATGGTGGCGAGGGATCGCCGACTTATTGATTATCAACGGAGACAGGGCATTCTGCGTTGACTACAAGACCGGATCGGCCAAGTATGCAGATCAAGGTCAGCTTGAGTTGATGGCCCTTGCAGTGTTCAAACACTACCCCCAAGTCAAAGAAGTAAAGGCGGGGTTGTTCTTCGTAGTAGGGCGTAGCTTCCCGAAGGTGAAGTACAAGTTTGAACAGCAGGACATGCTGTGGATCAAGTGGTTTAAGAGTTATGGGCAGTTACGTACCGCCCATGAAACCGGGGTGTTTAACCCCAGACCTAGTGGGTTGTGTAAGAAGCACTGCCCTGTGTTGGAGTGCGTACACAATTGGAGAAACTGATGCCTAGGGGCTACGCTAATAACCCTAAGAAAATTTCTTGTGTTGAATGCGGAACAGAATTTACGCAGGCCCATTGGTCGCATAAATATTGCTCTAAGGATTGTAAGCGTAAGACCGCACGTAAACCGGGCGGAGCCGAAACAGTTGAAAGACAGTACGCGCTGATAAGTGGTAATTGGGAAAAATACTTTGGTAGGTTGTGTACTAAGGCCTTCAGGAGAGAATTACTTTCTAAACAAGACTGTTTAGATATTCTTATCGCACAGAACCATCTATGTGCTTTGACCGGAGTACCTCTCACTTGTTTACTCGAAAAAGGTGTAGTGTGCAGGACCAACGCTAGCATAGACAGAATAGACCCCAAGGGGCCGTATACTAAAGACAATGTGCAAATAGTATGTGTAGCGGTGAATAAGCTCAGAGTAGATATGAGCGTAGAAGAATTTAAACTTTGGTGTAAGCGAGTGGTGGATTACGATGCCGTATAAAAATAAAGCCGATAGGCCTTATAAACACGAATACCAAATGCAGAAAAAGCGTGAAGAGCTACCCCGGCGCATGGAGCGACAGAAGCTGCGCCGTAAGTTCGACAGGACCCATGCAGATGGCAACGGTAACGGCACCGCCGATGCACGTGAAGGTAAAGACCTAGCGCACAAGAAAGCGCTGGATAAGGGTGGCTCTAACAAGAACGGTTACTCCGTACAGAGCCCGAGCAAGAACAGATCATTCAAGAGAGATGGTAAGAGCAACCTGATCTCTGAAACGAGTAAGCGCGAACGTAAGCGCAAATAGTCCTATGTGGGGAAAAGGTTAGCCGTTAGGTATGAGTGGGCTAGCCGGGTAGTTTGTGGCCTAAGAGAAACCGTACCAGCTGACACCGCGCTCTCCGATGTTTGCATCAGCGGGGAATCAGTACGGAAGTACGAGGTAGATAGGGAATAGGGCCTGTTTACCTCGCTTTCGTTCGTCTATAAGAAAGGAGAACACTATGCAAGTTATTGATAATAAAGCATTACTATTAAACGTACGTAACCCCGGACGGATCACAACCGTCATCCCAAAAAGTAAAGATCTAGGCAATGGCAAGGTGCTGGTTAACTGGAGTCTAGAGGAAGCACAGGTACTCAAGAACCTTAAGATTAAGAACGTACCTTCACCCATCATAGGTAAGTACAACTGGCCCGGACGTTACGCACCGTTTGAGCACCAGAAGAATACGGCCTCGTTCCTCACACTGCATAAGAGAGCGTTCTGCCTCAACGAGCAGGGTACTGGCAAGACCGGATCAGCTATCTGGGCAGCTGACTACCTTATGAATATAGGCAAGATTAAGAGGGCGCTGATTATCTGTCCCTTGTCGATTATGGATGCCGCATGGCGCTCTGACTTGTTCAAGTTCGCTATGCACAGGACGGTAGACATCGCCCACTCAAGTGGGGTCCGAGCCAAGGAGAAACGCCAGCAGATCATCAACTCCGATGCCGAGTTCGTCATCATCAACTATGACGGCGTGGACATCGTCAAGGACGACATCAAGAAGGCGGGGTTCGACCTGATTATCGTGGACGAGGCTAACGCATACAAGAACAGTCAGACGACGAGGTGGAAGACCCTCAACAGTATTCTGACTCCTGACACATGGCTCTGGATGATGACAGGCACACCTGCCGCTCAGTCACCTCTGGACGCCTACGGCCTAGCTAAGCTGGTTAATCCTAAGAACGTACCGCAGTTCTTCACTACGTTCAAAGACATGGTGATGTACAAGGTCACCACGTTCAAATGGGTCACCAGACAAAATGCTGAGAAGATCGTATTCCAAGCACTCCAACCCGCCATCCGGTACACGAAGGAAGAGTGCCTCGATCTACCTGAGATCACGTATACGACTAGACACGTAGAGCTCACGCCCCAGCAGAAGAAGTACTATGACCTGCTACGTAAGAAGCTGGTTGTGCAGACAGCAGGTGAGCAAGTCACGGCAGTCAACGCTGCGGTAGGTATGAACAAGCTCCTGCAAATATCTTGCGGTGCCGTTTATTCCGATAGTGGTGAGACTTTAGAGTTCGATATTAAGAATCGTTATAAAGTCCTGACCGAAGTCATCGAGGAGAGCAACCACAAGATACTCATCTTCGTACCGTTCAAGCACACCATCGACCTGCTACACCAAAAGCTGACAGAGGATAAGCACACTTGCGAAATCATCAGAGGCTCTGTAAGTGCCGGTGCTCGTGCGGATATATTCAAGCGATTCCAATCTCAGCCTGACCCGCGTATCCTGCTCATCCAGCCTCAAGCGGCAGCTCACGGAGTGACGCTGACCGAAGCTGATACGATCGTATGGTGGGGGCCAACTTCCAGTCTTGATATCTACGCACAGGCTAACGCCCGAGCGCACCGTGCCGGGCTACGCCATCCTGTCACTGTGGTGAACCTTCAGGGTTCAAATGCTGAGAAACACATCTACTCAATGCTAAACAATCGTATTAACGAAAACGGAAAATTAGTCGAGCTTTACAAGAATTTACTTGACTAAGATACGATTTGATAGGTAGCATTGACTCATCGGCGTTAGACCGAGTACGACTAGGAGAACATCATGTCAGAACCATCATTGGAAACACTCATCCGTGTGTTCAACCGGATGCGTGATAAACGCGACCAGTTTGAGGCAGAAGTAAAGAACCTCGAAAAAAAGATGCAGACCGTGAAAGCCGCCATCAACGATGCGATGCGGGAGTCCGATCTTGAGAGTGTAAAGACCGCTGCTGGCTTAGCCTACCGAACTGTTAAGACTACCTACTCAGTAGCTGACTGGACTTTGATGCACGGGTTCGTGCTTGAGCATCAGATGCCGGAACTGCTGGAGAAGCGTCTGCATCAGGGCAACGTAAAGAAATATCTTGAAGAGCACCCGGATGATGCTCTTCCGGGGCTTAACTCATCTATGGAGTATTCCATAACTATCAAGCGAGGCAAGAATGACTAGTGAGCCATATGTTGGCATCGAGGAGCTAGCTAAGCACTTCTCGGTGTCGGTCTCAACCGTAAGGAAATGGTTGAGGAAGGATATGATTCCAGCGCTCAAACTGGACGGTGTGTTCAGGTTTAAGCGTAGTGAGGTGGAAGAAGCTCTCCGTAAGTTTGTGGCGGAGAACGATAGCGTCAAGGAAGACGGTACACAAGCAGACATTAGTTTTGACCCTAACGAAGACTTCTAGGAGAACAAAATGGGTGATGTAGTTTTATTCAAAGGCGGTCTACCATCGTTCATTAAACGTGGCGTAGATGACATGACTCGTGCTCTGGCTGGCGGTGGCCTTGGCATGCGTCGTATTAGTATCAAAGGCGGCGCGTTCCGTGAGATCGTAGGCGGTAAGGAATACCGTGTATCCGAAGAGCGGTCTCTTAACGTCTTTATCGTTAAGTCAGCCGAACATATCTCTCGTACCTACTACAAAGGCACTTATTCAGATGGTGAGGCGGTCCCTCCATCATGCTGGTCAACCGATGGTGTGCGTCCTGACGCAGATGTGAAAAATAAGCAGTCGAACACCTGTCAGAAGTGCCCCATGAACATCAAGGGATCAGCACAGAATGACAGCAAGGCCTGCCGGTACAGCCAACGTCTGGCGGTAGTCCTTGAAGGTGAGCTTGAGAAGGAAGAGGTATACCAGCTTACGGTACCGGCTACTTCTATCTTTGGAGACGGCGAAGGTGCCAACAAGATGCCGCTTCAGGCTTACGCCAAGTGGCTTGTTAAGGAAGGTATCCCTGCATGTGCAGTAGTTACCGAACTCCGGTTTGACATCAAGAGCCCTGTTCCTAAGCTGTTCTTCCGTCCAATTCGTGAAGTAAACGAAGAGGAGTACGAGATCATTGAGCGTCTCATGGAGTCAGAAGAAGCTGCCCGTGCAGTATCTATGGCCGTATCTCAGGCGGATAATGTACCTGCTGAAGAGGAAGAAGATGAAACTCCGACACCGGCACCTAAGGCTGAACCTAAGAAGGCCGCACCGAAACCCCCTCCTGTAGAGGAGGACGAGGAAGAAGAGGAAGAGGCACCTGTAGAGGAACCTAAGAAAGCCGCACCGAAGAAGACTGCCGCTGCACCTGCTGAGTCCAAGTTAGAGGACTTGGTAGATGAGTGGGATGACGACTGATTAGCAGTCCGGGGGTGGGGTAGGCTCACCCCCTTTACTTCTTCAAGGTGGGTATGGACAACTTAGACTTTTTACCAAAAGTTCTAGGAGATGAAGGCTACTACTGCATAGTCGGACTAAAAAAGGGCTCTGATAAACCTGTTCAGAAGTTCTATTCAAAACTCGAAGATGCCATCAAGGTAGCAGAAGAACTGTGCGACAACGGATATGACTCGTACTACGCACTAGCAACTTTTGAAAACGCCAAGTCCCGCAGAACAAATAACGTACACCAGCTACGTTCCCTTTATATAGACCTCGATTGTGGCACAGGCAAACCTTATGAAACCCAAGAGTTAGCGATCAAAGACCTTAAGCGATTCTGCAAAGAGTCGGGTATGCCAAAACCTTTCCTTGTTAATTCAGGGGGAGGCGTACACGCATACTGGCCGCTAGATAACCCTGTCTCAAGAGACGAGTGGCTACCTCTGGCAGAGCAGCTTAAGAGCGTTTGTGATGACTACAATCTGTATGCAGATCCAGTTGTAACGGCTGATAGCGCCCGTATTCTCCGGGTGCCGGGGACCAACAACTACAAAGAAGACGCTCCCCGTGCGGTCAAAATTTTCTATGCCGGGGCTGTACCCGGTTCTGTAGATACGTACAAGTCCGTACTTGGGGAACCTATCAAGCTCAAAAGATCGTATGCGCCACGAGGTGAGCTCGATCCTATTACGAAAGCACTGCTAGGTAACCGCCAGAACTTCTTCAAAAACATCATGCTCAAGACCCTGAAGGGCGAAGGGTGTGAGCAGATCAGGTACATCATGGAGCACCAAGCGACCATGAGCGAACCTATGTGGCGTGCTGGATTATCAATCGCCAAGTACTGCGAAGACGTAGACAAGGCAGTCGAACGTATCTCTAAAGGGCACCCGGACTACAACCCGAACACGATGTACCGGAAGGTAGAGAACATTAAGAAGGGGCCGTACACGTGCGAGAAGATCGACTCATTTAATCCGGGGGTATGTAGCAACTGCCCTCATTGGGGTGAGATTAAGTCCCCCATCGTGCTTGGCAAAGAGATCATAGAGGCAACGGACGAAGACAATATTGTCGAGGACGTACCAGCAGATGTGGACCAAGGGCACACGCAGACTTACATCATCCCGAAGTTTCCGGCACCGTATTTCAGAGGAAAGACCGGGGGAGTCTACAAGCGGATAGTAAAACAAGATGACGAGATTGAAGTCCTGATTTACCACAACGACATATACGTGGTGCGTAGGCTGGACGATCCAGAGTTAGGGGAAAGCATAGTAATAAGACTACATCTACCCAAGGACGGGGTAAGAGAGTTCACGATGCCGCTTACAGCCGTGTCGTCTAAGGATGAATTCAGAAAATACGTAGCGGCTCGTGGTGTAGCCATGGTTAAGACAGACGAGCTGTCTGCTTACATATTAGCGTGGGTGAACAGTATGCAATACGACGACAAAGTGAACACTGCCCACCGGCAGTTTGGATGGGTGGACGATACCCATACCTCCTTTATTCTGGGGGATAAGGAGATCGGTGCAGAACGAGTTGACTTCAATCCACCGACAGCCGTGACCAATCACCTCTTCAAAGCATTTAAACCGAAAGGTTCGTTGGAGACATGGAAGAAGACGATGGAGTTCTACAACCAACCCGGCATGGAGGTGCATCAATTCATTATCGGGTTGTCATTCGGATCAATCTTTACAGACTTCACAGCCATCAACGCAGCTCTCCTGCACGTATTCAGCCCGGACTCAGGTATCGGTAAGACCACAGCACTCAACGCAGGTGCAAGTATCTGGGGAGACCCATCCAAGCTGGTCCTCAAAGAATCCGATACGGCGTACTCTAAGATGAACCGTGCGGAGCTTTACAACAATCTGTTCCTACCTCTTGATGAGCTGACTAATTCCAGCGCCAAAGACATCAGCGACTTCATCTATCCATTCACATCAGGCATGCAGCGAAACCGGCTGTCCATGTCGGCCAACCAAGAACGAGTTCGTGGCGAACCTTGGAAACTCATAGCTGTCAGTACCGGAAACACCTCGGTAATAGAAAAAATGGGTACGTACAAGGCTCTACCTAAGGGTGAGACGATGCGTATCTTGGAGGTTAGAGCACTGCCAGTAGAGGGTTTGAACAAGATCGAGACCGACAGACTCAGCACCGAGTTGTTTAACAACTATGGGCATGCAGCGGTTCCGTATCTCCAGTTCGTGATGCAAAACATCGTAGAGATTAAGGCCCTGTACGAGACCACCCGGCAGAAGCTGGATGCGTCATTGAACTTCAGCTACATGGAGCGGTTCTATTCGGTGCTGGTTGCCGATGCGTTCATGGGGTTGATGATGGCTAAGAGGGCCGGACTCGTTGACTACAACCTGAAGAACCTCCACAAATGGGTGAAGGACGTGGCACAAGCAGCTCATGTGAGGGTAGACGCTATGAAGATTGATCCTGAGACCGTAATCACCACGTATCTCGCTGAGAACTACAACAACATCCTTCGTATTAAGAGCACCGCAGATTCTAGGGCTAAGGGGAAGGAAGAAATGTTGGACCACTTGGTAGTTCCAGACGCCACCCCACGTGGGCAGTTTGTGGCCCGATATGAGTATGACTTACGCCACTTGTTCCTCTACCCCGGCCCCTTCAAAGAATGGTGCGTACGTAAGCAGATTTCTTTCGAGGGTCTCCTAGACTCTATGAAGACTACAGGCACCAAAGCTAAGACGATTAAGAAGCGCATGGGTAAGGGCACACGGCTCAATGAGGGTGCCACTGATGTGATATTCGTTGACTGTACTGGGTTCGATACTGATGAAGAGATGGGTAAAGCCGTCGAAGAGGAATCTACCTCCTAAGCAATTCAACAACGTCACCGAAGGCGGGGTCGTATGCCCTGATGGTAAGCAGGTGATTGTTCATTGGGAGCTACTTAAGCCGGGGATGTCGGTGTTCATCCCCGCTGTTAACTTGAGCAAACTCAAGAAACAGGTGAAAGGGATAGCTAAAAAGAACGAGTTTGTTATAAAGGGAGCCGAGAGAATAGAGGGAGGGCTCTTAGGGATGCGCTTTTGGAGATTATCGTGATATCCTAAAGGTGCAACTATTGTTCTCCGGTTGCTTTCCTCCTCCTCAGCACGAGGATTCTCATACCCCGGTACCTTTGCCGGGGTTTTTTTATTCCGCTTCTTCCCACTCGCGTTCCTTCTCCTGTATCTCCTTGAGCATCTTCTTGGAGTACCGGATACCGTGACGCATCTCCTTAGTAGCGGCCTGCTGAGCTTTCATGGAACGACGTAGCGACGAGCCCACGTTGCCTCTGGATATCTCAAGGCCCGGATGCTTTTCACCCAATTCGATGAGTTGCTCACGTGCCTCATCTTTGGCTTCAAGATCACCCGCTCGATCAGCGATGTAGTATTTACGTTTGAGGTTAGAAGCCTTACGTATAACCTTGTCGTGCATGCCCTTGAGCCGGGCGTTCTCTTCCATCTGACGAGTGTAGTCAGCAGGGGCAATCCCGATAAACTGAGCGGCCACATTACCCAGACTTACGTCACCCGTGATCGGGTCACCACGTAGTGTATTAGTGCCTTCCAGACCATAACGAACCGCTTTGAACATATTGGCGGCGAACACAGGTAGCATCATCTCTATGCCTCGTTCCGTATGTCCTTCGCGAATTAAGTCCAACCCACGTTCAACACGCTCACCTACGCTAAATGCGGCACCGCCGATTACTTCCGCCATCTGCTGTGCAAACGTAGTAGCTTCAGCTTTTTCGTTGGCTGTCCTAACTATCATATCGTTGATAGACATTCGGGACGCCACAGATAGGTTGGTGAAATACTCAATCGGACCCTTGTAATAAAACTCCCCTATGTAATTACGAGTTAGGGTGCCAAAGTCATCGTCCTCGTCGTCCTTGAACGCGTTGTAGATCATAGATAACAGGCCGAACAGAGGTAGCCCCTGCACACCAGCCATTAGCCCAGCCATCCCATAGATACCAGCCAACTGCTTACGAGCCATCTTACGTTCAGCCGGGGATAACAACTTGTCCGTAGCTTGGGTAAACGCCTTCCACAGCATGTAGTAATGTGTGGCGGCATAGCGCTTGAACATGAACGCTACCTTACCCAAGAAGTTTTGGGCTACGCGAGGCGCTGAAGCTGATGCTACGCTACCGTTAGTAAGCTCGGCTGTTTGTATGGCTTTATACGCAGCGGCTTCCTCGGCTTCTTTGGCGGTCATCTTCCCAGCACGTACCTGTGCGGCTAGCTTTTTAACCTCAAGATCATAAGTAGCCATCATGGTAACTTCACGGTTCATGCGTTCACCGTGATGGAAAGCCCAACCAGAAGCAGCGTTGATCTTATCTAGCGTACCCGTGCTGGTATCTCCACGGATCATTTCGTAAAGCTGCGATCTATCGAGCTGCCCATGCTCATTTAGTACTTCAACCAAGGTGGCGTACTGCTTACCGTATTTAGAGTCAGGAGCGTAGTTAGCAACAGATGGCATGACATCCATCATAACCTTTTCGCCCCTTGCGCCTATCATCTCGACTTCAGCCTTACGACCGCTACCCGCAAACACCCTAGTAGCATGCCCTATAGCACCGGAAATACTCTGACCGGGATACTGACTATTAAGGTAAGGAGCCACTACCATTGGAATGTTAGCGAAGTTGACAAGCACCGAGGAAACGTTAGCGCCCATGACGTAATGGAACAGCCCGGTCGTAAGCAGCTGGCCCCAAAAGTCTTTGGTCGGATTGAGAATGAATTTCTCTCGTTTCTTGAATTCTTCAACGTACCGCATGGGGATTTCGTTATCCTTAGCGGGAAGATACGTAGGCTGACCCTGCTCGTCTTTAATTACTTTTCCGTTTTTATCCTTAGCTTCGATACCACCTTTGCTTATGTCGTTTGCATAACTCTCCATATCCGCAATCGTATTCCGGATCTTGGGGTTGTACTTCATGCTGGCTATCTGGTGCGCCATGCTCCGCATTTTCTTTTCGAACACACCAACAGCATCGGTATCGAAACCAGCTCGACCACCGTCTTTACGTGCCATCATTGACTTGGCAAAGGCAGTCTCAGGCAGTGTAGAAATGAACAGGCGCATCATCTCATCAACAGCTTCATCGGGCACCTTGTTAGCCCGCATGATTTTTAAAACGCTATTTACGAACGAACCATCCGGTGCACGGCTGTAGTCCAACGACTGCAAGTTAGAGTAAGGCTGAATTTCCGTGGCCCCTCCACGCTCAAGCTGCCGCATGCGAGCTCTGCGTTTCCACTTAGACTCGAACGCCTCAACCACAAATAGAGGACGACCTTCCTGATCGAACGTATTGGCAGACATCCAATATTCACCGGAACGGCCAAGAGCGAAGTAAGGATCAATCCGTCCCTTCTCCATGAGCTTAGACATGATGTCGGCCCGCAGCCTAACTTTACTGGCCTGCGGCATATCGGTCTCGTCGATACGGTCAAAGATGGTCTTCTTAATTTCGTCGTACATGGCGCGGTAACCATTACGCATGGCTACGTACGTATCTTGCCAAGACTTATCTAACCGGTTGTACCTGCGGTTCAGGTTGTCCCAGATCTTTTCTTTCTCAGGATCGTTCTTATAGATTTGCCTAGGCTTAGTAGGATCTACACCAGCCCTAGTGCTTCGGTGCACTATGTCGCCATACTCGTTCTGCTGATGCCCCGCCTTCTTAATGGCGTTCTTAGCCATGGCTGTGACCGGATCGGTCATCTTGTTGAGCTTCTTCGTTAGACCGCTTCGCTGGTTAATAAGATCGTGGACCTTAGTCGGCAGGTTGCCTAGATACTGGTCAGCTATATCAGCCAAAGCGTGCATGGGCAGGAACGCCTTAATAGCGGAACCTATCTCCCTGTCGCCAAAATTAATGGCGTCACTCAACGCGGCCTTTTGGCCTTCATTTATGAGCGGTATTTTGTCGATGATCTTATCAACGGTGCTGTATGCGTACTTAGCCCCACCGGGGCCATAAAGAATATTCCCGCCTCTATTTTTAGGCGCAGGAGAAGCTATCTCGGAGATGAGCTTATCCACAGCATCGTACATAGAATCCAACGGCTTAGATGGTAGGCCAATAGCACGCCGGAAGAAGTTGGATACAGCTCGAATAAACCTGTCCCATGCTGTGTATTTCAACCCATCTGGGTTGATACCCTGAAGCTGGTTCTTGAACTCCTCGTTACCCCATGCTTCGGACGTAAACTCATGCACGCTCTGTGCACCGTATGAACCGCCCAAACTATCCTTAACCTTATCGAACAGCTGAGTGAGGTTACGAGTCAACGGGTTATCAGCATCGTCCAGCGTATGAGACAGAACGGCATGTCCAGACTCATGAATCAACGTATGAGAGTTAAGCCCATCGGTAGCATCGAGGTGTACTGTATTCGTAGCTGGATCGTAGTAACCCGGAACCGGTTTACCGTTAGCATCGGTCAGCCCAAGGGAAACTTTTACGTTCGTACCACGTAAGTTCTTAGCTAGCTGGCGGGCAACGCGAGATTGGTCACCTATTTCGCTTCTACCACTGAATACACTGGATAGGAAACGAGCCAACTTAGACTGATTACCCGTGATCCGACTTGCGTGTAAGAGTAGCGCCTGCGCCAGATTACCTTTACGGAGCGCGTCCAAAACGGCAGGGTGAACCGGATGCGCCATGCTGGACACACCTTTACCACCAACACCCTTCTCAAGTTCTTCAGCCGTAAGTGTGGCTACCGGAGCTTGCTTAGCAGCTTCATCTGTACGGAAGTAAAGGTCACCAGTAGGAGCAGGAGTACGTGGCATAGCACGCTCACGGCCTGTATCTGTCTCAACTACTTGTTCATCCCAGCGGACTTTATCCGATGCCTCGGTCTTGTCCTTCATACCTTGGAAGTATTGGACCAACCGATTGAGCTCTTCGTTAGTCTCAGCACTCAGGTTGTCCTGCACCCACTTGGCGGCGCTCTCAGCTTCTTTAGTGCCAGTGCCTTCAAACAACTTGGTCGATTCAAGACCGACTTCATCCGGCTGCACCCGGAATCGAGGGGCCGGGAATACTAAGTCATAAGCGATGTTAGCCAACGCATGTTGTAAGACTCCAGTCTTACCAAAGTAAGTATTAGCGTGCTTCTCATCGCCCTTCACTTTCTTCTTAGTACGCACGGCAGCTACGGACTGCTGGTCACCTTGATCCTGAATATCAAAGTCAGTTGCATACCCATGCGCACCATCAGTGGGATGTTTTTCAGTTAAGCGAACAGCAGCGGCGGTAGCTCTATCCCTAGTCGTAGTTTGCAGCTGGGACTCAACGGCGTTGAGCTGGTCCGTAAGCTGTGCGATAGCGCTAGTATCTCTCTTACCCGTAGCATTTTCCAGAGCGTCCTTGAGCGCACGTACTTCACCACGAAGTTGGATTTCTCTAGCTTCCAGATCACGCTGCTGAGTAGCCGCAGTTTCAGCTCTTTGCTGCGCTTGAGTAGTTTGCAGTCCACGAACGGTACGAGCTTTACGAACTTCTTCCGTCTGAGCTTCAGCTTCCTGACGAGCGCGGGTAACCTTTAAGTTCTCAAGAGTACGAGCTTTAGCGGCTTCGAGATCTACGCCCTCTTCTTCAATGGCTTCTTGTAACAATAATTCAGCATTAAAGTCAGGGACAGTTACAGTCCTTTGCCCCTTTGCATCAGGCGCACTGACGTACCCAGATTCTTGCAGGTCATTAAGTATGTTGTCGGCTCTATCTAGACTTATGTTTAAAGCGCGAGCTAAACCGGAAGTAGATCCGCTATTAGTCTGAAGCACATGGGACAACGCTTGGAAATGCAGTGGGTCTGCTTCTAATGTACCCTGCTGTACCGGAGCTCCTCCCTCAGTCCCAGATACAGATGATGTATCAGCTCCCATTCCTGTGGCTGGAGGTACTCCAGCTCCTTCGGTGGGTATACCTGCGCCGGGTTGTTCAGAAACTCCAGCGCCAACTCCAGATGGTCCTGCCTCAATTCCAGACTCAAGCGCCCGTTGGACATTGGAACTATGTTCTTCGATGAGATCAATGATCTTGGCTTTGATTTCCGGGTCGATCTTGTCGTTAGATCCGAGCTTTGAGAGGAATTTGGCGACCTCGGCGTAATCTGCTTCGTCGAGAAAATCCTTCCCTGCAAGATTTTTAAATATCCATTGGTTGCGCTTTTTATCAAGGCCAACGCCCGCAAGCATATCCGCGCTGATAACCGAAGAATACCCAGCATCAGAAAGTCCTGAAGGTGGAGCAGCTTGTCCTGTAGTTTCATCGCTTATCTCCGGAGGAATAGCCGGAGCAGAAATACGCTCAGTTCCGGGCGGTTGTGCTGGAGCACCTGCTTTAAGTCTGGCTTCACGGTCTAATTTATATTTGTATGCCGGATAACGACCAGCTTCTACAGCAGCGCCGGGAGCACCGATAACAGCACCGCCGATCATTCCCCGAACAGCAGAATCAAACACCTTCTCAAGGGAATCTCGATCTGACCCAACGTACTTGGCCGCTAGGTTGTCGATGTACTGCTGTACGCCCTCGGTAATACCTTCACCTGCGGTAGCAATACCTGCTTCAGCTAAGAATGCTTTAGTGTACGAAGTGGGCAATACGCCCATCTTGTCGAGGATCTTTGCAGTAAGCATGTCACGGCTAGCCCCTGACAACTTACCTAGTACATGACCCGGTATGACTGTATCTAACCCAGCTTTGACGCTACCGAACATGGAGGCAACACCGGGATGCAGCTCGCCTGTTTCTTGGTAAATATCTTGGAAAGTTTCGGGGATATTAGAAGCCGCTGACGCAGCGGCCATCCCAGTACCAGCACCGACACGTCCAGCCATGGAACCAGCGACAATCCGGTCCATGAGCTTGTTTTTAAGAACTTCTCTACCAGCGTCGTCTAAACCTTCACGCTTTGCTACGTGTTCGGCGAGCTTAGACTCAATAGACTTCCGGACAGCTGCTTTACCGATAGAAGAACCTACGCCAGCACCCATAAGGAAAGTGGCGGCGTTAGCTGCGTTTTCACCTAACGTTTCAGCTGCGTAGTCTAGAAACTCAACTGGGTCGTTTACTTGCGAGATGTCTTCGTACGCTACAGGATATTCACCACGAACATCCTCCATTCTGTCTTTGTATTCTTGGAGCTGTTCTTTTGCATATTCATCCTCGTTGAATACAGAAGCAGCCATAGCCGGAATAAGGTCAAGGTAATCTCCCTTGAGTCCTTCCCAACCACGAGCTAAAGCACCCTTAAAAATATCAGACGTAGGTCTACCGCTAGGATCGTATCTAAACTGTGGCTGCTGATCCTCAAACCCGGTATCCGATATCCTAGAGGTGGGCGCACCGCCACGATCAGGCTGTGCTAAACGCTGCTTGCCGTAAATAGGATTCTGCTCGATACCCCCCGGCAGAGAAGTCCATACTCCAGATAAGTTACGTAGGACGTTGTGCTGCATCTCAGGATCACCTGAGGCCCAATCTTCACTTACATCCCTACCTGTCTTGGCCTTATAAATCTTAGCTGCGTAATGAAGAGCCCCCAGATCTTGATTATGTGGGGACATATCCTCAAGTCCAAGTTCTTTGGATACTTCGTCCCAAGTAGCTTTCTCGAACTGATACCGGCCAAATGCCGAAGACGTATCCCCAGCATTAGGACCTTTTTTAATGGGCACGTGTATGCCGGGGTGTTTAGAAAGATCAGATATCTTCCGGCCCCCGTAGAGTGTGTTGTAGTCAGGTGCTTCCGTACCTGCGATCACATCGAGAAGGCTTCGGTCTGACTCCGCAATATCTTTGCTGTACGTACCTACTCGCGAACGAGAGCGGGAAATTCCCTCCTCATCAGGCATACTGTTATCCATACCCGGAGGATACTGCCTAATTCTGGACGCTAGCGCTTGGGCCCGCGAAAGAATTTCTGCGTCAGGCAGGTTGTCGTCGAACTCGATATGTTCTACGCCGGGTACATTAGTACGAGCCATTAGTATTACTCTTCGTCGCTGGAGTAGTCAGAAGTCTGAGGGACAGTCATCTGCCGCATACGCTGCATGTAGCTAGGCATAAGCCTCTGCATGTATTGCATTACTGTTGGGTAGTTTCTATCTGACGGGTCTTTAAGAATCCTCTGTACTTCGCGTCTCCAGAATCTGGGATCACCTACAGGATTACCACTGCGGTCTCTTTCCCCAGAGGCGAGAGCGTCGGCCAAAGCTGACTGAAACTGCGGATCATTAGAGGCATCTTGGTATATCTGGTACGCACCGGGATCCACCTTACCAGCACCGGCGGCTCGCTTAGTGTAGTGTGGCCTGCGGAAATATTCAGATTGCGCGATATCCTTTTCAATACCGGCCTGTTCTCGTTCTGGACCATAAAGGTTTTCGATATCTTGGCCCGTAGTTCTAGAGCCTTGGTACTCAGCCTGCCTTCTAAACAAGTTAGCTCTTTCAGGATCAAGTCCCGCTTCAGCCAAATTCTTGGCCTCCATACTGCCGTAATATGGCTCCATAGCTCGTTGATGAGACAAGTCGATGCCGTACCTAAGAGCCTGCTGTTGAAGTTCATCACCGCGAAGGCCAGTAGCAATCAACTGCTTAACTACGTTCTGGTCGTCTTTATCTAGGTTCTCCATACCCCTAGCATACGCACGGGAACCGAGCAGCGCCCCTTCCGCCACGTTAGTAAGAGCCCACGGTTCTCTTCCGGCAGCGGCCCCAAACCCTGCTTCACGAATGGCGTTAGCTAAAACCATCTGCTCTCGGTTAGGCCTGTTAGCCTGCTGGCTAGTAATTACATTACGTAAGTATTCCTGATTGGCAGGGATCTGACCCATGTATCGGTCATACAAGCTCTGGATGCCTTCGTAGTAAGAGGGTCTATCGGGAAGCTGAGCGGGCCTGAAAGGTTCGTCATTACGCATAACCCTGTATCTAGATTCAGGGTTCTCTTCGGTACCACCACCTTCAGCAAAAGCGATAATGCCACCACCAGCGTAATCCTCTGGCATGTTACTAGCTAGGGCTTCTACACCCTGAGAAGGGGCAGACTGCTGGCGATAACCATCCGGTGTGGAGGGCATCACAGGGGGTTCCGGACGAGTTACCTGATCCGCAGTCTGCATAACTTGGTCTTTAACAGTGACATCTGGCATGCCCTGTTCTTTTAAGATGGCCTGAGCCATCTGGAGTTTTTGAGCTTGTTTGGCTTTTTCCGCAATAAGAGGGATGCCGATATACGTATCGAGGACACCGTTCTGCATACTCCTTTGAATTTGCTCGATGCTCATCTTCTCAGCATTAGCCATCTGGCTTAAGAGAGATCCAATCATTAGAGTGCCTCCATCCAAGTACCGACCATGTCGTAGTTAACCCCCATATATCCACCGGGCATTGCGACAATAGCTTCCGGCATAATTCTTTCAACATCCTGAGCCATTACACCACGGTAACGTCCTGCACCGTACTCATCCTTGAATTCGGGTTTGTACTCGAACTCGTAGAGACCTATGCCGTTGGTAAGCTCACCGACCCTAACGATATTCTCCTTAAGGCGTTCGTCAGACCCCATAGCGTTGTA
>Ga0070749_10001219_pt1 | contig 17419 bp, 15 predicted proteins | sample VirMetDEL_Nov_18_FD_75180 | JGI IMG/M metagenome (GOLD analysis project Ga0070749, IMG submission 75180) | Aqueous microbial communities from the Delaware River and Bay under freshwater to marine salinity gradient to study organic matter... | ecosystem: Environmental > Aquatic > Marine >...
ATACGGCCAATCAGTCGGGCTGGCTGAAGAAATCCGGCGAATATGTCAATCCTGGTGTCTCCAATCTTAATCTTCCCGAAGCCTGACTCCCTGACATCTTCCTCAACCTCGGCACCACCCAAAGCGGCAAGAGCCAGGACGGTCATCCCAAACGAAGTGAAAGCGGCCATATCCTTGGCAATCATCTTGCGCACCCGTGGGTTTTTCCAGTTCTGGTACAGTTTCAGGGGAGTCTGGAAGCGACTGACGGCAAATCTTGGGGAGAATCCGATCTTGGCAAGGGTTGACCCTGCTTGAGCGAACTTGCCCAAATTACCACGCCCAGAGGCCACGTTGATGTAGTCTGCAACCGCCTTTAGCTCCTCATCGGTCGCATTGGGGTTGGCTTCAACGAACTGGTCGAATGCGGATGACCTGATCATATTCAGGGCGTTGACCATGTGACGCTCAGAAGCCTTCACAATATGCCCAAATACGGGGATTCTCTCGGCCAAAGAGCTTTGAAAGTCTTCTTCCCGTTGTGATACCGTGCCTTCCAGCGGAGAAAGGTACAGCTTGGATTTGTCTCTCAAATACTGGTTTGGATGGTCCCTGATGTATGAATCGACCTCCTCGGCTGAGTTACGGCCGAAGAAGGACTTGACCCCGGCAATATTTGCCTTGACCGCTTGCCCCGGCCTTCTGACTGACAGCCAAAGCATTTGGCGAAATGTGGCCGACATATCCGCTGTGGCTTTGACCGCTCGTAGAATCTGAAGGGTCTCCCCGGCCACACGCCTTGCGGTGACGGGTTGCATGTTCAAGAGAGCGGTCTCAACCTCATTCCGTCTTTTCCTGAGATCAAGCCTTGCCTTCTGTAGCCGTGGGGGGACTTCTTGCTTGGGTCTGGTCGGTTTATCCTTAAATTCCCCAGTCTTGAGTTGTTCTTCCAGGTCAGTGATCTTGTCCTCTGTCCTGATGGTATTCTGAATATCTCGTAGCTGTTTGCGCAGGGTCTCAAGCTCGGGAACCTTCGCCTTGCCCTTGGACTTCTTAATGGCCCGATAACCCCTATTGAGTTGATCGCTGGTCTCATTGATCTTGTTAACAAGGTTTTGGAGGGTCTTCTGATTGTGGTCAGCCTCATGTGCCTTGACTCTCAACCTTGCCAGCTTCTTACGCAAAGCCCTGATCTCTGGGGCAACGCTGGCCTTCTTCTCGATCTTCCTGAATATGCCGTTCTCAGCATCCTCAATTTCGTTGATGAGCTTGGCCTCTGACTTGAGCTTGTTGATCTTCTTCTGAAGGTCTCGGGCGTGTTTCTTCTGGTGCTTTGTGGTGTTCAACGCCTCGTAAATCTGACGCTCGGACGCATCGGGCAGGTCAGCCCTCACCTTTGCCACAACATCGGCGAGGGAGTTTGCGCCCATCCGAATACTGTTGACGGCCAGACGACCAAGGAGCCACATCCCCTCACCCGTAAGCCCCGTAATGTCATTGACACGGTTGGCAGATGTCAGCTTGGCCAGTTTCCCAAGGATCTCAGACCGCTCGGCCTTCAGTTTCTCAGTGCGCTTGGCTGAACGTTTCCTGCGCTTTGTTTCCTTCAGAACCCTCTCGGCCTTTAACTTCTCATGCTCATGGAGCAATTCATCATTCTTGGCCTCAAGGTCAGCAATCCTCTTATCTGCCTCTGCAACCGCATCGGTCAATTCCTTGAGCTTGGTCTTCTCCTCGGCGGTCAGCCTCTCACCCTTGACACTCTGCGCCCTCCTGGTGACGGCCACAAGGTCATACGTTCTCCGGTTGAGCATCATCTTTCGGATGTTCAGGGCTCTTGCCGCTTCCCGCCCCGCATAGTCTGAAGCCTCAGTCACCTCGTCAATCTGCTGGACAACCGCATCCAACTTGGCCTCAACAACCTTTGCCCCTGCAATATTCCCGTCCTCAATCAGCTTGGAATGCTCGGCAAGGGTCTCTTCATATTGGGTGGATAGTTGCGCCGCTTTTCGCACCAGACTGGCGTGTTCAGAATCGGTCAGGTTTCGGACGTTATCAGGGTCGGCCAAAACTTCCTTGACCACCGCATCCGCATCAACCTCTTTGGCTTCATTGAGAGCCTGAACCCATTTGTGTTGGTCGGCCTCTGGAAGTTCACTGAGCCCTGAGTCTTCTCGGATCTTGGCAATCTGTTCCTTGTTGAGCCCTACAGTGTCCCCGGTCGGTCCTGGTGGCTGTGAATGGTCGATCTCAAGCTGGTCAAGGCTCTTGAAGGTGCCTTCCTTGAGTTTCTGGGGTTTGGGGGTTGGGGTAGGTTGTGATCCTTTCCCATAGAGAGCCTGATACCCTCGGGCCATTCTGTCCTCAACACGCCTAATATTTGACGGCCTCCCCTCCAAAACAGCCCCGATATTTGATGAGGATATTGCGTCACCAGGAGAAGCGTCCTGAAATATATCTTGAGCTTCAGGAGAGACTTTGACTTGTGATTTTTCCACATCAAATGCAAGCACCACAGGGCCATATCCTTCAACAGAGATCGGGTCTCCTCCGACATATGGGAGGCCACTTTTCCCTTCAATGCCCCCACCTTGTTTCTGTATGTCTCCTTCTCTCCCCTCAATGATCGCTCTTGCGTTTTCCTCACTGGTGGCATGAAACACCGTGATGGTTGAATCATCGTCAAGCTCATTAAATCGGGTGGCTTTCTTTGCTGGTGCCGCTCCTCCACTCTGTGGGTTTTGTTTTAAGTATTCTTCCTCTGAAATAGAAGAGGCAGGAGCAACGGAGGGTGTGGCCACCCCTGCCTCTGTGGGTGCCTGTGTGGTGTCAGGCGGGGTTAATACTTTTTGCCCTTCATCCCGCTCCCCGAGGACTTCTTGCCCCCCTTGGCTGAACTCTGAGCGGCTCCCTTGTTGGTCTTCGCTCCGCAATGCTTCACGTTGTTCTTTTTCATCAGTCGTTTCTCCTTGTTGGTCAGGCAACCCCGTGTCGCCCACTTTATCTGAGAGAGTCTGTACGCCACCGATTGAGCCCCCGACAGCCGCACCGATGGTAAAGGACTCTCCCATCTTCTTCAAAGTATCGAGAGTGAATGGGTTCTCATCGCCTTGAGCGACCACAGAGATAGACTCTTGCAACGCTTCCTGAACCCCTTCGCCCCCCATTCCTTGAAAAATAGTCTTTAAACCCTTCTTGCCTTCATTGAATAAACCGCCAATCTTGTTGGTCCCAAGCAACGTGACGAGGTTTATCCCGAAACTTTTACCGGCAATCTTTGCCGCCTCGTCCTCACTCTTCCCACCAGCCAAAGCCTGTTCAAACTCACCACCAGCCTCAATCCCAGATTCAAGGAGTGACGAGATTCCTATACCCAGTTGAGTGGCGAGCCCTTTGATCTTTGCGGCATTCCCAATCAGGTTGGTCACTCGCTGAACCCCCAACCCTGGAATGATGAAAGCGGCGGCAGAAGCGTACCCCCCCATGATCTTGTCAACGAGGTTCATGTCCTCGATGTGGTACTCCTTCTCCATCAACTCAGCGTAATCGGTGAGAGCTTTCCCGGCCTTCTCGGTGTTGCCGGATTTCAAGGCATCAAGGATGGGAGATGTGGCCATACCCAAGACAGGGGTAGCCCTTGCAACCCGAGCCATCCATTTGCCTGTGTCGGTGTTTGCAAGTTGATTGGCCCACTTCAGGAAGCCGCCGCCACCTTTAACCATACCAGCGGCACCGAGCCCGAAGCCCTTGCCTCTACGCTTGGTGGTCTCCCACAGACTCTCCCCGAGGTAGTCCCATGTGGTGCTGTCAACAGCGTCAGGGCCTTTCTCCTGTACCTCACGGCCCAAGGTCTCAGCATAGGTCAGGCCACGATCAAGGTAGTCCTCGGTCGATACGTCCTGGGAATAGGTCTCTTCAGGGGCTTCAGCGGGTTCTGACTCGTAACTCAGATAATCCCCTGTGGAGCCCCCGCCGTACTTTTTCTCAAGCTGGCTATAAAAATCCTGATCCGCTTCCATTGCGGGTGATCACCCTCCCCGTCTGATAGATCCCTGTTTGTCTCTAAAATAGGTCTTCGTTTTATTGTCCACCCACTTTATCCACTCGGATTTAGGTGGAATTCTGTTGTCAGCCCATCTCCCGCCACCATATTCGCCCCAAATACCGGCATCAACCATCCATTCCTTGTTTGCGCCGAAATTTCTTGGGGAATAGGGGTAGTCCTTGGCGTAATCATCCCAAAGGTCGTCCAGTTCCTTCTGTCTTGCTTTCCGGTCTTCCTTTGCCTGCTTTTCTTTGTCCAAGCGGGAACGTTTGGATTCTTTCCCTCTGCGTCTGCGTTGAATTTCCGCATATACGCTTTCATATTCGGACCGATCAAACCCCTGCGCATCCATTGAACTCTTGAGATCCTGTCCAGTGAGCTCATACTCAAGGGCATCGTCAATGAAGGATTCACTGCGCTTGCGCTTTTTCGCTTCCGCCTCCCTGAGCCATTGAGGTTGCCCGGTCCGAACCGTTTCGGCGGTCTCATATTCCAAGCGTTGCCTATCGGCTTTATGCTTTAAGGTGACGGCCTCAATGTGGGCGGCCTTTCTTTCCTCTTCTGCGATCCGTGTGGCCCTTTCAGAACGACTTTCATAAAAAGGAACATAGGTGCCAAGTTTGGTGAACTTCCCGCCCCCCTCGTATTCGATCCGGCCCATGTCATCGGCCTTCTCACGCATTCGCTCGACAGTTTTCTGCTCAAACTCAATCGCCCGATTGTAATCATCATCAAGACGTTCATCCCGAGCTTTGTCGGCATAATGACCACGAACCCTGCGCAATACCGCATGGCCTAAAGCATCTGAAAATTCACCCATGACGGTCTCCTATCCTCCGAAAAGATTATTGAACCATTTCGAGTTGCTGATTGAATTGGTGAGCAGATCCGTCCCCGTATTCGCCAGAACCTCCGCTCCGGCTGTTACCCACGGATTTGCCGATTGTCCTCTTGGATTGTATCTCTGATTGGCCCCGTAAATGCTTGAAGCATAACTCCTCTCAATTCCAAGCTCTCTCAGGCCCGCATCGGTATCAATACCATATCGCCTGAGTTGCGCATCCTGGTTGGCCATGGCCGCCTGCAAGGACCGATCAAGAGCATTCTGTCCTGCCGTGAAGCCAAGCCCCATGATATTTGAGGCAGTTCCCTGTCCAGGAGTCCCCTGAATTGGGTTGACCTTGGGGACGCCGCCATAAAGGTCCAGAGCCGTGTTGATGTCGTTCTGCCTCATCTGGATGCCCAAGGTGGTTAGATCGTTCGCTTCCTTCCTCCCGAGCATCCCTGAACGCAAAAGGCCCTTGTCCGAGGCAAAACCTTCCGCATATTCCAGATATTTATCCCGCACCGCATCTGGAACGGAATAATCCTGCTTCTGGAGCCTCCCGCTTATTTCATTGGCGACAAGTTCCCCAAGCCCTGACTGGCCCGGATACAAGTCCTCAATGATCCCCATCTGCTTCTCAGCGTATTTTGGGGCATATTGGGAATAAACCTCAAATTCCTTCTCCGCAATATCGTCAATGTTTTCCAGATACCCGCCTGTCAGTTCTTCAGTTACCGTGCGGTGATTAGCTCCACCCCCACTTGGGCCTTGGATCATGCCATCCCCGCCTCCTTCACCGCCTCCTCCATGATGGCCACCAGATTCCTCTTGGCCCCGGTTCCGGTATTCATCAGACTGCATAAGATCCCTTTTTACATCTGCCTCAGTCCGTATACCTTTCCAACCATTCTTTAAGGCATTGATGTAGTTCTGAAGCCCACCAGAATCAGGCTCACGGCCTAAAATTTCCCGGTACGCCCGTTTGACCATCTCGGCATAATTCCCTCCCCCACCTACAGGGCTGTTCCTTGGGTCCACTAAATATGAAGATGCTGGCGATACCATTTGATCTATCCTCCTAGAATCCGAAGCCGCTCAATAAATCCACGGGTTGAAGCAGGGTCAATACTGTGCATGACCCCTAAAATTGATCTGGCGTATTGATTAGCGTCAGAGTCAAACTTAAATGTGCCTTGTTCCAAGTGCATTAGGTATCGTTCCATAAGATCCCGACCCGATTCAATCATGCCCTTACTGTCCCCAATCGAGCCACTGAAACGGGAAATCGAACTGGATAGCTCTGGGTCGATGCCCTGAACGCTGGCCGCTTGTTTGTTGAACAGTCCGGCCAATTCGTTCCGGTTCTCTGAGTTGTAATCCCCTCGGGATATGGCCCCCAAACGGCCCTCAAACTTGTCTGAAAGGTCTGATTTGTCCTTGTTGAAGGTTGCGCCAACGCCGCCCGCCAGAGCCCCGATGACGGCTCCTACAGGCCCACCTACACTAAATCCGGCCATTGCGCCACCCAGAGCCCCTTTCTCCGGGTTGCCCTTCCTGATGCCCTCATATCCAAGAATGGCCCCACCAATGCCTATTCCTGGTTTGGCAAGCCCTGCAAGACCAGATCCGGCTCCTGCACCCGCTCCTGTAGAGGCAACGCCACCGGTCACAGCCTCGGCAAGTCCCGCTCCTGCGGCACCAGTCATCTCAGCGGTGGCGGCTCCCAGTCCTGCGGCAAATGGTCCTGTGGCGGCGGCAACCGATCCAGCGGTCCCCGTTCCGGCTACACCTGCACCAAAGGCACCACCTGCGGTTGCCCCAAGTGTACCGGAAAGACTTGCTCCCGCTGTTCCCGCCAGCCTATCCTTGATCCTCTTAGGAATCTCACGGGAAAGTCTACGGGCAACACTATCTTGGAATGAGCCACTATAATCCACGCCCTCGTCAGAGATATAATCCCCTCCAGTAGGCAGAGGAGGCGTATTCGCAAGGTAATCCGGTATCTCATAGGTAAAGGGCTTGTATGTGAATAGATTCCCCATTTCAAAGCCTCTCGCTCAATGCCTGAACAGCATCTCTAAGTTTAGCAACCTCATCCCGTAAGGCTGGAACACTGTTCGCCGCATTGATGTTTGCTTTGACGGGGAGATTGTCGTTGAAAGACTTGTCAGAAGACTCAATATTGGTGGTCTGTTCTTCCCAAAGCCTACCCTTGCCAAATAACTCTGCCTCCCGTGCAAGGATCGCAGTCCGAGCTTGGGTGTCATCATCTGGTAAACCGCCAAGAACACTCACCCGCTTCTCTGATCCGTTATCCAAGACAAAAACAGCGACCTTTGACCCATTCGTATAGTTTGGATCATTCTTAACCTGTAGAATTCTATGGATACCCATTGTCAATAACTCCCGTGTGCGGCCCACATAAAGGCGAAGTTGTTAGCTGATCCTAAAGTATTCCCGCCCTCAACATTTAGCAAAGCCAAACAACTTGTCGTTGTTACATCTGGAACACTCGCCGCATAAGCGGCACCAACGTTTGTTGTGAAAACTGATAAGTCGGTTGGATCAGATGAAGCCGTTGCACGATACCCCCCAACAGCTATCCAGACGCTTGGAAGTGCATTAAATGTTTTGCCAAAGGTTATCGTGCGATTGATGGATGCCGTATCATCTCCAACCTGCCAATCCCAACCAACAATCAAGTTATTTCTGTAGTTGATGGTTGCGTTAATGTCCCCGGTAGTATTGAACCGAATAGAACCGATCAACAACCCATTGGTGCCTGGATTGGAAGAGCCCCCTGGAGTTGAAGCATTCGTATCAACAGCCGAATAGGTAACGGTTGAGGCCGCCGAGTCAGCCAAGATCCATACGTCAACCCAATGGCCGTCTGAGATGGTCCCATATGTCAGATCAGTCTTGGCAGAGGTTGCCCGTCTTAACTCACCATTAACCATTGCTGAACCGGTAGTGATCCCAATATTGGTGGCATCCACCCGGTAAACCCAAAATCCTTCCAGGATACCCATATCCCCGACAACATCGACCAAGGTTGCGTCACTCGCCGTAGCCGTAATTTTGCTCATGGCAATCTCAGCGGAGTTGCTGATGTTGGAATTGGTGATTGTGGTGGCGGCAATCTCAGATCCGGTAATGCCCGAAATCGTTGCCCCCGAGAACATGGTGTTCAGCTTGGCGGCAGTTACCGTTTCCCCGGTTGACCAAGATTTCCCTGTGCTTATCGTTGCGGCCATCTCATTCGCTCCTATACTTCATGTTCGTAATCTTCCACCGTGGAAAATATTGCTATCTCTTGCACCGTCAACTCCTCATCCAAGGTGTCCTGGGTGATTTTCCATTGGAAGTTGTACCAGTGCTCGAAAGGTTGAAGGTTAAACTTTGACCGGATGACAGAAGATCCAATCAGTTCAAAGTCAAGATCCACCGGCAGTGTTGGGGCCTCATTGGTCAAGAGTTGCGTGCCAACCCCACTAAATCCCTGCTCATCCTTCTGAGCGTCAATGGTTGCGGTCGAGCCTCCCGCCGCCTCAAACGTAGCATAAAGGGATTGTCCAACCTTCTTATGGGCTCCCATGCCCATTTCGGATAGGTCTTCCATCCGGCCACGCATCTCAAATGCAATGGCGGTTCCATTGTCTGAAGTGCCAGACGGCCACCTGTATATCTGTCCGTTGTCAGCATCATCTGAGAAATAGAGCCTCTCCTCGCCTGATACCGGGTATTTTGCAAAAGCGGTGGTAGCGAAACCATCCCAATAAGTCCAACCGTTCAGTTGGGGGTCTGTCTGGAAGTGGTAAACAAACCAATAATCAGCAACAGAAGATGAACCGAATGGAGCCGCAAAGATCAGCTTATTCTCAAAGTAGATCCCACGGATCTTATCCGTTTGGCTATGGTTAATGCCTTCAATGTAGGTGGTGTAAATCGGGTCAGATATGGGGAGAGTGAGCCCGATGATTTTATCCTGCTCATTCCTGCGCAGGGAGCGCACCCCATCGACCGCCCAATAATAGATGTCATCCCCAACCTTGATGGCTGAATCCTTGGCAATACATCCCGTTCCAATACTCTTGGGAGTGGATGTGTCAATCGGCTCCAGGGTCCAGTCATTCAGAGGATCTGAGTTGCCCGTCATCCTCAACAGCCAGATTGATTCCTTCTTGAATATCACCAACTCGTCATTTCTAAACGGCACAATGTTGGTAATCTCTCCAGAGCTATTGTCCCCTTGGTTCACACGAAAGATGTTTGTCGCCCTGTCAAATACAGGCTCCGCTCCAGCCGTGGTAACAACGTTTGAGAAGTACACAATGTCATTTAAGGCCATGAAAAACCGGTCTTTTGCGTAGCACCCTACCAGCGCACCCTTTGGGGCATCTGCGGTGAGGTCTCCGCAGTCTGTTACTGTGTCAGCATTGTCTATGTAGTGAACATTGTCAGTCCCGTTGGAAATAATACAAATATCGTTGCCTGGAAGGAGCAGGGTGTAATCCGTTGCCGTAAACCCTGAGTCCAAAGCGGCTGACCAGTTCCCCGATCCGGTCCACTTGCGAAGGTTCGTGTCCTCCATCCCTAAAAGGATGTCGGAGCCACCCCGAGGATTGAAACGCACCAGATTGGTGAAGTCAGCGGCTCCCACATCATTGGCAACCGTGGCGAATCCAGCTCTCTTCTTGTTCCTGCCCAACTGCGTTAGATCCAGGTTTCGACCAACCTCCAGTTGAGTCGGCCCGATAAGCTGTGGATGACCACGGGAATTCATCCCCGTAAACAACTGCCTCCTGATCGGCAGATAATTTTCATGAAGTGGCATCAGAATCTCCCATTAACGAAGTAAGGAACGTCCTGCCTCGCCGTGGCAATCTTCGGAATGGTCTCCTCATAGTCCAATCCAAGAATCTTCTTCTCTCCGACAAGTGCGCCAACGAGATCATTTGCTTTTCCTTCTTCCACAAGTGCTTGGTCATATTTCCCCCGTGTCTTCAAGACCTGCGCTACGGCATAAAGGATCAACGCCTCGCCACAGGCAAATCGAGGAATGTCTTCGGCATACCGCATGGGTCTGAAACGTTCTTTATAGGAAATATATCCCGTATACGCTGAGGCGGCGGGGCTCTGAAGGTAAATAATCGGGTATTCATTTGTGTAGTCCTCCGGCCCGATACGGTCCAGAACCGTGGCTGATGTGGTCTCTGAAATGGTGATTACACCTGTCGATCTCTGCGCCTGGACGACATCAATTAGCTTGTCAGCCGCAAAGGTGATCGCCCCATCCACGTTTGAGGTTCCATTAAGAGTGATTGGGTCTGACCGGTAGAGGCCACTCGCATCCTCGCCCGTCACCCGCACAATGTGGGTGTCATTTGCTGAACTGGAGACAATCCTGATGGTGTCAGCCGTTGAAAGGTTGGTTTCCACCCCAATCCTTCCCGCATCGGTGTATCCGATGGGCGAAGCATTAGCCGCAAGTCCAGCAAGGTATCTCTCTTGATAGACAAATGGACTTGATGGCTGAATCACAGCGTTTGTTGACCGTTCAGTGATGACGAGTATTTGGCCAACCTGCTTTGGTAGCACTTGACGAACTGTGCTGGCAGTCATAGTGAATGCCTCATCAATGACAGTGATCTCCTTCCAATTAAAGTTGCGCCACAACTCCTCATAGAATTGGTTCATCCAACCGTCCATCTTGTTGGCTGTGGCACTGGATGTGTCTTGAGCCTTCGCACCAGCCAAATCCTTTAAAACTGATAGTGGTTTACTCATGACTCCCCACTCCTCCGTTGCGCCATTTTATCGTCTATCTTCTCTAAGATGTTTGTAATTTTAGTATGTTCTGCCGTATTCGCCGAATGAAACTGCATCTCTGCGTGTGCTGAATCCGCAAAGGCTTTAGTCATTCTAGAGGTCGAATCATTGTATTTATCCAAAGCATCTGATATTTGTTGATCTTTTTCATGTAAAGACTGCCTGAAATCAGTTGTCACTGACCGCATGAATGATAGAAACATCTTCACCATGTAAATCATCCCGCCGCCGATAATAACTGCAATCGGAGCCTGTTTCGCCATCTCTATCAAAATAGTGTCCATGTCACTCCGGTGGGATCAACGGCTCAGTCGCAAGCTCAAGTTTAGCCACTCTATCTTCCAACTTTGTCATCCGGCCCTGAACATCGTTAAACAGTATCGCCCAATCCACCTGAAGTATCCCATCCAAAATGGCATTGACCGTGGCAATGATCTTGTTTTGCCCAACCAGAAGGGCCTGCTCCTGTGTGTCTGGAGAACCGGGAGTAACCGTAGGCTCCAAACGCTCCAGGGGAGGCGTGTGAGCAAAGGCAAAACCGCAAAGAACCAGAAACATTAACGCCTTTTTCATATAATCCTCCCGCACCGTGGACACCAGTCAAAGTATAATCCGTTAGTAATCACAACCTTCTCATGATCCTTTGTGGCCTTTACAAGCGTACCGCTCAGCATACCCTCAAAACACTCGGCGCACTCCTTGTCAGCCTTACCGATCAATTCCAGGAGGAAATTGACCATCTTCTTGACAAATTTAATCTGTTTCGGGTCTGTGATCATCCTGCAAATCCATAAGAATGTTCGCCACCGCTCGAAGCAGGATCAGCGTGTTGAGAAATACCGGAGTCAATGGCTGAGCTTGTAGCCCCGCCTTCATAACCAAAATCATACCCTGCCGCTCTCGCCGCCGCCCCGTTGCCTGCTGTGTTGTTCAATGAAAAATCAGGAGGATTTGCTGTTGGATCGGTGAAGAACGTTCCGGTAGAGGCTGTGAAATTGCCAGAGGCAAATCCATACCTAGATTCAGTGTAATTGCTTGTCGAGTTATCATAAGCCCCGTTATTAATAAAAATAACTTTCTTGGCGTCTGCATCAGAATAATAGCCTTCATCACCATTTTTTTCTGAAAGACAGTTCATAATAAAAGAATTGTACTCAGCGTTTCCACTTGCTGAAAACCCATGATTTCCGTTATTGTATGCCATACAATTGATGATTCTAAATCCAACGGATGACGCTTCAAAACCATTTGAGTTGGCACCTGAATTATTGTAAGAAGCACAACGGATAACATTCAGTCCTGCTCCTAACAAAAATCCGCTAGTCGTCCCATCTCTTGCAATACAACCATAAAACTCAGACCTTGAAGATATATTAAAAGCCGGATCGGTTCCAGATCCGACCGCCTCATTAAATACACAATTCATGTAATCGCCAGCCATGTGAAAAGCGTTATCTGTGGCATTCTGAACTCTGCACCACTGGACACCGTTATATGAATTACTTACATGAAATCCCTTTACATTGGCATTCCCTTGCCCATTTAGTTCGATATTGTGGAATACCACCATTTGCGTATCTAAAGCAACCATTGTGAAATTAGCTTGAGCATTTGCAGAGATAACCGGCTTTGTATCCGTATTGAATTTTGAACGATCCGTATTATATCCAATCCAAAAAATTTCATTGTTTACTGCGCCAGAAACTGATGTGTTGAGTGGGCCACCCGCAGAATTTACGGTGGTCGTTGTCATGTCGTACTGTGCATCTGCTTTGACGTAAGTGATATTCCCCGCCACAACAGAATCTGCATGGACAAAAGGCCAAGCCAGCGCACCACCCATAGAGCCGACAACCGTTTGAGTCGATGTTCCTGCGGATCTATCCAGTGTCCACTGACCAGAACCGGAAGCCGTTATCTCATAGAAACCAGCAGTTGCCGTCCCACCAGTAATTTGTAAGACATTCCCAACATCTGTGGAGTCCGGGGTGTGGTCTGAAGCATGGACATCTATGATATTTGTAGTCGCATTTACCGTGGACAGGGTGGACAAAGTGACGTAAGCCGTTGTGGCAAGTGTGCGGTCGGTCCCTGAAGCACCAGTTTTAAAACCGCCACCGTTGTTATTGTTCCCGCCCTGCCGAACCTCCCAAACGATATTCGCATTCAGCGCACCGAAACAGAATACAGTCATGGAATACAGAATACATAATTGAATCAAATTTTTCATGACGGTGGCACAATCCCTTTATCAATCATTATTTGTTCAGCTAAATCAGGAAAAATTATTTCAAAAAAAAGTCTGTCCAGGACTCTTGCGTAAATATCATTATTCACTTTGTAAGTATTATTGGTCTCCACCCATGTTTCCAGCCAAATAACAAATGCGTTTAGAGCATTGTCCCATTTTTGCTGACCAACACCCTCTGCATTATCGTAAAAAGTCTGAGCCTGGTTCTTGAGAGTGTTATAGGTTGGATTGTGTGTGATTACCCAATCATATATTGCTTTTGTCGAATTTGGATTGTTTAAGTCAGCAACTATCGGCTGAGAAATTAAAAACAAAATGAATATGAATTTAATCATTGTATCCATAGAAATCCACCTTCACCCATGTACAGGTAGTAATTGAGTCTACATTTATATAGACATAATCACCGGCATTCCAATCCGTTGTCATGGCAGTTAGAGAAGTGTCATTTGCTTTTATTGCTGTTGAAAGAGTCGGCTTTTCGGTACTCGCAATAGTGTCTGCCACTGTTGGCGGATAGTTTGCCTCGACATCCTTCCAGACATCCAAGACAATACTTCCAGACTGATCGGCGTAAATGTACCAAGCCGTTATGATGGAATCCTTGGGAATGCGAATGCCGTACTTACTCCCTGTAGTTATCGCCGAACCCCCTCCATCAATAACGAACTGAGCAATGACCTTATCGGTATGAATACGCCTGACATCGGCACCATCATATACATTGATGGATTCTGTATCTGTTTCATAAGCGATCTGCCCCTCTGCTGTTAAACTTGGGGTGGCACCGTTTGGAATCTCAACGGAAGTATTCGCTCCAAGGTCCAGAGTGGCAGAAACAGCAAGCGTTATTGTTCCAGCTCCATTCGTGACATCTATTTCATTTGAAGTGCCAGAGATGGTTCCCAACACCGGGTCAGTTGTACCGTCACCAATGGGAATCTGACCATTCGTCGCAACACCTAATGCAGTAATGGCTCCCGTTCCTGACCCAAGTAGGATACCGCCATCTGTCAAAGTTGTGGCCCCGGTCCCGCCGTTCGCAACCGGCAAAGTGCCTGTGATTTCAGATGTAAGATCAATAGTCTGCCCAAGAAGACTGATCTCGCCAGCTGCGTCTGGAAACGTGACCGCCCTGGAAGTCGTAACCGTTGGAGCAGTGACAGACAGATCATTCCCGCCTGTTTCAAAGATCAAAGCAGAATCGTCAATCTGAAACGGCAACTCGGATTCATTCTCAACAGAACCAATGCGGAACTTTGTGCTTGCCGTTGCACCCGCTGTCATTGTCTGAAAACTGAACTCTCCATCCTCTGAAGTGGAGGTAACATCGGAAGCATAACCAATTATCCTTCCGAGATACTCCGCATTGGCAGGAGCGGTCTCAACCATGAAAGACATGGACGCGCCAATATTTGTCCCGGCAGTCCCGGTCGTTTCCCGGTAGATGTTCAGCATGTTTTCAATCGTGTTTGTCGTTGCAAATGCCTGCTGTACCTGAAGGTTCGCAAGAGGAGAATCCCCATATCCGGTTCTTACCCATCCGTCAGTTTGCGCTCTGAACACCTCCTGAGCAGAAGAACTGACCCCCGGAAGCCCATTCCTGATTGAAAACACTGTGGTTGGTTCGTTGTTATCCGCATCAAAGTTGATGATAAAATTGTGATCGGAGGTCAGAACGGCATTCGTTGAACCGGAAACCCCAAAGTAAACATCCGCATTGCTCCCGCCAGCAGGACGGATATAAATATCCCCGGACTTGGTTTCAATATACCCGTCCGTATCGTCGTGAGACAACCGAATCTCATTGGTCCCGATGCTGGCCCCGTAAACCGACATCACCTTGGACACGGAATTGAATATGAATTGAGCATCCCCCTCGATGGTTCCATCCCCGGTCCAGACGCCAATCTGATCGTCAACTGGTGTACCAACCTTGGTTACGTCACCGCCGCCGGCAACGGTTCCCCAAGTGAGACCACCGGAACCGTCATTTTTAAGGTAAGTGTTCGCTCCACCCTGAGCATTGGGAAGATTCAACGTGTGATCCGTTCCACCCCCATTTGTGGCCCGAATAGTGATCGTGTATGGAGACGCACCATCACTGTCCGTTAGATAAATCAACCCGTCCGCATAACTGGAACCGCCGAACGTGCTATGCCCGCCGACTTGGAGAACATCTCTCGTTCTAAGTTTGGAAAATTCTGCGTCACCGTTAGTGTCAATATCAGCGATATTTGTTCCTAAAAGCGTCAACGAATCAACAACCAGCTGGCCCGAATTGTCCAGATACATTAACTGACTCCAATCCGATTTTAAGACTTCCAGAATCGAAGACGTTTGCGTTCCGTTACCGACAACGGAAAGCTGAATCTGGTCTGCATCACCTACAATCTCCAGCTTTCCAGAATTGAACGCCGCACCTCCAAGATTCAAATCTTTGGTGGTTGTCTGAAGGACAATAGGGTCACCGGACCCATCAAACGGGCTGGAAGCAAGGGTTTCAATCTTGTCATACACCGCATTCTTGGTGGGGACTTCAGCTACGCCATTCCAACCTACCCCATAAGCCTCATCTGAAACCGTGACATCACCGGTAAACGCACCATTCCCCGAATTATCCAGTGTGAACTGATCTGTCCCTGCGCTATTTTCAATGGTTACGAGGTTAGAAGTCTGTGTAGAATGGCCTTGAATACTGAACTGGACTTGATCGGCATCACCATCAACCGAGAGCTTTGCGCCATTGATCAGGGTTGCCCCACCCACGCTGAATTCGTCACCAGAAGTGGTTAGATGCACGGTTGTCCCGGCATCGGTTGTTCCACCACCCGAAGCACCTCCCCCGGATGTGTCTATGGAAACGGACCCGCTCCCATTGTCGGTCAAATCCCCGTTGGTTATAACAAATTCGATTACCCCCTCCACTTCCGTTGCGCTGTCATCGGTTCTCACCTTGACGGGAATAGGAGGAGGGTGCGCATACAAGGTCAGTGCAATGAAAAACAATACAATCAAACAAATCTTTTTCATGTCTATCCTTTGATCACGGAGATCTGACTGGCTTCACCGCTGGCTGTATGAAAGTAAATTTTGCATTGCTCTTTGATCGCCTCAAAGATCCAGGTGGCAGAAGGAAGCAGTTTATACCCTCGGGCAGTGTCAGCATCTACAGTGGAACCACCCATCCAGACCGATTTTGATCCGGTATTCTGAAACACCACATACCCCATGCCAGCCTCAAGCGTGTAGGCTGTTGTTGCCGCATTGGTGATGCTCAATGGAGCTTCGTCCTCAACCTGCGTAATTTTGTGGATTGTTGCCCCTGTGACCATGCTCATACAGCCTCTCTCCCATCAGGAAATATCAGTTTCTTTACTTTGATAAATTCTTCTCGGAGGCGTGGAACCTTCACAAAATATGGCTTTTCCTCGACCTTCCACTCTTCTCTGATGTGGTAGTTTTTGACCTCTTCATCTGTAATAATGGCATTGGTCACTTCAACGTCCGTGACAACGGCATGCTTGATTTGAACGTTTTCCGTGCCCTTCTTGACCGCTTCCCTGACCTCATGCGGGTAGTCAAACTCCCTGATGTTGTCCCGAAGCTCCTTGAGCGTCGCAGAGAGGGAATTCATCACCTCCTTGACTTCCTGGCTCTCACGGGTCTCTGTCACAATGCGAACGTCTTTGATTACCTTGTCGACCAGAATGGGGTTGATGATCTCAGTGTCCACCATAGCCTCTTGGATGCACTCCTTGAGAAGGGCCTTGAAATCAGCGGCTTGGAATGCGTCCTTGAGAGTCTGTTTAGCAATGTTCTTCAATTCCTCACGGTCGACCGCAGGAATCTCCACATTGGACTTGATTGCGTTGAAAATCTCTTTGGCCAGCTTCTCAATGCTCATTGCCACATCCCCCAGACCTGTTCAGGAGTCCCCAAGTGAGCCCACTTTTCCTCAAACTTCCTCCTGCTCTGTCTCGCAACCGCTTCATACCCCCTGCAATCCCCATCTACCTTGTCTCGGAACAGTTCGTGGGTGGTTGCTCCGTTGAAATGGATAGCAACAGAGTTTGAAAACGTGCGTCTCGCCCATCCACATAACTTGACTCTGAGGAACAGATCGGTGTCTTCGGCGTAGGCGGGGTCAAAAAGTGGGTCGTAGCCGAAGCAGGGAGGCACCCTGTCGTCTGTGGGGTTTCTTGCGAGGACATCGAGCGTATCTCGTCGCATAACCGTTGCACATCCTTGGCAATTATCCTCAATCGAAGAGAAATCTCCTGAAGGTTCTTTGCGCAGGATCTTAGGGATGGCGATACCGAGGCTTGGATCGCCCTGGAGGGCTTTGACAAGTGGCTCATCCCAGTTTTCCTCCACCCAAATATCGCTGTCCATGAAAGCGATAATATCCCCAGAGGCCATTCTAAGGCCCTCGTTCCAACCGGTAGGATTTCCGATTAGAGCAGGGAAACGGGCTATTTTCAGAGAG